>Ga0114922_10001730_pt1 | contig 20656 bp, 25 predicted proteins | sample AartaG_FD_100975 | JGI IMG/M metagenome (GOLD analysis project Ga0114922, IMG submission 100975) | Deep subsurface microbial communities from Aarhus Bay to uncover new lineages of life (NeLLi) - Aarhus_00045 metaG | ecosystem: Environmental > Aquatic > Marine > Oceanic > Sediment | place...
ATCCGGAGCAAACTTATCCAAAGCAAACTTATACAAAGCAAACTTATCCAGAGCAAACTTATCCGATGCTGACTTATCTGGAGCAGACTTGTTTGGAGCAAACTTACGTGAAGCAAACTTACGCGAAGCAAACTTATCCGAAGCAGACTTTTTTGGAGCAAACTTATCCGGAGCAGACTTACGCGGAGCAGACTTACGCGAAGCAAACTTATCCGGTGCTGACTTATCCGGAGCAAAAATTGGTGAGGATCAAATGATGTGGTACTACTAATTTTTACAAGAGAAGAAAAGGATGAAAAATGGAAAGAGAAAAAGAAATTAGATACATAAATTTACCTCATCAAGTTGTTCTTCATAGATGTAGGACTATTATTGAAATTGGGGGTAGCTAGATGTGCGAGTGCCATTCCAATGATTAAAGCAGCTGTAAAGTATAATGCCTCCTCCACCAAAAGATACATTATATCCATATATATCATTTGATTTAAATAAACCGGCAAAAAGGCATTTAGTTAAGGTTACAAGAAGATGAAAGAACTTTTCATTCTTGACGGGCATTATCATGTTCATCGAGCATGGCGCGCTCCTATTCATATTACTCTAACTAGCCCAACGGGCGAGCCGACCAATGGGATATATATTTTTACTACATCTTTGCTTAAGTTAATTCGAGAGCAGGAACCTGATATGTTGGTTGTGGCAATGGAAGGGAGAGGGCCAACATTTCGAAGTGAGTTATATAATGATTACAAAGCTACTCGTTCTCGTCCATCAGATGATTTCATAGCTCAAAGAAATAAAATAGAAGAAATTCTTGAGGCTATGAATATTCCAGTTATTCGGGTTAATGGATATGAAGCGGATGACATAATTGGTACGTTAGCAAAAAAGGTTAGTGCTGATGGGCATGAAGTTTTCATCTGTTCTAATGATAAGGATATGCTACAGTTGGTAGATTCTAATGTTAACATATTTGATGTGAAAACTGGCGACACTACAGATTTGAGGGGTATGATTGAGAAAACCGGAGTGAGTCCGGATAAGTTTGTTGATTATTTAGCTTTACAAGGTGACTCTGCGGATAACATACTTGGAATACCCTATGTGGGATCTAAAACTGCTGCTCAGTGGATAAATGAGTATGGTTCTATCGAGAATCTTATTGAACATATTGATGAATTAAAGAAGAGTAGACGTAAAGATAGTTTATTGGAATTTAAGGATAGACTTCCTTTGAATAAAGTATTGGTAACTATTATGTGTGATGTACCTATCAGGATAGATTATGATAGTTTTGCTATGAAAGAATTTGATAGAGATAAGTTGAGGGAGATTTTTACTGAGTTAGGGTTTAGTCGATTGATTGATAATTTAGGATTGGGTGGGGAGTGAGATGGATAAGAAAATTTCAAAGAAAATAACAACTAGTTTGCTTAAAGCATTAAAAGTATCTACAGTTGAAAAAGATGTGAGAATAATAACTATGAAATGTTTACTTATTATAATGTTAAGTATTTTGTTTATACCTCAAATTTGCTTTGCAGGTTTACAAGCTATAAATCCTGATCCAAATGATGAAGCAAATGGTGTGAGTATTGGATGCATTCTAAGCTGGGGATACAAAACTGCTAATCTACCTGAGTTTGCAAATGTTTACATAGATGATATTCTTTATGCTGTTCTTACTGAAGATGATCAATATATGGATAGATATGATCCTCCTAAAGATTTTGATTATGATATTACATATAGATGGAGGATAGATTTATTAGATAATCATGGAAAACTATGGGAAGGAGATGTTTGGTCATTCACAACTCAAAGTTGTGTACCAGAATTAGCTACAATCATATTACTTGGTTTTGGAAGTTTAGTATTTGTTAAATTTAGATAAAAGATAGGAGCTATTCATGTTCAAGCACTGGCAAAAGACCTGTGTTTTTTTAACTAGAAGATGTAATCTTAGATGCAGAGGATGTAATGTCATCAACTTTCAATCTGCTTATGAGATGACTACTGATGAGTGGAAGAAAGCTTTTGATATTATGAGAAACTATGGAGTAGGTTTTATTGTGCTCTTTGGAGGAGAACCTACTTTAAGAGATGACCTTCCCGAGATAGTTAAATATCTTAACGAAATTGATATGCCCCATACTATTATAACCAATGGGACTATATTATTGAGGGATGAGGAATATTATTGGAAGTTGCTTAAAGCTAAACCTTATGGGATAAGTGTTTCAGTGAATACACTAAAGCCAACTACTAAGTTTCATGATGACTTGAAGAGTGATGTTGGTCATAAAGTTCTTCTCAAGTTGCTAAAAGATTATCCTGAGTGTGATAAGGTTGCTAACATGGCTGTGACACGAGAAAATATTGAGCTGCTTCCGGAAATAGTTAGTTACTTTTCTAATTTAGGTGTTTGGAGTATTTTATCTTTCTTTCATGTTAGTCCTCAGAGGGAGGCTATGTATTGGAAATACAGAGGACCAGTTGATAAGGATAATAGAAGTTTGGTATTTAGAGAAGAAGATGAAGGGATGATTTCGAGAATTGCTCAATGGTTTATAAATCACTATGATGAATTAAAACTTCATAACAGAAAAGAATACTTTGAAGTATGGCGGAAGTACGGAGTAAAACAAAATTGGCACTGTAGGGATTGGACTTGTCCAGCAATAAATCCGGATGGATCGTTGATGGCATGTATTGATCGAGAGTTGACAAAATCTTTTAATATTCTTGATCTTCCACAAAAGGAAAAAGAAGTATATGAGGATTTTAAGTATGTAATAAAGGGGTGCCACGGGTTTTGGGATCATATGTGGGAGACCGGCTCTTATGCAGCCGAAAATAAGGCAGAACTTGGGAAGAAAAGATTCTCCCATCAAAGTAATAAGGATGAATAGAAAACGGATGTAAGTAAGGATGTAGAAGATTGTAAGTAGGAATGTAGGTTAGATATTAGTGAATAAGAAAGTGAATAAAAGAATTGCCTGGAATAAAGGCATACTTCGTGCAAAAAGAGAAATTCGAACTTGTGCTGCATCAAGTTGTAATGTTACTTTTGAATGTAGAGCAAACAGCACAAAAAAATACTGTTGCAGAAAATGTTATTACAAGACATTTAGTTTAGAGGGAGCGAAAGAGGAGAGAAGCAGAAAGAAAAGAAATGCTTTGCGTGATCCCGTTTATAGGAAACAAGTAATTCAGGCTGCTCATAAAGGGAATGCATCACGATGGAGTAAGCCAGGAGCCAGCCAAAGACAGAGTGCAGCTCTTATAAAAGCTTATAAGTCAGGTGTTAGAGAACGGAAATCTGGGAAGGATGCTCCTAATTGGCAAGGAGGGATTTCTAATCTTCCTTATCCATTTGAATTTAATGAAAAGCTAACTGAGTCTATCAGAGAAAGAGATAATCATACTTGCCAATTTTGTGGTAAAACTCAAGAAGAGGAGTATAGAAAGCTTTCAGTGCATCATATTGATTATGATAAGGATAATCTTGATTGGAATAATCTTATTACTTTATGTACTAGTTGTAATATAAAAGCAAATTTCAATAGAGAATACTGGAAGGAATTTTTCCAGTTAAAACTAAAGGATACTTCTAATGGAAATTCTTATACCAACATATCAACGATGTGAAGTAATTGGCCTTTGCCTTCAGGCATTGGCCTTCCAAACATATCTTCCGGATAGAATTACTATCCTGGATAGTGGTGAGAGTCCTATTACATCAAACTATACAGTGCGTATGGTTTTTGATATCTTATCTGAGAAACATGTTGAAGTAGTCTACTTGAGAGAAAACAAAAAAGTTTCTATTGTTGCAGTTAGAAGAAGACTACTTGAAAAGGTAACTCAAGATTTTATGTTTGTTGATGATGATGCTATACTTGAGCCAGATTATGTTAATAAAATGGTAACTGGATTAAGATTATGTTTGAGTGAAGGAAATAGTCCAGTTAATTTTTCTGGTGGATCATTTCTTCTTCCAAATAATGAAATCAATAAACCAGATTTTTCTACTGAGTTATTTGAAGCTCCTCCTAATAATGTTTCTCAATACCAATATGCCTTTTTCAGATACAAGGAACCTCAGTTTATTGAAATTGATTATGGAGGAGTATCTGGAGTGTTGTTTAGGTTTGAAGCTAAAGATAGGTTGATAAAGTCTTTAGAGAATCTACCAAATGATGCTCCGTTGGAAGATTTTATTTTAACTAAAGCTGCTGGAAGAGGCATACTTAGAACGGATGCTATTGCTTGGCATTTGTTCAATCTAGAGCAAAAAAGGAATTGGTCCTATGCGCTTGAAAACATTTTGAGAAGAAATTTTGAGCAGCATCCAGAGAAGATTGTAAATTTCTTAAGAAAGGATGAGGAGGATCAAAATGGCTGAAATACAAGTAGGGATAGAAATGGCTGCTCAAGTGCATTATGAAGAAGCTGTAGAAAAGTATGGTCAAGATTTTGCTGATGCTGTTGTAGCACAAGAACTTCAACTTCATGCAGATAATCTTGATTGCTTTGATGAGTATTCAGAATATGATTGGATGCAAGATTTTCTTGCTTAACTTAAAAAATGATAAAAACAAAATCTTTATTTGATCCAGTTGAAGAGTCAGATGGAACTAGGATAATAGTATCTGGAGGATTTCCATCAGGCATTTCTTTTGATGAACATTATCCTGAGTTGGCTCCTACAAAGAAATTATTGTATGATTACAAGTATCATGAACTTCCTTGGGAAGAGTATGAGGTACGGTTTTTTCAATTGATGCGAGGTCATCGTGCTCAAAGGAAACTTGAAGAGTTATCAAGAAGATCAAAAAATGGTGAAGTGATAACTTTGCTTTGTTTTGAACATAGTGATGAGAAATGTCATAGGCGTTTGGTTAAGGGTTTGATAGAGGAAGAAAATGAAACAAGTACAGATATTAGCTAATTTTACTGTTGGTGATGATTTAGATGAGGAATTGCTTTTAGAATCAATGGAAGCAGCTATCAAAGATGTTTTGTTTGATGTAGATGTTCATTGGATGAATATAAACTGGAATGACTTGGTTCAATCTGTAGAAGTGAATTTACATAATGGATAACTATCTAAATAAAATAATCTGCGGTGATTGCATTTCAACTATGGATATGATGCAAGCTGAGTCTGTAGACTTAATTATAACATCTCCTCCTTACAATGTTGGAATACCATATGATAATTATAATGATTCTCGTCCATTTGATGAATATCATAATTGGTGTAAGCAATGGTTAACTTCTTGCTATAGAGTACTAAAAAACAATAGAAGAATAGCTATTAATGTATTATTAAACATAGGTAATAATAGGGTGGGAAGAGATAGTCCATGTATTAGGTTTGGTAATCTTCTCAGAGAAGTTGGATTTAATTTAAATAATGTTGTGATTTGGGAGGATAGGACTAAGAATAAGTTAAGCTCTTGGGGAAGTTGGAAATCTGCTTCATCTCCATATATCTATTGTCCTTATGAAGTGATTATTATGGCAAGTAAAGGGAATTGGAAGAGAGAAGATAAAGGAGTGTCAGATATTACTGGTGATGAATATAAAGATTGGGTGCATGGAATGTGGAAGTTTTCTCCACAACACAGTAAAAGTTTTCCTGTTCCGTTTCCAGAAGAACTTCCTAGAAGATGCATAAAGTTATTATCATATGTAAATGATATAGTGTTAGATCCATTTTGTGGTGCTGGTACAACATGTTTAGCTGCTAAGAAATTAAATCGAAGATATATTGGTATTGATATTTCTTCTCATTACTGTAGATTGGCGAGAAATCGATTGAAAATATTTTTTTAGAGGGATTGAAAATGAAGTTTGAGGATATGATGGATATTGATTTGAGCAACTGGAAAGATTTTAGTCATGTTCATACTAAAAGTGCTTGGTTTGATAAGAGTGATTATCATCTTTCTACTAAGGAATATGGAAGTAATAAGTTTCACGGAAGATTTCATCCTGAAATTCCTTATCAGATGATGTTACGTTACACGAAGAAAGGTGAAGTTGTTTGGGATCCCTTTGCCGGTTCTGGTACTACTATAGATGTAGCAAAGTTATTGGAAAGACGTTGTATTGCTAATGATATTGTATCCACTCGTCATGACATAATTCCAGCGGATAGTAGAATTTGGAAGCCAGATGAGAATGTTCAATTAGTTATAATGCATCCACCATATTGGAATATGATTAATTTTACTGATAAATCATCTGATTTGAGTAGTACTCTTACTGTTGAAAGTTTTGCTAATGAATTTAAGAAAGTTGTCAGTAATGCTACTGATGTTTTAGATAATGAAAGAATACTAGTGTTGGTTATCTCAGATAGATATTATAAGGGTGAAGAGATACCTTTAGATTTTGTTTGCTATAATGAAATAGTTAAGTTTGGATATAAGTTAAAAGGGAGAATCGTAAAGAATTTTGGTGAAACAAAGGGTGGGGATTCAACAGGACCTCAGAATAAGAATTTGTGGAGATACAGAGCACTAAAAGGAGGTTTTTGGGAATTAGGTCTTGATTGGATATTAGTTTTTCAGAAAGGAAAAAAATAATGAGTGAAAGAGTATTATTGTTTTCGGGCGGGATTGATTCATATATCGCGTGGCACTATTTGAATAGACCAAGGACAGTTTACTTTGATTTGAAAACTCCATACAGCGACTATGAAGTTCGAGTAATCAAGGAACTGATCCCTAACACAATTATAGACAATTCTCTTAATCTTGCTTCAAGACAAGATCAAAAATCAGATGCCTCATTTATTCCTATGAGAAATCTTTATCTTGCCATGTTAGCTTGTAAATATGGAGATGAAATTATCATTTGTGGATTAGAGGATGATCATGTGGATGATAAAACATCGGAAGCATTTGCAAGATTTTCAGACTTGTTATCTGATTTTAATGGTAGAAGAATAAAAGTAACAAGTCCTTTTTGGGAAATGTCCAAAGCTGATATTGTTAAATGGTATCTGAAAAAGTATCATGGAGATGCCTCTAAATTATTGGAAACAATAAGTTGCTATACTCCAAATTTGCAAGATGGAGTTGGCATAAAACGATATTGTGGAAAATGCCGTTGCTGTTTTAGAAAATGGAATGCTCTTTATGTTAATGGAATTGAATTACTTTTTCATAATGTTGGAATGATGAAGGAGTATTTTATTAGGGCTCGTCAAAATTATTACACACCTAAAAGAAATGCTTCTATAATTAAAACTATATCTAATTATGGAAAGAAATCTAAGTTTAAGCATCTCGGAAAAGTTTATATGATTGATATTGATGGTATCTTAACTAATGAAATAGAAGGTCATGATTATGAAAATAGAACTCCAAACCATAAGAATATTAGTAAAGTGTACTCACTTTGGGAGCAAGGAGCAATAATAATTTTGTGGACGAGCAGATACTCAGAGGATGAAAAGGTTACAAGAGAATGGATGAGGCGCTTAGGAGTGAAGTATGATCAGTTGATACTGGGGAAGCCTCAGTATGATGGAATAATTGATGATAAAGTTATTAATTTAGATAAAGTTTAGTTTTTGAAGTTACAAATGTTTAAGATAGGTATTCAAAAAACTGGTTGCGGTAAAGCTGCTATTACATGCGATGTCAAGGTTAATACTTTACCTGAAGTTGAAGCCAAAGCACTGGAATTTGCCTCCACTATTTTTCCAGGTAAAGATATTAGACTTGTTTATGAAGAAGATTCTGAGGAAAATGCTTTGATTTACTATATTTATGAAGGTGGAGTTTCTGAACATATTGGTAGAGTAGGAATTAAATCTTTGTGAAAGTTTTTAAGTAGAAAGAGGAGTGAAGTATGCGCATTTATCATGCTGGTGTTGCTAATTATGGTATGTCATATCCTGAACTCATGATGATGCTTGAGAGAAAAGAAGTTTATACTCTTGAGTCATTTTGGTATCGTGCTAGATTAGAAAAAGCATTCGAGAGATATCCTACATTTAAAATCTTTTTAGACTCTGGAGCATATAGTTGGGATCATCAGATGACTATGCAGGGTAAAACAGTTACGGAAGAGGATGAAATTGAGTATTTGAATAGTTATATAAGATTTATTAAAAAGTATGAGGATAGATTATATGTTTATGCTAATTTAGATTTTGTTGGCGATCCTGAAAAAACTATGATGATGCAGGAACGAATGGAAGCTGCTGGATTAAATCCATTGCCAGTTTTTCATTATCATGGAAAACAGGGAGATCCTAATATTGAAAAAGTTCATTTTAAGTATTTAGAAAGATTAGTTGAGAAGTATGATTACATAGCTCTTGGAGGAGGAGTTAGTGGAGGGCTATTTAGTTATAAGTATATGTCTAAGTTTGGAGATGCAGCATTTAAGATAATTGATTCTTGTGGAAGAGATGTTAAAATTCATGGGTTTGGTTTAACATCTGTTCCAGTTATGTTGAGATATAATTGGTTTTCTGTAGACAGTACGAATTGGATAAAGAGTGCAGCTTTTGGAATAGTATACATACCCGTTTTTGATCATAAAACTGGTGAGGCTATATATGATAAAATTCCAAAACGCCTTTGCGTTTCTGAGATAGGTAGAGTGAAAGATACTGTAGCTGGGCATTATTCTCATACATATGTGGGAGATAAAGAGACAATAGAAAAGATCCACAATTATTTCAATTCCATTGATATAGATATGAAGAAGATGGAAACAGAATCTCTTGAAAGAGTTAGAGCTAATTTTAAGTATTTTGATGCCTTTTTGAAGAACAGAAATGAGTTTTACCCGAAGGGTGTAATTGATAAACGAGTAGATAAAAAATTGTTTTAGGAGAAAAGAAAAATGAATGACTATGAAATAATTGAGTTTATTAGGGATTTGCCTGAAATACTTGAGTTGAAATCTAATGATACTTTTGTTGAAGTTATTGGTAAAATGTTAATGCGTAGATTTATCCTTGAGATGAATTCTAAGGAAATTCAAGATAAAGTGGTTATATTTTTAGATGATGTTTTTGATATAAAAAGTGTTTGTAATTCAGAGAATAATACTCCTGATGTGATAGACAAAAACCAATTGATTGTAGATCTCTTTCTAGAGAAGAAGGTTAGATTAGTTATTGGTCCAAGTTGTGAATGAAAGGGTGGGTATTTGGATCAGATAAACGAGCAGACAAGAAATTGTTTTAGGAGAAAGAAAATGAAATTGAATAGAGAAACATTACTTCAACAGCTGGAGAGGGCTTATCCTGCTATTGCACTGAATCCAATCGTGCCTCATTATTCATATTTTAAGATTAGTAAAGGACATGATGGATTGAAAGGTTCTGTCCAAGCTTTCAATGGATTAGTATTAGTAAATGCTCAAATAGTTGAAGATGTAGAATATGACTGTGCAATACCTGCTGAACCATTTATAAAGTTATTGCGAAGTCTTGAGGATGATGAAGTTGAGCTGATTTTTAAAGGTACTGAGGTTAAAGTTAAAACTGATGCAGTTAAGGGAACTTTTACAATACTAGATGAGATTCATAAAAAAACTATATCTTTATCAGGTGATCTTGTTAGTGATAAGGAAATTATTCAAGATCTAATTAATGGATTAAACATATGTAGATTATATGTATCTAAAGATCAAACATCCGGGCCTATGCGTGGAGTGAGGATAGATGGAGATAAACTTATAGCTACGGATAGATATAGAGTAGTAGTTTGGAAATTGGATAATGATATTCCAGTTAATTGTTCTATTCCACCTAAGTTTATTGATATTGTATTGAAGAATAAAGAGCAGATTAAGGAGCTTTTTCTTGCTAAAGGTGAATTTACAGTTATTTTGAATGATGGTACATGGATTAGTACATTACTCTTGAGTGGAGATTATCCAAATGTTCTACAGTATTTTCCTACTTCGGATAACTATAAAAGAATCAAGTTTACTGATGAAATATCTAGTGCCATAGAAAGACATGTTACTTTTCTTTCTCGAGTGGATTTGATTGATAAAGAAATATCTGTTCAAATTTTGAAGGATAAGTGTGTAACTAAGTCAAAAGATAATAGTTTAGGTTCTTTAGTTGATGAAGTTAACATTATATCTAAAGAGGATTTGAATATAGAATTTTTTGTAAATCCAGTATTTTTGAAAGATGTTGTAGATATTTGTTCCTGCTTTAAGTATTATGAAGAAAGTGGATTAATAATTCTTGAGTCAGATAAGTTGTCTGAGTCTGATAAGCTTCGATATTTGACACAGGTGCGAGAGAATGAATAAGGGATAAGAATGGGAAAACAAAAAGCTTTTTTCTTAAGCAATTGGGAAATTTTTCAAAAAGAACACCCTGAGAAATTTGAGAGAAAACCATCTTCAGGTGGAAAGAGATCTAGCAAGAAAATATATGATTGCAGTACTTGTGGACTCCATAGAAAATGTAGAAGTCCCAAAATGGAAAGGTTTGGGAATGGAAAGAAGAGAATTCTTATAATAGGACAAAATCCAGGAAGGGTAGAGGATAGAGAAGGAATACCTATGGTTGGCCCATCTGGAAGACTTGCAAATAGGATGTTTGGATATGTTGGGATAGATATGGATGAGGATTGTGAAAGAACAAATATTGTTCAATGCTATCCAGGACAGAATAGTAAAGGTGCAGATAAAGATCCTACAAAGGATCAAATTAAATGTTGTCGGGAACGAATATTGAGAGATATTGAAGAGGTTAAGCCTAAGTTAATCATATGTTTTGGTACACCTGCTATAAATGCTGTTTTGAAAGATCAATATACAATAGGTTTTACTGCTAATCAAATGCATGGAAAGGTTGTTCCATGTCATAAGCATAACTGCTGGGTAGGGTGTTCTTATCATCCTGCTTTCTTTAGATATAGAAAAAGGAAGAAGGATAAGTTTCCTGATGATGAGATTATTCTTGGATATGATTTGGCAAATATAATTTCATATCTTGATCAACCTCTTCCTCAACCTTTATCTACAGAGGGAAATAAGTGTATTACTAATGTTGAAGAAGTTATTAAAGCTATTGAAGATTTGTGTATTTCATATAAACCAACAGCTTATGATTATGAAACAACTAATCTTTATCCTTGGATAGAAGGTGCTGAGTTATTATCAATATCAGCATCTAATGATATAAATTCTGGAATATTTATTCCTTTGAAATTGAAATATGATAATGGGGATATGATTTTTAGTCTTCAACAGCAGGAATTGATTTTAGATGCTTGGAGAAAATTCTTAAGGAGTGATATTCCAAAGGTAGTTCAAAATATTAATATGGAAGAGATATGGAATAGGATGTATCTAAATCAATCTGCAAGTAATATTATTCATGATACTATGATTGCAGCTCATGTGATAAACAACAGTTCAAATACAACTAGTTTGGGTTTTCAGACTTTTATACTCACTGGACATAGTTATAAAGGGATGGTTGATGTTAAGAAGTTATTATCAGAACCACTGGAAAAAGTTTGCAATTATAACTGCTGGGATTCAAGATATACGTTGATGTCTTACTATGATCAAAAGAAAACTTTTAGTATAGAGAAACGATTAGGTGAATTTTATAAATTTTATCATGAAGGAGCAAAAGTTTTAGTGAGTTTGAGGGAGAGAGGGAATAGGATAGATATGGATATTCTTCAGGAGCTTGATGATAAATACTTAGCTGAGCGAGAACTTAGAATAGAAGAGATGAGGTCCCTTCGCGGAGTTAAACAATATGAAGAGGAGTCAGGCAATACATTTAACCCTGAATCTGCTACAAGGCAGCTTCAAAAGATTTTGTATGGGATATATGGAGTAGAGAAAACAAGAGAACTTACAACTCCATCAGGATTGGGATGTACAGATAAAAATGCTATTCAAATTATTCTTGGAAAGACTAAGAATGATGATGTTAGAAAATTGCTCGCAGGACTTACTAGATTTAGAAAAACTTGTAGTATTACTGAGCGGATTACTAACTATAAAAATGTTATGGATTCAAAGTCTTATGTTCATCCTTCTTATAATTTGAATATGGCTGATACATATAGATCTTCTTCTTGTGATCCAAATATTCAAAATGTATTCCAGCATGATAAGGAGCTTCGAATATTTAGGAAATGCATAGTTCCGACTAGAGGAAGAATTATATTGGAAGTTGACCATAGTGGTATGGAGGTTAAGGGTATAGCTATGGCTTCGGGAGATCCAGAGCTTATCAGGCAGATTAAAGAAGGTGTGAAATGGACGAAGGAACATCCTGAAGGTGGGCATAATCCTTATGATACTCATTATAGGTGGTCAACAAAGGTTTATTCGAAATCTGTAGATGATGTAACTAAAGATGAGAGATATATTATAAAGAATCAATTTGTGTTTCCTAGTTTTTACGGTTCTATAGCTAAAAGTGTTGCACGAAATTTTCCTAATATTCCTGCTGATCATGTGATTCAGGTTCAAAAAGAATTTTGGGAGGAGTATCACTATGTTAGGGAATGGCAGAATAGAGTACTACATGATTACTTAAAGAATGGATATGCTGAAGCATTAAATGGTTGGAGACGAATAGGACCATTATCTATTAATCAGCTGTTCAATAATTTGATTCAGGGAACATCTTTTCATCTTCTTCTCGGAGCTTTGATTATGATAGAGCTTGAATTTCCAAGAAGAAAGCTAAAAACGGTTGCTGATGCTGAGATTCATGATTCTATTAAATTTGATGCTGTGTTGAAAGAATTGAGTGAAGTAATTGATGTAGCTTCGGAAATATTATGTTCAAAACAATACAATTGGCAGAAAGGTATTCCTTTGGGAGTTGAATGGGAAATAGGGTACAATTGGCATGACATGCATTCAATTATAATAAATAATCAAGAGAAGTTTGTAGTGGTAGACAAAGAAAGAATTAAATTGGAAGATCTTGTACTTACCATATAGAATTTTCTGATGTAGAGGTATATTTATTGTATAATTATATTGTGGGAATATATGAAGTATTTTGAACTTGCTAAAAGAATAATACAAAAATGGCCAGAGTGGAAGGTGAAGTAGATGAAACAAAAGAAGTGCCATGAAAATTATGATGATGGTTGCGTTCATCGTGAAATAATCCATACACCTTTTTCAAAAGATTGGTGTCGTTTGAAGAATGATTATTGTAATAATCAAAAGCCAACTTCAAGTGGTGACAAAAAATCGTGACGGGCTTTTGATAATAATTAGGAGTAAGTATGTCACTATATCAAGAAATCAGGCCGGAAAAGTTTGAAGGCATAGTAGGAAATTCTGCCACCATTGGAGCACTTAGAAGCATGCTGAGAAAACCTGCTGATTCTCAATCTCATGCTATACTCTTAAAAGGGCAGTCAGGATGTGGTAAAACTACATTAGCTCGTATTTTAGCTAATGAATTTGGATCTAATAAGGATTCTATATTTGAACTGAATGCTGCTAATACTAATGGAATTGATACTATTAGAGAGATAGCTAAAAATTCACATCTAATAGGTCTTGGGGGTCATGCTAAGACTTATATCTTTGATGAATCTCATGAACTTACAGGAAAAGCTCAAGAAGCTCTTCTAAAAATAATTGAGGATAATCCATCTCATTGTTATTTTATCTTTTGTACAACAAGTCCAGAAAGCATTATTAAAACTATTCGGAATAGATGTACTGAATATGAAGTTGGCTTGCTACGAGGGAATGGAATAATAGAGGTTCTTAAAAGGGCTTGTGAGAAGAAGAGTTTAGATGTTTCTTCTGATATTATAGAAGCTATATCCTATACTTGTGATGGATCGCCAAGAGATGCTTTAGTTTCATTAGAGCAGGTTGCAGGAATAGAGAATATTGATGAAGCTCTTGAGCTGCTGGTAAGTGGAACAGAAAGAGATGCTTCTATTTTGGATTTACTTAAGCTGCTAATAATGGGTCCTGAGGCAAGAAGAAAGAAATGGAAGAAAATTATTACGACCTTTGATGCTATTGATGAAGATAGTGAACGAATTCGGCGGTCTATTTTAACATTCTTGTACAACAAACTTAAGAAGTATGATGATGTACAGGAAGCTTTGGATATAACTCATTTACTGAGAATTTTTTCAATTAGCACTTATTATGGGAAGAAGAGTCAACTGGGCTCTCTTGTTGCAAGGGCTTGCTTTGAAACTTGGAAAGATTAAGAAGTTATTGTTAGGATAACTGAATTACAAAAAGTAGAACTTGATATTAAGAAGGCTGAACTTAAATTAGTGCGTCTTGATGTAGAACACCAGAAAGTTCAAATAGAATCATTGAGGCTTGATGTAGAACACCAGAAAGTTCAAATAGAATCTTGGAGGTGAACTTCGTTTTCAAACGATAGGTGATGATGAGGAACATAAAAATCGTATTGCGTAAAAATAGTAATTTGATTTAAACAATAATGTAAACAAATTTAATTTGGAGGAAGTACAATGGATAAGAGTAGAGAGCAATCTATTGATGATGGTGCTAATATGAGTACCGGAGGCGTCAATTTCAATTATGTTGACACAGCTAAATTGGAGAGGTTGGGTATTGGTCGTTACAATACCAAGAAACCAAAAGGAAATAATTTTATTAGGATAGTGGCTCCCAGTGCTACAGGTGCTTTTGCTAAAGAAATATGGAAGCACGATAACATAGGTGCAAATAATGCTACTTTTTTGTGCTTGGATAAGATGTTTGGTAAAGCTTGTCCTATATGTAATCAGGCTCAGGAATTGAAGGCATCAGGTGCAGGTAATGATGTAGTAAAAGAGCTTGCTCCAAGTAGAAGATTTCTTCTTTTTGTGATTGACACTACATCAGCTGAAACTGAGGAAGAAGGTCCTAAGTGGTTTGACTGCCCACAATCAATTTATAAAGCGGTTTGTACTTTATCAAAGGATAGAAGAACCGGAGCAAAGATAGATCCTACTGATCCAGATGATGGAAGGGATATTGAATTTGTTAGAAATGATGGTAAGAGAACTTCATATGATGGATTTGTGCTTAAAGAAACTAAACCAATTCCTAATAGTTGGTATAGTGATTTGCCTTCTTTTGATGAAATTCTTTTGATCCCTGATCCTGTTGAAATGGAAGCAACTGTTTTAGGTAAAAAAACTTCTACTTCAAAGGATAGAGCAGAGGTAGATGAAAATAGAGATAGAAAGAGTAGGGATGACTCAAGAAGTAGGGATGACTCAAGAAGTAGGGATGACTCAAGAAGTAGGGATGACTCAAGAAGTAGAGGTAGGAGTGATTCAGATGATGCTCAAGCTCAATCAGTTAAAGATAAGCTAGATGAGATCAGGAATCGCAAAAGAAATAGTGTAGAGGAGAAATAAAAAATGTTAACTGATGCAGATAAAGATGCTTTAATTCACTTTCGAAGTAGATTGCCTATTGATCAATTTAAATTGGAAGTAGAAAATAGTCAGCAACCTGCTTTATATGATGACGTTGGAAGATGGGTATCTGGTGTTAGGGCTGCTTCTAAAGTTGCTAAAGAGCATATAGAATTTGTTAAAGCTGATCTATCTTCTAAAATTAGAAAGAATCCTGATGAGTATGGATTGACTGGGAAAATTACTAATGATTCTGTTGGAGCAATTGTTACAACCCATCATGATTATCAATATGCAGTTGAAGATTATATAGATAAGGATAGACTGGCGAATGAGGCGTCTGTTCTTTTATCCTCTGTTGAACAGAGAAGATCAGCTATTAGCAATCTGGTTCGATTGTTTGTACATGCTTATTACTTAAATGATAAACCAGTTAGTGATAGCAGTTGGAAAGATGATGAAGCGGCAATAATTGCTTTGAGGGATCAAAGAGGGCATAAAGAAGATATTGTTGTTGATGATCTAGAGGAAGAGCTGGAATGAAAGCAAAAGATTGGAAGTTTCATAAATATTTGTCTGATTCTGATGACATTGATGTTGGATGAAATTCAGCAGAAGGATATTTTTTGTTTACCTCCAATAAAGGGTCTGGATGAAGGAGAAATAGTAGTAGATGCTTTCCATTCTAGTTTTATATGAGGGATAACTTGGGCTATAACTAAATTGAATGATGGAAAAAATAATATGGCTAATAGAAAAACTAAAAGTGAAATAGAAGAAACATCAAAGACAGCTAGTAAGGTAGTAGGTCTTCCAGCTGTTGAAGAATGGTGTCAAACTGGAAGTACTGTTTTAGATTTAGCTCTAGCAAATATATTTCCAGGAGGTATACCTATTGGAAGAATCATTCAGTTTTATGGAGGAATGAGTACTTGCAAATCTGTGTTATCTTCATCTATTCTTGGATATGCTCAGCGTTCTGGAAAAGGTGCATACTATGGAGATATTGAACATACACTTGATCCTAGATTTGCTGGATTCTATGGATTAGATTTTAACAAATTATCCAATATAAATGATTTTGAAGAGGATACCTTTCCATCAACTATTGAGGAATTTTTTGATGTTTGGCTTTCTAATATCATCTACAAGGATGATAAGCATACAAAGCTAAATAAGAAACCAAAAGTGATTGTTACAGATACTATTACTGCTTTGCCAGCTAAGATTGAGTCTGATAAGAAAATGGATGAGCAGGGTTATGGAGCATATCGAGCTAAGCAATTATCATTAGGCTATAGAAAATATCTACAAGATATTTCTTATAGCAATACAACTTTGGTTATTATTGATCAAACAAGGGATAAGTTTGGTTCTGCTTTTGGTGGTGAATCTGTTCCAGGTGGAAGGGCTCCAGAGTATTATCCATCAGTGCGAGTCTATCTTAAACATGATGGTAAGGTAATTAATTCATCTAAAAAGGTAATTGGAATTTGGACTAAATTTAAGGTTTCTAAAAATAAAGTTGCACCTCCTTTTAGAGAAGGAAGATTTAAGATCCTTTTTGATTATGGACTCGACGACATTGCTACTAACCTCTTTTTTATTAGTCAAGAACAGAATGGAATAGATAAAGCTAAGAAAGCTAAAACTCCAATTAATCTTTTTGGGGATGAATATACTCTTAAAACTTGGATTAAGTATGTAGAAGAAGGAAACCTGGAGGACAACTTGAGAGAGGAAGTATGGAAATTATGGCAAAAGGTTTATGAAACTCAACCTCGAAAAGTAAGGAAGTGGTAATGGATAATAGGTTTTGATGATAACTTTCAGAGGCTTATAGATGAAAGAGAGAAATGAAATGAAAATTTTTGGTCTAGATATATCTCTTGATCACGGAGGAATTGTTGTTCTTAATGGAGATGGAAAAGTAATTAATTATTGTTTTCTTACAGCAACTAAAAAATATATAGATGTTGATCCAAAACATGGATTTCTTCTTAGTAAAAAAGGGGAGGATGAATCCAAAGAAACTTTTAGATTAAGAAGAATGAAAGAATATCTAGAAAAATTAGTGGATTTTGAACGTATAATGCCATCAGTTGAGGCAATGTTTTTTTCTATCGAGGGATATTCTTACTCATCCAAGACTACTTCAATCTGCCAGATTGCTGAGTTAACTGGATACTTAAAACATATAATATTTGAAGATGGAGGATGTATTCGAATTCATGATCCTTTATCTGTAAAACTTTTTGCAGTGGGTAAAGGAAGTTGTATGAAGAAGGATATTGTTAATGAAGCTTTATCTCAAGGATTTAACATTCCTGGTGGATTAGTAAAGAAAAAACAAGTTAAGAAGAAGGAAAGTGTGAAGGTTGAAGAATTTGATGGACCAGCAACAGATTTAGCTGATGCTTATTTTTTGGCTAATATGATATATATAGAATTGAAACTCAGAAGTGGAGAACTTATGTTACGACAACTGAAAGAAAATGAGAGAAGGATATTCCTGCGTGTTACAAAAAAATATCCTGTGAATATTTTAGATAGATCGTTTGTACAAAAATGAATCAGGCGTGGAGCAAAAGATATAGCTAATACGATGGGTATTTCTATAGGCAGATTAAGCCAGCTTACCAGATTGGAAAAGCTGTTATAAAGGCTATGGAGGAACTTAAATGAGGAGGAATAGTCGTGATATATGATATAACAGAGATATATTCAACAAGTGATGCTGATCTTGCATTGATGAGGCATGTTCTAAAAGGATTTAATCAAGTTCATAATTCTATAGGTTATTATAATGATTAAAAAGCTTTCTTTGAAAAATTACAAAACTCATAAAGATACTGAATTGGAATTTTCACCTGGGATAAACATCATTACAGGCGATACAGGTCAAGGAAAAACAAATATTTTACTAGCTCTAAAGTGGATAGTTGAAGATAGACCACGAGGTGAAGGATGTATAAGAAGAGGTCAGGATGGAAGCACTGCAGTTATGGAAGTTGTTGATAATAAAGATACTTGCAGTATAATTAGAAGGAGAAATAAATCTGAGAATATATATAAGATAGAAAAAGATGGATTGGATATAGATCCATTTGAAACAAACTTTCCTCCTAATGAAGTTTTGGATATACTTAATTTGTCTGATATTAATATTCAGAAGCAACGAGATCCATACTTCCTTGTTTATGCACCACCTGGAAAGGTCACTACTTATATTAGATCTATAACAAAATTGGATGAAATAGATAAAGTTACTAAGGTATTATCTAGTAAGATTCGCTCAGAAAAAAGTGAAATATCCTATCGTGAGGGAGAACTTGAATCTACTAATAAGAAGTTAGTTATTTTGAATGAAATAGATCTTGCATCACTTGAGGATAAAATAGTTAGAGCTAAAGATTGTGTATTAAGAATTGAACAGATAGGAAAAAAGGTAGAACGAATTCGCTCTATTATTTCAGAACTTAAGATTCTTGAGAGTCATAGAATAATTCTTCCAGATAATCTTGATCAAATATTTAGTAAAGCTGAAGAATGTTCTGAATTTATGATTGAAGTATCAAAGCAGGTTCTAAAATTTAAAGTTTTGTTGGATAGGATAAAAGAAATTAGGATACATAAAATAATTCTTCCAGAAAATCTTGATCAAATATTTGGTGAGACTAAAAGATATTCTGAATCTATAGTTGAAGCATCTGAACGAATATCAAGACTTAAGGTTTTGTTAGATAAGATAAATGAAATTAGGATACATAAAATAATTCTTCCAGAGAATTTTGAAATACTTTCATCTATAGAATCTACCCTATCAGCACATGGTAATATTTATAAAAAAATTGATTCAACACTTGGATTACTTGAAGAGGTTAATAATATTAAACTAAAGATTAGTGATACTGGACATCAACTGGAGCGATTGGAATCTGAAGAAAAACATCTTATGGGAGAACTTGATGTTTGTCCATCATGTGGAGTTGAACTTACAAATGAATCTAAAAAACATCTGCTTGGAGGGATAGAATGAGATTTGGAATTTTGGGAGACCTCCACTTTACAAATAGATCACCCGAGCGTCGGGTTGATGATTACTGGAAAACTTTATATAGAAAGATGTCTCAAGCCTTATATATATTTGATGAGAAAGAATGTGACTATATTCTTCAAGTTGGGGATTATTTTAATTCTCCTGCAGTATCGGATAAGGTGATATCGGAAATTATAAGATTACAACATAGTTCTGGAAGGGATGAGGAGAGAAAAATATTATGCGTGTTTGGCCAACATGATATTTCAGGGCACTCAAAATCTACTTTGTCAAATAGTCCATTGGCAGTTTTGCAGGCAGCAAGAGCTGTTGAAGTACTAAATGATACTCCTGTTATAGTTGGAAAGAATGATATATCCTTCCACCTTTATGGTGCTTCATTTGGTGAATCTGTTCCTATACCCTTTGAAGATTCTTACAACATTCTGGTAACTCATAGAATGGTAGGTAATAAACCTTTGTGGCCTGGACAAGAATTGATTGGTCCGAGACAGTTTATTAGAAAACACCCTGATTTTAATCTTATTTGTTGTGGGGATTATCATTATAGATTTATAGATACTTGGAATGGTAGAACAATTATAAATCCTGGAGCAATAGTTCGAAAGACAATAGGCAAGTTTGATTTGGAACATAAGCCTGCAGTTGTTATATTTGATACAGAAAAAAACAACTCAGAAGTTGTAGAACTTGATGTGGAGTCAGTTGAGAAGGTGTTTGATCTTACTAGAAATATAGTATCAAAGGATAGTAAAGTGTTAGCCAATCTTGTAAAGCAGCTAAAAGAAGGTGGAAGAAAGCTATCTGGTTGGAAGCATATTCTTGTAAAGGTTTTGAAGGAAAGAAAGTCAAGTCAAAAGGTAAAGGATGTTATTGATTCAACTTTAGAAGAGGTTAGAGGAAAAGAATATGGCTCATGAAATTAAAGGTTTACCTGGGATTTATAAAGAAAAAGAGACCGAGAGGTTATAACTAATGCACCTGATGGTGTTAAAGCAAATAGTAAGGAAATAACAAAATTGTGGGGAAAGAATTGTAGAAATTGAAGAAAAATTGAATTCATATGAAATTACATAAATTAAGGATAATGAAAATGGCTGATATAATTGATGATATAAAAAAGAAGCAAAAGCGAATTGAGGAACTTGTGAAAGAGCAAGCAAATCAGGAAGGACAAGAAAAACAATTGCTTAAGCAA
>Ga0114922_10001731_pt1 | contig 20654 bp, 22 predicted proteins | sample AartaG_FD_100975 | JGI IMG/M metagenome (GOLD analysis project Ga0114922, IMG submission 100975) | Deep subsurface microbial communities from Aarhus Bay to uncover new lineages of life (NeLLi) - Aarhus_00045 metaG | ecosystem: Environmental > Aquatic > Marine > Oceanic > Sediment | place...
GATGTACTTGAGTTCCGGGTCGTTGGCACAGAAGCCGGTACCATAACACTTGAGCATTGGAACCTCTCTCCCTTCAATAAGGTTCTACGGACGACTCAAACAAATGGTCAGAGCAACTTGTGGATTTCGCCGACGATGAGCGATCCGTTCCGCTTCTCGCCCGCGATTAACACGATGAAGTCTTCCTTACACAGCGCCTTGAACCGGCGGTACACATCCGGGAAGACGACGGCGTGGTCCACGGTGTAGGTGGAGTCCGACAGATTGAGGAAGCACATGGGCTGACCGGGGTTGTTGCCCCGTTTGGTCCTGGTGTGCCTGACGCCATCGATCACGGCGCAGATGCGCACCGCCGTCCCATTGGGGCTCCGGGCAAGGTCCAGGCAGGTGTGGCTTGCCGTGCTCCGGTCGGCGTCATCCACCGCCGAACAGGACAGCGCCACCCCCAGGTAGTGCTTCTCGGCGGCGGACTTGGCCAGGTGCGTGTCGGCCTGCTCGACCCGCAGCACCTTGGCCTTGTCCAGCAGGATGGCCTGCCGCTGCTCGTTGATCCGTAGCCGGCTGCTCTTTGGATCCTCGAAGTCCGGGTGCTCGCGGAGGGCTTTGACCAGATCAGCCTTCTTCATCCCCGACAGGGCCTCTTCGTCGCTGCCCAGGCTGACCAGTCGTTTGATGATCTCGGGTTTTGTCATGGCCGAAGGTGACTTGGGCGGCGGATGCCTGGCACTCTTGACCATCTGTGCGATCACCTCTGCGGCGGACCGGGAGCCGTCGTAGCGCTCGAAGAACACCTCCCGTTCCCTGGCCGTCATGCCTCGGAGTTCCTGTTTCTTGCCGGTCTCGTCCCGCGTGGTGGTCCCCAGCACAATCTCCAGCTCCCGGATCATCCGGTTGCGGCTCAGGCCGTAGCCGTCGCAGGCCCCGGACCGGATCAACGCCTCGCCCACGTTGCGGTGGAACTGCGGGACCGCGGCCAGGAACCTGGGCCAGGTGTCCAGGTCGGCGCCGGCCACGATCTTTTCGATGGCGGACTGGCCAACGCCCCGTACGTGGCTCAGGCCGAAGGCAATTGCCTTGCGGTCCTCGGTCATCTCGAAGTGGACGTTGCGCCGGCGCACGTCAGGCGGCAGCACGGTGAGGTCGAACAGCCGGGCATCCTGGACCAGCTTGTAGACCTCCTCCTTGGGATCGGCCTTGTATCGCGAGAAAGTCAGGTAGCTGGCGAAGAACTCGCACGGGAAGTGGCATTTCAACCAGGCGGTTTGCCAGGCGATCATCCCGTAGCTGACGGCGTGGGAGTTGCAGGTGACGATCCCGCCTGCGGTGACAAAAGTGTGACGGGGGGCGTCCATCGTGACGTCATACGTTTCCTCTGCACCATCGGCCCTGATTCCCGTGATGGCGACCAGTTCAGATGGATGGCCCTTCTCTGCCCTACGAACTCTTCCATTTCCGCGATCATGCGATCCGCAGACGTAGAGCAGGTCGCCGGCCTTCAGTGCGTCAGCCCGCTTCGTCCCGTTGGGCGTGGGGAACTTGTGGTTGTCCGTGGTGCGAATCGACGCACCGTTATCCAAGACGATTCTGAGGACACGACGACGGCCGGATGGTTGTATGTCCCGAATGACGTTCGGGCGGATTCTGCCGTCGGGGCAGAGTGACAGCCCATGCCCGTAGTTTTTCAGACGGTTCCATTTACGCCGTAGCTGCTCGTGGCCTGTCGCCTTGGCATACTCCAGATCGTTGCGGATTCGGTACGTCTCTTCGACGCTGAAGTGGTATCGGCGACCATGGCGACCGTGGCGACAGATCACGGTGTCACCAGCGATGCAGCGGTTGAACCCATACCTCTGAAACTTTTCGATCCAGCCGAAGATTTCCTCGGCCTGCTCGCGCGTGACCAGACCCTTCTGCGCCGCCTTGTCGATGAACTTGGTCCGCAGCTCGGCGATCACTTCCGGTATCTTCTTGCCGATGCCCTTCCGCAGGTTGTCGGCTTCGGCCAGGGAAAAGCCCGCGATCTCGACCGCGATGCGAATGGCCTGCTCCTGGTAGACCAGGCATCCGTAGGTTTCTTCCAGGATGGGCTTCAGCGCGGGATGGATGTACTCGGCTTCCTGCTCGCCCGCCTTGACCCGGCAATACTCCTCGGTCATACCTGATTCGAGACAGCCGGGACGCAGCAGGGCGACCAGGTCCGCGAGTTGATGGATGTTCGTGGGCCGCGCTTTCTTGGACCACTCCCGGCCCAGGTGCCGTTCCAACTGGAACACGCCCACGGTGAGACCGGAAGCCAACAGCCGCCAGGTCGCCGCGCAATCCAGCGGCAGGCGGTTGACGTCGAGTTTGCCGCGCTCGACGGCACACTTGCACGCCTTAAACGTGATTCTCTTGCCCATTTACGTGCTCACTTTCACGATGGGGACCTCCAGCACCTTGGCGTGGGCGAAGGTGTGGCCCCACAGCCCGTCCTCTCCGAAACAGTCCCCGTGATCGGCGCACACGACGGCGTCGGCGTGCTTCAAGGGTTTGGCCGTGAACAGCCTTTCAAGCAGGCGGTCGAGATGCTCGACGCAGCGCCGCTGGGCGTCGAAGCAGCGCCGGAACCCGTGGGCGTATTCGGTCCGCGCGTTGGACTCGGACACGCGGAACGGATGGTGGGTCTCGCCGAAGTTGATGAACACGAAGCACGGCCTGCGGGAAGCCGCCACTTGGTCGATCACCCAGTCCACCTGCTCCGCGCCGTGGGTGAGAGGGCCGAACCAGCGGTAGCGCTCAAAGTCGTCGATGGCCTGGAAGTGGGCGGGCTTGCCGGGGTCGAACCAGGACACCCCGCCGGTGCCGATGGTCTCGTATCCCTTACGCTTGAACCCATCGACGATGTTCCTTCCGGCGAGTTGATACCGTCCCGGCCCCGGCGTCTCGGGGTTGTTCAGCCGCCACTGCGGCATCCCCTCCGGCGTGCGGTTCGAGCGGGCACAGGTGTCGAACGGCCCCGCGAACGTGCAGGGCAGCCGGCCGGCGAAGAACGCCGCGTGCGCCGGCAGCGTGTAGCTTCCGTGGGTCAGCGCCTGGGCATGAGGAAACGATTTGAGGAATTCCATCTGCGCGGCGGCGAAGACGTCCCACCGCAGGCTGTCCATGGTGATAAGCACCTGGTGTCTTTCGGTCACGTCGCTACTCCGTTGGGACGACGCGCCGGCCATCGGCGCGCGTCGCGATCAACGCCTGGGCGTTTCGGTTGTCAGCGAGATAGTCGGGAAGAATGTGAAAGTGCGGCCCGGTGTGCCGCTTACTCAGTCGATAGTGACCCCGTACAACAGCCGGAGCCGGTCAGGTAGGGCTCGACCCACCGTGCGATCTCTGTCGATCCCACCGGAATCTGCCGGTCCGCCAGGGCGGCCAGCAGCTTGTGCTCACGGCCCCGGTGGGTGGTCAGGAACCCGTCACCCAATGCGGTGGTGGGCACGCCCATCATCACCGCCTCCAGCAGGCAGGTGGAGTTGATGCCGACCACCCGGCCGGCGCTCTCGGCTATCTTGAGGAAGTCGCCGCCGCGAACGATCGGGGTGCGGGTGCGGTACCGGCGCTGCGCCGCGACCGGGTGCGCCTTGAACACCACCGTGTCGCGGGGGAACATGGCCCGCTCCACGTGGTCGATGAACGCCTGCATGTTCCTGAAGGGCGAGTGCTCCTGGATGTTGGTGTCTTCCTCCAGTTGCAGCGGACATAGCACGTACTCGCTAGGTCCGCTCCAGGAGCGACCGCGCAGGTATTCGGCGGCGAACTCGTCGAGACGAGCCAGGTGCTCTTGCGTGACCCAGGCCAGATCGTCGGTCATCAGCGAGGATTTGGCGTTGATGCCTAGGCGGTCGAGGTGGTACCACCTCCTCTGCGGGAACCAGCCCACCTCGACAATGGTGACGGGGACGCCGCGCTCCCGGGCCAGACGACGGAGCGGTTGATAGTGTTCGAGGTTGCCATTCCAGAGGAACACGTGGTCCATGCCGTCGAGCAGTTGGCGGAATCCCTCGGCATCACGCCTGCCCGGCCCGTTCTGCGAGGCGGGGACGACTGAGTGACCCTGCTCTCTCAGGTAACCGACCAGCCCCATAAGCCAGTCTCGGATGTGATCGCCATAGATATCGTAAATTAGAACGTTCATGTTCCCTCCCCCCAACCGGACCCGTTGCGAACAACCTGTTGCGGGTCCTTCGATTCAAACAGTCTTGCGTTCGATCCTATTGTGTGCCCCCAGAACTTCGGTCGTGGATGCCAGATGTGGTACGTCCACACCGTGGGATCGACGTGTATCTTCGACCCCGCGGCTTTGACCCGACCGAGCATGTCCCAGTCCTCATACCCGTAGCCGTAGGCGTAGTCTTCGTCGTAGCCCCGCATGACCACCATTTGGGCCGTCTCGATGGTCACCCCGGCGTGGAAACCTTCGGAGATGTCCCGCCTGGTGTGCCAGACGCGAAGGGGGTTCAAACTTTTGAGCGGCACCGTCCTGGGGTTGTTGAACACCTTCTGCACGTCGACGTCGCGCAGTTCGGTCATGCCCCCGGTGCGGTAGACCACACCGGACGGCATGGCGAGAACGGATTCGATGAACCGGTCACCCTCGATGAAGATTTCCGGGTCGCGGGTGCAGAGCAGTCGGCTGTGGCATCGCCTGATGAAATAGTTGCGGATCATGCAGCCGTTGCGTTCGACCACCGGGTTACGCTCGAACGTGAACCAGGCCAGGTTGAACCGTTCCGCAAGATCGGACAGGTCTTCGTGCAGGCCGTCGTTGACGACCACAGTGATCCAGCGGTCATTCGGTGCCGCCGTCTGGAAGCGCTCCAGCGTCGCCGCCAGATAGCGCTTGCGGCCGAAGTTGGGCACGAAGATGACCAGGTCGCGCTCGGTCAACGCCCAGTCAAAGCTGTGCTGATTGACCATCGCTATTCCCCCTCCTCCACCTGTGCTTCTTCGAGCGTGACGCCCTGGCCGTCGCCGTTGACCAGTTGTTCGGCGAACCAGAGCTTGTCCAAAACCGTCACGCCCAGGAAGTCGAACTTGACCGCCCCCATGGTCTCGGCGTCGCCCATCTCCAGGCCGCACACACGGGCCTTGGCCTTGGCGTCGTAGGCCAGAGGCACCAGGTCGGCGATGGGCACGTCGGCAATGACGATGCCGCCGGCATGCCTGGACTGCGACCTCTTGGTGCCCTCGATCCGCATGGCCTGATCGAACAGGGGCTTGTACCACTGGTACGCTCGGCCCACTTGGTCCACGTGCTCGACGGCCCAGCGCAGGATGCCGTAGTTGTCCTCGCCGGTTTCCTCACGCATCTGGCGCAGGTCATCGACGATCATGGCCTCGTCCGGGATGTGCCGCGTGATGTCGTTGCACACGTCGAAGGGGTGCTCGGCAACGTTGTTGGGGTCCTTGCCCTCCTTGACCGCCTTGACCTTCATCAGGTGCCTGACCGTGTCGGGCTGGGCGCGGAACACCTCCTTCAGCGCCGCCTTGCCCTGCAAGCGACCGAAGGTGATCATCTGGGCCACGTGGTCCTCGCCCCAGCGGCGTTTGAGGTACTCGATCACCTCGCCACGGAAGACGACGCCGACGTCCACGTCGATGTCCGGCAGACTCACGTGCCCCTCGACGGTCTCGAACAGCCTGTCGGCCTCCAGTTTGTCCGCCAGGCCCAGGGCGTATGCCAGGTGCGAGTTGTGCGGGTTCGGGTGCTTTTGAGGTGAACCGTTGGTGGGGATCAGATCGGAGAGATAGGACCACATCCTGGGGTTGTGGTCGTCGATCCACTTGGCCTCCTGCCGGAGCAACGGGCAGTTGGGCATCCGTTTGAGCCGTTTGGCGAGCCAGCCGAGTCGGCGCCGCGCCGCGGACGGATCGCACTCGTGTAGGTTCTCGAAGTTCTCCCCGTACCAGGCCATGAAGTCCCTGGCCCCGGCGTTGAAGTGCGGAGGAATGTTGCGAGATGCGTTGTAGAACCGCTCGAAAACCAGCCCGTACTCGATCGGATCGACGTCGGTGATCCCCAGCACGTAGTTGACCAGACTCCCGGCGCCGGAACCCCGCCCTTTTCCCCGCGGTCCGTTCCGGCGGTCCACGAAGTTGCAGGCGTCCCAGACGATGAGGAAGTAGTCGGCCAGCTTCGCCTCCGCGATGACGCGCAGCTCGCGCTCGATCCGCTCCCAATAGACCTTCTTGTTTTTCGGAGTTAGGCCACCGAGCTTCCGGGCCGCCTCCTCCCGACACAGCCGGGCGAGGTATTCATCAGACGTGCATCCGGCCTCCTCGGTCGTCTCGTTCGAGAACCGGGGCAGGCACGGTTTGCGGCCGATCTCCGGCGACTGGACCATGTTGGCGATTTCGAGCGTGGCTTCGATCTCGGCGTCGGTGTATTGGGCCCGCATCTCGTCGATGTCGTAGATGTGGAACGTGTCCAGGTGGAAGAACGCCATGGTGTCGGCGCCGCGCATTCTGAGGCGCTCCTGCGCCTCGGCCGTGGTGTGCATCTGGGAGTAGAGCAGCAGCCGTTGGTCCTCGGCGTCACCCTTGCAGGCGTAGTGGGCGTCGAGCGTGGCCACGGAGCGCAGGTTCAGCCCCCTGGCCAGGTCGCGCAGGCAATCGACCACCACCTCCTGAACGGCCATGCCCTCGTTCTGAAGCTCGATCCAGAAGTTCTCGGGGCCAAACACCTTCTGGTGCTGCTCGACAATCTCCGCGGCCCGGTTCTTCCAGTCGTCCCGCAGCATCGCCCGTACCCGCCTGGGGTCCTCGGTGGTCGTGCTGATCCGGCAGGCGTCATCCAGGTCCACGAACAGGTTCCTGGACAGCCGGCCCGCCAGGCAGCCGGACAGGCAGATCAGGTTGCCGCCCCCGGTGAACGCGGCGAGCTTGGCCAGGTTGATCCTCGGCTTGCGGTAGAAGTAGTCGGCTCGGTTCGTCTCGCTGACCAGCTTCATCAGGGCCTTGAACCCCGCTTCGTTCTTCGCCAGCACGGTCAGATGGAACCGCTTGTTGTTGGCGGCGGTTTTGATGGTGGGGTCATCGAGGGTGACGTACAACTCCACTCCGGCGATAGGTTTAACGCCCGCCTTCCGGGCCGCCTTGGCGAAGGCCACGATGCCAAAGATCGAACCGTGGTCGGTCAAGGCGATGGCCGGCGCACCGATCTCTTTGGCGCGCTGGACGATGCGCTGCGGGCTGGGCAGTCCATCGAGTAGTGAGTAGTGACTGTGAACGTGCAGTGGAACGTAGGTCCGGTTCATGCTCTCCCGTACGGTCCCCTTTTCACACGTTTCATCCGCCGTATCAGCTTGAGGTATTACCTCTTCTCTGGTGAGGCACCTCGATAGGGCCCGCGGTCGTCCAGCGGCATGGGTTGACCTCTCATCCACATCAGGTCGATCACCATTTGCAGCATGGGCACGACCTGGGGGCGTAAAGCCGGTAAGCCCGGATCAACGACGGTGGCGACAGTACCCTGGTGGTCGAGGAACCAATCGAAGTGGTTGAGGTAGGCCGCTATCGGCGTGGCGACCCGAACGCACTGGTCGGCGTTGGTGAGCGGGATGTCTGTCATAGGGTTATACGGCACAGTCGGCTTTCTGTTTCTGTTTTTCCAGATTCATGCCCTGGTACCGGCACTGAACGTATTCCCGGCCCATGGTGTTCAGGTCGGACCAAACCTGGTCGCAGATGCCGGTGCGACCGAAGGGGCAGATACGCTTGCAGCGCCAGGTGCGGCTGCGCGGGATCACCGTGTCGTACTTCACCCGCTGGAACCAGCGCCAGACGGCGGCCGTGGTGGCGATGGCGTCCTCGAAGGTGAGCGGGACGGTCACGGGCCCGCCGTCCGCCAGCCAGTGGAAGGTGATCATGACGGTCGGATGGGGCAGCAGGTGCAGCGCCGCCAAGTGGTAGAGGCGGACCTGCACGTCCCGCCGCATGGCATCGAAATCCTTGGGTTTACCCGTGGCGAAGTCGGCCCGTCTGCCGGTCTTCCAATCCACGATCTCGGCCATGGCCGGATTGATCTCGTGAACCAGGTCCATGTAGCCGTTGATGACGAACTGGCCGGTGGTGCCGTCCCGCCGGGTGACCTGCCATTCTTCGCCCGGCATCTCCAGCTCGAACCGATCCTCGGCGCTGATAACCTTGAGTTTCGAGGGGTTGTAATGCGGATCGCTGAGGATCGTCTCGACGAACGTGCGCACCTTGCGGAAGTCGGCGGCCTCGCCGCGCGAGGTTTCCCGCCGCAGGCCGACGTCCGGGTTCTCGGCGGTGTGCCTGTCCCAGGCCGCGTCGAGCAGGTCCATGGGCTCGGGGACCGCCTCGCCGGCTTTCCTGGCCAGGGCCAGCTTTTCGAAGACCTCATGGGCGATCTTGCCTAGCACCGCAGCCTTGCCCGCCGCCGCTTCCATTTGAAGCTCGTAACGCAAAAAATACTGAAACGGGCACCAGCGGTAGGTGTTGATGCAGGATGCCGAAGCGTGATTAACGAACATGCCGCAGCCCCTCCAACCACTCGGTGACCATGCCCTCCATGGCCCGGTTCTGCTCGGCGATGGTCATCGTGCGGTTGTCGAGGATGTCGGTGAACGTCGTGTCGGGAAGGTCGTCCAGGGCAGTCTCCGAAGCGTGGGCATCGGGAGAACAGACGTTGCGCAGCAGGCGCAGCGTCCTGCCGCCGTTGTCGTTGACCACGGCGACCTCGTTGGGGAAGCGCCCGTCGGCGATGACGGCCAGTGCCGGCCGATCCCGCCCGATCCGGGCCATGGTGGCGGCGGCCCAGGCGTCGGAGAACATCTCGCGAACCACGTCGGTGCCGAAGTATTGAAGAACCTCGCGGGCGCTCATGCACCGCTTTCGATCCAGCAAGTCCAGAACCATCGCACCGTTACGGTCCTGAAAGGTGGGCATCTCTTCCCACCTCAATTGGGTCAGGGTGTTCTTGTCCGCCTCGCTGCCGTAACACTGCGCGTAGGTCAGGCCGAAGACGTCCATGCAGAACTGTTTCAAGGCGTCGGCGAAGCTGTAGAGCGCCACTCCGGAGAACCGGTGCTCGCCCAACGCCCCCTCGGCAACGTCCACCCACTCCCCACCTTCGGTGCGCAGGTATTTCAGGTGCCCCTTTGGGGAGATGTCGAACCGCTGGACCTGACCCGTCTCCACCAGGAACCGTCCGACGACGTAGTTTGCCGCCGTGTTCTTGCCGGACTGCTTCCTGCCGCACAAACAGACCACAAGCGTACTCAACTGTGTTCTCGGTACCCACATGCTTCGTTCCCCACCTACCGTGCCAATTGCCTGCTTCGAGACGCACCGTTGATGGTGGGAGCGAGGTGCTCGCGGATGTCGCGCGGAAGCATCTCGCCGATGTCGTGCTTGTCGGTCGGTGCCACAAAGAATAGTCGGAAGTAGTGTTGGAGTTGTTCTTCGAGGGTTTCCTTCGCTTTTCGACCCGCCTCGTCGTTGTCCAGGGTGAACACCAGCGTCAGCGCCCCGGCCCGCTGGAGCATCTTCCGCTGTGCCGCCGACAGGCTCACCCCGAACATGGCCACCGCGTTGCGGATGCCCGCCTCCTCGTAGGCCCAGACGTCACCCGGCCCTTCACAAAGAATCGCTACGCCCGTTTTGGAGATGAACGGCCGGGCAAACCAGATGTTGTACAGGCAGCGCTCCGCCTTGAATCCCTGCGAGTGGCGCCACTTCCTGTACCAGCCAGCCCGTTCCTTCGGTGGGCACGATGCGTTTCGTGTGTGATAGAGGCCACACTGTTCACATTTCTCGTGAACCGACCTCGCCGAGTAGCCCACCACGTACCGGCCGGTCTCATCGAGCACCGGGAAGAACGCCCGGTGTGAGAACGGCCTGCCGGGTCGGTCGCAGTACGAGACGTGGTAGCGAGCAATGATGCGTGGGGAGACGCCTCTGCCAGGGTAGTACACCGTATCGGGCGACAGGTGCGGCAGGACCTCCGCCAGCGGGACTCCGACCTGGCCATGGCGCTCGTTCTTCCTGTTCCGGTGCCGCCTGAGAACCCGCTCGATCTCCAGGTCCTGCACGCTGTAGGTGCCGCCCTTGGCCCGTCCCAGGTTCAACGCCACCACGACGAAGTCTATGGCCTGCTGGAAGCTGCACGTCCGGCCGTTCTTGCGGGCCAGCACGCCGCGCACCAGGCCGAAGATGCTGCTCGACGGACCGGTGACCGGGTCGCGCTCGCACTGCCGGGTCATGCACCGCCAGTGCACGGTCCGCATGGCCCAGTACCAGGCCCGCGGGTTGTCGCCCTCGTGGACGGGACAGGGGCCGTGGATGTAGTCGTGCCGCTCGTCGTAGTCTACGCCGAGCGCGTCCAGCACCTCGGTGATCCGCTCCGTAGCGCGGTCCTGGATGAATCCAATCTCGCGCTCGTCGTAGGCCATCAGTCCGATTCCTCGATCTGGGCGTTGTCGGTGGCGCTGTTGGCCAACTCCTGCGACCACGTCCTCCCCTCGACGAAGCGGGCGCACTTCAGGTCACTCTTGAGGTTGATGTAGTCGGTGGGCTCCATGGCCGGGCCGTAGCGCGTGTCCGTGACGATCAGCTTGTGCGTGCCGTGGGCCGGCGGGTCTTCGGCGAGTTCTTCCTTCAGCTTCCGCTTGAGGATGGTAAAACTGGAGCAGAGCCACAGAATCCGATCGGACCCGGCGATGACCTGCCCGCCCTCCTTCTCGACCCCGTCGCGGTTGAGCTGCACGGTGGCCAGGATGGGCAGTCCCCAGCGCAGGGCCCAGTTGTGCAACTCGCTCAGGAGGAATCCGAGCACTTGAAACTCTTGAAGGCCGCTCTTGATGTCGTCGCTGTTCATCAGCTTAATGTAGTCGTAAACAAGCAGGCACGGCTTGGCTTGTCCCGCGTCATCGAGTCCGACGTTCTTCATCAGCCATCGGCGGGCCAACGACAGTACGCATTTAAGAGACTGGCCGGCGATGGAGCAGTAAGTGATCGGCAGCGCCTCGACCTGCTTCCTCACGGACAGCACCGCGTCCCGCTCCTCGGGTACGCTGCCGAACTGCCCGGTCTCGATCCTGTTCAGTTCGATGTTGCTGGCCAGGGCCGCGAGCCGGTTCATTTGGATCTGGCGGTTCAACTCCGTGTCCAGCAGCAGAACCGGAATCCCCGCCCGCGCCATGTGATAGGCCACGTTGAGACAGAAGACGCTCTTGCCCGCCTTGGGGCGAGCCCCGAGCAGGTTGACCGTCCCGCGTCTCTGGCCGCCGCCGATGGCCTTGTCCCAGTTCGTGAAGCAGGTCGGCAGACCCACCACGTCCACGGGATGGGCCATCTGGGCCTCCATCTGGGCGGCGAAGTCGAGGCCCAAAGGTACGAGCGTTTCGTTGGTTGAAGTCAGCTTGGACGTGAACTCGAAGATGGGGTTCTCGACCAAACCCAGAATGTCGGTGATCTTCTCGTCCCCGGTCATCTGTTCCAGCGATTTCTGGATCGCCTTGGTAGTGTAGTAGGCCGCTCGGGCCATGCTCAGCTTGAAGACGACCGTGGCCAACGACCGTGCGTTGTCCAGGCTGACGTGCTCGGCGAAGAGGCTGCTGAGATACTCCTGTTCCCTGGCCCGTCCCGCGAAGTCCTCCATTCCCTGGGCCTTGGCCCCGGCGAGGATGGTGGGTTCATCGAACGTCCGGGCGTCGCGCTGGTGGACCAGGTGCTTGAGGACCTCGAATATCTTCTGGTTGACCGGCCAGTAGAAGTCCCCGGCTCCGACGATCTCTTCGATCTCCATGAAGCCGTCGGCCCCATGGCGGAGGATCGCCGCCAGCACCGCCCGTTCGGCGCCGCCGTCCTGGCACTTCGCGTTGGCCTTCGGCCGGCCCACTACGCTCTTTCGCGGGGAACACCGGCCAGGCACTTGGGGCACCGCTGGCCGACATCCTTCGGCGTGCGCACGGGAACCTCGAAAGCCTCGCCGCACTGCGTGCAGGCCTGATGGTGGACCTCGGGTTTGCCCCGATGCTGCTTGCAGGTTCGGCCCGCCCGGGTCCGGTTCCTGGCAACCTGCTCGGGCGGTGGCTCGCCCTCTGCGGTGACGAACGCCTGCGTGTTGCCGTAGACCGTCTTTCTTCCGCTCTCGCCGGCCGCGGCCACCACATCCACGTGGTTCTCTTCGTCCCCATCTTCTTTGTCGGGCGCGGTCCCGTCGGGTGCCGGCAGGAGTTCGCCGGTCAGTTCGGCGTAGCCCTCCGCCACGGTGTTCCAGTCGCCCTCGATGATGCCGGCCTTCAGCTTCTCCAACGGACTCATCACTCTCCCTCCGTCACCGCGATGCCCAACCGATGCGGTGCAGGCATTGCGACATGAATTCCAGCCGTTTGGTCAGATACTCGATCCGGCTGATCTTGATCTCGGCGTCCTGTTTCAGTCTCCCGAGCCGCGCGGCGTCGTTCCCGCTGGCGGTCCGGCGGTTGTAGTTGGCCCAGCGAATGAATGCGTGGCAGCGGTTGACCCGGCGCTGCACGTAGAAGGCAAACTGGGCCAGGACGAAGGCATACTCGGCTGCCTGGCGGCCCGGCAGTTCCGACAGCCGCCTGCGGTCCATGGCCAGGATCAGGTCGACGTCGGCGGTGTCCACTGGGCAAGTCTCGCCGCACGACGGAAACCCCAGCTCCTCCTCCCAGCGATCGAGCACCACCCGCGACCGCTTCATGCGTTGGGACAATGTCCCTTTATTCAGGCTGCTCATCGTGTACCTCAATGAGCCTCAGATTATTCAACGCGCACCAGCGGCGTTTGCGATCGTCACGGTCCTGCTGGCGATGGAAGCCGGAACGGTCCTTGTGGAAGTGATGGACGTACTCGTCGTGCTGCCGTCCGTGGCATTCCACCACCGTGTGGAGCGAGGGAATGATGAAGTCGAGCACGAGCCGTTCTCCGGGGACCGGGACCTCCGCATACACTGCATCGTTCGGATACCGCCGCAGAAGCTCCCGGCCGACGCGCTGCTGGAACCGGGATTTCGACGGGCTATCCGGCCTCACCCTTCGGCCCCGCAGCCTCAGCCTCACCGTCCGGCCGCTCAACGTTCTGACTTCCATCGCCGAACACCACGCTGCGAATCTCGTCCTCAACTCTTCTGAGCTGATCCGGGTGATGGTTCAGGTGCTCCAGGACGGCGTTGATCCCCTGGTGCTTCTCCGCACCCAGCATCGGGATCGTGTACCAGGCCCCGGCCCGCTCGATGAGCCCCAGGTTCTCGCCGGTGGTCACCACGTCTTTGGCGACGTCGATCCCCCGGCCAAAGCGCAGCGGCACCACACAGGGGATGAACGGCCGGCCCAACGCCGAGCACTTCACCTGCATGTGGATGTCGTGACCCAGCGGTGCCTGGGCGTCCTTGTCCGCCTCCCAGAGTGACGTCCACTGGACGTTGATCCAGACCGAGCAGGCGTACTGCACCGCCAGCCCGCCCTTCTCGGTGTACCTGGGGCCACGGGGCTGCCGGTTGGTCATAAGCTGCGAGATGAAGATCAGGGTGACGTTGAGCGGGTCGATGATCTCTGCCATCTTGCGGAAGAACGCGGCCAGCAGCTTGGGCACGCCGGCCATGTCCCGGCTCTCGCCGGTGAGCGCCTCCTGCTCCGCAGCCGTGGACAACGCGGCCAAGCTGTCCACCACGATCACGGAGCCGGGATGGTCCTTGATGCTGCGCTCGAGAATCTGGAGCCACTGTTCGGCAGTGAGCTTCACCTCTTGAGTGGACTGAAGGAAGTGGAGTTTACTCAGGTCCAGGCCGGGGATGGTGTGCAGCAGCTCGGCCTTGCAGCGCCGCTCGATGTTCAGGTAGAAGGCCGGGCGGCCCAGGTCGATGGCGTTCTTCAGAACGTGCAGACAGAGCGTGGTCTTGCCGGCCTTGGCCTTACCGCTGAGCAGGACGATGGACCCTTCGGGAATCCCCCCGCTCAGCGAGACGTCCAGCGACAGGACGGTGGGGATGATCTTCCGCGGGCGCTCGATGATGGAGTCGGCGCTGATCAGGACGCCCTCGCCGTAGACCCGCTCGACGTACCGGTCAAAGTTTTCGAGGTCCGGCCTGACCGTTCCCTTGTTCCTGGTTCGTTTCGCCACGACGTTCCACCTCTTCTATCCTGCTCAAGCGATTTCGCTGCGTCGTCGGCGATAATGATCGGTTCCTCTCCACGTAGCCTTCCAGGTCACCCACCGGCTCGCTTGCGGTTGCGGCCAGGGTCTCTCGTCGGGCGACAAGCTCCCGGTGTTTCGCCCGGACCCGCTTGACGTCCCCGGACTGGTTCCTGGTCATCAGCGTGCGCATGCACCGTTCGTCCACCATTTCGATGACCGCCCGCCGGACCACAGGGTCGTTCTCCTCAAGATGCTTGAGCAACCGGGAAAGGGCGACCGATTCCCGCACGAACTTCGGCTGCCAATACTTCCGGTCCTTCCAGAACCTCGGTCCGAGATCGGGTCGCAAGTTCAGGCACACCCGCTCCACCACATAGGCCCGGAACGTCACCATCAGGCCGGGCGTGGTCGGTGATTCGTATGCCTTAGCCACCATCCTCAGTGTTCTCGATCAGCATAAAGCCCGCTCTCTCTTTGCTGCGCTGCTCGGAGAACTGATGGTTGAAGTGCGGCAGGGCCAGCCAGTTGATGATGACGCTGTTGCCGTCGTAGTAGCCGATGCCGACGTAGTGCTGCTGGGGCCCACCGACGATGGCCTGTCCCTTGAAGCCAAAGAAGTACCCCTGCTGGTGACTGAGCACGGTCAGTTCCTTGCCCTTGACCCCCTGGAGACGCAGTCCGGTGATGGCCAGTCCAGGGTTGGCCGCCAGGAACTCGCGCAGCCGGTGCCACGCGGCCGGGGTGTTCGGTCTGTCGTCCTGGATCACCGTGCGGCCGTCCGACAGCGAGGCCAGCCAGCGCACCGGCGGCGTGTCCGGGGTCACCTTGAACGCAACCAGGTGTTCCTTAGCCATCGCTCGTCTCCGGGGTGTTGCCGACTCTGACGTCGATCTTCATCGACTCGCCCTGAGTCATCTCCACCGCACCACCGGGCAGGCCGCTTTGAATCCGCGGCGTCACCTTGTGGACACGGGTGTCGGGGCCGGGCTCGACCTCCGGCTCGGCGTCCGGCTCGACCCGCTTCGACGTTCGATGCACGTCGCCGTCAAAGAACCGTTCGATCCGCGCCCGCACCTCGTCGAGGAACGTTCGTCGAGTGGCCGTCCCTTGGCGCCCTACGTTTGACTCTTCCAGAAACACCATCAGCTCGTTGACGAAATCGGCCTGTCGATCATTCATCGAGAAACTCCCGCTGTGCAATCACCAGATGCACTCTGTTCCTGCTCCGGAGATATTCGGTGTACTTGTCAAACACACGCTTGCTGCACCGGCGCAGCTTGTAGAGCGGTTCACCCCGTTCCCGGTCCCGCGCCTGCGGGATCGTCGGGTGCTCGACGGGGTTGAACAGCGTCCCGTCCGCCTCGGCGAGCACCTGCCATCTGTCGTCGGCCAGGGTACGGGCCGCGATTTCGCTGGAGGGCACGGGTGGTGGATGGGGATCGTCGCAGGAGTGGGGTGTGCCGCCCACGTCAACCACGATCATCATCGCTTGCTCCTGACCCTGAAGGCCACGTCGCACCCCTCGGGTGTGTTCTCTTCGTACTCGCAGAGCAGGGAATCGTCGGCGGGCCCGTAGTGGAACTGCCCCTCGATGGTTCGCCGGTAGGACTTCCCGCCACACAGGCCGCACTTGGCCTGCACCACGGTCGTCACCGGGCCCGGAGAGCCGTCCAGCTCGACCATGTCCGCGTTGTTGCGGGTGATCTGGAACTCCATCAGCGCCCGGCCACAGTCCGCACACTCCAGACGAACCTTGCCCCGATCCTTGAGCCCCTTGGGCTCCCGCTTGCCCTTGGTGATCTCTAATCTCGCTTTCTCTGGCATAAGCCACCTACCTCCCACCAGTGGGGCTGGCCCCGATCTCGCCCGTGTGGATGTAGTGGTCAGGGTCTTTGAGGACCTCCGGGTTGATCCGGTCGCCGGACCGGTACCACGGTTTCTCGCGTTTCTCTCCTCTCTTCCTGCGCTTGGCCCTGGGTGGCCGGCGCGGGGGATGACAGGGAGTTGACGTGCCCCTCACGATCGCGGCAGCGCCCATGCCGATCAGACGCACCAGCGACGGCCGACCGCACCGGGGGCACTCTCTGAGGCGCTCGGCGGACATACTCTGGAACGCCTCGAACTCGTGTCCGCAGTCCCGGCACTGGTACTCATAGGTGGGCACGTCTTCTCTCCCTCCAAGAGGGTTGTACGGACGACTTCTACTTTTGGTCAGCGAATGTTCCGTTTTTGCGGGTGAACTGCGCGAGCGCGGTTTTATCGCGCGGCTTGAACGGGCCGCCGTTGGTGACCTCGCGCTCGATCTGGCGCTTGACCTCCCGCCGTACGTCCGGCGACATCTTCTGGACGGCGCAGGTCACCAGCTTCAGCAGGTTGCCGTTTGTCTTGGCCCGCTTGACGAACACCAGCAGCAGAAGCAGACCCGCCCCCAGAAACAACGACACGATCAGCCCGGCCCCGAGCACCACCCAACCGGCGCCGCCGTAGATGACGTTCTCGGCCTGAACGGACTCCTTCCATTCGAGCAGCGTCTCGGCCACCTGGGTGGTCTGGTTGGTCTCGTTCTCGATTTTCTCGATCCTGTCAGCCAGGAACTGCGTGTCGGCGTGCTGCTCGGTCAGCTTCTCCAGCTTGGATTCGAGGACCCCGACCTTGGCCTTGACCGCATCGGGGGCTACACAGGCAGTGGTGAGGCAGAGTAGTGAGATCACGACGGTCGCGATCTTCACCGTTCGCATGGCTTCTCCCTCATTCGGGCTTTCACTTCCTCGCACCCCTGGAGGGCTTCCGCGCCGTCATGCGTGCCTGGAGGTCGTCCCGGCGTTGATAGTAGGTCCTCTCTCGGAAGGGAAACCATTCGGGCGCGAGGCGAACTATGCCCCCGTTGATGTCCTGTTGGAACGTGCAGACCACGAAGCCCACGTGGGCCTCGATCTTCTTTTTGCGTAAAAAAGTGCTCTGATCCGTAAGGCACCCGCACTGAATCGCGTGCACGCCGCGAGGCACGCAATAATCGAATTTGTGAAAATGTCCACAGTTATGTGCAAGGCACATCCCGGCCACGTAGGAATTGGTGCCATCGACCGCCAAGTCGCAAACCGGGCCTGCGTATTCCGTGGAGTCGACACGCCTTACCTTCCGCCACACACCGATGAGCGTCGCCACGCAGAAGTCCCTGGACACGACGGACCGATCGTTGACGGCATTCGAGAACCAATCTCCGCGCGACTCCTGCACCGTGGAATCTCTTTTGACTCGTACAGTGTACACGGGCTTCCAATTCACCCTCGTACGGCGAGTTTGACACGATATTCCACACGAGAAGCCTTGCATGACGGCCAGGAAAAAGACCTGGTGGCAGAGTTGTCGTGACACGGTAGTCAGACGGTAGTAGTGATCAGAGAGGCATCCGTCGCCTTCGAAGAGGCCGCTCATGAAGGCAAGCTGGACGTGTGCCGGCGAGTTGATGATGCAGGCCGGCACTCGTTTGGTTGGCGCCGTGCCCGGCATCAGTGTTGAAAGGAGGTCGGCCAGCGCCACCGAACTGAAGCCCAGCACGCGTTTCAGGGTTCCATCCACATCATATACTGTGGGCTCAACATCAGGATCAAGCTGCTGAACTTGCTGGATAATCCGAGCCGTATAGGCGGCCTCCTTCTGGTTCAGTGCGAATCGAACGCGGTAGTTCCCGTCAATGTGCCCCTCTGCCGTATAGGCCCCGAGCAAGTAGGCAAAGCCCTCATCGACTTCGATTGCGGCCGGGAGCGATGCGCCTTGTCTGATGCTGATCCGGTCGCCCTCGATGCGATAGAAGTACTTCCGAAGATATTGCAGCGTCGAAAGTGTCACCGGACGGCTCATACTGATCGGCCTCGGGGTCAGCAACCAGTCGCCCTTGTTGATCCGCGATGCCTCGACATAGCCCTCCTCTCCCGCACGAGTCTTCCGGTAGAGCAGGTGGTCAGGCTTGCACCACGCAGTACCCTTGGGCACGCCGTACGGCACGAGGTTCAGGAGCCGTCCCTCGTAGGGCTCCGCCCTGGTGAAGAGAACTTCGGAAACCGCGCCGCCCTCCGAAAGCACGTGGTCGCCCGGTCGCACCTTGGAGATTGGCTTGGTCGAGTAGTCGGCCATGCTGATCGGCGTATCAGGATGGAAGCACAGCAATATGGCCGGGAGCGAGTGTCCGGCCAGACTCTCGACGAGCTTCTGTGCCGAGTAGGAAATGGCGTACGCCGACCCGCCGCCAGGGTGCATGACCTTAATGGTGCAGTCACCGCGCGTGGCGCGCAGGACGATGTCCGCTTCCAAGTAACCCAGGTATTGGAGATCGTTCCGCCCGCGCGCTTGGGCTTCGAGTTGCAAATACCGGCCGAACTCGACGCCCTCACGCTGGTAGTACCAGCCCTCGTGGTCGTCACCATCCACATAATAAGTGGTTATTCCTCTGCGCTGAGGCCAGTTGTCGATGGCAAACAGAGCCTGGTCGGTGAACCCGTGCACCACCAGTTCGTGCGTGTTGAACCTCGCCTCGCCGTCCACGTAGTTGCCGGGGCAGAACACGGTCTTGATGCCGCGCCGGGCGAACTCGTCGTAGGCGGCTTCGAGCACGTCGAGACGCGAGTGTTTGTTCCCCATATGCATGTCCGACACGACGCCGAACTGCATGGGTTTGCCGTGGAAGTGATGGGGGAAGTGAATCCTGCGTCCACCGGTCTGGACGGTCTTGCCGAGCTGCACGGTGTTGCCCACTCGCTTGACGATGTAGCCGCGCTCTTCCAGATCGGTAAGCGCCGCTTCGATCTCCTCGACCGAGACGTTGAGCTTGCCGGCGAGCGTCTTGACGGTCCTGGGCCGGTTGAGTTGTCGCAGCAGGATCGAACGGAACTGCGGGTCGGTGGCGTCGAACCTGACGCTGGGAACGCTCTCCAGCAGCACTCTGGCCTGGGTGATGAGTTGCCGGGCCTCCCAGAGCGAGACCTTCAGCGTTCTGGCTACGTCCTGGCGTCCCTGGCCGCGCTGCACCATCTTGGCCACGTCCGCCAGGAGGCGCTGCCTTTCGTCACCTTGCGTGGGCATCCTCCACACCTGCTTTCGTGGCGCGGATGGTGGGGCCGAATGGTGGGGGTTTTACACTTCACACGCTCCGGCAGGGCAGTCGCCCACCGCGGCACGGAACGTCAGGTTGCCGAAGTGTTGGGCGGCTTCGGTGACCGGTACGGCGGTCACGGGCGCTTCCCCCTTGCTGCCGTCGCGATAGATGGCAAGACCCTTGAGCCGGGGGATGAATCGACGCATGGTTCGGGATAGTTGTTCGACGGGATAGTCGTTGGGAAGGTTGATGGTCTTGGAAATGGCGTTGTCGATGTGCTTCTGGCAGACTTCCTGGACCGCGCAGTGTTGCTCCGGGTCGATCTCATGCGCCCCCTGGAAGTGCTCGATCGACCGGCCCTCGCGCAGGAACTTCGCTAACAGCGGGTGCACGACGATCTCGCTGGATTCCTGTCGGTGGCCGCCGTGTTCGGCGAATCTCTGCCGGTACACCGGAGCGAAGATCGGCTCGATACCGGACGAGCAGGCGGCGACGATGGAGGTGGTGCCGGTCGGCGCAACTGTCAGGACCGCACAGTTCCTGATCCCGTGTTCCTCGATTTTGCGGCGGATGCTTGGGGGAAGACACTCTTTGGCGAAACCGCTGCGGGCGTGCTTCTCCCGGTCGATGGCGGGGAACGGTCCCTTGTCGATCGCCAGGCGGATGCTGGATTCATAGGCCGCTCTCTTGATGAAGTCCATGACCTCATCGGTGATGTTCAGGGCCCCGTCGCTGTCGTACTTGACACCCAGTTCCAGCAGCAGGTCGTGCAGCCCCATCACACCCAGGCCGATACGCCGATACTTTCGACAGGTCTCCTCGATGATCGCAAGCGGATAGTGGTTGCGGTCCAGGACATCGTCGAGGAACCGCACCGCCAGGGACACCGTCTCTTCCAGGGCGTCCCAGTCGATCCCGCCGTTCCTCACGTGTGTCGGCAGGACCACCGTGCCGAGGCAGCAGCAGTCGTAAGGTGACATCCAGATTTCGCTACACGGGTTCGGGCACACCAGCCTGACGCGGTAGTACAGCGTGTTCATCCTCTCGGCCAGGCCCAGGTTCAGCAGGCCGGGATCGCCGGTCGCCCAGGCGTGGCGGACGATCTTGTCCCACACGTCTTTCGCCCGGACGCGACCGCGTTCCTCACCGTGCCACCGGAGCACGATCTCCCCGTCCTCGTCCACGAGCCTTAGGGGTCTAGCCAAAATAACATTTACTTTTGAACCCTCTTCCTCCTATTGTCTGTCTTCTTGCGCGGCTTGATCGTATAATTCCATTGTGGATTCGCAGCATCGTATTCAATGTTAAGTTTCTCCATTTCTTCGTCTGTGATCTTTACACCCTTCTTGTATTTGTTCTTGTCCAGTTTGGCTTTCACTTTCAACCCCTTTCTCGTTGTGGTTGTCCC
>Ga0114922_10001732_pt1 | contig 20653 bp, 18 predicted proteins | sample AartaG_FD_100975 | JGI IMG/M metagenome (GOLD analysis project Ga0114922, IMG submission 100975) | Deep subsurface microbial communities from Aarhus Bay to uncover new lineages of life (NeLLi) - Aarhus_00045 metaG | ecosystem: Environmental > Aquatic > Marine > Oceanic > Sediment | place...
ACCGAGCCGTCATCGCCCCAGGCGCAATTTGCTGTGCGTTTACCGGTATGAATTCGGCCCAAAAGCTTACCCCCAGGTGTAATAACGTATACCCCGCCGGGGCCGGTGGCGAATAGGTTTCCATCTTTATCGACCTTTAGGCCATCAGGACCACCCGGATATTTACGCATTAGAGGTCTGAAGTCGTATAAAACCTTTCCGCCGACCAGGGTGCCGTCTGATTTGACCGGGAAAGCCTTTATGATGGGGTCCGCGGAATCAGATTGTGCCACATACAGGAACTTTTCGTCCGGCGAAAAAGCAATTCCGTTCGGCCTTGTCATTTCTTTTGTGAGCAGAGTCAATTCACCAGAGGCAGAAAGACGAAAAACGCCGCAGAAATCCAGTTCCCGCCTGGGGTCCCTTGCTCCCTTTGGCAAACCATAAGGTGGGTCTGTGAAATAAATGTCACCATTAGATTTGACGGCGGCATCGTTCGGACTATTCAGACGCTTTCCCTTGTAACTATCGACAAGAGTTTTCTTGCCGCCTTCTTTTTCCAGTCTTGAAATGCGCCTGTCACCGTGCTCACAAAAGATGATGCGCCCCTGAAGGTCCAGCGCTAAGCCATTACTTCCCGGCTCACGGCCGTAATCTGCAACGCCGGTATAACCGGAAGGTTTCATGAATAGACTAATACCCGCTCCTTCCTTCCATTTCATTACAGAGTTGCGTGGTATATCCGAGAATAGAAGATGACCGCCGCCGGCATCCCGGACCCACAAGGGGCCTTCAGACCATTCAAATCCTGAGGCCAGAAGCTCAATCCCGGCGTCAGGTGGGAGCAATTCGTTTATAGATTTTTCAAGTCTGACAATCCTGCCGGTTGTCGGGTAGGCCCTCGACCCTCGCGGCAGGACACGCTGAGAACAGACGAGGGTGATAATCATAATGGTTAAAAAGAAAAGTCGGCGTCTTATCATTCGCTTCATATTCAGGCCCCTTATTCAGAATTATCTATTACTCTTATTTCTACGGTTCCATACACCCGCCTGTTAGAGACTCATTGGAGTCGCTGGGCAATGATAACACGAATTGCACGCAAGGTGAACCACAAAAGCGCCGAACTGCCGGCACAGAAAATATGCGTTGACGTATATTACATAAAAAAACAACTACCGGTGGAAAATATTCGCGAAGGTTTATTTTATCAACAAAATATGGTATTCTGGCGAATGACGAGCTTGACGTTGGAGCCAAATTAACCTTTTAATGTCAAATTCAGTTTCCATATTTTGCACAGAGAAAAGCTGATGAAAACAATAGACCTACGCAGTGACACTGTTACTTTGCCAACGCCGTCGATGCGGGAAGCCATTTATCGGGCTGAATTAGGCGATGACGTTTTCGGCGAGGACCCGACAACCAACCGTCTTGAGAGAATGGCTGCCGAGCGTATGGGAAAAGAAGCGGCAATGCTGGTCGTCAGCGGGACAATGGGAAACTTAGTGTGCCTGCTTACCCAGTGTCAACGCGGTGAAGAGGCGATTCTTGGTGATAAGTCGCATACGTTTCTTTACGAAGCCGGCGGTATGTCAGCGCTGGGTGGAATACATCCGCACACTGTCCGCAACCAACCTGACGGCACGATGCAGCTGACGGATATCGAGGCAGCTATTCGCGGCGATAACGTGCATTTCCCACGTACCCGGCTTCTCTGTTTAGAAAACACCCATAATCGCTGCGGCGGCTCTGCTCTTACGCCTGAATACACCGATGCCGCGGCGGCATTGGCCAAAGATAGAGGTATTTGGGTGCACCTCGACGGCGCCCGGATATTCAATGCGGCAGCGGCCTTAGGTGTTGACGTCAAGGAACTAACTCGAAACGTCGATTCACTTATCTTTTGCCTTTCAAAAGGGCTTTCAGCGCCGGTCGGCTCTGTAGTATGCGGCTCCCGTGATTTTATTACCGAGGCCCGACGAGTCCGTAAGGTGTTGGGGGGCGGGATGCGGCAGTGCGGTATAATCGCAGCAGCAGGTATTACGGCCTTAGAGCAAATGGTGGATAGAATAGCTGAAGACCATGCAAATGCCCGGCGTTTGGCCGAAGGAATTGCCCGCATCCCGGGACTGGCTATTAACCGGGAAGGCACACAAACGAACATCATCTATTTCGAGCCGGTCGACGAGCAACTGACAGCAAAGACGCTTGTGAAAGAACTTGGAGAGAAGGGAATTAAGTTATTGCAGATAGGGCCGAGTCGGATTAGAGCAGTAACCCACTACGGTATCACTGCCGAAGACATTGATTTGACCCTGGCGGCCCTGGGAAAGAAAATGCAGAAGTCATAGGCGAAAGCTGCGGATTAGCCTTTTCAACGATAAGGCTTTGGAGGCGGGTCGAGCCATTTGACCACACGATTCTTGATTGCCCATGCTGTAAAGAAATTGCCGGCTGGATTGTGATGGCCGATATAGTATCGCCTGAGATATGTATTAATATCTACCTTGAACTGTTTATAATAAGCCCTGAAAGAATCACGCATATCAATGACAGGGTAGGGTTTGTTTTTGAGCCAATCGACAAAGCTTTGGTCGAATCGCGGCACGCCGCGCAAGTCATTGGCAATGTTACCTTGTCCAAAAGAGAGCATAACCATCAGTTTTTTGCCGGTTCGTTTAACAAACTCTTCGGTCCAGGTAACAATGTTCTTCGTGGCGTAGAGCGCAGCTTCAGTGTGTATCTTTCTAACCTGCCGGTCTGCTTTGAGAGCAGCGACGTCTTCGTAAGGTATTCCGGAGTCCCGCGCAATCGCCTTGACCAGCTCTTTTGAGACTTTCCCGCCGGCCCGCATAGCCAGGACTCCATGCACAACAGTGTCGTCTTTGAACGTTTGCCAAACGAAATCTTCGTCGCAAAGTTTATAAACATCCTTTGGCGTTCGGCACAAATTCTCAACCTGCTCACATCGGCCCTGCTGTACGTTCACCCGCAAATAAGGCAAGGTGAAACCACAAGACGTGCGTTGGCCGAAGCGGATGGACCGCCAGGAGTCTAAGTTGCGAAAGTGATCATCGTCCCAGATGTTAAGGACAATGTATTCGGCCGGTTTTTTCTTCTCGACCTTGAGCATACGCCGATAGGCCTGGTAGACGCTGTAGCCGCCGACGCCATAGTTACGGACAGGCTCTTGTATATGTGCCGCTAAATATTCCTGCCAGGTCTCACCATCACTGACCTGGTCGCAGTGTGTAAAGCTGTCGCCATAAGTATGGATACGACAGGGTCTATCAGGGAAGCTGATAACTTTGCGGGCCCCGTCCCGTTCATAGCTGTAGAAGCCTTTCGAGCCATCTACGCTGCGAGTCCGGATAGAATCACAGAGAATCCACCCCAGTTCGGAATCGAACGTCCAGCCCTGGTTTTGGCTGAGTTTTTCGGGACCCTGCCGGCCGCTGATGAAATCTTTAACCTGCTCCCGCGTGGGCATCAGTGAACGCAGGTAGTCTCTGACCCGACCCTGGTCCATATTGCGGTCAATACCCTTAGCGTTGTTCGTCATACCGAGGGTGATGGCGGTTCCAGCCGCTCCGGCAACTGCCGTTAGAAAGTCACGCCTTCGCATATAAAAACCTCCTGTATAAACACCTTGTTCCGGTATCTCCAATATAACTACTGTCCAGGCACGTCACCGAACTTTACAAATAGTCATAATCCCCTAATCAGTCGATAAAGCCAGAGCATTTTGCACACGCCCGGAATCCGCAATCCCGCTCTTCTCGCACGGAGTAAGAGGATAGAAAACAGACAATCTGATTTCTGACATCTGACATCTGACATCTGCCCGGCCGGTCTTGAGCCGGTTGTAGAAAAACTAAAGAAGCTTTACGGGCTTTCGCCGCTCAAAGGCACACCTCGCATGACCAATCGGTCAAAACGATAAGGCGATTCTCCCGCCGCCCATGCCATCCCACGCAGCAGCAAGATGCGGAAATATGGGTCGTCAAACGTCCAGGTATAGTGCCCAAGAATACAACTAAAGACCCGCCCTTTGCCATACTGATAGGCATAAAACATCGGCTCCGGCCTGGTCTTGTCGGAGTCTCTGCTGATGGTTTCATCGGAAGTCGCCAATATCGTGACCTTGCTGCGGTCTCCCTTGAGAGGCCAATAGGCTTCATCGAGAAAGTGAATCGTCCCGGGCAAGCCAAGGCAGATTGGATGAGCCGGAGCGGCAATCTTCAAGGCCATCGGACCATGACGCCAGCGCGTATAACCATCTTCCCACGCCAATCCTATGAGCTTTGTTACCTGTTCAGTTATGTCCTTACCCTTGGGAATAATCACGGCCGGGTGCAGAAGGACAAAACCTCCACCACGCGACAAGAACTCTTCCAGGTCCTCGAGTCTTTGCTCGTCCCACTGGGCATAACAGAACATGACAATCAAATCGGCCGTTTTGAATTGTTCCCTGCTCGGCCAACCGTAGGCCGTGGAAACTTTCACTTTAGGTGCGCCGGCAAGACCTTTTTCCCCTTTGCCGGTCGGGGCCGGACCGTAGAGATTAACCTGTTTGGCCTGGCCGGCCTTCTTGCCACCAAGTAGAACTGCCCATCGCTTCTGCCATAGAGGATAATCGTGCTCATTGGGGCCGTGGTCCTTCTTGAACGCAACAAGAACAATGTTAAGCTCCCGCAGCTTTCGCTTCGGCGGCGGCTTCGGCGCTTTGGCAAGTACCGCTTCGACTTCACTGCGACTGCGCGGTTTCGGTGCCTCGGCCGCAGCCGCCAAACCACTCGATACCATTTGCGCACTCAGGCTCACTGCCAGTAAAAGCAGGATAGTTGTGATATGTTTGTTCATGTTTTCTCCTATTTGAAAATTATCAACCTTTATAGCACACCTCTTACACAAGCATACGACCGCAAGAACCGCAGAGCCTCAAACAAAAGGATTTGCATATTATCTCCTCAGTTCAGTCTATGAGAGCTATACCAGAAAAGGTGTGTAAAGTCAAGTAAAAATACGCTGAAAAAAGGGGTGTTCGGGGAAAATCTTATACTCCCGGCAAGGATACGATGTTCCTTGGAGGTCCCAAGAAAATTAAGAAAAAACTTGACATAACATACCGTAATCTCTATAATACATATTTGGGTGAGTTCGCTTTTAACCGTATATGTCCGGCATAGTACAAATAAGCAGCTTGCCTAATATCACGGGAAAGAGGAGGACAGTAATGACGTATATACGAATGATAGTGATTTTATCATTTATAATAATGAGTGGAATGGGCTGCTTTTCATCTTCAGCTCGGCCTGAAGACATAGAAGCGTTTCTAAAGCCCCATCAAGTCAACGTCACTGCTGAAACTTATATTTTGCAGCCGCCGGACGAGATTGAAGTACGTTGTTCGAAGGTGCCGGAAATCCACGAGCAACGACAGCGAATTCGTCCGGATGGTAAAATAAGCTTTGAAAGTTTAGGTGAAATAGAAGCAGCGGGCAAGACTGTTGAAGAAGTTGCAAATGCCCTGCGGACGAAGGTTTTAGAGTTTTACAAGATAGAAGGTGACAAGCCGGTCGACGTTCGGATTGTTACGTACCGAAGCAAGGTGTTCTATGTATTGGGCGAGGTCTTTTTGCCCGGCGCCAAGGTCTACACCGGGCGTGATACGGTATTGCGCGCGCTTGCCGAGGCACGAACCAATGCTATGGCGTGGGAGAAACGCGTCCAGGTAATAAGGCCGTCAAGCGATAAGAACGTCAAGCCTAAAATCTTTGAAATGAACTTTGACCGTATGATTGCTCACGGCGATACGAGCAAAAATGTTCTTTTGCAAGAAGGTGATATAATATATGTGCCGCCAACTATATTTGCTGCTGTAGCACAGGTAATAGAGGAATTCGCACGGCCGATTGGCCGAGCCTTCTCAACGGTAACTATCGTACAGCGGGCACAAATGGGTGGTGCTGGTGGTGGATACGGTGGCGGTGGTTATAGCCCTTAACGAGTTTTTTTACGTTGCCAATCCTACGCAGTCTAACTGGACAAAATAGCCAAGATTGTGAAGGAAGCAGCCATGACCAAACATAGAACGTTGAAGTTAATTCATCTTGCCAGCACGGCCTGGTTCATCCTGTGCATTGGCTATATTATGGTTTTTACACTTCGGCAGGTGGGTTTCCAGTGGTGGATTATCTTTTCTCTCTCCGGTCACTCGGCATTACTTGCCTTTATGCTGGTCAGCTTATATTCATTCGCACTTTTCAGAGGCGTTGGCAGGAGCCAGAAAATAGAAGCGGAACATCCGTTAACCAGCACGAATTACTATATTACGTTCTATGTTGCCGCTCCTTTTTTGGGCGGCTTGGCAGGCTGGGTGGGAATGATAGGTGTAAGTGCAATCAAGCAAGTCCTTTTAGGAATCGCTCTGGGAACTTTGGTTACAACCTTTTTGAGCTGGGTGATTGTAGACCCGGTAACGGGCCTGCTGGAGATGGTACTGCCTCCTTCGAGCCGAAAGCACCGACGTAATCGGCTGGCCAAAGCTAAAACCGATAGGATAAAGAGGCACAAGGGCCGTGAGCTTTTGTTAGCAGATTTGCTGGCGAAAGAAGAATCGGACCGGCACGGCTGGCAGGAGGTATTGAAGCCGGAGGCTGAAAAGCTCGCTGAGCTGTTGGCAACCAATAGGACTGACTTTAAGCAGGCGGAACGCGAGGCGGCCGGCATAGGTGTCAAGGCCTGGCAAATTGGCGGATTGGATTGTATGCGACAGCTTCGCGATATGACGATAGATTTATATAAAAAGAAGCATCAAGATTCGATGATTATCGATTACATCTCTACCTGGTGGGATGGTATCGGAAGCTGGCGAAGTCCGTCCCTGCAAGAGATGACAAATCTCCAAGGATGAGAACAAAATTTTTCGGTTGCGAAAGGAGTGGGAGATCCAGCCCCGCCTTTTCAAAGATTTCTACGCAGCCTTAATGTTGAACGCCTTCAAGCCAGTGCTTTGCCAAATTCGCCAGGTCATGCAAACTGACGGTACGGCTGCGATTCAGGTCGGCACCGTAGCACCAGCCGTTGCGGGTAGCACAGTCCACGTCGAGCCAATGACTTACCAGCATGCGAAGATCGTACAGGTCCACACAACAATCATGGTTCAAGTCACCCGGGTACATGGTTGCGCAGGAGCCGGTTATTTGCACATCGTCGATGCCCCAGTACCAACTATTCTGAGCATTGTAGTGCCAACGTATCCGGACGTCGCTCTGTTGACGAGCGGAAGGAAGCTGGATTTGCTGGTTTCCCCACGACTTGTAAGTATATTGGGCCACGTTCTGCCAAGGCCCGTGGTGGATAGAAATATCCACATCTGCTACGGCGGGGATTAAGAAATAGTGGCTGAATTTCAGCATGACCGATTGGTAGTTCGAACAGTTGATGCTGTGAGTGATTAACTGTTCGTCCATATTTACGCCATCAGCCCACCAGTTGTCAACAATCATGAACGGCTCGGTCCAGTAACTGCTTGAACGGTCGCCCGGATTCGTCGATGTCCAGGTCTTGCCGTCACCGTATCCGTCAACGATGGTCCAGCCTGCCGGCAGACCGTCGTTGAAGTCTGTTTCATAAATGATAACGACCGGGTCGAACACTCCCACCATCACCGAGTGTGCCGAGCGATACTACTGGTCAGATTGGAAAATATGATGGTATCGGAATAATAGCCCTCCGTTAGCGTCTCAGCGCTGCTGTTCAGACTAACTTCAATACCGATATTTCCATCCGGTGTAAGCGTACCATACAGTGGGTCGTTTGTCGGCCCGGTGCCGTCGTCGAGGCTGAGCCACGCTTCGGTCTTACTGACACAATAATCGATCGCGACAGTACCCTTGTTGGTGAGGATATACGTTGTAGCAGGTGGACTGAACGGCCCACCATCAGGGCCGGTCGCATAGAAGTCCTCGTCCGGCAGGATCTCCAGCGGGTCAAGGCCGTAAGTAAACGTCATAAAAGGGTCTGTGGAACTAATATCTAAAATACTGAAGTCCGACACCGTTCCATCCCACCAGTTGGAGTTCGGCGCGGCGTAGTATGGGCCGAACACGGTAAACTCCGGGGCCTTCCAAAGGTCGTTTGAATCGCCACCATTCACATTTTTTTCCAGGTCCCAGTGGCCGTCGGCCTGAACTAACGTTACCTGGTAGTGAGATGACGGTGTCATTTCCTGGCGGTTGTTCCAGCCATCGGTGTCGATGTGCCAGATGGCAATGCCGGCGTCGGGGAGGGGACTGTCCCAATCGAACTGTTGGCGGTTTTCGATGAGAAAATATTCGTTTGGTAAGATGGGGTGCTCATACTTGTAAATCGAGTTACTTCCTGCGGCTACAGAAAGGCCCGCCTGCGGCACCGTCAGCAGCGTAGTATTCGTCCATCCGGAGATGTACTTCAGGTAGGCGCAAGGCTCGACAGGACTGCCACCCTGGCCGCCGTAGCTCATCAAGCAGAACTTGCCAACCCCCCGTGAGTCATACTCGGTGTCATAAAGGTCGGGCCAGTTGCAAAGGAGGTGTCCGGTCTCGTGGCAGAAAATACCTATCTTAGGGCTGCTCCCCAGGTAGGCGATGATATATTTGTAAGCAGAGACGCCGTCGGCGGTGAAAGAGCCTGCGGTAAAAGACGCAGAGTGGGGCCACAGCCCCTTTGCCCATCCACTGCTGCACCCCCCCGCATACAGGCAGTTGATAGCATCGATGAGGCCGTCGCCGTCCGAATCATATTGGCTGAAATCAAATCCGCCGTTTTCCAAATGATTGAGGGCTTCCAGAATCAATTCCCTCGCCCTGGGTCCAACCGATTCGTTAGGGTCGTCATAGTAGCTCTTCTTGTGAATAGCTGTGTAATAGGCCGCGGGTACATAGCTGGTATAAGTTAAATTCCCGTCGGAGACATCATAGAAGTAGTCGCGAACCGAACCGTTGTTGCCGTATCCTGTGTAGCCAATCTGGTTGCAGAAGCTGTCCACTTCGGAAGGGGGGATGGTCCCTGCCTCGTCGGGAAAATCAACGAGCAGGCAAATGCCCTGAACATTGCCTGTGGATATCCCCAGCGGCGTGACGGCAAGACCAAGCGCATCCATCACCTGCATCTCTCCAATCGCGAATCGGGCTCGGGCGACATGGATTTTTCTGCCGGCCGCCTGGGGCAAGATACGAATATGAGGCTCGATGCCGAGGTCCTCATAGCTTCCGCCCACGCGAAGCCCTGTTGAGACGAGTTCGGTCCCATCTGCCGACAGCCTGGCGTAACATATCAGACCGGTGTGCGAATCGCGAATTAGCGTATAGCCATCCAGCGATTCTACCACCTGGTAAAACTCATCTCCCCATATCCTGACCGCAACGGCGGCTCCGTCCGGCTGGCGCAATTCGAAAATTCCCCCCCTTACGGGAGCACCATACGCTTTAGACGAAATGAGGGCAAACGCGGCAAAAATGCACAGGAGAAGCAACTGCCGGCCCACCGACGCCATACCGGAAGCCCATCCTGAAATCCTGCTTACACCCCGAAAATAGCGTTTCCCGCCTCCTTTTGTCGCAGAACTCACCATCCTCACCTCACCTATCCTTCGCCCGACATACCGTAATCTGTTAAAGACACACCCCACCCAGCCAACGGCCTTTAGCCGGTTTCCACACCACTATAATCGTTTATTATAGCTCTGGACAGCCCATAAGTCAATGATTTTCTTGCCGCCTTTTGCCTTGCAGGGCCACGGCTATTCGTTCAGTCTCTCCTGGAAACGGAGTGCGATTTACCTTTCCGGCATCCCTCTTAGGCAGGAGAGCCGTGCCGGGACCGCTCCAAAAAAAGCGGGAAGGCACTCACGCATAACGCAACCGCCTTCCCGGCATACCGTCATCAACTAAACAGATACTACCTTATAGGGTTCTTCTCCTTCTCAGCCAGCCGACAAGGACTACGCCGATACCGCCGAGCAGAATAGCGCCGGGAGCAGGAATGGGCGTTACGTCCAGTTTAGCTACGGCAAATTCGCTTTCCTTGAGAATGCTTTGCCGCTGGTCGTCAGTCAAGCTATCATAATTCGGATATGATGCTGGAACAGTTAATGGCACGTAGAAAACAAGCTGGTCAACAAGATAGGGCGTCGAATAGGTCACCTCGACGACACCATCTGTTCCTGCTGGGAGAGACTCAACGCCAGTCAAATCCTCTGTGTGAAGCAGGATACCGTCACGGTAAAAATCGACGGCCCCCATCTCTATGTCCGGAACCCACCCAGTGTCCGGATTGAAAAGCGACCGGACTTCAAAGGAGTTCACGTAATAATCGACCACACCGAATGTGATTTCGATTCTCTCAGCTCGCGCGTAACTATCCACTTCATCGTGTTCCTTGGTTCCGGTATCGCTATTGGAGACACCCAGCCCTCTGGTCAAACGGTGACTCAATGCGAAAGTACCGGAGTCTGTATAACCGGCCACTGTAGCCATTCCATTTAGAAGTGAATAGCTATGCAAGATCTCTACGACCTCGCCGCCTGTGGACCAAGGCGGTGGTTCATAAAACCCATCAACACCTGCAATGGTATCCACGAAGCTAATAGTAGTGGGACTCGCTTCCGCAAGGGTCCCCACCACTAAAATAAGTGCGAGTCCTATTAAACTTATTACAAACTTTTTCATAAAACCGCCTTGTCTAAAGCCGTCCGGGGCGGGGCAAAATGCCCTGCCCCGACAGCTAATTAAAGTTCTTACAATGTACGTCTCCTTCGGAGCCAGCCGACAAGCACTACGCCGATACCACCCAGCAAAATAGCGCCGGGGGCAGGAATAACGGTAACTGTAATATTGTCCAATGCTGGTCCGTATGGACTATTAGTAGTCGTTGACATGAATCTCAACATCGTGGTCTCAGCATCGGCGGTAAATAACCATTGGTTAGTAACCCAACCCATCGCTGCTCTGGTATGACCTGTTTTGTCAAAGCTAAATCCTTGAGACTGCGAAATACTCCCGATCGCGGAAACGTCTAAGGTCTTGATCAGCGGTGGACCATCTGGATTTCCAGCCATATCAAAAGTGACTAGATAAGTAGTACCGATGACTGTAGCAATATCCTGCTCCACACCCCCTGGGCCGGGATTGCCGTTTAAGTCTAGACTACGCGAACCATCTGAGGCTACCCAGTACCCGCTTATGTAATCTATAACCCTAATCCCGTTGCCAATAACGACCCAATCATCAATAGCAGTTGAGCCAGCATCGAGTTCCAAGAAGCTTCCTGACGGGATGGGAGCACCATTTTCAAAACTGCCGTTTTGGGTTATGTTCGACATAACCGGACTGGCCAGCGCAAACGTAAGTGCAAGACCTGTCAAAATTGTTAGAAACTTTTTCATACTTCGTCTCCTTCCTTAAAGATGAACTTTAATCCATATTTAGCCATACTGGGCTGAGCATTTGCCCTGCCCCGATAGCTAATTACAGTTCTTACAATGTACGTCTCCTTCGGAGCCAGCCGACAAGGCCTACGCCAATGCCGCCGAGCAGAATAGCGCCCGGTGCGGGGATTGGTTTGACGCCGCTCACTTCAACAACGAGGTCTTGGAAGTCTCTGTCACCTCCTCCGGTCTGGTCATCAAAGCAAATTACATAGTTACCCTCACTTGTGCCGCCCGTAATTAAGAACGTGACCATATGGTCTAACTCGTCGCTGTTGTCGCTTATCTTTGACGTCCATAAAGGCGCGCCACTCGTATCGTCTGCCCATCTGAAGTATGTGAGTCCCGTTGATGCGTCGGGGAGGTTTGCAGAAAGAGTGCCAGTAAGAGCACTATCATCCGCATAACCATTGCCGGTAATAGTGCCTGTCAACGATTGGAATAAGCCGCCACTGGTACCCGCTATGTAACCAAGGTTTTGCGTGTAAGCTGCGTATTTTACTTCGACATTTGCATTACCATCCAGATTCAACCAAACCTGGTCGCCTGGGTACGGGTAATCAGCAACACGCGTCAGGTTGTCCATCCCGTAAAGAGTGTTCAGAATACTGGGAGAACCAATCAAATCTGGTTCACTACCCCCGCCAGGCCCGACATACGTAAGCCCAGCATTTGCGGTTCCGGCTGCTGTTAAAAGCAGACCGGCCAAAGTAATCATTAATAACTTCTTCATACTTATCCTCCAATGTGTCTAATCTTGGTAGGTGCGATTTTCCAAAGCCTGCCAAGGGCAGGGCATTTTGCCCTGCCCCGACAGCTAATTACAGTTCTTACAAGGTACGTCTCCTTCTCAGCCAGCCGACAAGGCAAACACCAATACCGCCCAGCAGAATAGCGCCCGGAGCAGGAATCCACGTAACGTCATGAGAACCGGGGGACATGTCCCAACTGGTTTTCACCTTTTTTTCAAGCGTTTTTATCTCAGTTCCGTAAGCATCAAAGTGCACCCAGTCGAACCCGCTTACTGCAACAGTATATTCCTTTACCTGACCGTCGGTATTGGTCGGCGTTATGCTTCCGCCATTGTCCGCATTGTAATCCCAAATGTCATCCCCTGCGTTGTCGAAAGGCATGAGGTCATAAAGAAAAAAGTCGGAAACCTCGCTCTTCAAGGGATAGTGTTTGTTGAAGTTTACTCCACTTGGGAAAAACGACGTCTCGGTGTAACTATCAATCAACGTAGGAAGAGCCGTACCAGTACCAGATGCACCTATAATTGTGATGGAGCCCAATCCAAGTTGACCTTCGGGAACCGAGACAATCAACCTGACGCCCTCCAGTGCGGTGACGTTCTCGTGATATGCACCGATAACCCACAATTCGAAGGGATTCTCTTTCACGAACCAGGTGTCCTGGTCCTCAGAATAATCGCCTGCGTAGAGGTAATCCGGGCTGTAAACCTGAAACGTAGGCTGTGCCGATGCCGACTGGCTTAGGAGTAGTATCAAGGTGATACCTAAAATTGGTATTTTCAAAATTTTCATACCATTCTTTACCTCTAAAAGCTCTCAGGGCGTTAGGAAGAGAGTATCACCTCTCCGTGCCTTCCTTCCTACTGTCCCGTTAAGCTATACGTTTAAGTCAGTTAATCCTTACAGTGTCTTTCTCCTTTTCAGCCAGCCGACAAGGGCTACACCAATGCTGCCCAACAGAATAGCACCAGGGGCAGGGATAACGGAGAGCTGAGCAACTTCAATGTTGTATTCACCGGAGTTGTCCGAGAAATCACCGTTTGAAACTCCAAAGTGGAGATTAGACGGAACAGACGTGCCCAGATCAATAACGAAACTATACACGTGATCAGATCTGTAGGTCGGTACGTAGGTAGGCGTTACCTCTGTGCCCGCATTCAAGTCATAAACAATGAAGCGTCTGGCTTCGTATGCCGGCTGAAAGGGTAACAACGGTTGAGTGTTTACCGCCAATTGATAGTAATTGCCATATGTCGGGGTAATAGGGTTGTGTTCCCTATCAGTGAAGAGCCAGAAGGCATCGTTCAATTGTGTAGCCATAGACTCACCAGTTCCCGACACAGTGAGTCTTACCAGATCTGAGTATGTGCCAGTGGTTGAACCACCTTCGGCAGTCGTAAATACAGCGGTGACCGCCTCGGGTAGTCCCGATTCGTAGTATTCAATGCCACCGATGGTTGGCCCCGCAATGACCGGTCCAGCCAGCGCAAATGTAAGTGCAAGACCTGTCAAAATTGTTATTAACTTGTTCATACTTCGTCTCCTTCCTTAAAGATAAACTTCAATCCATATTTAGCCATCCTGGGCAGGGTAAATGCCCTGCCCCGACAGCTAATTAAAGTTCTTACAATGTACGTCTCCTTCGGAGCCAGCCGACAAGGACTACGCCAATGCCGCCAAGCAGAATAGCGCCGGGAGCAGGAACCGTGGCGACCGTGTCGCTGACCAACAACCCTGTTGGATTGCCACTTTCTCCGGAATAGTTCTTAACTCTGAACTGGAGTGTGTTTACTCCCGAAGCAAATCCCGTGACTTTAAACGGTACGAGGTCACCGTAGCCGAATTCTCCCACTCGCGCGTTTCCCGTGTAGACGGCGTTAAGCCAGATCTCGGCATCGGCCCAGATCTCGCCGGAATTGTCCGTCGCCCAGTTCCCTGACACGACCAGCCAAGGAGCAGCAGAGGACGGGACATTTAAGGTCAGGTCATAATAGTAATCGCCTACTGTATCCGTGGTACCGGCATCAGTCGGTCCGATCCACTCCGAACCGACGGGCGCCTCAACCCAACGGGAATGGTTGCCGATCGCGATCGCCGTAGAGGGGGAACCGCTAGGCACGAAAGTTAATGTGTAATGTGGGTCAGCCGTGCCATAGGACAATTCGGTCCCACTGTCATCCACACCCGTATTGTACAGACCAGGGAGATCTATAGTTGGTCCTCCCATCGCCGGACTGGCCACCATCAAAATCAAACCAGCCATCGCAATTATTATTAACTTTTTCATATTTCATTTTCTCCTTAAAGATAAACTTCAATCCATATTTAGCCATCCTGGGCTGAGCATTTGCCCTGCCCCGACAGCTAATTACAGTTCTTACAATGTACGTCTCCTTCTCAGCCAGCCGACAAGCACTACGCCAATACCGCCTAACAAAATAGCGCCGGGGGCGGGAATTACGTGTGGCGAGTTAGAGGTAACTCTCACCAGGCAATCCTGTATGTAGAAACCGTCCCCAGACACGCCCTCGAGAGTGCTGGGAGCTTCCCCTAAATTATACAGATTGAGCACCATGATGGTGGTATTGTTATCGCCACTATGAGAAATAGCCTCTTTAACCAAATGCTGAGCTTCCTCACTCAAATCAGTGTCTTCCAAGCCCAGCAGAAGATCTGGGGGAACCGTGGTATCCTTGTGAGCAATTTCTTCCTCAAGATACCAAATCGCCATCTGGTAATCCTTGCCCAGCGCATTACTGCTGCTGCCGAGGACTGTGTCTAAGTATTCGTTGTACAGCCACGCAGTCGAATTACCCAGAGGATCGGGATTACCGCCTCCTAAGCCACCCTGCCAAGCCGCAACATGGAGCTGAGCATCATAAGTAACACCAAAATTGACATGCTCATCGGCCTCAATGCAGAAAGTGGTGAATTGGCCGTCAGTAACTCCGGCTATGCCACTTGCAGTAAATATCATTTCACCTGCATAACTATTGAAGCCATCATATGTGCCCCATGTTCCCATAGTATTGAAAGTGACTGTAGGAGTAGCAAAAGCTGTTGCTGCGAACAAAGCACTTATCGAAAAGACCCACAAAAAACATTTCATATAAAACTCCTTCATAATTTGATTCCTTCTTAACTTTCTTTTTTCTTTCTGTTGAAAAACGCCACAATCCCTTCTTAGAAGGGTGTGGTTAATAAAGATAGTTAATCCTTACAGTGTCCTTCTCCTTCGAAGCCATCCGACAAGAACTACCCCAATACCGCCTAACAAAATAGCACCTGGAGCAGGGATAACGTCAGCACGAGTTGGACTCCAGCTGGTACTGCGGAACCAGGAACCTCCGGGATTGTTATAGTGTCCATCAACCAAGACCCAGTGTGTTTCGATTACCTTCTTCTGACCATTAAAGAGAGCGTGGTCAATTTCGAGCAGTGCCGGAGGAGCGTCGCCGGCAAAAAAGATATTCAAGTTTATCGGCGACGTAGGTCCAGCAATTGAAACCAGCAACGGCGTTTCCAGAACCGTGCTCCAACCGGCGGTGGCGGTTTGCAGTGCCGGGTCGCCCACCTTGAATGTATCTACTCCCACGGAGACCGGCGAAATTCGCACGGCCCAAAGATCATAAGGTCCAGGAGCCGTAGCAGTGATCGACCAAGTATTGCCGATGTAGGGTCCTCCAATCATTGTGGGATTTGCCAACACAGGTCCGCTTACGGCAAGTACCAAACCTACTACTACACAAATTATTAGTAATTTTTTCATTCTCAGTCCTTTTACTTTTTGCTTTCCGGTGAAAGACGCCGGATTCACTTCTTCAAAGATTGTTGTTAACAATAAAGAAGGTTAAACTTTGCTCTCAGGCGAGTTCAGGAGGGCCACGGGCGAGGTTATCAAAAATGAAAGCTGGTGAGAAATAGATAAACTGCTCGGCTCTTAAAGCCAAGCAATTGGTAACAGGGATAATGTGGGACGCTCGCCCCATTATTGCGAATTGAGGTGCTCCGAACCTCCCCTTGCTTTGCGCAAGGGTTTGACTGTTAGACACTGACTTGAGATTGCTTCGCTGCGCTCGCAATGACGGCATAGATGTCGGTAACAGGAACGACATTGTGCTGTCCGGTATTCCAGCTAAATGATGGAGCAGGCCTATATACTGTGCGCCTTCAATGTCACTACGCAAACGAGAATTTTCAAGGTAATATGGGTAATTAAGCTCTGTATCGAGCGGCCGGGCGGTATGATTCCTGTGGCTAAGGCGGACAGCTAATTGAGGTACGGCTTGAATTCCGGCCTGGCCGAGCCATAACAGGCCTGCCAGAGCTGCCAGCCAAAACCTGCGGTCCTTAACCAGCGAAACACAAAGAAAACCTATTAAACCCATTAAGAGCGCCCCGGGCACGGCAGGTAAAGACTTTGCACCAACCGGCAAAGCCGGCGAGCCCGTAAAAGCGGGGGGCGGCTTGAGAAATTCAGCGGCGACCCGGGCCAGATGGGAATCAGAGGGTCCGGCGATTTGGGGTACTTCGGGCACAGAAGAGATATGCACATCAGAAGCGGGGGACACAGCGGAAACAACAAGATTGCTGCTATAATTGCTAACTGTTGGCGCAGCACTCGCCGCCGTCACGATAAGCAACGGCAGGAATATACCCAACCATTTACTTCTTTTGACTAATACCACTCCACCGTCTCCTCACAGGGGACTTCGTTGTAGAGCAAAAAAACCTTCTGAATGCTTCCGTGCGGTAAAAAACAACCTCCTCCTTTTGGAGGTTAACGCTACCTTTTACCAACAGATGAATAACCCGTCAAGAAAAAAATTGAAAAAAAACAAAAAAAACTTAAAAAAATAATTGAAGACCACTTATGGCATAGACCAAAAGTGGTAAAATGTGTGGTTTTGCAGATTCCTGCCGTTATTACACAGGGGAAAGTATCAAAGGACAAAAAAAGAGGTGAAAAACAAGAGGTGAATCTAAATGGGAATGGGAATGCTATTGAGGGGACAGCTAAATTAGTTCTTTATTTATTTTCTCACCGGAGGCAGGTTTTTGGGGGGTTGGTTTCTCTACATCTACAATGGGGATAGGCGCAGTATTATTAGCTTCGCGGGAAAACTGGGCTGCATTCTCCATACATCTTAACAGCATTGTGATCTTGTTCCTTACACGGGTCTTACCAAAAATACTTCTCAAATGCGTTTTTACAGTGCCCGGCTTGACCTTTAGCTTCGCGGCGATGTCACCGTTGGTAAGGCCCTGGCAAACACATTTAATTACCTGAAGCTCTCTTGGGCTGATGTGATAACGCCTCTGGACGTACCGCCACTGCTTTTCATCAAGTACAATACCTTTAGGCCGCCCGTAAAAGGTGTCACCGGGACCGATATTTTCTATTTTGTCTTCCTTTTTCGGCTGTAATGGTGAGGTCATATTAATTACCCTGCGATAATTCTTCGAGGAGACGCTGCGTCTCGTCCACATCTGCGTCTGATAAATCCCTATTTTCAGCATTTAACTCTAATGCTTTGTTTAATTTTTCTATAGCTTCCTCTTTTTGCCCCAGCTTGGCTAAGGCCCTTCCTAAATGAAAATACGTGGCTGCAATTGCAGGTGTCCCTCGGGGATATAGTTTCAAACAGTTAGTGAAATCCTGAACCGCTTTATCAAATTGACCAAGTCTGTAATACGCAACTCCACGGGTATCGATGAGGTCGATATATTTGGGAGCGATTTTCAAACCGCGCTGGGCAAGCTCGAACGCCTGTTGATGTTTGCCCTGCTCTTCACAAAGCGTCCAGGCCAGATTATTGATGACGATTACGTTATCAGGTTGAAGTTTGAGAATGCGCTGGTAAAGTACGGCTGATTCTGCAGCAGATGCTTCTGCAGCGGCTGCTTCTGCAGGCCGGCCGGGCATTTGCAGCAGCATAGCAAGCGAGCCCATTACCGGGAGAGAATTGGGGTCGTTAGCCAGGATTTTGCGAAGTAAATCTTCGGCTACTTTTTGAGCCTGGCTGTCTCCGGTGCGTGCCAAATCCCCGGCAATAGCGATAGGTACAGGGCTGTCTTTTGGGTGCTTTTGGTACCACTCAGCAACCTTCCGGCTTAATTGGCTCCAGAGCTTTTCGTCTCTGAGGAGTCCGACCTGTGCGAATAACGGACCCGGGTCATCCGGTGCAGACTGGTATAACGAGTCAAATATCTTTTGAGCGTCTGCTTTGTTGCCGTTTTTATGCAGCGCCTGAGCAAGAGCGACATTCACTTTCCGCTCATCGGGGGTACCGCTGCAAGAGGCTAATTGTGTTTTGAGAAGATTTACGGCTTTTTCAGGTGCACTTGCCGCAACGTATGTACTGGCCAGGAGCACCGCGCTATTAACATCGTCTGGATACAGTTCGTGCAAAAGCTTGAGGGTGGGAATCGCCAAGAGCGGCGACCGCTCCGCCTCAGCTCGGGCCTTCAACCGGAGCAGCCACTTATCGTTGGGTGTATGGGCAAGGCCTCGCAAAGCGGCATCCATAGCTTTGGAGAACTGTTTCTGTGAGAACGATATCTCTCCCAGCAGCGCCCAGGCCTGACTGATTTTAGGCTGGTCTTCGGTTATCTTCTGGAGAATGTGTGCAGCTTCTTCAATCGCCGGAGCGGTTCCTTCAGCGAGCAGGAAACGGGCTTCGAGAAGACGCAGTTCACTATCCTCAGGATTTGCCGTAAGGCTTTCATCAAGAATGGTTCTTCCCTGCTGGACTCTGTCGGGATTGGCGGATTCTGACAATAGCGCAATAGCACGTTTTTGGACAAGGAGGTTACCTGGATCCAACGATAGTGCCTTTAGTATATCAGCAATCGCCTTATCCGGCCGGCCTATGGAACGGTAGTAAAATTCGCTCCTGGCCACCCACACCTGGGCGTTGTTAGGTTCAATAGCAGTGGCGTGGTCAAAATCTTCTATTGCCTCATTTGGCTCGCCAATAGAAACGTATGTTTTAGCTCGAATGACGTAAGCTAATGCATTGTTCAGGTTGTTTACTATTTCATCACACAGTGCGATTGCCTCGTCAGATTTTCCCTGACGAACGTTCAAATCAATCTGCGCGACTGTTACCGGAAGCGAGTTGGGTTCCTGAATTTTTAACCTGCCCAGTAACTGGCCTGCCTCGGCAAACTTATCTTGCCGCATCTTGAGTAATGCAAGAGATAAGCAGACAGCCCGGTTATTAGGGTCGTCAGTTAATAAGTCCTCCAGAACATCGCTGGCAGAGCCCAATTCACCGCGTCTAAGGTAGCTTTGCACCTCCAATCCTTTTAGGTAGGGGTGGGACAGCTTTTCGCCGGCCGCCCGCTGAAGAATCTCGTCTGCACGGTCGTACTCATTTGCCTTGCGTAAAGCAAGAACAATACGAACGATTATACCAAGGTCCCGGGGCGAGCGATTCAAAGCCTGGCGATAGGTTGAAATCGCAAGCTGTAACCGCTCTGCCCGTTCGTAGGCTGCCGCCAGGAGCATCCGGCTGGCCTGGTCATCCGGATTGGCAAGCAGATTTTCTTTAAGAAGTGAAATAATTTCCGAATGCTGCTTTTTGGAATTGTCCTGTGTGAAATAAATTCTTGCCTGCTCATACCGCCATTGCCAACCCTCCCCGCCCTCAATGCTCTTAATCTTGTTGACGAGTTGTTGAGCCCTGTCGGGCTCTTTTATTACCTTTTCACATCTTAGAAGCTCGCGTTGGACAAGAACATCGTCCGGAAGGTCGCGGGCAAGTGAGTCGAGGAGCAGGTAGCGTTTTTCCTGCTCTTTCCAGCGGTTATAAAAGCCAGCCAGCAGCAAACCCAGCTCCCTTTTGGCGGCAGGCTTTTCTACACGAGTTAAAGACACTTTTATAATCTTTTCACACTCTTGAGTCTTGCCTTCCGCCGCCAACAAACGAACGAGGAACCTCAAGGGGCTGATAGATTCCGGGAACGCGCCAACCGCGTCATTTAATTTTAGTATTGCTTCATCGGTTTTGTCCTGAGCAATCAGCAGTTGAGCTTCTGCCATCGCAATCTCTATACGAGAAGGGAAGCTTTCCTTCATATCGCTGAGCACCTGCTGAGCTTTGTCGAGCTGAGACCGCAAGAATGCAAGCTGAAGCTGCGAAGCCTTAACTGGAAAGGCATTATCAGAGGCCTTTTCCAGTACAGCCAACCGGTCTTCTATATCCCGCCACATTTGGTCATTTTCACCTGTTGAGCTTGCAGCCAACAACTGCATCCGGGCCTGAATAGAGAGTAAGGCTGCATCAAGACTTTTCGGAGAAATTTGCCGGGCAATATGGGCTTGTTCCGCCATCTCGGCCCAGTCTCCGGTCTGAGCCAACATCCTGGCAAGGGCCAAGTGTCCATCGAAAAGATTAGGCCTTTCAGAAATTAGTGTGCGTAACTGCCGCAGCGCCGATTGTGC
>Ga0114922_10001733_pt1 | contig 20653 bp, 16 predicted proteins | sample AartaG_FD_100975 | JGI IMG/M metagenome (GOLD analysis project Ga0114922, IMG submission 100975) | Deep subsurface microbial communities from Aarhus Bay to uncover new lineages of life (NeLLi) - Aarhus_00045 metaG | ecosystem: Environmental > Aquatic > Marine > Oceanic > Sediment | place...
CTCGACTTCGCATTTGCCGGGCACAACCTGGGCAACCTGTACGTGGCGCTCGGTGACGCGGCGACGGCCGAGTCCTACTACCGCTCCGCGGTCGGAATCGACGCCGAGTTTCTCCCCGCGAAGATGAATCTCGCTGTGCTGCTGAACGCGCAGGGCAGGAATGCGGAGGCCGAGCAGCTGGTGCGCGAGGTCCTGGCTGTCGATCCTGACTTCGGGGAGGCAGTGTACAGTCTCGCGCTGCTCAGCGCCGAAGCTGGACGGGTGGAAGAGGCGGCCGAACTGCTGCGCCGGGCCACGGAGCTGATGCCCGATCGTTCGCGCATATTCTTCAACCTCGCCCTCGCCGAGCAGCAGCTCGGCCGGCTGGACGAAGCAGAGCAGGCGTTCCGCGGGGCGCTGGAGCTCGAACCGGAGAACCTGGACTACCTGTCGGCGATGGCGGACCACTACGCGCGACGCCAGGATCTGCCCGGCCTGAAGGAGATCGCCGACCGGCTGGAGGCCACACACCCGACGGCCCAGATCACGGCGCAGGTACGGGCGGTGGTCGAGCAGGTGGAGGCGGGCGGGGGCTGACCGGCGGCCCTGAACCCGGATCTGAACCGAGGATCCAGTCACGAAGGCCCGGCCGGAATCGAATCCGACCGGGCCTCTCGCTGTCCGACCGGAGTCGGCTCAGACTTTCAGACCTGCTGCCGGCTCACCGCCCGCCCGGAGGCATGTTCTCCACCAGGAAGCGAGTCAGCAGCTCCTGCAGGTGCCGCCGCGTTCCCGGTCCCTCGAAGATTCCGTGTGACCGGTTCGGATAGGCCATCATGGTGAACGCCTTGTTGTGTTTGATCAACTCGTTCACCACTGCTTCGGTGTTCTGATAGTGGACGTTGTCGTCACCCGTGCCGTGCACGATCAGGAGGTCTCCCTCCAGGCCGCTGGCGAACGTGAGTGGCGCCGATTGCTCATAGCCGGCCGCGTTTTCGTCCGGTAGTCCCATGTACCGTTCCGTATAGATCGTGTCGTAGTACTTCTCGTGTGTCACGGGAGCCACGGCCATGCCGAGGCTGTACAGCTCGGGGTAGCGGAACAGCTGGTTCAGCGTGTAGACGCCGCCGCCGCTCCAGCCCCACGCTCCGATCCGCGTGGGATCTATGTAACTGCGTTCTGCCAGCAGTGCCCGGACCGCGGCCGCCTGGTCCACTGACGCGATCTGACCGGTCTGCCGGTAGATCACTTTGCGGAATTGACGGCCCTTGGGGGACGGAGTTCCCCGGTTGTCGATCGAGGCGACAATGTAGCCCTTCTGCGTGAGCATCAGGTGCCACAGGTAGTTGAAGCCGCCCCAGGAGTCGGTGACGGTCGTGCCGGCCGGGCCCGTGTAACCGTACACGAGCATCGGATACTTCTGTCCCGGTACGATGTCGAGCGGCTTCATCATCCAGCCGTCCAGCTCGACGCCGTTCACGTTGACCGTGAAGAACTCGGATTCACCCCTGTCCAGCGCTGCAACGGTGGTCTTGAGCTCGGCATTGTCGACCAGCGTCCGAACCGTCTGATGATCCGGGAAGCTGACCAGTTCGGTGATCGACGGAACGCCGAACTGGGACCAGGTATGGAACGCCCACTGGCCGTTCGGCGACATCGTGTAGCCGTGAACCCCTGGCTGACCCGAGGGTGTCACGCGCTCAGCCGGACTGCTGCCGTCCAGCCGCGCCCGGTACAGGTAACGCTGGGTCGCGTTCGTCGGCGAGGCCAGGAACCACAGCCAGCCGTTCTCGGTGTCCACGAGTTCGATACCGATGACGTCCCATCCACCGAACGTGATCGGCTGCATCCCCTGTCCGTCCCGGCTCACGCGGTAGACGTGACGAAAGCCGGTCGTCTCACTGGTCCAGATGAAGTACCGGCCGCCGTCGATCCATTCCCATTCATCCACCGTGTTGACCCATGCCTCGTCCTGCTCCGAACGAATTGAGTTCATCGCTCCAGTCGCGACATCCCCGAGCATCACGGTATTCGTGTTCTGCAGCCGGTTCATCCGCTGGATGACGATCTCATCCGAGGTTCCGGCCCACTCCATGCGCGGGATGTAGTTGTCGCGCAGGTCGCCGGGAACGTCGAACCAGGCGGTTTCTCCCCCCGAGGCCGGCACGACACCGACGCTGGCGGCGGAATTCCGCTCACCCGCCTTCGGGTACTGGACGGGAATCGTGTACGAATACAGAGAATCCGTGTTGTTGATCATGTCGAATTCGCGGATCCCCTCGGCGTCCAGCTGCCAGTAGGCGATCAAACGTCCGTCCGGGCTCCAGCGGAAGCCGTCCCGGGCATCGAACTCCTCTTCGTACACCCAGTCGAACGTCCCGTTGATGATCGTCCGCGACCCGTCGCTGGTCAGCTGCGTCAGTTGACCCGACGAGATGTCCTCGACGTATAGATCATAGCCACGACGGTACGCCACCCTGGTCCCGGCGGGATCGAACTTCGCGAACATCAGGGACGACTCGTCGGCGTCGCCTCCGAGCTTGCGCAGGGCGCCGGTCCCCATGTCGTAGACCCAATAGTCACCCCGCGTATTGCGGCGCCACACACGCTTGGAGTTCGTGAAGATCAGAAGCTTGGTTCCATCGGGGGACCATTCGTAGCCCTGGATGCCGATCGCGCCGCTGCCATCCGACGGGATCAGGCTCGAAGCCCGAATCAGGAGGGACCGCTCACCGGTCCTGGTATCGTACTTGACGAGGTCTCGACCCTGCCCGTCCTCAGTCTGCTCGAGCGTCGTGTAGGCGTCGCCGTCGTCCAGCCAACGTGCCGGGCCGAAGAAGCCACCCCGGAAGTCGGCGGAGAACAGGCGGTCAAGCGTGACGACGCCCAGATCCGTCTCTTGAGCCGCTGCCGGCGAGGGAGCCAAAGCGAAAATGGCCGCGAGCGCAACCGTCCACGACCGTACGTTCCGGAACATGGTGCGTCCTTCCGTTTCAGGTGACCGGGCGGAACGGACCGGTCCCGCCTCCTGCGGGTCCCTTTCGGGACGGACGTCAATGTAACACGCGGGCCAGTGGAGGAAAGAAGGATCAGTACCCGAACAGCCTCAGCAGATCGTTCAACAGTGCGAAGGTCATGAAGAACATGATCACGGTCGCCCCGGCTACGGTGCTGTACCGGCGGAGGACGGCGGGGAGCGGTCGCCCCACGGAGGCCTCGAACACCAGCAGCGCGAAGTGACCCCCGTCGAGCACTGGAATCGGCAACGCGTTGAGGATCGCCAGGTTCAGCGACAGGAACGCGAGAAATGCGAGAAACTGGTTCCAGCTCATGCGCAGCGTCCGCTCGCTGACCCGAGCAATCTCGATCGGGCCACTCAGCTGGCGGATCCCGATCGCGCCCGTGGCCAGCAGGCCTCCGCTCTGGGCGATCAGTTTCGCTGTGCGGCCGACTTCGCGCGTCCCGGCAACGACGCCCTCTGACAGGTCGTTGTCGACCGGCTCCGGCGCGGCGGGGATCAACGCTTCGAGAAGTTGGATTTTCGCGTTCTCGGCGGCCGGGACCCAGACCCGGTGACTCGAACCATCGTCGAATTCGAGTGTGTGAAAGCCCTCCTCCGTACCGAGTAGCGTGAGCGCGAGATCGCTCCAGTCGGACACCGGGCTGGCGTCGACCTGGGTAATCGTTCGGTTCGACGGGACGCTCGACCAGCCCGCCGTGGGAGGCAGAATACTCTGATCGACTTCCACAACGCGGGCCGCGACGGGTCCGGACCAGTCACCGGTAATCGAGACGAGACTGTAGAGGAACAGAGCGAGCAGGGCGTTCGCTGCAACACCGGCGCCGATCACCACGAGTCGCTTCCATCGCCTCTGGAAGGCGAATCCGTTCGGCCACTGCTCACGTTCCTCGTCGGTACCGCGCATCCCTTCGATGCGCACGTAACCGCCCAGTGGAATCAGGGCGAGCCGGTATTCAGTTCCCCGCCAGCTGCGCTTGAGCAGGGCGGGGCCGAATCCGACCGAGAACGATGTGACCGGCATCCCGAGACTCCTGGCCGCGACGAAGTGGCCGAACTCGTGCACAAAGATCAGCACATCCGCTACCAGGATCATCAGAAGGGCCGTCAGCACCGTTCCTCCGCCTCCACTCCCCGGTTCGTGTTTTCGATGACACCGTCGTTGCGCCCGCGACGAGGTCCCGCGGTCACGAATGCCCCGGGTGCAAGAACCGGACGGATCGTCGAGGCGCCTCGAACCGGTTCGGGACGGCCGTCGCCCCCGGTGCAAGAACGGCCCGGCAATTCAGCCCAAAACCTCCGATAGCCGGGCCTCGTGTCGCGTCGCCTGGAGGAGGTCGAACTGACCGCAACCACGATTCTGTTGCGCCCGGGCAACGCGGGCCTGCGGCGTGGTTCCAACGGCCGGTCCGCCATTGATCGGTCCAAGTTGCCGTGCGGACCTGATCCGCTATCTTCTTCGCCGCTCTATTCCGGGTGTCAAAGTGGGCGCCCGTGGATTCCCGTGTGCCATGTTCCGGCTCGGCCGGCGGCAGGAGGAGAACCGATGGTTCAGTGGATGATGAGGGGCAGGCCGCTCGCCTCACGCGCGTGGATCGCCATCGTGGCGGTTGTCGCGTTCGGCGGATTGGCCGCCTGCTATCCAGGCGAAATATCCAGTATCCAGGAGACTCAGGTCGTAGTCACGACATACGACACGGAATTCGACTACTCAGCGCAGCGGACCTACTCGATTCCGGACACGGTGGTCGAGATCTGCGACACCGAGAATCCCGAGCCTGGACTCCCGATCAACTGTGATGAAGACGACAGGATCGACTACGATCACTCGAACGATGCGGCCCTCGTGGCGCGGACCAGGCAGAACATGGACGCGCTCGGGTACACGTATATCGATTGGGAGACGGTCAACGAGAACAACCTGCCGGACGTCGCGCTCATCATGATGGTGGCCGTGAACCGTTGGACGGCGGTGACCTACTGGGGCTGTGGCGGTTACTGGGGCTGGTGGGGCTGGTATCCCCCGGGCTGGGGCTGCGGGTATCCCGGGTACAGCACTACCAGTTGGGAACAGGGCACGCTGCTGACCGACATGCTCGATCCGAGCGGGGCCTCAAACGAGACGATTCCCGCTGTGTGGACTGGCGCGATCAACGCCGTGCTGTCGAACAGCGGCGGCGTAAATCTCGACCTGGCCCTCAGCGGCATCGACCAGTCTTACGAACAGTCCAAAGACTACCTGATGGTCCAGTAGGACCGAGGCGAATCCGAATTGGAGAAGAAGATGAGATTGCTCAAGGGAGCGCTCGCCTCGGTGGCCCTTCTGGTGGCCTTCAGCGGCGAAGCGCAGGCGCAGGACTGGTGGTGGGGGATTACGTACAACATGTCGGCGACGTCGAGCCTTCCGGGCACGTCGGACTCCGACGGAAACTTCGTGGACGACTTCAGCTTCCGCGGTATCGGGATCGAGGCGCGTTACGTTCCTGAGCGGGGCGGAAACCTGTCCTACGGATTCTCGGGCAGCTGGAACGTGCTGAACGAGAAGACCGATGACGTCGTGAATCTGCCGGGCGCGGACCTGAGTGGAACGCAGCTCAGGTATTTCAACAGCATCCCGCTCCTGGTGAACGCCCATTACTACTTCGGCTCGAGGGGCGGAATTCGGCCGTACGCCGGCCTCAACGTCGGTACCTACTGGATCGAACGACGGGCAGACGTGAGCATCGTCTCGATCAAGGATGACAACTGGCACTTCGGTTGGGCGCCCGAACTCGGTATCATCGTGCCGTTGGGTCGCCCGGAAGTTGCTCTGATCGCGAATGCCCGGTACAACTGGGCGTTCAGTTCGGGTGGTTCGGGTGACCAGAAGTACTGGGGCTTCAACATTGGCTTCATGTACCGGTAGCCGTATGATCTGCGGCACAAACAGTAGTTGAACGGACAGTTGTCCAATTCACGCGGCAGAGCCGGAACACAGGAGAAGTTGAACATGAATCGATCCGTGCTTCCGGCTCCGGCCGTCGTTCTTCTCGTCGCTGCAGTCGTGACGGCCTGCTCCGGGCTGACTTCCTCGTCGGACTTCGATCCCGCGCGTCTCGATACGATGCGGACGTATCAGACCTGGGATTGGGCGTACGCGAAAGACGGATCGGTCGGCGACCTGCGCTCCAGCGATCGAGTCATCGATGACCCGCTGATGGACAAGCAGATTCGTGGCATGATCGAGTCGAGCCTGTTGAACAAGGGATATCACAAAGTCGAGGGAGAAAATCCGGATTTCCGGGTCGGCTACCACATCTCGATGAATGGCAGGATGGATGTCTCCTACATCAACACCTACTACGGCTATGGCTGGGGCGGATACTGGGGCCCCTACGGTCCCTCGTTCGGTTATGTCCAGACGACTCCGTCGGTCCAGGAGTACAGGGAGGGAACGCTGATCATCGATATCGTCGATGGGCGGGCGAACGAGTTGGCATGGCGTGGCGTGGTGCAGGGCGAGCTGCACGAGAAGCGGGGTGCCGACGAGCGCCGGGAGGCGCTGGTCAAGGCGATCGATGAAGCGCTGAAGGACTTTCCGCCCGGCTGATCGGTCAGGCCCAGAACTCTTCGAACATCAAGTACGAGGATTCCCCCATTCCGAGTGCTCGATATGTCGCCTGGGCCGGCTCGTTGTCCCGCTCGACGTAGAGCCGCAGTCCGATCACCCTCTGCTGGCGCGCCAGGTCTCTGACGTATTCGTGCAGCCGCCGGTAGACCCCCTCCCGCCGGAGAAGCTTCGACACGTAGACGCTCTGAATCCACCAGATCTCGCCGTTGCGCCAGTCGCTCCACTCGGTCGTGATCATCAGCTGTCCGACGATTTCTCCGTCCTGCTCGGCCACGAAGTATCGTCCGCGGGTGGGTTGCTTCAACAGCCGCTCGACGCCCTTCGATAATGTGCGCCGATCCAGCTCCCGGCCTTCCGTCTCACGGGCCATCGCCTGGTTGAACAGGATGATGCGAGCCATGTCTTCCTGCGTCGCGGGCCGGATGGACAATGACATGTGAATTCCTCTCATCCTCGCAGGTGGGCGGCAACCGACACGCGTGGCGCCGAGCCGCCGAGGGGCGGCCTCGCCAGCGCCATGATCGCAGTGGGAGGGCGACCCTTCAAGTGCGCCCCGTTATTGCGGGATACGGCGACATTGTGCGGTCTACCGTGCATCCGGGGATTTGAAGCCCGAAACACGTTGATTTTTCAGTCCTTCGGGCGGGCACGCGGATTGCTTGAGTCGTGCCCGAGCACGGCCACGAACGCAAGACCGCGACATCGCGGGAAGAGGCTGGATGGTTCGGATCGGCAATTTGTGGCGGCGATTCTGGATGCCGCCTGATTCATCTCTGCTGCAGACCGGGGGCCAGGGAGAGTTGTTGATCTCCTGGCTCCGGCTCGGCGTCAGCTTCGCCGCAATTGGACTTGCCTTCTTCACAGCGTGGAGAACGGGACAGGCGCCGGCGGCCCGCGTGTACCTGCTGGTCACCTATGTGGCGCTTCCCGTCGCCGGATTCATCCACATCTTCATCAGTCGGGCCAACTACGGTTGGTGGATGGGCTTCGTCACCAGCGTTCTCGACGTGACGGTTGTCAGCATCACGCTGGGCGTGTTCCTGCTCGTCGGTCGGTCTGACCTGGCCATGATGAACCCGGTGGCATTTCCGGTCTACTTTCTTGCCCTCGCCGCAACCAGCATGCGGCTGGACCACCGGGCCTGCGCGGTGGCCGGGGGGCTCGCCGTGTTCCAGTACGGAGCGATCGTCGGAATCGGCGCGGCTGCTGGCGGCCTGACGGAGCTCGAGATCGGCACCCAGGGCGTGCGTATCGTGCTCCTCGGGACAATGGGTGTGCTCGGCACCCTGGTGAATCTGCGGATGCAGAAGCCGCACGTGCTCTCAGCCAACGATGGTCTTACGGGCCTCCTCAACAGGCGCGCGTTCGAAGACCGTTGGAACGGCGAGGTGGCAAGGGTACGGCGTCACGGACGCCCGATCTCGATCGCCGCGATCGACATCGACTACTTCAAGCAGTTCAACGACACCTACGGACACGCGGCTGGTGACACGGCTCTGAGGTCTGTTGCCCGGGTGATCCAGAACCGCGTCCGAGGCGGGGACTTCGTGGCACGTCTGGGTGGTGAGGAGTTCGTCGTGGCCCTGCCGGAAACAAATTCTGCCGCAGCGCTGGTCGTCGCCGAGGGGCTGCGGCGCGCGGTAGCCGAGAACCCGATCGCGATTCCCGGCAGTCGAACGCCGGCCAGTGTCACGATCAGCATCGGAGTCGCCAGCTGGCCCGAGCACGGAGAGGAAGTGACGCGGCTGCTCGAGCGGGCGGATGACTACCTGTACGAAGCCAAGCTCGCAGGTCGCGACCAGGTTAAGGGGCCCGCCAGCCGAAACCAGCCCGGAGTGCACGCCCGAGTCTGATCCGAATCCCGGCGGTCGCGGCAAACGGCATCGGCTCGGTATCTTGCGGCGAGCCCCTGACTGCCTCGAACCAGCCCGGGATACCTGTGTCATGCGGATCGTCCAGATCACTCCAGAAGCCGTGCCCTACGCCAAGACCGGCGGCCTGGCTGACGTCGCGGGAGCACTCTCCGACTACCTGGCTGGAAGCGGGCACGATGTAACCCTGTATCTCCCATTGTACCGCATGATCCGGGAGGCCGGATTCGAGCCGGGCCCCGTGGAACGGAAACTCGGCCCGGCAGACCTGGGACTGCCGGCAGAAGCCGCGATCCGCTCGCTGCCCTCAATGAGCGACCTTCGCGTCAGGGTGGTCGACGCTCCTGAACTGTTCGATCGTGACGGGCTGTACGGCTCCGGAGGGGTAGACCATCCCGACAACCTGTTCCGGTTCGCTGTGTTCTGTCGTGCCGCCCTGTGCGCAGTCGCAGAGGCTCCCGACATCCTGCACGTGCACGACTGGCAATCGGCACTGGCGTCTGTCCTCATCCGGTCCGGTCCCCCGCCGGGTGCGAACGCGATCTCCGCGCGCCTGCCGGCGTCGGTCATGACACTGCATAACCTGGCATACCAGGGCCGATTCGCCGAGGAATCGTGGCCGGAAACCGGGCTGCCCGATGCCTGGTACAGATCCGACCGGCTCGAGTATTACGGCGGGATCAACCTGCTGAAGGGCGGACTGATCACGGCGGACCGCGTCACGACGGTGAGCCCCGGTTACGCGAAGGAGATCTCGACGCCCGAGTTCGGGTTCGGTCTCGAAGGGAATATCCAGGCGCTCTCCCACCCGGTAGTGGGGATCCTGAATGGAATCGACACGATCGTGTGGAACCCGGCGGACGACCCCTTCCTTGATACCCCGTACGATGTCGAGGACCGATCCGGAAAGGCCGCGGCGAAGCAGGATCTGCAGCGAGAATTCGGGCTCCCGGAGTCGCCGGACGTTCCCCTGTTCGGGCTGGTATCGCGCCTGGTGGATCAGAAGGGAATCCCGCTGATAGAAGCTCTCGAGCAGCGATTCGGTGACTGGCCGGCGCAATTCGTGTTTCTTGGAAACGGAGAGCCGCGGTACGAGAGATTGATCGAACAACTCGATCGCGACAATCTGAACGTGGGCTCGCGGGTGGCGTTCTCGGAGCCGCTGGCCCACCTGGTCGAGGCCGGCTCGGATTTCTTTCTCATGCCTTCGGCATTCGAGCCCTGCGGCTTGAACCAGATGATCAGCCAGCGCTACGGGACCGTTCCGGTCGTTAATCGGGTCGGGGGCCTGGCCGACAGCGTGGTCGCAATCACGCCGGAGACGCTCGATGACAGTTCTGCCACCGGGGTCGTGTTCGAACCATTCGACCCTGAAGCCCTGGCGGGCGCCATCCTGGCTGCGCTCGATCTGTTCGCCCGTCCAGGCGTCATGGCGGACGTGATCCGGGCGGGCATGGAAACGGATTTCTCCTGGCAGGCGAGCGGGCGCAGGTACGAGGAGTTGTACGAGCATATACTGGAAGACACGCTCGGATAGAGTCCGACAACAGGAAGGAAAGGGCGATGCGAGGGAATTTGCGGGTCCTGGGGCTGGTGATGGCGGGTGGCGAGGGAAGCCGTCTTGCGCCCCTGACGGCGCAGCGAAGCAAACCGGCCGTGCCGTTCGGGGGGAGCTACAGGATTGTCGACTTCGTTCTGTCGAATCTGCTCAATTCCGGCATGTACTCGACTTTCGTGCTGGTCCAGTATCGATCCCAGTCACTGATTCACCACTTGCGGGAAGGCTGGCGTCTGAGCACGCCACACCCGGACGACTTCCTTACGATCGTGCCCCCGCAGATGCGGTTGGGAAAGGAGTGGTACCAGGGGACCGCCGACGCGGTGTACCAGAACTTCAACCTGATCTATGATTTCCGGCCGGACCTGATAGCGGTATTCGGCGCCGATCACATCTACCGGATGGACATCAGTCACATGGTGCGGTTCCACCGAAAGAAGCAAGCGGACCTGAGCATCGCGATGCTCCCGGTCCCATCGGTCGAAGCGACTGAATTCGGTGTCGCCGAGGCCACCCCGGACGATCGAATCGTGAGCTGGCTGGAGAAACCCGACTCCCCGCCAGAAATGCCGGACAGGGCGGGGTATTCATACTCCTCGATGGGGAACTACATCTTCGAGCCCCGAGCTCTGATCAACGTGCTTCGGGAAGTCGCGGAAGAAGGGCTGGAGCCGGACTTCGGAACGACCATCGTTCCTCGCATGGTAGATGATCACGACTACGGGGTGTATGCCTACGACTTCCATCGAAACCGGGTTCCCGGCATCAAGCCGTACGAAGAAGTCGGGTACTGGCGGGATGTGGGAACTCTGCCGGCTTACTGGGCCGCTCACATGGACCTGCTGGGGAAACAGCCGCGCTTCGATCTCAACAACCGTATGTGGCCGATCCACTCCCAGTCGTACCAGCGTGCGAGCCCGCGCGTGCTATCAGGTCAGATCGAGGACAGCAGCCTCGGGGTGGGGACCGTGGTGGACGACGCGACCATCGTCCGGTCGGTGATCGGTCGGGACGTGTGGGTGGAAAGAGGGGCCGAAATCGTCGATTCGATAGTCATGGACCATTGCCGGGTCGGACCTGATTCACGGATTCGCAAAGGAATCGTCGATCGGTACAACTATATCCAGCCCGGCGAAGTGATCGCCGCGGACGTCCCTACCGACCGCGCCGACTCACGAGCGGTCGACGATCTCATCGCAGTCGCGCGGGGGCGAACTCGACCTATCTGATCAGAACAGAAGCACTGCCAACGCGAACAGGCAGACGAGGATACCCGCGAACGCAAGCACCGGGAAACGTCGTTCCCAACGCAATCGCGCCATGGCGAAGATCGCCAGGAACAGGGAGAGGATCGAGTAGATGGCGATCAGGGCGGATCGCCACAGCCGGCCGTCCGGGTACAGGAACACTGCCAGCGCCGTGACGACGCTTCCGATGAACAGGACTTTCTCGTCGAGTGATTCCTCGGGCCTTGGACGCCGGGTGGCCGGCAGACGCCCGATCATCGCGAACAGGAACAGAATTATCGCCTCGAGGCCGATTGCCGTCTTCCACACCGTCAGTGCCGTCCCGGGCCCGCTGAACGCATCGGTGAACGCGGCGAAGAGCAGGGAAGTCAGCGATATGGCGCCGAACAGGTACATCCCGAACCCGATCAGCCGGTTGATGACAAGATTCGCAGCGTAAGTCGCGGGCGAATCACGTCGTAACCGAAGTGACCCGACGGCCTCTAGCGGGTAGCGATGCACGATCGTCGGCGGCCAGCGACCCGCACGTGCCGACCGAAGGACCGCCGCGGCTTCCGCCTCTACCTGCCTGGCCTCCTCGCGCGAAATCGCCCCGGCCTCCAGTGCAGCGGCCAGGTCCGCTTCATCGAGCAGACGGGCCGGACCGTCCGGGGGCTGCCATACGTCCAGAAACAGGTCCGTGAGTTCCCAACGGCCTTCGCTGATCTCGGGGAGTCTGAGCAGGTTCGTGTACCAACCGAGCAGGCGGCCCTGCGGGTCGTACACACCTCCGACCTCGTACGACCGGTCAGGGAACAGGTACCAGAGGATCGCGCCGCCGGGCTCGAGCTGAACCTCTCCCACATTCAGTGGCTCGCTACCCTCTGGCAGAATGAGCAACGAAAACTTGCAGTTGGGCCCATCATGGAGAATTTCCTGGCGGAACGTCTTGACGCTGTCGGGGAGACGTCGGTAGACGATCTCGACCTCCGGCGTCTCACCCGCAGGGCCGGGCACCGGAACATCGTGCCCGGAGAGCCAACCGAACCGCAGGCGTCTAGGTAGGATTGGTGAACTTCCCGTCTCGCTTCGCGAGCCCCTTCAACATTGGGGCTGGCGCAAAGCGCGCACCCAAGGTGTCCGCGTACCGGGCCAGCCCATCCACGATCTGCCTCAGGCCCACCGTGTCCGCCCAGCGCAGCAGCCCTCCCCGGAACGGAGGGAAGCCCGTGCCCATGATCATCGCCAGGTCCACTCGATCGGCGGTATCAACCACGCCTTCCTCGAGTGCCCACGCAGCTTCGTTCACCATCAGCCACAGACACCGCGAACGAATCTCGTCGCTTGACGGTCCACCAGCGGACGGGGGAAACAGCGAGTCCAGCGTCGGATCGATTCCGATAGACTTACCGTTCTCGTAAAGGTAGAAGCCACGCCCGTTCTTTCGCCCGAGTCTTCCGTCCTCGATCATCCGATCCAGGACATCCGGCGGCGCCATGCGGACGCCGAAAGCCGCGGCCATCTCCCGGCCCGCGTGCAACCCAACCTCGAATCCGATCTCATCGAGCAGCCGGCACGGGCCCATTGGCATCCCGAATTCCAGTAGCGCCTCGTCGATCGCCTCGACCGATACCCCCTCGTCAAGCAGGTGTCCTGCCTCGTTGAGGTAAGGACCAAGCAGTCGATTCACCAGGAACCCCGGTCGATCCGCGACCACTACCGGGGTCTTTCCGAGCCGGAGCGCGAACTGGAAGACCGTGGCGAGCGCCGCATCACCCGTCAGCTCTCCCCGGATCACTTCCACGAGCGGCATCTTGTGCACGGGATTGAAGAAGTGAAGTCCGACGACTCGTTCCGGTCGGTCGAGGCCGGAAGCCATCGTGGTGACCGACAGTGACGAGGTGTTCGTCGCGAGCACCGCTTCGGGATCGAGCACAGCTTCCAGGTCGCGAAACACCTGCTGTTTCACCGCCATGCGCTCGACTACCGCTTCGATGCCCAGGTCGACGTCCTCGAAGCCCTCGTAGTCGAGTCGGCCGTCGATCCTGGCCAGCTTGAGCCCTGCCTCCTCCTCGCTGAATACCCGGGCGCGCGTCGCTTTGCGAAGCAGGTCGGCCGCATGGCGCAGTCCCGCGTCGAGCGCACCCTGGTCGATATCCTTGAGCACCGTGTCGATATCGGTCGCGGCGACCAGTTCGGCGATCGCCCCGCCCATCACACCGGCTCCGACAACGGCTACCCGCCTGATGTCGTGTGCTGCCGCCATGACCGAGTCCGGCAGTGCCCGCTTCGCATCCTGGGAAAGCCCGAATACCCGGACCAGCGCCTGCGACACGTCGCCTACCAGGAGTTCCGCGAGCGCTTCCGATTCGATCGGATATGCTTCGTCCGGCCGAATGCCGTACGTCCGCTCAAGAACGTCGATCGCCTTCAGCGGGGCAGGGTAACGCCCCTTAGTCTCACGCAGCACCCGTTTGCGGGCGAGCGAGAACAAGAGGCGCCGTCCGATCGGGTTCAGCTCAAGCAGCTTCCCCTGGAACGTCAGGCGGGGCGCTGCCTTCGGCACCCTGTCCGCCAGGACATCGGACACGAACTCGCGTTTCTCGCGCTCCCAGGCGTGGTGCGAGATCACACGATCGACGAGGCCGATTTGCCCGGCGCGGGTCGCCGAGACTGGCTTTCCCGACAGGATGACGTCCAGTGCCCGCTGAACACCAATGACCCTCGGGAGCTTTACGCATCCTCCAAAGCCCGGGATGATCCCGAGCCGGACTTCCGGCAACCCGATCCTGGTGGCGCTGCTGTCAGAGGCCACCCGGAAGTCACAATGCAGGGAGAGTTCGGTTCCGCCTCCCAGGCAGGTCCCATCGATGCAAGAGATCGTCGGCACCCGCAGTCGCTCCAAACGGCGAAAGATCCGCTGGCCCTCGGTGCTCGCTGCGCGCGCTTGCTCCAGAGATCGGACTTCCCCGATCTCGCCGACATCCGCACCCGCGATGAAGCTCCCCGGCTTCGCACTTTCCAGTGTGAGAGCGACGAGCTGACCGTTCGCGATTCTGGATTCGAGCTCGGCGATCAGGGATTCGATGCGACGCAGTACTGCGTCGGATAGCAGATTGACGGGGGAATCCGGGCGATCGAACACGACGCGGCCGACGCGGTCGGGTCCGATTTCGAGTCGAAGAGTCCGGTCGTCCCCGGCCGAGGAGGAGTTTCCTGTCATGTCACGGGCTCCCCGAAGCGAAGCCGGGACACCCGGTGCGGCGTGTCCCGGCCGTTTGAACCCGAATCAGAGACGGACGCGATCCTCGCCGTTCTCGACGCTGAGGCGGAGTGTCTCGATCTGCGACGGATCGATCCGGATGTTCCAGTACAATTCGCCGCGCGGTGTCGGAATCCGACTGACGACCCACCAGTCGCCAGATGGAACGTGCACCGTCACGGTGCCTTCGGCGCCGGTCGTGTCGGCCAGCACCTCGGTCTTCTGTGTCCTGAGAAACTCCGATTCGATGTCGAAGTAATCCGCGTAGGTGCTCTCTTCCCAGCTGTCACGGGCGATGCGGAACGAATCCACGCGAGCCGCGACGGATTCCTGCAAGCCGGTGAACTGCTCGAACAACGCCACCTTTTCGGAGTCGAGCCGGTTCACTTGCTGTTCGAGATCGCCGAACTGCTCGTACTTCTGCATATAGTCTCGCGATCGGCGATCCAGTCCCTGCAGTTGCTCGGACAGGGACTGGAGCTGGTCCCTTCCCTCGGACCACTCCCTCTCCTTCACGCGCCACTGCTCCTGGAGGTCCGCGATCTCCGCGAACGTTGCCATCATATCCTCAGAAACCTCCGGCTTCGGCGTCGATGCCTGCGCATCCAGAGCATCGAACACGGAGTCCCGATCGAACGGGAAGAAGCGGACTTCGGTGTTTGCCTGGGGTACCGGGCCGTTGGGTCCTTCCGCCACTACCTCGACAGTAATCGGTGATCCGCCGCAACCGACCAGGGTCATGGCCGCTCCGATCAGCAGGGCAGGGCTGAATCGCTGAAAGCGCATCCGTCGTCTCCATGTTGAGTGAGCCAGGGACAGGCCTCGGCGCGAGCCGGCAATTTACCGGAGATCCCAAAGTGTTTCAATATCGCGCCCGCGACACGCCCGAACAAACGAACGCGGGGACCGCTTCGAGCGGTCCCCGCGAATCAGAATCGTGGGTCATTCGTTCTTTGCGACGGTCAGTGAACCCGATCGTCGATCATGTAGTTGCCCGGATTCACCTGCCGGCCGTCCACAAGAACCTCGTAATGCAGGTGAGGAGCCGTCGCGAGCCCGGTCCTGCCGACTTCGCCGAGCACGTCGCCCCTGTCGACCCGCTGACCCCGCTTGACGCTCAGCGCACCGGCGTGGGCGTACAGGGTCCTGTACCCGTGACCGTGATCGATCTCGACCGTCTTTCCGTAGCCCGACCTGTTTCCGGCGGAAAGCACCACTCCCTTGCCGGTAGCCAGGATCGCGGTGCCAGCGGCTGCCGAAATATCGATACCCGGGTGGGGGCGATTCACCAGGAGTACGGGGTGGAAACGGCTGCGACTGAACGATGAGCTGATCCAGGCCTCACTGGACTGGACCGGCCTGATCGACGGCCGGGCGAGGAACAGCTCCTCGTGCAGCGCCACCGAGTCGAGCGCCTCATCCATGCTCGCGGAGAGCAGGTCGACACGCCGCAGGAGACGATCGACATCGTACGATGCTGCCAGAGTACGACCGGCGAGATCGGGAGACGCAGCGAGGAATTCCTCGCGAGCCGGATCGCCCAACATCGGACCACCCACACCAGCCTCGAGGACGTCCGGGTCGATATGCGGCAGCCCGGCCAGCAGCCGGAATCTCTGGTCCTGGTCGGACAATTCGTCGATCGCGGCTCCGATCATCGCCAACTCGCCTTCAACCTCGGCGAGGTTCGACGTCAGGTGGCGATTCTCGAGTCGGAGTCTCGCCAATTCGGCCTCGCGCATCGAATTCGAACCGAAGACCGCGAGTCCACCTGCAAGCAGTAGAGCGATCAGGGCCGCTACGGCCGTGAGGCCGCGAACCAGACGCCGGCTAATCCGCTTCGTGCGAATGCTACCGCCGCCGTCCGGCATGATTTGAACCGTCCAGTGTGCGGGCTTCAGAGGCCCCTCCCCTGGAATTCGGTGATCCGTCATGTAAAATTTATCCATCTATGTCACGCGCATACACCGCCCCCAACTCGCCTCGGGCGGGCGGCTGTTTACAGCGTGATCGCAATACCTTCGGAAGCTCGGGCGGCATGCGGCGCCGAGCGGGACATGCAAAGGCTACCACGACTCGCGCGAGGCTGTCAAGCAAGACCGGTGCCGCATGACTCACGGTCCGGTGGAAGGGGGTCAGGTCTCGAGTCTGGGAAACAGCACTCCACCCGCAACCTCCGAGATTCGGGCAGGCAAATGTCCCTCGATCGAGCCGACTTCGGGAAGCTCACCGTCACCGCCGAGGCGGGCCCAGATCTCTTCGCACTTACCGGGCATGAACGGACTCAGGACGACAGCCGTCCGGACGAGCGCGCGGACCAGGGAGCCCAGCACGGCATCGAGTCGGGCGGACTGATCCGGGTCCTTCGCCAGCTTCCACGGTTGAGTCTGATCGATGAATGCGTTGGCACCGCGAACCATGGACATCCCCGCCTCGATTCCCTGGTGAAGCAGGAGGCTGTCCATCGCAGAGATCCATGCTTCGATCGCTGTTTCGCAGGCGGCGTCGAGCTCGGTCTCATCGCCCGTCGGGATCGCCCCGTCCCGGTACTTGCCGATCATCGCTACCGTCCGGTTCAGCAGGTTGCCGAGATCGTTGGCGAGGTCCGCCTCGTACCGGGTGTCGAATTGACTCAGGAATGCTTCGACCGACGGAAAATCGCGGTCCGAATCCCACGCGGCCTCGCGCAGCAGGATGTACCGGAACGCGTCGGGGCCATGACGATCGATAAGTCGCTCCAGGTCCAGCAGCTGGGCCTCAGACTTTGATAGCTTCCCACCGCCGATCATCAGGAATCCGTGTGCCCACACCGTTTCCGGCAGAGGAAGGCCGGCCGACAGCAGCATCGCTGGCCAGATGACGCAATGAAAACGGGTAATGTCCTTGCCGATCACGTGCAGGGCGGCTGGCCACCACGCCTCGAAACCTTCGTCCGGATAGCCGATGGCGGAGATGTAGTTGGGCAGCGCATCGAACCAAACGTACACCGTGTGATCCGGATCTCCCGGGAACGGAACTCCCCACGGCACCCTGGACCGGGAGGCCGAGATATCTTCAAGCCCGCCCTCTAGCAGCCGCAGGATCTCGTTTCGACGGCTCGGAGGCTGAATGAACTCCGGGTGGGACTCGATGTGAGTCAGCAGCCGATCCCGGTAGTCGGACAGGCGGAAGAAGTAGTTCTCTTCCTCCGTCCACACGATGTCACGATTCGGATGAAGCGGGCACCGCCCGTCCACTAACTCGCCCTCCTTGCGAAATGCCTCGCAGCGCGAGCAGTAGTAACCCTCGTATCGATCGGTGTAGATGTCACCCGCCGCCTGGATCTTCTCGATCAGAGCATCTACCGCGTGCTCATGTCGCGGCTGGGTGGTCCGGATGAAGTCGTCGTGCGAGATCTCGAGCAACTTCCAGGTCTTCTCGAACTTGTCTGCGACCTCGTCGACCCACTCCTGCGGATCCCGCTCCTGTCGCTCTGCCTCCTGCTGAACGCTCTGTCCATGCTCGTCCATGCCGATCACGAACCACACATCGTCACCGCGCAGTCTCCGGTATCGCGCGATCGCGTCTGCACCGATCTTCTCGAACGCGTGCCCCATGTGCGGGTCACCGTTGGCGTAATCGATCGCAGTCGTCAGGTAGAAACGTGACAATTCGACCATCCGTGTAGCTTGATTTCTCGTATCAGGACTTCGAATCGCGCGAGCGTGTCGTCTCGGTCTTCAAGGTCTCGAGGGAAATCGTACGTTCGGTTCCATCATCGGAGCGCAGGGCTACAGTCTCCCGGAACAGGTCCCAGCCCGTAACCTTTTCCTCACCCTGCTCGGTTCGGAGGATCTTGCCGACCCGGGGAAATCGTTTCCGGGCCTGCAGGTACGCCTCGTGCTCGTAGTGGAGGCAAGACATCAGGCGGCCGCAGGCGCCCGAAATCTGGGCTGGATTGAGGGACAGTCCCTGGTCCTTGGCGAGTTGAAGGGTGACGGGCTCGATGCGTGGCAGCCAGAGCCGGCAGCAGAGCTCGCGTCCACAGCGCCCGATTCCTCCGAGTCGCTTGGCCTCGTCCCGCACTCCGATCTGACGGAGTTCGATCCGGGTCTTGAACGTCCGGGCCATGTCCTTCACCAGGCCACGGAAGTCGACCCGCTTATCGGCAGTGAAGAAGACCGTGAGCTTGTTTCGGTCCCACTGCCACTCGGCCTCGCTGATCTTCATCTTGAGGTTGTGCTGCTCCACCAGTTCCCGAGTCCGGTTGCGGACTTCCAATTCCTCGCCATCGAGCCGGATTCGGCGCTCGACGTCGACCGGGGCCGCTCGCCGGAGGATCCGCCTGGCGGGAGGAACGACGGGGTGCTGGTGCTCGTGGTCCGCGTGGTCACAACCCCCATCGCAGGTGTGTGTTGCGGCGTCCACCGCACGCTTAACCCACCCGATGTCCTGGCCTCGGTCCGCCTGCACGACCACGTACTCGTATTCGCGCAGCGGCTCGTCGCTGCGGAACGAGAAGTACTCCGCTCGAACACCCTTGAACATCACCTCGACGATCTGCGAGATCTTTCCGGCGACGACCGGGGTTGGCGTCGGTGCGGGCTCGGACCGCGGAGGGTGAGCCCTTTGCGGTGAACCGCCGCGCTTCCTGCCTTTCGAGTCCCTCGACTCTCGTCCGCTCTCGGACTCCTTCCGACCGCCAACTGCCGAAGCGCCGGAGATGTCACGCGCGGGGCGCGGTCCCTTTCGGCCACCGGGACGCGGAATGTCGCGCGCTCCGCCCCGACGACGCACGCCTCCCGCCGGGCGGTCTCCCGGGTCACCAGACGGTTCCGGGGGGCGGCGACCGGGTTCCCGCCGTGGACCAAGCGGACCTGGCGGCTTCCTCTTCCCGTCGTTGTCCGGCCCTTTCCGGTCCTTCTCGTCAGGCATCCACCCTCTCTTCCCACTCACCCATCGCGTAGTACTTCTCCCGTCGCTCCCGCACCAGGACTTCCGGATCCTTGCCGACCAGCTCGTCCAGATTCCGGACGATGGCCTCACCGACGGCCCGAGCCGCTGATTCCGGATCGAGGTGCGCGCCGCCGGGCGGTTCGGGGACGACCTCGTCGATGATCCCTGAATCCGCCAGGTCCGCAGCGGTGAGCTTCAGAGCTTCCGCGGCGTCTGACGCACGGTCCCGACTGCGCCAGAGGATCGCCGCGCAGCCCTCGGGTGAGATGACGGAGTAGATCGCGTTCTCCATCATCAGTACTCGATCGGCGACCGCGATTCCGAGCGCGCCGCCGCTTCCGCCTTCGCCGATGATGCAGGTGACGATCGGTGTCCTGAGGCCGGCCATCACCATGAGATTGCGCGCGATCGCCTCCGCCTGTCCGCGTTCTTCCGCGCCGATTCCCGGATACGCGCCCTGGGTATCCACGAAGGTGATCACCGGGCGCTGGAACTTCTCGGCGAGCCGAAACAGACGCTCGGCCTTGCGATAGCCTTCCGGGTGAGGCGAACCAAAATTGCGCTCGAGGTTTTCCTTCATGTCGCGGCCCTTCTGCTGGCCCACGACCATCACCGTCCGCCCCTCCAGTGAAGCCCAGCCCCCGACGATGGCCGGATCTTCCCTGTACTTTCTGTCACCGTGCAGTTCGACCCAGTCCGTACACAGATACTTGACGTAGTCGAGCGTGAACGGTCGTTCCTGGTGCCGGGCGAGGTGAACCCGGTCGAATCGACTCAGAGACTGCATTTCCTCGCGGTGCGCCTGTTCGAGCCGCTGCTCCAGGTCACTTACCTCGGAGGTCAGATCGAGCCCGTGATCCTCGGCCCGCGAGCGCAATTCGCTCAGCTGGCGCCGGATCTCCTCCAGGCTCCCGTTGTCTGCTGCCATGTCATCACCCGCGGATCAAGTGCACGCGATCGCTTCCGAGGAGAGCTCGCAACTCGGCGAGCAGGGCCGCGTTCGGCGCCACGTGCAGCGTCTGCGAGGCAAGAAGAGGAGGCTCCGATCCGTTCGTGCCCGAGGGCTTCCACCGAATCAACAACGGGCCCGGTCCCGGAGAGCTCTCCAGGGCCGTTCGCACGCGGTCGAATTCACCGGATGGAACCGAGTCTCCCTGCCGCAATTCAATACAGATTCCGATCTGCCCGCTGTC
>Ga0114922_10001734_pt1 | contig 20652 bp, 11 predicted proteins | sample AartaG_FD_100975 | JGI IMG/M metagenome (GOLD analysis project Ga0114922, IMG submission 100975) | Deep subsurface microbial communities from Aarhus Bay to uncover new lineages of life (NeLLi) - Aarhus_00045 metaG | ecosystem: Environmental > Aquatic > Marine > Oceanic > Sediment | place...
CAATCCGGTTTCTTCCGTAGCTTCTCGAACGACAGCGTCCTCTGGCTCTTCGTCTTCCCTCTGCGTTCCGGCTGGAACCTGGGTGCCCGCCTCAGGATGTTGCGGATGGTCGAAGACGAGGAGCTTGTTCCCATAGGTCACGTACGCGAATACCTTGTTCTTCAAGTCCATTGTCACTCGCAACCCGACCTCCTGCGTAACTGCGCCCGCCCTACGAGCTGCTTGCGCGACACGCTCGATGGCAGGCAGCCGAACCGTCGAGCCCGAGTCGTCAGTGCCTTGTCCGGCGCCGCCGGGCTCCGCGCAGCTCGCAATCCGGACTGCCCGGGGGAGCAGGGGACCGTCAGCCGTTTGGGCGAATCATCACGGCCAGCGCCGGCGCCTGACGCGTGTCGCCGCGGTGTTTGATCTCATATGGGCGCGGGCCCAGGGCGTTCTCCAGGAACCTGAGGGACTCCTGGACGACCTGCGGATGGCTACGCGTCACGTCGTGACGTTCCTCGGGGTCGTTCTGCAGGTCGTAGAGGGCCTGTACACCGTCCTTTTCCGTGGAATCCAGCGTTAGGTTCCAGCGCTTGCTGCGCACCGAGACGTTGGGCCCCCATGCGATGATGATCCGATCTAGGGCTGGTTCCGTCGCATCAAAGAGGTCACGGCCGGCAAGGCCGAACTCCGCGGGTGGTTCGAGCGCCATCAGCCTGGCGATGGTCGGGAACAGGTCCTGGTGCTGAACGAGGTCGGCGCGGACGGTCCCGCACTTCTGCTGCCGTGGAAGCCGCACGACGAGCGGGATGCGCGTGTTGTAGCCCAGAAGCCGGGCCTGGCTCTTGCCGAACCGTCCCCTGTCCCAGAGCTCGGTGCCATGGTCGCTGGTGAAGATCACCGCTGTGTCGTCGAGCAAATGCATCTGCTCGAGCTTGTCGAGAAAGACACCGATCCACTTGTCGACGAATGTGACATACCCGTAGTAGAGCGCCCTCGTCCTCTCGATCTCCGCGGGAGTGGGATCGGTGCCGTTGATGAGTTGCGGCTGGATGTAGTTGCGGCTCTGATCGGTGACGTAGTAGGCGTCCGCGAACTCCATCGGGGGATCCCAACGCTCGTGGGGGGCAAACGAGTCCACCCACAGGAACCAGGGCGCATTATCCCGGTTCTCTTCGAGCCACCTCGACGCCCGACGAAAGACGCGGGGCGTCAGGTAATCCTCCTCCGTGTGCCGATCAAGCATGTTCAGCAAGTACTGTGTGAGCGTCGGCCAAAGAGTCAGGTCGTTCTTCCCCTCGGGATGGTAGGGAGAGACATCGACCGCTGAGAGGGGGCCGCTGCGAACCGGGTCGCCCTCCTGACCGCGGATGAAGTCCCAGGAGCAGAAGCCGCGCGTGAAGTTCTGCGTGGCCTTGAACATGTGGTAAGTGTCGCCCACCAAACCTGTTACGACGCCTCCTTCGTAGAGGAATTCCGAGAGGGTCGTCTGGTCGTCCGGGATGCGGTGCCAGCCCGGAATGGCAGGGGACAGCCCCCGCGAACCCATCTCGTGCCGCCAGGGGAAAGACCGCAGCCCGGTGAACATCGTCCGGCGTGCCTGGATGGTCGGCAGACCCTCGCCGAAGGCGTTGGCGAACGTGATGCCCTCGCGCACCAGGCGGTCGACGGCCGGGGTCTGGACGACGAGGTGCCCGACCATGTCCCAGCGGAACGTATCGCAGCAGATCACCACGCAGTTCAAGATGCTTCCTCCCGAACGAGCCGCCCGCAATCATAGGGGCAGGCGCCGGGCTAATCAATCGCACCAATGCGCCCGAGAGCAATCTGGAACGGGTGCCCTGGCGCCGTTGTCTGCCGTTCTCAGGCGATCATGCGGCGGGACGCGGGCCCTCTCAAGCGCCACGTTGCTCCGGCGCCTGCGAACTCGGAAGCCGCGCGCTGGGGAAGCCTGGCGTTCTGCGACAGGCAGCCTTGAGGCGTTTGACCGGCAAACGTGCCCGCCGCCCTGCGCCGGGGGTGCTGTGCCGTCACCAGCAGTAGTAACGGTACGGGTCGTCCTGGTCAACTGGCTCGTCCAGGTACAGTCCCTCCAGCCAGGGCTTGCTGTCGGCGCCGGGGGCCTGAGCGATCCGCTCCAGAAGCGGCGTATCGAAGGACACGCCCATGTTCCCCAGCAGCCGGGCCACGGCGAAGCTGGAGCGTCTGAACGTCGTCTTCGTGTTGTAGAGCGCCGCGTAGTCGTAGTGCCACGGGACAAGCTGGCAGAAGACTACGTTGGCGCCCTCGGCCTGCGCCAGCACGCCGTCGCCGATGATGTGTGCGCCGCCGACCACCAACGGCTGCTCGCGCGGATCGCGCACCAGCACGTCGCCGCAGCCCACTCCCGACAGGAGCGTTCCTGCCCGGGCGGGCTCGAAGTACGAGGAGATGTGCTCCTTCACTTCCGTGCGCACCTTGAACGGCAGGAACGCCTGCGCCTCCTGCTCGGACAGGCCGAGGGCAAGCACGTGTCCGCCGCGCTCGACCCAACGGGCGATGTGCTTAGCGTGGGCGGACAGGCCGGCGCCGCCGGCCGGACCCACGACCAGCACGCCGTCTTCGCGCAGCGGCTGGCCCTCGTAGGGCGTCACCGCCACGCCCGCTGCCTCAAGATGCTCCAGCCCGGCCGGCTCGCCGGCGTAGAGAGCCCCTCGGCTCGGCGGCGGGGTGTAGGAATCCACGTATTCCATGATGTTCCCCGCGAGCCTCACAGCCGCAGGCTCCTCCCCGGTGCGGCCGGTCACGTCCACCTGGCAGAACAGCACCATGCCTTTGCCTTCGCGGTATTCCATGAGCGGGCTGTACTGGAGGCCGAAGCCGCAGTCCACCAGGGGCAGGAAGTCGCCCGCCGTCGGCTTCTCGATCATGACGGACGAGACGTTCCCGTAACAGCCGCACCGGGCGAAGCGTCGGACCTGGAACCCGCACCATTCCACCATCTGGTACTTGTGGAGGTCGGGCAGCGGGAGGGTAGGGGGCAGAAGCGTCGCCTCTCCGTGCCAGTCGCGCAGGTTCTCGTTGGACAGGCCGTCCAGTATGGGATGTCCCGGCACCCGCGCGAAGGCCCGGCGCGCGCCGAACTCCTGTACGCGGAACCCCAGGCGCCGTTCGAGTGCCCCGGACCCTTGCTCGAAGACGACGACCTTCAGACCGTCGCGCACGCGCGAGACGTCGGGCGCCGGCCCGTCCACCGTTAGGGCGCCCTTGCCTATGACCAGGACGTCGTGGGCGCCCAGGTCCGCGTCGGCTTCCACGGCGTCAAAGCCAACGCCGAGCTCGGACAGCAGCTTCGCCGTCTCGCCTTTGGGATCGTAGAGTGCGACCTTGCCGCTGAGCCTGGGTGCGTCCGGGCGTGGCAGGACGTGGATGGCGAACGAGTCCTCCTGCACCTCGCCGGTGCTGAAGGATGCCTTCACCGCCATCTCGAAGGCGCCGGGCGGTAGCGACTCGGGCAGTTCAAAGCGCACCGGGATTCGCTCCTGTCTGCCGGCCTCGACGCGAACAGACTTCTCGCCGCCCTGGCTCCTGGGCAAAGATATGGACCACGCGCAGGTGCAGTCCACGGTTCGGCGCGAGTCGTTGATGACGATGATCTGCTTCTCGACGGTCTGGCCGGGCAGGTAGTTGTGGTCCTTGGCGGTGAAGCGGGAGGGCCTGCCGGCGATGTAGGCGAGCAGCGGTCGGTTGTACCTCAGCAGCGCCCGGCCGGAGAGGTTCGGCACCCAGTCGCTGCGGTCCGTGGCCAGCACATAGAAGAGGCCATGCTGCCATATGCTCTGGCAGTAGTCGGGGTTGAAGCCCGGACGCTGGGCGCCTTCCCAGTCCATCTCATAGTCGATGCGGCCGGGGACGTCCCCAGGCAAGTAGCACATCGACAGCTCAGACCAGATGTTGAATCCCGAAATCCCAAAGGTGCGGAAGTAAGGCCAGGTGTGGCGGATGAACTCGGCTTCTACGCCCTTAAGGTTAGCGAGGTCGGTCAGCTTCAGCCGTTCGCTCGGGTACGCCCAGCGCATGAACGGTTCGTTCTTCCGCCACCGGTCAGTCTCGAAGCGCAATGCCCCTTCCTCGAACTCGCTGAGCCGGAAGGCAGCGTCGCCCCAGACGGCGGACGCCCATTCGGGGAGGAAGAACTGATGGAGCACGGGCTCGCCGCCGCCGCGATACGCCATGAAGGTCAGCGATACGGGCGCCCCGTACTCGACCGCGAACAGCGGCCTGACGCCCTTCTCGGCCCAGTGCCCGAGCCACTCTGCGCGCTCCTGCATGGGGGTCCAGTTCAGGTAGCAGTTCATCGTATACAGCTCCCGGCTCCAACCACCGTGGTTGTAGACCGGGCGCGTCGCGTCGAACTGCCTCAGTATGGGCTCGCGCTCGTAGATCACCTTGGTTCGCCGGCTGGCGACCAGCGGGTCGTTGTCCAACACCAGGGGCAGCCGTTCCGGATTGTGGATGTCTCTGACGAACAGGAAGTTGTGGTTCTGGGCGTACATCACTACGCTGGGGTGGTTCTGGGACCTGCGGACGTACCACTCCAGATGCCGCTCGTAGCCGTTCGCCTTTTCGTCTCTCTCCTTCCAGTCGTAGCTGTTCATGTGGGGCAACGGAAAGCAGAACAATGTCCCGGTGTCGTCCGCAGCCCTGAGTATGTCGGCGTAGCTGACGTGCGAGCCGGGAGTGCAGCGGTAGTTGTGCCCGTAGACGGTGTTGAACCCCAGCCACTTGATGCGCGACATCGTCTCGCACGCTCCCTCGTATGTCGCCCACACCCCCACGGGACCCCTCATGGCGGAGTTGAGCGGCACGGCCCGAACGTGCACGGGGCTGCCGTTCAGGATGAAGTCACGCCCCTCTATCCAGAACTCGCGGAAGCCGAACCGCACGGGGTAGTAGGCGTCCAGCGCACTACCTGCATCCAGCAGCTCGAGGGTCAGGTGGTACATGTTCTCCGGTGTGTCGGTATCCCACAGCTTCGGCGCTTCCCACGACGTGTCGAACGCCAGCCGCCCGTTGGTCAGGTCGGCCGACGTGAAAGGTTCGCTCTCGGCGGTCAGCACCTCCTTGCCGTTGTCACGGACGCCCGCGCGGAGGGTGTAGCTCTTCCCTTCCTCCAAACCCACAAGGCCCGCGTCAACGGTCAGGCGCCACTTGCGCACGGACGTGTCGACTTTGACGTCCGTGATGCGCTCGGCCGGCGGAGCGCTCGTGAGGAACACGTCGCCGCACAGGCCCCGGTACGAGAGCGGGGTCCAGTTGTTGGTCTTCGGCTCGCTCGTCGTGTAGCTCGTGCCCTCGGGGTTCAATCTCTGGGCGATCGTCCGAAGGGCAAGCTGATGGGTCTTGCCCGGGCTGCACGCCGATGTCAGGTCCAGGTCCCCTCCGGGGAACACGATGGAGCCGACCTCGCGGCCGTCCACGAAGACCGTCGCATAGGAGTTCAAGTTGTCCACGTGGAGCCCGATGCGGCGCCCTCGCCAGTCCGTCGGCACCTGAATGTCGCGCGCACACCAGACCGCGTCCAGGCTGCCGAGCCTGTCACCCCAGGGCTCGGCCGCGTAGATGGTGTGACTTTGGTCTCCCTTCCCGGGCCAGGGAGCGGGTACCTTGAGATAGCCCCACCCGGTGCCGGCATCGGGGACGCCCTCGGAGTAGGTGTCTGCGGGCTTGAAGCGCCACAGGCCGTTGATGCAGATGCGCTCGCGGGTGCCGGTGGACTCCCGGTAGGCTTTGGACACATCCCATAGGGCTCTTACACCGGGCGGAAGCTCCACGTCTGCGCCCAGCGGCGCGCCCCTTACCGCGGGGACTTGCAGCATCGTTGAGCAAGCGACCGCCAGGAGCACGCAGGCACCAAGAGGCGAGAGATGAGTAGCACGGCGCATGGTTTCCCCTCCGCGACAGGTTCATTGGTGGCGGGACTCGTCCCGCTGGGGTCCGAATCTACGGCTGGGGCAGCGGCTTGTCAACACGCTCTCGCCTCATGTCCTGCGGCTGTGGGCGAAGTCTCCGCCGGAGATCCGAGCTCTCTGCCTCGTGACAAGCGCCGCGGGGCGGCGTATACTGCCCCTCCCGGAGCAATCGCCGATTCCCTCAAGCCGGCTCCGGCCGCGCCGGGGCGGGAGGACATCATGCCTTTCCGAATCTGCACCATCGGCTGCGGCGGCATCGCGACCGGGCGGCACGGCCCGTCCTACGCCGCCTACGCGTCCGACAGGCCCGACACGGAACTGATCGCCTGCTGCGACCTGAACAGGGAGCGCGCCGAGGCGTTCCAACGCAAGTTCGGCTTCGGCCGCTGCTACACCGACCTGGTCGAGATGCTCGAGACGGAGCGCCCCGACGCCGTCTGCCTGGTCTCGCCCGTGCCGGTCACCTGCGAGTTGTCCTGCAAGGTGATGTCCATGGGCTACCCGCTGCTGATGGAGAAGCCGCCGGGCCGGACGCTGGCAGAGCTGGAGCGCATGATCGCCGCAGCCGACGCCGCTGACGTGCCGCAGCAGGTGGCCTTCAACCGGCGCTATGCGCCGCTGAGCCGCGAGTTCAGGCGCGTGCTCGCCGAGGACATCCCCGCCGACGCCGTCCAGCACATCCGCTACGAGATGGTGCGTGTGCAGCGGAAGGACCGCGACTTCTCGACGACGGCCATCCACGGCATCGACGCGGCGCGGTTCCTGGTCGGCAGCGACTACGCGCACGTGCGTTTCCATTACCAGCCGCTGCCCGAGCTCGGCCCCGGCGTGTGCAACATCTTCATGGACTGCACGTTCGAGTCGGGCGCGACGGGCCATCTGGCCTTCTGCCCTGTGAGCGGCATGGTCGTCGAGCGGGCGGCGCTGCACGCCCTGGACCACACCCTCCTGCTTCACCACCCCGTTCATGGGGGCCCGGACGCCGAGGGCCGGCTGCTGCACCTGCACAAGCGCGAGGTGAAGGGGGACGTGAAGGCGACCGACTTGGCCCAATGGGGCGATGCGTTCGAACTGGACGGCTTCTACGGCGAGAACGCCTCGTTCTTCGACGACATCCGTGCGGGGCGCCGGCCGGCTGGCGACCTGCGGAGCGCGCGGCAGTCGCTCGAAATCGCCCAGTGCATCAGCGCGAAGCAGGAGGAGTACACCGCCGCCTGACGGGCGTCCTGGGCGATGGGATTGGACTGGTGTACACCCGACTGGCGCGCGCGTAGCGTGCTCAGAGACATCGGGCTCGGCCTGAATGGGCTAGTGGGCCTTCAAGATTGAAATGCGGGGGCGGCGGCTCATTCGTTCTCGTCTCCCTTGTCTGCGGCCTGGGGGCGGTTTCGAACGACGACGAGGACCAGCGACAGGTGGACCGGTAACCTTGACGTCGAGGGCAAACAAGCCGCCTGGAAGGCGGCGCTACGGGCTGCGGACACATTCACCGCGCTTGTAGCGCCGGCATCCTTGCCGGCTTCGTTTCGACAAGTAGGGCTTCACGATTGAAGTGTTGGCGCAGTGGCTCATTCGTTCTCGTCTCCCTTATCTGCGGCCTGGCCGCGGTTTCGAACGACGACGAGGACGAGCACGAGTCGTATCTGAACCGGGAATCTCGAGGTTGAAACCCCACCAGCGCAGCACCTGGATCGGGTATCTGCGTCTCTCGTTGCGCGTCCTTCCCTCGAAGATCTCTCGCCGTTTGGCCCGCAACCCGCGTGGTGTAATGGCTTCGAGGGCGTTTCCTCTGCAATGAACGTCAGCCTCGTGCGCCATCCTCTCGCGGCCCATGCCTAACCTATTCACTTGCATGATGCGGCGATCCGGAGGCCCCGTACACCCAAGCCGGGCCGACCGGAGCGTCCCGGCCGACCCGGCGCAAGCGAGTAGCCCAGTCATTCTACTCGTACAGATTAGTAGCCTCAGTCTCGGAAACTGGTCGCTCAAGCTGATCGCTGGTCATCGTGACCTGGAAGCGCACGTCGCCGGCTCCGAGAGCCCGCGCTGTGACGCGCCAGCTGGCCTCCTCCTTCGGCCCTAAGGTTGGCAGCGGCCGGAACGTTATGACATTCTGCCGCGCAGTAGCCTCCGTGGGACCCGTGCTGGACACATACTCCATTTCCTCTTCCAGCGTGCAGCTTATGCTGATGTTCGTGCCCGCCGCAGAGCCCTGGTTGGTCACTTTGATCACGTAGGTCTCCGTGCTGCCGACCGCGATTGGGTCTTCAACGTCGATAACCTCCAACAAGATCGCCGAAATACCCCTAATGGCAGTCTCCGCACTGGCAACGGCCGCCACCGCGCAGTAGGCATTCGCCGTGGCGCGCTGGACGGCCGTGCCGATCTTCTCAGCTTTCAGGTTCACGCTCATTGTACGCGATGCGCCCGGCTCCAGATCGCCGACGTTCCAGGTTACCTTGCCCCTCCTCATTTGTCCGCCTGCTGTGGCGCTCACGAACGACGTGTTCGCGGGCACGGGATCCTCGAGCACCGTGTCCTTGGCTACCCAGTCGCCATTGTTGGTCACGGTCAGCTCGTAGGTGATACTCGTGCCCACGTACCTAAGCTCTGGCCCGCTCTTGACCAAAGCAAGCGATGGCCTGCGGACCATCGTCTTTGCAGCGGCCGCAGCTCTCAGACCCCCGGCAGACATGGCCAAGGCCGTGTTGGTGAACTCGCCAGTGCGCGCGGCCTTGACCTGGAACTCGAAAGAACGGGACTGCCCTTCCTCCAGGTCCCCGGCGTCCATCATCACCGATGACCTCCCGTCAGCAGTCTTCATGTCGGGGGGCAGTTCTTCCTGGACTCGCACCTCACGAGCTGTGCCGGTGCCCACGTTGGAGACGACCACTTTGTACGGAATCGGGTCGCAGAGCAGCGCATTAGCTGGCGCCGTCTTCATGAGTTTCAGGGCCGGCTGGATGGCCGCAATGTCAACACATGCCGGCTCCCTGTAGGTGGCGACAGCGCAGTGCCGTCTGGTCCCCGGCTTTTCAACCATTCCCGTGACCTTGATCACCTTAGACTCGCGCGCTCCGAGCGTGCCCAGTGCCCAAGTGGCCACCCCCTTCGCGACACTAACAGCACGCGGCTCAGTGCCGATGACCGTAAACCCGTCTGGCAGGTGCTCCATGATACCGACGTCAGCCAGCCGGTTGGGCCCCCTGTTGGTCACTTTGATGTCGTAGCTGAACTCCTTACCCGCCAGAACATCGGAAGGATTGCTCCGGTCCATGACAAGCATCCCGCCGGCAACGGATGCTGCCGGCGCCGGCCCTGGGGCCCGCTTCAGCGCGCTGAGCTCGGCACCCAGCGCAGCCACCCGCCGCTCTGTCCTTGCCAAGTCGGCCTTGAGTGTGTCAACTACCTCTGGAGAAACGCCTTCGCGCCGCCAGCTGGCACAGCCGGACAGCATCCCCCCAACGAGCGCCAACATACTGACAACTGCCCATCCCCTGCGTACACTTACCATCGGACTCACCCCCTCCAGGCTAGCGAAGCAGAACCCCTGCGAACTCGCGAATATTCCGCCAGGTAGACAGCACCCTCTTAACCCCCGCCCATATCCTACAATGACACTAGCACTCTTACCGTCCCTTGTCAAGACCTGAATGCACACTTTGGACCCGCAGCGAAGGGGGTCGGAAGCCCTGACGTGGAGATGCGCGCCTTCCGCCATGCCCTCACGAGCGGCCGCCTCGGCCCTCCAGGTCGCATCCATGCGGTACTTACCACCTGACCGCACCACAAGCGGCGTGGCGGCCCCGGCCTCGTCGATGTGGCGGGGGCGGCGAAGGTGATGCGGAAGGTCCATCGCGCCTGCGTGCTGCGTCCTGGCAAGATGTGGATGATGGACGCACAGAACTGCGCAGCGTCGCCGGGCCCCCCGGGCCACGGAGGCGCCGGGCGGCGGCTAGATGCTTCTCAAAGGCAGGTTGCCTGAAGAACGCTTGATTGCCTCTCGCAGCTCGCGCAGGCATTCCGAAAGGCGATGCAGTTCCGCCGCGTCCGTGAATGGGATCTCTTCGGTGCCCCTGTCCTCGAGCGCCCCCAGCACGAACGATACGGTGAGAGTATCGATCGCCCTCGCCGGCTGGTAGGCCACTTCCCTGTCGCCATCCCCGCTGGTCTCCGTAAGAATACGGGCACCCACGAGCTCGTACAGCACATCGTTTGCCAGGCGGGTAGGTATGCCCAACTCGTGGATAATCTCAGCCGCCGTTGCCGGCTTCCTGCCTTCTGCGAAGTTTCTGACCGCCATCTGGGCTATCCGGAGGGCCAGCAGCTTCCTGAGGGAACGGCTCGCCTGCAGACAATCGGGCTCGAATTCGTAAGTCTCCACATTCTGGTGAGCGAAGGCGAGCTCCGCTCCGAACAGCACGACAAGCCACGTCGCCTGCAGCCAGATCAGAAAAAGCGGCAGAACGGCGAAGCTGCCGTAAATGGCGCTGTAGCGGGTTACACCGATCTGGAAGGAAATGTAGACCCACTGGACGAACTGGTACAGGGTGCCAGCGACCACACCGGCAAGAAGGGCAGACGACAAGTTGACTTTCGTGTTGGGCATGAAAACGTAGACGAAAGCGAAAAGGCCCCACCCTATGCAGTAGGGCAGAAGGCGAAGGACCGCCATGATGAGCGGCCCGAGGAAGCCGAGCAGCGAGACGCGGTCCACGACTGCCTGTACCTGGCCTGTGACGAGAACGGTGGCGCTACCTGATACGACCAGCAGGATCGGGCAGATCAGCACCATCGACAGGTAATCCGTGAACTTCCGCCCCAGCGTCCTCGGTCGCTTGATCCCCCATATCTCGTTGAAGGAACGCTCGACGTGGCCCAACACCTTGAGCACGGTCCACAGGAGGACGACGATCCCGACCCCTGCCATCACTCCGCCCCTTGTATTCTCAAGCAGGGAACTGGAGAACTCCAAGATCTTGGCCGCGATGTCCTCGTGGGCCGAGAACAGCGCCATGACTCGTTCCTCAAAGACCTTCTCGACGCCGAAGCCCTTCGCTATGCCGAACGCCATCGCAAGTGCAGGCACGATTGCCAGGATGGAATAGAAGGTCAGTGCCGAAGCCCTCAGGCTACACTTGTCAGCGCTGAATCCGCGGAGGGCCAGTAACACCACCCTCAAGTGTCTGATCAGCAAGGACTTCGAGCGCGGGAGATTACGCGAATGGATCCGCCAGATGCCTGACTTGAGGAACCTGATGGTCTCCCGTACCCTCTGTCTCACGGCCCTTCTCCTCCCTGTCTTCGGGTACCGCCGGCAGCACCACCACCATGCACCCCATGCCGCCCCGTGCCGGCCGGGCGATGTTAATGGAAGATCATTGGATCTGCAAGGACAGGTGGCCGTTCTGGAGATAGGTCCCACGACAGCCCCCCCAACGGCTGCTACTTGACCCGCCGCGGTACTCGGATTACAGTGATCTTGACGCGTTACCGGGGGGCACGAGACGGTGCTGTGACAAGCCCCCTTCTGAGTGTTTGAATCAAGTGCGGGCAAACCTGCGGAGCTCCTGCGCACAGCAAGGCGGCGATCTCGTCGTAGGCGTCCGAACGACGCGGCGCTGCCTGTGGGTCGAGGACCACGGGCTGCCGTTCGCTCTGCACGATTGGGAAAGCCATCGCCGAGGACTGCTCGGTGGCATGCCCGATGGGATCGGGTGGTAGATGGTGCACAGGGCAGGCGGCAGCCCGCATTCACGCACTCTGAGCCCACGGAGAACGAATCATGACTGACCGACTACCTGGCGTCCGAGACGAAGCGATTGCACTGACCAGGGAAGCCCTGGTTGTCGACATGTACACGACCAGCTTCTTCTGGGGCCTCAGAGCCCTCAGGGCTGGCGGCGTACGCCAGGAGCCCGGGTGGTTTGCCAAGACCGGCGAAGAGATCGGGATCAAGCCAGGCGCAGGGCGGTTCGACCTCCCCGCGATCAAGGAAGGGGGGCTGAACGTCTTCGGTCAGAGCATGCTCGACTGCGCCGCGCAGTCGAGCCACTTCTCGAACGAATACCAGCTTACGCTCGATGTCGCCCGCCAGTTCGGTCGAGAGGGCGAGTGGCCCGAGGACTGGGGCCAGTTCACTTATCCACCAGATCCGTACGACCACTACACGCTCCAGTACCCCAACCGCCACGGCATGGTCAACGCGCTCATCCTGTACGAGATCCTCATGCGCGAGGTCGACGCGATCGACGACTTGATCCTCGTGACCGGAGCGGAAGACATCGTCCGCGCGCATCGTGACGGCAAGGTGGGGGTGGTGCTCGACTGCAACTGCGTGCAGTTGATCGGCGATTCGCTGGAGATGCTGAGCATCCTCTATCGGCTCGGCTACCGACAGATGCTCATGGCCCGGTTCAGCCGTAACCTGTGTGCGGACAGTTGGCTCCAGGCGCGAACGAAGGGCGGCCTCACGCCCTTTGGCGAGGCCGTGGTCAGGGAGCTGAACCGTCTGGGCATGATCATCGACCTGTCTCACACGAACGACGAGGGCTTCTGGGACGTGCTCGAAGTCTCCGACGCACCGGTCATTTGCTCCCACTCGAACAGCCGCTCCGTATGCAGCCACCCCCGCAACCTGACCGACGACCAGATCAAGGCGTTGGCCGCCAAGGGCGGCGTCATCGGCCCTATGTGCGTCTTCATCGGCCCGGGCCCTGACTACCGCGACCAGACGAGCTGGTCCGTCGACGACCCCCGCTTCCAGCGTTGGCTGGACCATGTTGACCACGTGATCGGCCTCGTCGGACCCGATCACGTCGGATGGGGCTCTGACGGCTACATGACCATGGTGGGCAGTCCTGCTGAGTTGCCGAAGATCACGGAGGGACTACTGGGGCGCGGGCACTCAGAAGCCGATGTCCGGAAGTTCTGGGGGGAGAACTACCTGAGGGTGTTCAGGGGAGTGGTTGGCTGAGCTGCTCGGAGGACGCGGCATGCGGTACGCTACGACACGCGCTCAATTCGGGCAACACGGGGGCTCAACTGGACGTGTGCTTGTTCCTGAGGGGCCAGTGATCCGAGCCCGCCGACCATCGGTCTGGCCCTCATCTCTTTCAGCCTGTGCCGTCCTGCGGAGCCGAAAGCGCGTCGACCATCTTGGCCAGGTCTTCTGCGGACGTGAGGCCCTCCATTCGCTTCTCAAGCCGACCTCCCCGGTATAGCAGGAGGGTCGGCACGGCACTGACGTCCTCGCGGCCGGCCACACCTCGGAGGTCGCGCGCGTTGATGACGGCGACGCTGACCTTGCCGGCTCGATCATCCGCAAGCCTGGCCAGCTCCGGTACCTGGCGGTGACAGGCGGGGCAGTAGTCGGTGTAGAAAGCCACCAGCACGGGGATGTCCTTGCCGATAAGGGCGTCGTATTCCTGTTCGGACGCGATTTCGGTCAGGTTCTCGGTGTCATCAAGGCCCGGGATTGGCTGGGAGCGGGAAGCCAGAAGCAGGGCGATAAAGACCCCGAAGCCCGTGGCGATGTAGGGATTACACAATATTGGACACTGGCCGCCCGCGGCCTTGCCCGCGAGGCCAACCAGCAGCCCGATTCCGCCGCCCAACACGACAGCAATGATGATCCGTAGTGCCATCTTTGATCGTTCCTTCCGACCTGCGCAGAGAACAAGAGCCGTCCAGCTAATCCATTATAGGTTACCACCCGCCGCTGCGGTAGCGGACATTCGAGTTGGGTCTTGGCACGTCCCCGCTCCGGCGCCCGGCCAGTGTGCGGCCGACAGGCCTCCGGACCTATTCCCGCTCGACCGGGTTCGGCATGTCCGGGGGGCCGCCGCGGGCCGCGAGTTGGAGCTCGATGTTCCGGCCGTTCCGCTGGCGACCGGTCAGCAGACCCTCGACCTCCAGGAAGCGCCGCACGGGCAATTCGGGGTCGTTGGAGGTCACCAGGTACTCGTGTCCGTCGACGTCCCACTGCACGTTGACGCGGCCCTCGTACTCCTTGCGCCGCGACTCCGGCCACTCCCAGAGGCAGTTCGAGTGGAGAACCCTGTAGTCGAGGTCGATACGCTCGACCAGCACTTGCTTGTCATCGGAGGTGACGGCCAGGACGCGCCCGACCGGGTCGACGATGAGCCCGGGGGGGTGGGTCGTGGAGGCGGCGATGTAGTAGCCGTGCCGCCAGGCGCGTCCGCGTGTCGCCGTGGGCACGGCGGGATTCGTGCAGAAAACCACGAGCTCGGCGTCCTGATCGGCCAGTGCCTGCCATCCCTCCTCGAAGCCGACGTCCCAGCATATCTGGACGCCGACGCGTCCGAAGTCGAGCTCGAAGACGGGGAACTGGCGGCCGGGCGTGATGCCGTGCTCCAGGGATCCGTCGGTCATCATTACGGGGAAGACCTTGTCGTAGACGCCGACCGGCTCGCCCGCTCGGTCGAGCAAGACGACGGAGTTGTAGACGCGGCCCTCGCGCCGCAGTTGCACGGGCGCGGTGGCGTAGGCGCCGAGCTGGCGGGCCTTGCCGGCGATCGCACTGACAAACGGGCCGTCCAGCGTCTCGGCTATCTCCTCGACGCGCTCATCGAGGAACTGAAAGGTGCACTCGGGCAGGATGGCCAGGTCCAGGTCCCAGCCCTGCTCCTTGGCCCGCTCGGCCATGCGCTCTATCAGCGCCAGGCTCTGGGCGATGAGCTGGTCCTCGTCGGCTGCCCCAAGCTGACGGTAGGTGCAAGTGCCAATCACTGTCGGGCGTGGGCCGTCCTTGCGTGGGCTCATGGGCAATAGCTCCTTTGAAGTGGCTGACGGGCATGCCGTCCCAACTGCGCAACACGTGAACCGTCATTGCTGACATGTGCGATGGCGAAGCTGTGCCGGTGGAACAGCTCGCCCTGCAGCATGTCTATGGTCCGACAGCCCGGCGCCCGAATCAAGCAAGCTTTGCAGGAGCGGGCTCTGCCTCGCTCGTCATCAGGCCTCCCCCAAGTGCTGTCGACCGCCGTGATCTCCCGGCGCGCCGCCCGGCCTCGGCGACCGGACGACGGGAATCTACAAGGTCTCCCAGTGGCTCGGCCACAAGAGCGTCAACACGACGATGATCTACGCCCGCCCTGCCCAGCAGGACGACGAGATCAACGTGCTGTGACGTGTTGGACGCCGGACCTGGACGTGGTCGTGCATGTCAATGAGGACAGACAGCGGGACCGTCTCGGACCTAGACACCTCGCACCCGTCGGCAGGAAGGTCCGCCCCGGATAGTTGTGCCTGGTAAGGCACGGAAAGAGAAGGACTTGGGCCGGCTGGGCATCAGTAGGAGGGAAGGGCGCTCTCGGAGTATCGCCAATTGCACGACTGGTCGGCTGTGGCTAGAATATAGGCGGGGTTCTAGGGGGTCCGACTCGGTGCTGCCTATCGAGGAGCTGTCGGAGTACCTGCTGGCGCAAGTCACAGAATGAGGAATGATGATGGCTGGAACTGTACCCGCCGATGTCATCGGGCAGCTCCGTGAAGCTATCGCGGACTGGAAGAAGACCTGGAACTACAGGAAATGCGTCGAGCTGACAGACGGCGTCCTTGCCCGCTTTCAGCCTGTGTTCTCACCCGACCACGTTTCTGGAATCACGGAAGATGAGTTCCGGCCTTTCCTGCTCGACAAGAACAACCATCACTGGTCCGGGCTGCACCGTTCGGGCTCCCGCATGTGTTCGGACATGCCTGCCCTCCGAAAGTCCCTAGCATTGCTGGTGGATGAGACGCTGTCGTTGGCTGACCGCCTGGATAGAGCTACGGCTGTGGTCTCTGGCATGGGCAAGAACATCGCCTCTGCCATCTTGCTGGTGGCTCATCCCGATCGGTATGGTGTGTGGAACAACCGTTCCGAGGCCAATATGAAGCGCCTCGGGATTTGGCCGGATTTCGATCGGGGCGAGTCTTTCGGCAACCGCTATGAGAAGGTCAATCAGGTTCTTCTCCAGCTACGCGACGCACTAGCCATCGACCTGTGGACTCTGGACTACCTGTGGTGGCACCTCGATCAGTTGGAAGCTGGCGCCGTTGACGCTGTCGAGGCAGACGACATTGAGGCGGTTCTTTTGCCAGACGAAGAGGAACACAAGCAAAGATTCGGCTTGGAACGCCATCTTCACGAGTTTCTTCGGGACAACTGGGAACGTACCGAACTCGGTCAGGAATGGGCACTCTACGGGGAAGCCGGTGATGAGGACCCCGGGTACGAGTATCCATGCGATGTCGGCCGCATCGACCTTCTGGCGAAACACCACAGTGAGCCGCACTGGCTCATTATCGAGTTGAAGCGCAACCAAACGAGCGACCAGACCGTCGGGCAACTCTTGCGTTACATGGGATGGGTCAAGCGCAACCTGGCTGAGGATGGCGAAGAGGTGCATGGGCTGATCATCTGCCACGAGGCGGATGCCGCCCTCCGTTACGCCCTGAGCACCCTCCAGAACGTCGCCCTTCGGCTCTACCAGGTCGAATTCCACCTGATGCCACCGGAGATCATGCCCGACAAGAGCAGAAGGGGCGGTGCATGAGCAAGGACATGCGGATCCGGCTACTACGTGGAACCTGTACGTTCGAGCAAATGATGCGGATGTATCTGCACTGGCGGGAGGTCTGGGGGAAGTCGTGCGGGAGGCGAACACGAAACCAGCAGCGCGCCCGAAGGCCATCGATACGAAAGGCCGTAATCCCGGAGCGCCCCGCCCCGGGATGCGAGGTCGTCATCCGAGCGTGGCCGTTTCTGCCACCTCCAGCCAGGCAGGCGAGTCTCGAGATCGTCAGACTGAACCAGAGCGACCCCGGGCATCCGACAGCGCTGTAGCAGCAGGGCGTTCTCTGGCTCCTGTCAGATCACGATCGGCCGCATGGGGCCTGCGAGATCGACCAGTAGCTGGGCCACAGGAGCGTCAACACGACGATGATCTACGCCCGCCCTGCCCCCCAGGACGACGAGATCAACGTGCTGTGACGTGTTGGACGCCGGACCTGGACGTGGTCGTGCAGATCCTCGGCACCTATTTCAGCAAGAACCGCGTGCCCCCTAACGGCTCAGGCGGCTTTGCGCCATTCCTCGCTAGACCTCACCATGCTTGCTCGCCGTGGCAAGAACGTACACACCGAACTCGGCTCGCGCACGCAGTGGGCGAACGAGTCGCGACGCCGCAGGCGCGCATACTCCGGCCTCCTCGGCGTCGCCGACGCACTCGGGGCCCTGCCCGGATTACTGTTGGGGAGCGTAGGGAAGGACGAAGGGGGACCGACGACCATCAACTGCTGAGTACCACTCCCCGGCAGTTGCAGCGGCCCCCGCCTTCGTCTATCATAAGCTGATGTCTCACCCTCTCGCCCGATCGGGAACCGGCGCCCCCCAGTCGCGTGGAGGCGTCCCGCCGCCAAAGGCACCGGAGGGGATTGTGCGCCTTCCTCACGAGCAGGGCTCCTGGCATGGCCAACGTGGACAGAATACGCAACCTGGCGATCATCGCGCACATAGACCACGGCAAGACGACGCTGATTGACGCGATCTTCCGGGCGGCGCACGTCTTCCGCGACAACCAGCAGGTGGCCGAGCGCGTGATGGACAACTATGAGCTGGAGCGCGAGCGGGGCATCACCATCCGCGCCAAGCACTGCACCGTCACCTGGGACGACCACCTCATCAACATCGTCGACACACCCGGCCACGCCGACTTCTCCGGCGAGGTCGAGCGCGTCATGTCCATGGTGGACTCGGCCTTGCTGGTGGTGGATGCCGGCGAGGGGCCGATGCCCCAGACACGCTACGTGCTCATGTGCGCCCTGCGGCTGGGCCTGCATCCCATCGTCGTCATCAACAAGGTGGACCAGGCCAACGCCCGGCCGGAGGCCGCCCTGGAGAAGACCTTCGACCTGTTCTTTGAGCTTGGCGCGGACGACCGCCAGGCCGACTTCCCCGTCCTCTACGCCTCCGCCCTGGAGGGCTGGGCAGTTCGCCACCTGAACGGCGAGCCGCGCCAGGGCGTGGACGCCCTGTTTGAGACGATCATCGAGCACGTCCCCTCGCCACACGTAGCCCCGGACGTGCCGTTCCGCATGCAGGTGAGCGCCCTGGCCTGGAGCGACTACCTGGGGCAGATAGGCTGCGGGCGCGTGCTGTCGGGCAGTCTGAAGAGAGGCGACGAACTGGTCCGCACCACCACCCGGTGGCGCTGTCCGGGCCGCCGTGACGCGGGCTGGGACGTGGTCTCCTCCGCGCCCGAGCGGGCCCTGGAACTGTGGGTGACGCGCGGCCTGGAGCGCGTGCCTGCCGATGAAGTCGGCGCCGGTGACATCGTCTGGATGGCGGGCCCCGAGCAGATCGGCATCGGGGACACCTTCTCGGCGCCTGAGATGGAGGCGCCGGCCCTCAAGCCGCTGGAGATCGAGGAGCCGACCGTCTCCATGTTCTTCCTCGTCAACACCAGCCCCTTCGCCGGCGAGGAGGGCACCGTCATGATGATGCGCCAGATACGCGACCGGCTGGAGCGCGAGATGCGCACCAACGTGGCTCTGCGCGTCGAGGACGTCGGGCGTCGGGACGGACTGAAGGTGTCCGGACGCGGCGAGCTGCACCTGGGCATCCTGATCGAGGAGATGCGCCGCGAGGGCCTGGAGCTGTGCGTATCGCGCCCGGAGGTGATCACGCACACGGACGAGGCCGGCAGAACGCAGGAGCCGATCGAGCAACTCGTGGCCGACGTGCCAGCGGAGTTCCAGGGCGTCATCATCGTGAAGCTGGCGCGCCGCAAGGGCGCGCTGAAGCACATGGAGTGCCCCGACACGGGGCTTGTGCGCATGGAGTTCGAGATCCCGACCAGGGGGCTGATCGGCTACCGCAGCGAGTTTCTGACGGACACGCGCGGGCTCGGCATCTTGACCAGCCGCTTCATTGGCTACGGGGCCTGGAGGGGCGAGATCCCCTCCCGCACGCGCGGCTCCCTCATCAGCCTGGCGACCGGCCCGGCCACGGCCCACCAGTTGAAGGGTCTCCAGGAGCGCGCCGTCCTGTTCGTCTCGCCTGGGGAGCGGGTCTATGCCGGCCAGATCGTCGGAGAGAACTCCCGCCCGCAAGACATGACCTGCAACCCCGCCAAACGCAAGGCGCTGACCAACCACCGCTCCTCCACCAAGGACCAGGCGGCCGTCCTGGAAGTGCCGCGCAGAATGACCCTCGACCAGGCACTGGAGTGGATCGCCGAGGATGAACTCGTCGAGGTCACGCCGAAGTCCATCCGCTTGTGCAAGGACGTCCTGAGCGCCCAGGAGCGCAAGAGAGAGCGCCGTCGCGAGATAGCCCTGAAGAGCTGACCCATCCCCTGCCGCCTCGCAGACGCACCCCCAGCAGCATGCCGCTCGCCCGCTCAAAGACCAGAAGTGCCAGCCGTGGCTCATGCAGAGCTCCCGCAGCTTCGGCCACACGTGCTCGTGCAGAGCATTCCGCTCAGCCACCAGGTCACTGAAGGTCGAGCTCACGAAGGTCCGGAATGTGCGGCTTCCCCGCGGCATGCCGTCTCCCAACGCTGAGCCCGCACACCTGCGTCGTCCGGCGGTCCCGCAGGCACACAGATGGTAGCTCTGGGGGGCGGCGCAGTCAGAAGCCCGATCTCCGTCCATGCCCGCCAGGCGCCTGCCGCTCTCTGCGCTCCGGCCGCTTGCAGTCAATCTCCGCATGGTCAACAATGACGCCCCAATGAGGGTGTGCATCGGCAGCTTGCAGAGGGCAAAGCGATGGCAGCCAAGCCGTTTGGACTGGCGGTGAAAGGGTTCGTGAGCGACCCGCAGGGCCGGCGGCTTCTGACCAGGCGGGCCCAGCTTGCAGCGGATAGTGTGGTTGCCCGCCGGCACGCGGCCGGAGGACCGGACCATCTCCTGTTCACAGCGCGGCGAATGCGGGGCAACCGCAGGTCCACAGGAGGCGACACCATGATCGGCCAGTTGGAACGAGCACACGCACGGCGGGTCGCCGTGCGCGGCGGCGCGGTGGTAGCCCTGCTCCTTGTTGTCTGTCACGGCCCGGTTTCCGCCGGCCTCCTCGTTAACGAGATCGCGGCCTATCCGGCTCTGCGCGAAGCGGCCCTCAGTAGCATTCCTCAGAGGAATCCCGAGGCCGCCGCGGCAGACGCGGACCTGCTGGCCCGGTTCCAGGGGCTGGAGGGATGGGGCAAGGAGCCCGGCGACGTGCCGGCCGAGCAGCAGGCCGTGGAGATGATCACGGAAGGAAAGCTACTCTCGGAAGCGCTCGCCCCCCTGCTGTGGCACAGCAGCAGCCGGGTGCGTTGGGAGGCCATACGGCACCTGGGTGAATCGAGGGACGTAGTCGCGGCACAGCTCCTCACCCAGCACCTGGCGGCGCTGACGGCTCCGGAGTTCGTCGGGCAGCACGGTAACGAGGCCGCCGGCGACGTTGGTTACGTTGTCGAGGCCCTCGGCAAGCTCGGATGCCGAGGGGCGGGTCCGCAGGTCTACCGGGCACTCGAGTGGGCCTACGGGAGCGAGATCCGGGGAGTGCCCCGCCAGTGTGTGGAGGCGTTGGGGCGCCTGCGGTACGCCCCCGCTGCGTCGGCGATGGCCAAGATGCTCGCAGCAGGTACTGACCTGGGTCGTCGCGGGAAGGTCGATGAGCGCCGACTGGTTGCCGCCTTCAATGCCGTGACGACGGCGGACATCGTCTTCC
>Ga0114922_10001735_pt1 | contig 20641 bp, 16 predicted proteins | sample AartaG_FD_100975 | JGI IMG/M metagenome (GOLD analysis project Ga0114922, IMG submission 100975) | Deep subsurface microbial communities from Aarhus Bay to uncover new lineages of life (NeLLi) - Aarhus_00045 metaG | ecosystem: Environmental > Aquatic > Marine > Oceanic > Sediment | place...
AAGATGACCGAGGAGATGTGGGATGCGGTGATTGCCGTGCACCTGAAAGGCACGTTTGCCTGCACGCAACCCGCCGCAGCGCATATGAAAGAACGCGGCGAGGGCGGCCGGATCATCAACACATCGTCGATGTCCGGGCTGGTCGGCAACTTTGGCCAGTCGAACTATGGTGCTGCGAAAGCCGGTATTGCGGGGTTCACGCGAGTCGCGGCCATCGAATTCATGAAGTACGGTATCACCGTCAACGCTATTGTGCCGACGGCGCTGACCCGCATGACCGACGACCTACCGATCTACTCGCATATTAGCGAGAAGGATCTCGGTCCGCAGTGGGTATCGCCTGTCGCGGTCTTTCTCGCCTCGGACCTTGCCAAAGACATCACAGGCAAATTCATCGGGATCGAGAGCGGTAGACTATTCGAGATCAAGATAGCGATCGCGGACGGCGTCACGAAGGATACCATCTGGACACCCGCCGAGATAGCCGAGAAGATCGACCAGATACTGAGCGAAGCGGCTGGTTAAGAGGCCTGTTGCGATTGCCGTCCGGAGTGCGATCGGGCTTGTCTGGCGGCACGGACGAGAACCAAGACTGGGGGTTGGTATGAATCGAGAGAAGATCCTTGCACTGCTTGTGGTCTGTTCGGCTTGTTCAGTCGTGTTTGCTCAGGATGCAGGCGATCGGGTGACTGTCCGCCCCGCAGACACTCGGGAAGCCCTCGTAAACCCGCAAATGGGCTGGAAACTCAACTACTACTCCAACATTCTGACCAACTACGGCTCGAAGCTCGCCCCTTCCGATACGCTCGACGATTTCCCCGGTCTATCGTGCATCTACCTGCGTCTTCCCTGGGCGTATATCGAGCCGGAGGAAGGCAGGTTCGACTGGTCGGTCGTTGACGCGCCCGCCCAGCGGTGGATTGACAAAGGTCTCGAGGTGGCGTTCCGGTTCTCCGTATCCGAATCCTGGATGCGGTACGCGACGCCCAAATGGGTTGAGGACGCCGGCGCGAAGGGGCACAACTTCACTGTGGGGAAGGGGGTGGACGAGAACGGCCCGTTCTGGGAGCCGGATTATGCGGACCCGATCTTCCTCGAAAAGCACGACACCTTTCTCGCCGCTGCGGCCGAACGGTACGACGGCAATCCGAACGTGGCGTTTATCGACGTAGGCTCGTTCGGGGTTTGGGGCGAGGGGCATACCTTTGCAAGCACCCGGTTGCAGTATCCCGCGGAGGTGGTCAAGAGACACATCGACCTGTACGCCAAAAATTTCAAGAAGACGTTGCTGGCCGCGAACGACGATTTCGCCTTTCAGGGCGACGACACCATCCAGTACGCTCTCGAGAAGGGGATGACGCTCAGGGACGACAGCATCCTTGTCCAGCCGCCGCCCAAGTCATACTTTCACGCGGAGATGGCGCAAGCGTTCTGGCCGAAGCTGCCGGTCATCCTCGAACACGAACACTACCAGGGCTCGATCGGCAGGGGCGCGTGGCACAGAGACATATTCATGCGGGCCATCGAGGAATATCACGCGAGCTACATGTGCATCCACTGGTTCCCGCGCGAGTTTCTCGAGAAAGAGCGCGACCTCATCGACAAAGTTAACATGCGGCTGGGCTACAGGCTGCAGCTTCGCGAGGCGTCCTGGCCCGCCAAGGTATCGCGCGGCGGACGGGTGAATTTCACGTCGACGTGGGCGAACGCGGGTGTAGCGCCCTGCTACCCGGGCGGGTTTGTCGCGTTTACTTTGAAAGACGCTCAGGGCGGAATAGTAGCCGTGTTTGTCAACGAAGCGTTCGACGTGCGCGGTCTCGACGTGGGTCCGCCGAACGAAGCGCCCACGCAGACCGTCGAGTTATCCCACGGTTTCGCGCCCAACATGCCAGCCGGGTCTTTTGACGTCTACGTCTCCGTTGGCGCGCGAGACGGCACGCCCAAGATCGCTCTCCCGCTTCCAGACGGCGACGGAGCCCGCCGATACAAGTTGGGACGGATCGAAGTACCGACGGAGTGAGGGTATATGCGCCAAGTTAGGAGGAGAAGTGGAGGATTGGGGAACATGTTGCGCTCCGCACCTGTCTGTTCTGCAGAGATGGCCGAAGGGAGAGAAATCAAGATGATGGTGAAGAACAGGTTTTTCTTGGCAAGCGCTAGTCTGCTGACGTTGTTGCTTTTCCCCGGACTGGCAGATAGCCAGGTTCTGCGTGTACCCGAGGTCTCCCGAGACAAGGTGATCTGTTTTGCGTTGTACACGGTCAATAACAACATCCTAAAGCTGACAGCCCAGTTGTATCCGCTGAAGGAAGACGAGGAGAGAACCGTCAGGCTCGAGGTCGATCGAGGCGGAAAGTGGGAGCAGATCGCCGAAGCACGGGTGATCGAGCGAGGCTGGACGGCACCGTTCCGTGTCGAGAACTGGGACGCGACGAAGGAGGTCAAGTACCGTGTGTCCCACGGGGAAAGGGCGTTCTATACGGGCACGATCCGCAAGGATCCCGTTGAGAAGGACACGATTGTCGTCGCCACGTTCACAGGCAACTCGATCAACCCGAAACACGGCGGCGATATCCCGAAATCTGACATCGTCGAGAACCTGAAGAAGGTGCAGCCGGACCTGCTCTTCTTCTCGGGCGACCAGGTGTACGATCACACCAGACATTACGCGGCCTGGCTGAAGTTCGGCAGGGACTTCGGCGAGATCATCCGCGATACTCCCACCGTAACGATACCGGATGACCATGACGGCGGCCACGGGAACCTGTGGGGTGCCGCCGGGAAGAAATCGCACACGCAGGCCGGGCATGACGGAGGCTACTTCAGGCCGGTCGAGTATGTCGAGGAAGCGCAGCGCGCCCAAACGAGCCATTTGCCCGACCCTTATGATCCCACTCCCGTCGAGCGCGGCATCAGCGTGTACTACACGTCGTTGACTTGGGGACGAATCAGCTTTGCGATTATCGAAGACCGCAAATGGAAATCGGGCCCCGGCGGCCTCGTTCCGGAGATGGGTCCGCGCCCGGACCACATCACGGATCCCGACTATGAACCATCGAGTCTCGATGTGCCGGGAGCCACCCTGCTGGGCGAGCGCCAGCTTAAGTTCCTGAGAGAATGGGCCACTGATTGGAACGGTGCCGACATGAAATCAGTTCTTTCCCAAACGGTTTTCTGTGGTGGCGCACATCTTCACGGTCAGCGAAACAACCGTCTCTACGCCGACCTTGACTCCAACGGCTGGCCTCAAACGGGAAGAAACAAGGCTTTGCGGGAGATTCGGAAAGCGTTTGCCATCATGCTCGCGGGCGACCAGCACCTCGGGACGATTATCCACCACGGCATCGACGACTGGAACGACGCGGGCTACTCGTTTTGCGTGCCGTCTATCGCGAACCTGTACCTGCGGTGGTGGGCGCCGCTCGAGCCCGGCAGGAACCGCGCGCCGGGGATGCCCGACCACACGGGAGAGTTCGAGGACGGGTTCGGCAACAAGATCACCGTCTGGGCTGTCGCCAATCCCGGGGAACGGGAGAACCACGACAAGCTCACGACGAGGGCTGCCGGGTTCGGGCTCGTCAAGTTCAACCGGAAAACGAGAGAGATCACGATAGAGTGCTGGCCGAGAAACATGGATATCAAAGCTCCAAACGCGGAACAATATCCCGGCTGGCCCAAAACGATTCGTCAGGAAGACAACTATGGTCGCAAAGCCGTAGCATACCTGCCGACTCTCGAGATCAGCGGCCGGGACAATCCTGTCGTGCAGGTGATTGACGAATCGAACAAAGAGATTGTCTATACACTGCGTATCAACGGAAGGTCATACCGGCCCAAGGTCTTCAAAGACGGTACCTATACGATAACGGTGGGCGAGGAAGACGGAAGCAAGGTGTTGGGCGGGGTGAAATCCCTGGGAGCGGGCGAAAAGCAGACAATCAACGTCGTGTTCTGAGTAATGATGAGCGCCTGGCGAACGGCGCTCGCATCGGCAACCATACCTGATAGGAAGGGGACCCGAAGATCCATGAAGAAACAATGTCCTTTGAAGTACCTGGGTCTGGCCGCGGCGGTAGTAGCATTGTCAGGCTTTGCGCGGGCGGACGGCGGTTTTCTGGCGGTCAAAGGCGGCACGTTCGTCGATGCGGCCGGGCGCGAGGTCATCCTTCACGGGGTAAACATTGTCGACAAGTCTAAGGCGCACGGCTATCTGAGCTGGCACGGCCCGGAAGAGTTCGCCAAGATGCGCGACTGGGGGTTCAACTGCATCCGGCTCGTCATCATCTGGGACGGCGTCGAGCCTGAGCCCGGAACGTATGACGATGAGTATCTCGCCGGCGTCGACAAGCGCATCCAATGGGCCAAAGAGAACGGCATGTATGTTCTCCTGGATATGCACCAGGACCTTTTCAGCGCGAAATTCGGTGCCGACGGTGCGCCGCTGTGGGCTTGCCTCGACGAGGACAAACCCCATGTGCGGGGAGGCCGAATCTGGAGTGACACCTATTTCAGCAGCCCCGCTCTCCACGCCGCGTTCGACAACTTCTGGGCCAACACACCGGGCCCGGACGGCGTGGGGATCCAGGACCATTTCGCTCTCGCCTGGCAGCATGTCGCGGAACGGTACGCCGACGAGCCCGCTGTGGTGGGCTACGATCTCTTCAACGAACCGTTCATCGGCTCCAGGGTCCTCGATGCGTTGCCGCAGATGCTGGCGGCATTCGCGACCGCTGTAGCGAAGAAGCAGGGCGGTGCCGCACCGGTTATCGGCGACCTGATGCGCCAGTTGACGAATCCCGGAGCCGGCACTGACCTCAGGAAACACCTCGAGGATATGGAGGTGTTTACGTCTTTGGTTGACTCCGACGCGTCCCTTTTCCAGGAGTTCGAGCGTACCGAACTCGCGTCCATGTACAACCGCGTTGCCGAGGCCATCCGCAAGGTCGACCGCAGGCATCTGCTCTTCGTGGAAACGAACCTCTTCTGCAACGTGGGAGTTCCCAGCGGCGTCGTGCCGATTCTAGGCCCGGGCGGCAACCGCGATCCGCTCCAGGCGTTTGCACCGCACGGCTACGACGTCTTCACCGACACGGGCGACGTCGCGAACGCGAGTCCGGAACGTCTCGAACTGATATTCGACCGTCACGCCGAGACTGCCGAACGCCTGGGATCGCCTGTGCTTGTCGGTGAGTGGGGCGCTTTGTCGGGCGCGCCGGGCACGCTGCCCGCCGCCGAGATGAATGTGCGCCAGTTCGAAAAGCACCGTTTCAGCGAGACGTATTGGTCGTACCACAGGCGCAAGGGCGTCGAGGACGCTCCGTACTTCCCTGCGGTCGTGCGACCCTACCCTGCGGCCGTCGCAGGCGCTTTGCTCCGCTGCCGGTCAGACGTTGCCGGTGGCGAATTCAGTTGCGCCTGGAAAGAGGATCCCTCCGTTACCGCGCCCAGCCGTATCTATCTCCCCGCGGAGTGGTTTCCCGACGGGTACAGTGTGGACCTTGAACCGGGCGGCGACGGCTGGTCGTTCGAGCCGACCGCAGCCGAGAGCAGCAGCGGGTACCTGGTGATCCCGCCGACAGGAAAGGAGGTCGAGCGAGGCTTGACAGTGAAATCGGCAAAGAAGGAACGCATCAAGGCGTTCTGTATCGACTTCAACTGGGGACCGGCAGGGTTTGCGCGGCCGGGCATGTACACGAGCGCGTCGGCGCAGGAACACTTCGAGTGGTACCGCGAACTGGGCGTCAACACGATTCAGACGTTCTGCGTCAGCTGCCCCGGATATGCCTGGTACGACAGCGAGGTCGCGCCCGTCCAGCCGGGAATGAAAGGCGAGTTTCTCAAAGAGATCGCCGAGCTGGGCCACGACGCGGGCATGCGGGTCATGGGCTACTTTTGCGTCGGCGCGAACACGTACTGGAGCGAGACGCACCCGGATCTCAGCCACCCGTTCAAGAGCGCCATCGCCATACCGTTCACCACGGAATACCTGGACTACCTTTGCAGCGAGATAGAGGAAGCGTTGATCATGACGGGCATCGACGGGTTCATGATCGACTGGGTGTACAACGCGTCGCATTTTTATCGAGACAAGAAATACGAGTGGCTCGATTGCGAGAAGCGAATGTACGAGGAGCTTTTCGGCGAGCCGTTCCCCGGCGACGGTGCCATGGACGAGGCCCGGATCAACGAGTTTAACCGGCGCGCTACGGAACGCTGTTGGGAACGGATTCGCAATGCCGCGAAATCCGTGAAACCCGACTGCATCATCTGGCTGAGCGCTTACGACCTGCACCATCCTATGCTTGCCGGGTCGCGGATGCTCAAAGAGATCGACTGGCTCATGAACGAACACCCGGACCCCGTGTACCTGGAGGCCGCACGCAAAGCGGCCGGTGCGCACACTCGAATCATCCAGTGCATCTGCGGGTGGGGCGACCAGCACGATGCCGGCAAGATCATCGACGATCCACGGTTCGCCGGGACGGGTTTGTACGGGTTTGCCCGGCCCGATTTGAAGACGACGCTTCCGCCCGAGGACGATTCCGGCAACGCCCGCAACATCGCCGCCATGCGCGAGGCGTTCAACGCCAAGTAGAACGGGTTGCAGGAGCCGCTTTCTTGGGTGGATTCCAGGGTGCATCTATGGTACGCTGGAGCTATGAGGTGGGTGCCGTGTCTCGTGATGCTCGGTTCAAGAGAGGGGGGTCATGATGACTGCGGATCGCAAGAACCAAGGCGCACACAGCCGCAGAGAGTTTCTGAGGATTGCCGGTGCGTCGGCGGTCGGTGCAGGGGTTGCGCCCGGACTCGTCGCCGGATCTGAAGAAGCCGGCACGATAACGGCGACGGTGGGGATCGCCAAAAGCCAATCGGTTGCGGAGGCTGTACGCGACGCTGTCGCGATGTCGGGAGGATTGGACTTCATCAAGCCCGGCCAGAAGGTACTTATCAAGCCCAACCAAGCGGGTCCTGCAAAGCATCCTGCGACAACCAATCCGGAAGTGATCTACGAGGTTTGCAAGCTTGTTGCCGAAGCGGGGTGCAAGAACATCTTTCTCAGCGACCGGGGCTTCATACTGTTTAAAGACGGCACGAGCCTGATGAAAACCATCGGCCATTACGACGCGGCCAAGCAGGCCGAGACAGACGTCGGTGGCGGCGTGAAAGTGACGCCCGTGGCGTTCCATGAAGCCGGACCATACTTGACACGAGGTTCGCCTGTCTGGCGGGAAATTCATCACCCGCTCGCCCGGCACTATATAGATCCCGACGGCAAGGACGTCGGGTTCAAGCTTGCCGAACTGCTCTTCCAGGTGGACCACGTGATTAACGTGCCGTGTGCCAAGGTCCATAACCAATGCTGGTTCACAATGTCGATGAAAGCGTTTGTCGGGATGGCGGACCCCACGACTACGCGGACCTACTTTCACACACGCGCCGGAAAAGGGATCAAGGGCGTTCCGGGCAAAGGCGGCCGTTTCACCGGGCCTTTCTACGGTACGGAAGCCGACGCCACGCCGATTTCCCGAATGATTGCGGAACTGAACCTGCCTCTCACCCCAGCGTTGAATATCATTGACGGCACCAAGCCGATATACGAGGGCGACCATGTGACGGGCGACTCCGTCAAGGCCGACGTCATCATCGCGAGCCGCGACCGCATCGCGGCGGACGTTGCCGGTATCGCGCTGCTGAAATCGCTTGGCAACGAGGAACGGCTGCACAGCATCTCGCCGTGGCAACACCCGATGGTGCGTCACGCCCAGGATATCGGGCTCGGTGTCACGCACCGAAACGACCTGACGGTCAAACACAAAGGCGTGGACAACATCGATACGTTACTGGGATATATGGCATGACAGCAGGTCGCGGAGACCGGCTAAACAGTTCTGCCGAGTTTCAATTCACATGATCGGAGGGCTGGACTATACTCCAGGAAAGGAGCTGGTGGTAGTCCGGCCGAGCCGTTTGGCGGAGGACTGGGCCTGGCTGTAACATAGTGGTGGGATAGGACTCGGTTCATGATCAGAAGATGCTTCTCTGGCGTCTTATACAGAAAGAGGAGCGTGGTTAAGAGTCTTATACGGAACCAGATAATCAATAGTTAGGAAAGAACGAAGGCAAAGGCAGGCACACAAGTGGCTCGCAAGCAAACACCCCCGCCCGATGCCCATGGGCTGCCCCGTGGTTGCCTGGTTGTCTCCGCAACATGGGGCTCCTTCATAGTCTGGTTGGCGATCGTCCACCGGCTTTGGCTACTGGCAATCCTTGCCGTGCCGAGTATACTCATCTGTCTCTGGTGGCTGCATGGGTTCATACTTCTGATGAAGGCGCGATTCCGTTGGCAACTGCGTGGTATCCGTGGGGTCCTCGTGTACTCGAACTCTCCTGTTTGGAGTGAGTACATAGAGGCCAACTGGGTGGCTCGCCTTGAGAACCTATTCGTCATGCTCAACTGGTCAGAGCGGAAGGAATGGCGATCATCACTTGAGGTCTCGATGTTCGAGTACTTCTGTGGCCGAGAAGAGAACTTCAATCCTGCCGTAATCCTGCTCCGCGGTCTTCGTCAGCCGCTTGTCTTCCGCTTCCACTATGCATTCAGAGATGCCAAACACGGGAATCTCAGGGCCCTTGAGAAACTCGAGGGCAGACTGTTTACGGAGCTTGGTATGGAGTACGGAGGGTGCAGCTACTGTCCCGCCAGTAGCTCCTAGCATGCGCATGCAGCGGACCGACGCCGCTGATGTGCGAACCGTTATGCCTCTTGAACGGTCACGCTCAGCTGAGGTATGGCAAATGAAGATCATCCTTCGGACATGTTGCGGTTTGTTGCTTTGCTTCGCTCTCGAGGGCTGTTCCTTAGTAGGCATCATGAGCTCGGAATCCATGTCGGATTCTGGGAAGCACAGCCTGTACCTAGGCGGATACAGCGTCGATCCCTTTGCTGTTGTGAAACTGCCCGATCATTGCTATTGGGAAGTTGTGACAGCGAATAGGAACGGCCTCATAGTGTTGGCACTGAGCGAGAAGAGATCGGATCACACTGTCTTCCGATCCGTGGTGAGTCACTTGACACCGGAAGAGGCGCTGCAGCTCTCAGAACAACTGTGCAACGTGGCGAACGACTGCGTCGAGGCTTGCGGAGCGGCTGCTCCCGAGCTGGATGCGACCGCGAAGGAGGCTTCGCTCGAGGGAAAGAGGATGCCCAGGGTGATTAAGCCCACCATCAATGTAGAGGTGCCCTCAGTCAAGCTTAAGGATGTCAGATTAAGCGAATTCCTAGATACAGTGCTGGGTTCAATGGGGCTCGATTACGAGGTCCGGCCGGGATACGTTTGGATCTCAAGGCCAGACGTGTTGGCCGAAGAATCGCCGATACCCCCAGAGGTTCTCGCGACAGTGCAACTTGTAGACAACGAGTCGCCGGATCAGCTCGTGAAAGAAGTCAATGAGAAGTTGGGGTGCCCAGTTGACGCTAGTATTGATGGTGGCATGCGTATTCGCCAGGTACTGGATTTCTTTTCCAGTAGTACCGAACTGGAGTTTGTGCTCGACGAGCGGGTAATGTTGCCGGCGGATCCTTTCTACTGGGCATCTCCGCATGAGCTCTATCTTAGTGACTACAAAGTGCTCCGGGGCGGAGTTGTAAGGTTGCCGGAGAACTGCTATTGGGAAGCATGGACAACGTTTTGGAGAGGCAAATGCCGCGTGCTGCTGGAACTGAACAAGAAGAAATCGGTACTCGGCGGGTTCAGCTCTGTGGAGAGCCGCTTAACACCTGCAGAAGCTGCCGACCTTTCAGAGCAGTTGAAGAAGGCGGCAACTGAATGCGCTGGAGAGCCCGGCGCTCAATAGCAGATGCATGGCACAACAAGCGGCTGCACGGCGACACGGTGAACCGCGCGTGTGAGCCGCGAACCGTTAGCGAGAAAAGACGATGACCGAGCAAGAAGGCAGAGCTAACAACGCGGATGAGCTCGATGCAGAGGGCACCGCTCTTTGTCCACGCTGCCTCTCTCGAGTTGACCCTTCTTCTTATTACTGCGAGACTTGTGGGGAGTCTGCAGGCAACCTCACCCCCTATATTCCGTATGTCAACATCAGATTCGCTGTGAACTTCTACCGCGCGATGTGGCGCAAGGCGTGGTACGATCACACCACGCATGTCATGATTCGCCTGCTGTGTATTGTACTTATCGTCCTGTTTGCCCCTATAATGTTCATTGGACTGCCATTTGTGCTACTGGGTAAGCGTAAGGCGCGCACGAAAGGCCGCACGGGCGCTTGACACCAGCGCATGCAGCGTGCGAGCAGCCGCTGATGCGCGCAATGTTCGCTGGATAGGGAAAAATGATCGTGAGACGGATTGACTCACTCGCAAAAGTCGCTATTGTCTTTGCTGTTCTCTGGTGGGTTATCAGTGTTGGGGGCGTCATCTTCTTGCCCTACTTGCTCGAACACGTATCCTGTGTCGATTCTTATGCGCTACTAATGAGGTTTGTCTTGGGCACGGCGGCATTCGTGTCTCTCAGAGTCGCAGTCACGTGGTGGCTTTTCACTACGGCGAGGCGCGACAAAGCGTCGCCTTGGGTTTGGAGCCTACTTGGTCTTGTCTTTGGTCTCATTGCCGTTGTGCTTTTCTACTGTGTCAAGATTTACGAGGCGCATGACAAACAAGAAAACCCAACATAGGCCAGCGAACCGGCGCATGCAGCGTGCGAACAGCCGCTGATGCGAGCAACGTTAGAAGGAGCAAGAATGAAATGAAAGCTAAGGGTTTCCGTTTGTGCTCGTCACACGATCGGCGGGTTGCGTTGGCCAGCATCTTGTTGGGCGTAACCGCGCTGCTGCTGTTCTGTGCAAGTTGTGTGAGCGTCGGTCGGGAGTTCCCTGTCTCTGAAGTCTCTGGAATCCGGATAGGAGAGACCACCCGAGCCGAGATCCGGGCGATGTTCGGGTCTCCGTGGCGAGTCGGGCTTGACGACGGCCAGCCGACGTGGACGTACGGCAGGTATCGCTACAGGCTGTTTCGTCAGACGAGCACGCAAGACCTGGTGGTTCGGTTCAACGATAAAGGCGTGGTCGCTTCGTACACATTCAACACCACCGCGCACACGGAGTGAACGGGCGTGTCTGCAGGCGGTATGGTGAGACTACTATGAAACCTGCTAACATCCGCGTGCGCCGTACGCGTTCAACCATGCGCTCGTGAGAATGTGCTCTGGCTCAGAGTTCGTTATAGTGTTACTGCGCGCTTCAGGACACGCTTATGAAGGACAGATATAGGCTTCTCATAAGTATTGCAGTCTCTGCAGGTATTCATGCCGCCGTGCTGCTGTCTGTCCAGGCATATATGCTGTATTACGTGAGATATGGTGTCCAGAAACACAGGCCCGCTCCTCGTGTAATCACGTTCTACATGGAGCAACAGCAGTCTTCTGAACCTTCAGAGCATGGTGTGCTTGCTGAGGATATTGCAGCATATTTGACTCCTGAAATCCCTCATGATATGCAGCTTCACGAAGATGCAACAACACTATCTGACTCTCAGATTCAATCCTTGCTTGAAGATACGGACAGGAAGGTATCGGAGATGTCTTATGATCAGAAGACCGAAACGCTGGATAAGCTTTTGCCAAACGCCGGGAACATCGCTACAACTGATCTGAACGTCATTACACGCAAGATTGAAGAGGCACTTGACCTTGACCAGACAAGGGCATATGCTCCTGTGGAAGGGGTATCCGGCGAAGTGGATTATGATTCATTGCTGCTTTACGACATAAAGAAGATTGAACAGCCGGGCAAGACTTCTTATCTGCACATTCTTGTCGACAAAGATGGCCGCGTGTTGGAGCTCGATGTGCCTGCCTCTGAAATGACTCCTGAGGATATGCTGTCCTTCAATGTACTTCGCCAGGCAGAGCAGGATGAGAACCTGAAATCCATGTTACACACTGTGATGAAGATGGTTGATAAGAACCGTAGCAAACCTGCACAGGAATAAGCGTATGCTTCATGAATCAAGGGCCACTTCCCACGAAATACGGGACACCGCCGCCGCTCATCCACGAGCCGTCGGCTGCAACTAAGGAGCGACGATAATGGAAGGCTGGACCGAAGAAGAGATTCGGAACAAGGATTTGATGGCGCCATGCGGTCTCTACTGTGGCGCGTGCGGAGTCTACATTGCGACGAGGGACGGGAATGAGAAGTTCAAAACGATTATGGGGACCCTCTATGGGACAGCGCCCGAGGAAACGGCGTGTTTAGGATGTATGCAGCCCGACCCGCCGAAGAAGCGGTACCGTTACTGCGAGACATGTACAATACGGGATTGCGTGAGATCGAGAGGATACTATTCGTGCCATCAATGCGAAGAATGGCCGTGCAGTATGATAGAAGAGTTCCCTTTCGCCACCGGCGTGAAAGTAATGAAACGAACGATCCCTCTATGGCGAACGAGTGTGGCCAAACACGGTGACGAGGAGGGGAGCGTCGAATGGGCCCGGGCGGAATGCGAGCGGTATCATTGCTCGTCCTGTGGGAAACCGCTTTTCAGAGGCGCACAACGATGCAGGGCGTGCAAGAAACCGGTAGCTGATGAACTGGACGGATCACTCTAGCCCGCATATCTTACGAGATGGAGGGTGAAGGCTATCGAAGCATAGAGATGGCACTGCGTTACGGGTTAAGAGGAGTGATTGTCCTGCAACCAGACTGTTTTGTATCTGTTGCTGGGAGCAAGGCAGACGCATGACAGCCAATCGCCACAGAAGCGCGACGACGCCGGTACGTCCCGCAGGGACGGCTGAGAATAGCCCAGGAGTTCACTCCTGGGAGAACGGTTCGACGCAACGAGTGTTCAGTCCCGGAGGGACGGCTGAAGCCGCTGTTGAGTGGAGCTTGCTTCAATCGTCCCTATGGGACTCGACTGGCTGGCCGGGTTGTGCACTTGATCCCAGGAATGAATTCCTGGGCTACTATCGGTCGTCCCCTACGGGACGGATCCCGATTGGGAAGCTGAAGCATTTGGCAAGTGTCTTGTTCTCGAATCTTCTTTCGGCGAGAAACCCGGGCTCACCGTAAGGGAGGCTCGACATCGTGCTGCGTCACCTTTTTCAATTGCTTGGTTTCTTCGAGGAGGCGAGGAAGTATGCGTCACCCGATGAAGACGCCGTTGCCCGGGCAGGGCCGGAAACACCGCGTCACGTTTCGTTTCACAGACGCATTGTTGCAGTCGCCATTCTGTTGGGCCTGGTTGGTGCGGCATTTGGTGTTTGGCTGATTGTCGTTGCGGCAGGTGAGAACACGGCCGCAAAGGACGCCACCAAGATCCTGCTTGCTCCGCTGGTATTTGCAGCCGCCGGCTTGGTCTTTGGCGTGTCGGTCACGTGCCTGTTCGCGCCACGCAGTTTTCTTACGGGACCAGTAGGTCAGAAGTGGATGCAACTCATCGGAACCCAAAGCACGGCGGTCGCACGCGTCGTGTGTTTGCTGTTTACGATGCTGTTACTGGGGTTTATCGCTCTGATAGGCTGGTCCGCATGGTCGGATCTGCAGGGATGACTTCTCTTTGGGAAATGAAGAAGCGACGACCGCTGCTGCGCGCCCTGCTACCTCCCAGGGAACGATGAGCACGAAACATAATGCCAAAGATTGACCAAGCAAGAATAGGTGTAGCCTTTGACATGCATGGCTGTCCCAACCGATGTCGCCACTGCTACCTTGGACAAGGTTCCGACGGACGGCTGACAGAGCAGGATGTCCGAAGGGGCGCTCAGGAATTCCGAGACTTCTTGCAGGACAGGACCACTGCTGTGAGGGAATTGTGTATATCGACTTGGTTTCGGGACCCTGACTTCTCAGACGACTATAGGCACCTATACGAACTCGAGCGCGAACTAAGCGACGGCCAGCCGCCACGCGACGAACTGCTCAGTATCTGGCGCCTTGCACGAGATCGCAGCTATGCCGAATGGGCAAAGTCCCTCGGCCCAGACAGCTGCCAGATATCATTCTTCGGAATGGAGAAGACGACCGATTGGTTCCACCGGCGGAGAGGAGCCTTCAACGACGCACTGACGGCAACGGAACGCCTCTTGGAAGTAGGTATGAAGCCGCGTTGGCAGATCTTCCTGACTACGAAACTAATTCCAGAATTGGAGGAGTTGCTGTGCCTGGTAGGTGATCTGAAGTTGCGCGAACGGTTTGAGTCTCTTGATAGTGAGTTCCAGCTATTCATGCATCCACCCGGCCCGGATCATGAGGCGAGGAATATAGAGCACCTTCGCCCGACAATTGAGGATGTGACCTGCCTTCCGGTGGAAATCATGGAAGCGAGTAGGAAGCACTTTGGCAGGGAGATCCTCTGGCAACCGGAGGGCGAGCTGTGTGAAGCAATCCTGAAGGAAGGCAACGAACCACTCGACGCAGAGACTGTGCTTCCTGAAGTGCTGTGGATCTTTGTTACCAGCACTTGGAACGTTTTCTCCAACATTGGAACTCTCGAAGAGTGGTGGAAGCTGGGCAATTTGAAGGAGGATTCTGTAGAGTCCATCATCCGGCGATTTGAGGGCGATGAAGTCGTTGGTCTGCAAACACTACTTCACTATACGCCAAGGAAATTGGCCGAGGAGTATGGAGACCTGAACGGAAGGCAGGTATACTCGGACGAGGACAATTTGCTATCCTTGTATCGGGCAAGGCACTGCGAGAGAACACGGGATGGTTGATAATCCGGGCATGCAGCGGAGCGGTGGCCGTTGATGTGCGCACCGTTCGATGTTTTGCAGGGGTAGGAACGCACATGGTTTGTGTAAACAGACGTGATTTTCTGAAGGTTGTCGGCCTGGGTGCAAGCTCATTTCTTATCGCGCCAACAGCCACGGCCGCCGGCTCAAAGAGGGAACACCCGAACGTCGTCTTCGTTCTCGCCGACGACATGGGGTATGGAGATCTAGCCTGCCAGAACCCCGAATCGAAGATACCGACACCGAACCTGGACCGGCTGGCACGGGAAGGGATGCGTTTTACCGACGCTCATTCCCCGTCAGCCGTATGCAGCCCGACCCGGTACGGCGTCCTCACAGGCCGCTACTGCTGGCGGTCGCGACTGAAGAAAGGGGTGCTGTGGACGTGGGACGCGCCGTTGATCGAGGAGGACCGGTTGACGGTCGCACAGCTGTTCAAAGGTGCCGGATACCGTACGGCCTGCATCGGCAAGTGGCACCTGGGATGGGACTGGCCCACCAAGGATGGCAACCCGCTCGACCACAAGAGCACGGGTCCATCAGTGGATTTCACGAAACAGATTGGCGGTGGCCCCACGTCCGTAGGTTTCGACTACTACTTCGGGGATGACGTGCCCAATTTCCCGCCTTACTGCTTCATCGAGAATGACGGCGCTGTAGGAATCCCCTCGGAAATGAAACCGGATTCCATGTTCGGTATTCCCGGCGTGATGCTGAAGGGATGGAAGCTCGAGTCCGTTATGCCGACGATTACCACAAAGGCCGTCGAGTGGATAGAGACTTGTGCCAAAGACCCCGAGGGACCGTTCTTTCTGTACTTTGCGCTCACCGCGCCTCACACGCCCATAGCGCCGGCGGACGCGTTTCGCGGAACAAGCCAAGCGGGCGCCTATGGCGATTACGTCGTTCAGGTGGACCACACCGTTGGGCAGGTGGTCGGTGCGCTGGAACGATCGGGTGTGGCCGAGAATACACTGCTCATTTTCACCAGCGACAACGGATCGCCCTGCCGGGACGGCACGAAGATGAACGGAAGGATTAACTCGGTGCGCAAGTACGGTCACAATCCTTCGCGGCCATGGCGTGGGATCAAGGCGGACGCCTGGGATGGCGGACACCGTGTGCCGTTTATCGCGCGCTGGCCCGGCACGATACCCGCCGGGCAGGTGAGCACGGAACTCATCTGCCACGTAGATTTCATGGCCACGGCGGCGGCGATTCTCGGCGACGCGCTTCCCGCTGATGCGGGTGAAGACAGTCACAACCTTCTGCCGGTGTTGGCGGGAAAGAGTCTGGAACACCCGCTGCGCGAAGCGGTGATACATCATTCCAGCAGCGGCTTGTTCTGTGTTCGCCAAGGTAGATGGAAGCTGATAGTGGGGCTGGGCGCTGGAGGATTCTCGGGGCCGATCCGTAAGCCGAAGCCAGGCGAACCAAAAGGCCAGCTGTACGACATGCACGCTGATCCGGCGGAGGAGAGAAACGTATACGACCAGCACCCGGAACTGGTTCAGAGACTGACCGATTTGCTCGAACACTACAAGAAGAGCGGACGAAGCGCGCCGAGAGTGTGACGCGCACGTTTTGAACAGACCGACTCCCGGCAGGTGGTGAGAGTAGTTCTCCTCAGTTCCCAATAGCCCAACAGTGCCGAATTCACCGCAACGTAACCGGACTCATCTGTAAGAAAGTCCCGCCAATAGGTTCAGAAATATCAACACATCCGGGAGGCATGTCATCGATCGACAGGACGGCTTTTCTTGTTGTAGTAGCCTTTGCTACCAACAGCTTAGCACATCCGAGAGAAGGACGGGCACGCGATATGCTTAACTTGGGGTGTGACTGGATGGACAACAAGCACTGTGGAAAAGATGAAGCTCAGGCAAGGACAGGCAAGGGCAAAAGGGTGAACCGTGAATACACACCTGCTACAGTTGCTTTATCACATTGAGGTGATGCGGAGAGTCGTGTTGGTCCGACAACAAATCAGGTTTGCAAACGGGAGGTAACGCACCGACAGAATCCCGAGTTGCCTCGCAGCAGCAAGACATACGTTACGAGAGAGCAGCCCACTAGTCTTTGACCCGCCTCTTACCTTCAGCCTGTTGTGTATCCGTGGTCCTTGCCAGTTCTGTTCTCTCCTATCTGCTGTAGAATCCCTGTGATCACTCCATACTACTTGTCATAAGAGTCGTTTCTATCGACACACTACCCCAGGAATGCCAGAGGAAATGCGACCTTGACGCACTCGACAACGTCAGCCCCAACAAGGTATACTTCGGGAGAAGAGATACGGGACGTGGGAATGGAGCTCGAAGCCGAACCGTTAGCGGGTTGGCTTGTTCCGTGTCCACAGGTGGCGCTCTGATCGGTCAAGGTGTTGGCGTGAGAGATTCCTGTCTGGAAGGGAAAGACTGGCATCGACGCCTGGAGGAAACTGCTTGACACGGCTGGCCGGGATGGTTTCAATCGTTGTTCCGTGTTATAACGAACAACAGGTTATACATCAGCTATACGACAGGCTGACCGCTGCCGCAGAGGCATGGGACCAACCCTTCGAGGTGCTCCTCGTGGACGACGGTTCCCATGACGACACGTGGGAGATAGCTCAAGAGATCCACGAGCGCGACAATCGCTGGAAAATCATCCGGTTTGCAAGAAATCTTGGGCACCAGACGGCTGTTTCGGCCGGTCTTTACTACGCAACGGGCGACTGTGTCACCGTCATAGATGCCGACCTTCAGGATCCCCCCGAGGAACTCCACCGGTTCATCGAGAAATGGCGCGAAGGATACGAGGTGGTCTACGCGATCCGCAAGAATCGCAAGGAGCACTTCGTCAAGCGACTGTCCTATAAACTGTACTACCGCATCCTCGGCAGCCTGGCCGATATAGACATCCCTTACGATTCAGGCGATTTCTGCGTGATGGACAGGAGAGTCGTGAATATGCTGAATGCGATGCCGGAGCGCAACCGCTTTGTCAGAGGGTTGAGGTCCTGGGTCGGATTTCGACAGATCGGCCTCGAGTATGAGCGTAGCGCGCGTGCTGCCGGAACACCGAAATACAAGTTCCGCAGACTTCTCAAGCTTGCCATTGACGGGATTCTCTCGTTCTCGACCGTACCGCTGAGGATGTCGATATACCTGGGGTTCATCGCGTCTTCGCTCGCCTTGCTCGCCGTCGTCATGACGTTTCTCCAACGGATGTACGCCGATTGGTTTGCACAGCTGGGCTTCCAGCCTGTTCCCGGCCACACGACGACCCGAATCGCGATCTTCTTCCTGGGTGGCGTGCAGCTTATCTCTCTGGGGATCATAGGCGAATACCTGGGCAGGGTGTACGAGGAGGTCAAGGGACGGCCTCTCTGGATAATCCAGGACATGCTTGGGTTCGAAGAGGGCGCGGGACAGGAGCAAGGCGACTTTCAGGTTCCACATTGCCGCAAACCCCGGTGTTAGTAGCAGTGCGGCGCCGGCATGGATCGCGGCGAAACACCATCCTTCAGGTAGTTGGGACCGTTTCAAACTGATGTGCAGCGAACTGTCGTGATTCCACCGAAAGGTGACGGGTATGCGAGTAGGTATTGTCGGTGCAGGAGTTACCGGGCTCACCGTCGCGCATGAGCTGTTGAAGAGGGGGCACGAGGTAACACTCTTCGAACGAGGCGAACCGGGCGGATTGGCCGGTGGGGTCCCGTTTCCCGGTATCGACGGCGTCTATCTGGACAAGTACTACCACCACTGTTTCAAGGGCGACAAGGAACTCATCGAGTTAATCGCCGAACACGGGTTTGAGCCGGAGTTGATGTGGCTCGAGAGCAAGTCCGGCATCTTTGCCGACGGGCGGTCGTGGCCGTTCCGCACGCCGCGAGACCTTCTCGCGTTCGCTCCAATCGGCAGCCTCCTGCATCGCTTCGTGATGGGCTGGAACCTGCTCTACCTCAAGCGGAAATCAGAGTGGAGAGACCTTGACGGCATAAGCTGCCGTGAGTTCTTCGAACGCCGTTGGAACGCAACAGCATACACGGCACTGTGGGGGCCGCTTTTGTCGCGCAAATTCGCCGATGCGTGCGACGATATTCCAGCGTCATTCCTTTGGGGGCGGGTGCGTCCCCGCGCCCGGTCTCGCGAGACGGGGAAGGAGACGCTCGGCTATCTGCGAGGCGGTTTCCAGCGACTTGTCTGTGCACTGGTGGACTCGATTCGTGAACGAGGGGGAACGGTCAGCGCCGGGGACCGTGTCGAACAGCTCATCCCCGGCAACCGGCCGGAACTCGTATCCGAGAAGGACCGTGCAATGTTCGACCGTGTCGTCTGGACGATTGGTCTTGACAGTCTGCCCACGATCGTTCAAGAGATCCCGCCCGACGTTGAACGCAAGGCACGGGCGATCGAGTACATGGCGGCGACCTGCCTGGTCATCGTAGCCAAAAGGCGGCAGGGAGAGTTCTACTGGCTCAACAGCATCGACCCGTCCGTGAGTTTCGGGGCGGTCATCGAGCACACCAACCTGGTGTCGCCGGAAGACTACGGCGGCAACCACATTCTTTACGTTCTCAACTACCACCGTCCCAACTCGGAGTTCTGCGGCCTCGGACCCGAAGAGGTTCTGGAGAAGCATCTGGGTTCGTTGGGTAAGGTGCTTCCGAACTTCAGCCGGGAAGCTATCGTGCGGATGCATCTGTTCCGAGACCTCGAGAGCTGTCCTCTCTACAACCTTCGATTCTCCGAGAAGGTGCCTCCATATCAGGGGTGGCTGCCCAATGTTGATATTTGCGGTATGGCCCAGGTGTATCCCATAGACAGGAACATGAACGCCTGCGTCCAGAACGCGATGCGTTACGTTAAGCAAGCCTATGGATAACGGTCGGCGGTTCGGCTCAGGCGTTTCTGGTCACAGGCTCTGGTCCTCGAAGCTTGCCGCAAACTTCTCGTACAAGTCGACCGGCTGATACCCTATGTCCTCGAGAGCTTCCTGATAGGAGCCGTTTGCGTCCATTATCACGCCGAGAATCAGGTCCTTGCGCAACGGCGGGGTTTCGGCAACGAGTTTCCAGGCAGCGGCGATCGCGTAACACAGAAACACGGGGACGGGTATCATCGGCTTGCTGATTCCGAACTGCTTGCAGATAAGCTCGGTGTATTCCCACATGCTGAGCTCGGTACCGCCGCTGAAATTGTACGTCTTTCCGTACGTGACGGGTTTGTTGACAAGCAACGATAAACCGTTGACGATATCTCCGACCCAAACAGGCCGTTTTCTGGCTTTCAAGCGCCCCACGGTCGGCACGATCAAGGGGAACTTGCGAAGATTCTCGACATAGATCTTCAGTTCCTGGCTGCCGCCGGACCCGTAGAGCAGCGTCGGTCGTATGATGGTGAAGTTCGTGTTTCCCCTCTGTTTCATCAGTGCCTCTGACTGTATCTTCGATCTCCCGTAGGTGGTCGGTTTGCGGTACACCGCTGCAGCCGCAGAGATAAAGATGAAATGCTCCGCGCCTTGCTCGACAGCCGTATCGACAACGTTCTTTGTGCCCTCATAGTTGATCTTGTGGAACAGTTCCGGGTCGCCCGAAACCAACACGGCAGCCAGGTGAATGACTGTCTTCACACCCGCCAGGCAGGGAGTCAGCGTCTCTTTGCGAGTGATGTCTCCCGTGACGATCTCGCAGCCGACGCCTTCCAGCCTGTCCAGCAGTGGGTCGTTCTCGATGACCATTGCGCGCACGTTGTGACCATCGTCCGCGAGTTTCTTGACAAGCCTGCTCCCGATGTAGCCTGTGGCACCTGTTACGAGAATCATGCTGCCCTCCTACCCGTTCTCACGTTAATCAACACAGTACCTACTATACCATGCAGCAAAGTGTTGAAGACAAATATCAAGAA
>Ga0114922_10001736_pt1 | contig 20635 bp, 11 predicted proteins | sample AartaG_FD_100975 | JGI IMG/M metagenome (GOLD analysis project Ga0114922, IMG submission 100975) | Deep subsurface microbial communities from Aarhus Bay to uncover new lineages of life (NeLLi) - Aarhus_00045 metaG | ecosystem: Environmental > Aquatic > Marine > Oceanic > Sediment | place...
TGATACCCAAGCGCGCAGGCTTAGAGGGTGGCCGCCATAGCCACTACAAACGAATAATAAAACCCAGGCAGAGAAATAAGTGTTCAGGGCAATAGCAGTAATTTTGAGAACATAAGTAAGAGAGTTGGTTATAAATCTACAAAACCCCGCAAATCCCTTCAAACAGTTTAATATCTCATATCTCATATTTAGTCGCCAGTCGTCGGTATTTAGGCGTTGTTTTTAAGAGAAATCCGCAGTTGTCAATCAAGCCATTAGATAAGTAAAATACCACGAAAGAATGGAAAAGGCAAGAATTTTTTTAAAAAGGCGTCTGGATCTCTGGAATTGGAGGATTTGAGCAGGAGAACAGTTGAGCAGTAGAGCAGGGAAGGCGGGGCAGGAATTGGAGGATTTGAACAGGAGAACAGTTGAACAGTAGAGCAGGGCAAGCCGTAGACCTTTCTACATCACCGAAATGATTAAAAATTTATCCGCCTCAGGAGGACACAAAACGGACGATAACCTTGTTTCCCAGCAGCGCGACGGCGGGAAGGCCTGATTGTGCAAATTGTTAGATCATTCTTGTTCTTCAGAAAAAGCTCCTCTAAACCATACTAAACGGCATCCCGTTTCTTTCGCTGCTGATAAAAGCCAAATCAATTGAGTGTATTTGTCAGTGTGTCGCATTTCAACTCCACTCAAAGACCAGCTATCAGGGGCAAATGGCTTGTCAATTTGAATGATGACGGCAGTTATAGAACCTTCTCTTCCGTAAAATACCAGCGCTCTTTTTTTTCTGTCTTGAGTCATCAGTAATTCGTTCGATTCGTATCGTGTTTTATAAGCGAGATTGATTGTTTTTCCTGGATTTTTATGTTTTGCTGTTTCAATCCAAATGTCATGCATGCCGTTGCCTCTCGGTTTCCATTTGGACTTTAACTCACTGCCATCCAGAAGATAATAATCCGCCTGGGCATCCGTCAATCGACTGGACCCCCATTTGGCTTGTCCATCCCTTTTCCGAAATTGCCGAATTTTCCATCTCGTTACCTGTTTTTCTGAAAGGACGTGGTAGAAAACAGCTTCACATTCTACATCCGGAAACCGAACCTTGGCAGCTTCTTTCAATTCCACCAGCGCTTTGAGAATATCCTGCTCCTCCGTATTCAAGTGTTCAGCGATTTTTTCGCCCTGTTTTTCTTTATGGAAAGAACCAAGCTCAAACGAGCAGCTACTTCGCTTGACGGGCAAGGGCCATGAATCGCAGACTGCGTCCGCCGTATACTGACCAGGCGTCAATTCAGGATTGGGGGTCCAATAGTAGACAGCTTCTCCACCGCATCCTCCACTCATTGAAGTAGAATGCACAATCTCCTTTTTGCTATTTTGGATCGTTATTTTTGGAGGCAATGGACATGATCCTCCCGCTCCGGTAGCGGAAACATGCTCGCCTCCCACCCCAACAGCCATCCATTTAAATATAACGCACCCAGTTCTTTCATTTATCTTCGACTCCATTTTTCCGGCCAATGGCGGCCCCATCTTGATTTTTGTAATCTGGCCGGAAGCTATTTTAACGCCGGTTTTCATAGGTTTATGAGCCCAGACGCTACTTCCTCTCAGGTTCCATTCTCCATCCGGCTTTTTAATTTGAATAGAATAACTATTAATCGCATAAGTGTCTTCGGGCATAAATACAACGTTCTTGTCAAGTGTTAGATTCATTTTGGAATCCGAAGATTGTAAGCCGAGCAAACAGTTATCAAATGGCAATTGCAGTTTCCCTAATCCTCCCGAATAGGGGATCAAAGACACTCTATCTCCTGCTGCGCTTGATGTAACAGAAAACCACGAATGATTAATGTCGAAAAAACCGCCGATATACGCCGTTTCGTTCAAGCGTTGCACTTCGTTGTCGTTGTTAAGATCAAACCAAACATAATCGCACATAGAGCGCGATGACGTGTTGAATCGCCCGTCAAGATTATGGTCAATTAGAACAGCGACAATACTTTTGCCGTTCAATAACGCTTTTCCTTTTGTATAGCAGTGAGTCTGTCCATAGAAATATCCTGGACGAGGCCATGAATTCCAACTGAAATATATACAGTATTTTCTTGTCTGCCCGTTATATTGAAGAGGCAAATAGACGGAACCGTAATAACAACGTACGTGCCCGTCCTCGTAGTGCTTGTATTCGCCTTTCAAAATCTCCTGAGACGAGATAATTTGGTCTTGATCAATATCGATGAAAAACAGGTCGTACATATTTTCATCAAGAGCAGAGCTGCTTTTCGACACACCACAAATAAAGGATGATTTGATATCATCTTCGAAAGCAATCTTTGAATATCTAACATCACCACCCGGAAGGCTTTGGAACTTTGCAGGAGGAATTTTTGAGAAGGAAAGGATAATGTTTGTACCAAAGGCGGGCATATCTGTCTTTGTTCTCCCACCTGCGAACAATTCCATACGAATATCCACGCGTTCGGGGCGCCGATCACTTCCAAAACATAAAGAGAAAGTGAAGATTAATAAAATTTTGAATACTAACATGACGAATGAATCCCGAATGACATACATTATTGATTTCTCCATGATCTAACATAATAATTTAGAACATTTATTCGCTGTTTTGTTCCAATTTTTATATCTCTTATTTCACTGCACTCTTCAAGATGTCCGCATCGGTATCTCAGCTTTTCGGTGTGCAGTGCACACCCTACCCCTTATTAAAGAATGGTGGGGCAAGCCCCACCCTACAATCTATCTCATTGGGCAAAGGTAAAATAACACAAAAGAAGGGGAAAGGGAAAGAAAAAAACGGATTTTTAATCCCCCCAGCACAGGACTGGGGGCTATATAAAAAGACAACCCCGCCAACAGATGGCGGGGCTAAACATTGTTTGAGATTGCCGCGCTCGGCTGCGCCTCGCTCGCAATGACATTTTTTAATAGATTCCTCGGCTTCGTCCCGCACGAATTGAGCATAGGCTTTCGCCTAATTGGTGCGGGACTTCGGTCAGAATGACGGTGGTAGAGGTTGCAGCGTGAATTATATGAGGTGGCCAGATCCTTCGCTTCGCTCAGAATGACGATACATATTTGGGCAACCACATGGGGTTGCCCCTACGCAGGGATGACGGTAATGAATATCGAATATCGAACAAGGAATAACGAATGATGAAGTTGAGATTGCCGCGCTGCGCTCGCAATGACAGAGGGTGAGATTGAAGCGTGAATTATATGCGGTGGCCAGATCCTTCGCTGTGCTCAGAATGACGATACATATTCGGGCAACCACATGGGGTTGCCCCTACGCAGGGATGACTGCAAGGAATATCGAATATCCACCGTAAGGCGTCCTGTGGAGAACAAGGAATTTCGAATGATGAATTCGAGGATTAGAACAGTAGAGCAGAGGTGCATAGCTGTTTTTTTTCTTGAATTGTTATATCACTTGTGCTATAGTTGCTTGTTAGTATTGTAATTGTTTTTGCTTTGATTTTATCATTTGGAGGATATTGCCATGTGTGAACAGTGCACGCGACGGGATTTTTTGGGGGCAGGAGTTGCCAGTGGATTGATTCTGGCCGGCGCAACGTGGAAGCATGCGTGGGCTTCGGAATCCCCGCCGGGCCAAATCCGGGAGAAGTCGCGGATATGCGTCATCATCACCGGTACGCCCGCACCGGAGGACCGCGATTGGGGAGCGGACGCCGGGCAAATAGAGGCGATGAAAAGCCGTCTGACCAAGGCGGAAAAGGAGCTGGGAAACGTCGAACTAATAATGGGGCATTCTAACAGTGCCCAGCAAACGGCGGCCCTGTTAGAAAAGGCGGGGCCGGCAGCGCCGGTCCTTACGATCAACGTGCGCAACTTTGCGTTAACAAGGGTGGTGAAGCCGATTCTTGACGGGTCGCATCCGATGGTATTTTTCTCACTTCCGGCCAGCGGTCACGATTGGATGTATGCTCCCCGCTGGCATAGTCGGGGACATCGCGTTACCCTTCTGGCCAGCAGCGACTACGATGAGCTCGAACGAGGCCTTCGTCTGCTGCGTGTAATTCCTATGATGAAGCAGACCCGGATACTCCTTTTCCCACCGGTGCGAGGTACGAAGGCCGCACAGTCTCCTGAGCAAGTGAAGAAGCGTTTGGGCGCCGATGTCGTTGCCATAGAAGAGAAGAGCTTCGATGAGATGATTTCCGCCGCGGAAGACAAGGCCGTTCGAGCGGAGATAGACCGCTGGACAAAGAACGCGAAGGAAATCATCGAACCGAACAAAGAGGACATCCGGAAGGCCGCCCGCGTTAGTGTGGCGCTGCAACGCTTAATGGAGCGGGAACGGGCCCAGGGTCTGGCCGTGGGCACGTGTATGGGATGGTTGTCAAAAGGATTTCCCTGTCTGGGATTTGCCCGCCTTCGCGACAACGGTATTCCCGCGGCGTGCGAGGGTGATATGGACTCATTGTTGACCATGCTCCTGTTTCAATATATGATAGACCGTCCCGGATTTCAGGGCAACGCTACATTCGATACCTCCCGCAACGCTTTGTGGACCGCCCACTGCACGGCACCGCTGAAGATGGATGGTCCCAACGGCAAGGAAGCGCCGTACCTGCTGCGCGGGCATTCTGAGGTCGGCGGCAGCGGGTGTGTGCCCGAAATCAAATACCGGCTTGGCGAGACCATCACCCGCGCGAAGCTGATCAATTTGGATACGATACTGGCCTCGCCGGGCAAGATCATCGAAGTTCCGGCCAAGTCGGTCCACGGTTGTCGCACGCAGATCGTTACCGAAGTTCGCGACGCGGCGAAGATGGCCGCCAACTGGAGCAGTGTCCTTGAGACCGAGGACGCGATGACACTGCTTCACCGTGTGGTGTTCTACGGCGACCACATGGAAAGCGTGCGCCACCTCGCACGTTTGATGGGCATGAAAGTCGTCGAGGAAGGCTGAATTTGGAAGGGATAAGGGAGCCCTGCTTATCAGGGGGTTATTCCCGCTCTTCCCATGGTATTTCTCGGCCGGGCGGCGGTTTGGCTTTGGGTGCGGGCAGTGGGCGGCCGGGGGTCGCGCCGGTAATGGCACTGACAGCCGGCGCGTGTTTATAGCCGAAAATAGCTTTGCTCAATTGTTTGGATTTTATCGGGATTTTTTTTCTGATGAGCTCGGGCATATTATAAACTCTGAGTAACGAATCATAAAAGGCTGGGTCCTTCTGCGGCAGTACAAATGGTTTGTACACTTTGCCGGTCCGGTCAACATAACTGAAGAAAGGCCGGGCGAAGCGGCCATCAAGCCTTTTGCTACTAAAAGCAATCCATCGGCTGTTACTGGACCAGCTATGCCATGTATCACAACGAGCGCTGCTTATGGAGAGCTTGCGGTAGCGGCGGGTTTTGGTGTCCATCAGGTACAAATCGCTTTTGGCCTGGTGAATTGGAAAGTCGCTGTATTCAGAAACGTTAAATAAAAGAAACCGCCCATCGGGTGAAAACCTCGGCTGCGTGATGCTGCCATTTACCTGCTGAGCGGAAAGGACAGTTTCCAGCGTCCCCCATTTTCTGGTTTTATAATCATAACTTATTCGCATCAGGTCACAGCGTACTTCACTATATCGCTCAGCGGGCAGTTGCGGTGTGCTACAGAAATACAGGTATCTGCCGTCGCGGGACCATTCCGGGAAGGTTTCCATACGGTCCGGCTTAGTAATCCGGCCCGTACTGATGACCTGCCCGGAATCGAGAAGGTATAAAGCCAAATCGGCGGCGTTGTCAAAGACGTCCCGAATTTCCTGAGCAGTGGAGTGATACAGCATACGATATTTATTGATGGAAAAGGCAATCACGTTACCGTTTGGGTGCCAGGAAGCAAAGCCGACTTTTCCGGGCGTAACTTTCGTTCGAGTGTTTACAGCGGTAACTTTTCCGTTTTGAGCCAGGAGCATAGGAGTACCGTAATCCGAAGACCGTACCTGCATTAACATATTGTCCGGACTGTTATTGAGGAAGCTGTGACAATGCGCGCAACCGCCACCAAAGGAACTGTTGTGTAAGACGATTGATTCACGATAGCTCTCCAGGTCTCGCTGATAAATACCCATATCCTTCCATTGCACACAAATAGTGATTTTCCGATACGTCAAGTACCTATCAAGCTCGACACTTTCGATGGTGTTGGTAAGGGTCTTGAATTTGCTCCATCGATTGTTGTCATCTGCGACGTAAACATCAAAAAAGAGCTTCCGGCCGTGGTTGGTACTCAGCAGCTTTCTCCAGCGCCGGATTGGAATTTCAATAGATGGTCTTCGACTGTAAATATCGATGCCTTTGCCCTGCTCTGAATAAATCCTGACAAAGTACCTGGCGCCCTTCTCCCGGACGAGGAAGTTTAACGGCGCGATGTTCGGCGGAATGACGGTATCGGTATAGTCAGGGTGAATCCCGGCAGGACGGTCGACAGAATTATATTCTTCAATGACAATCCTGGTATTACTCGAGGTGCAATACGATAAACCAATCAAAAGTGCAGCAAGGACAATTATTGTGAACAGGTAAAAGAGGCGTTTTTTCATACTTCTAATTCCGACCTGTCTAATAAAAAGAAATAAAAATAATAGTAAGTGTCGCCGAATTCTTTTTCCAGTGTTTTTGCAGCGGTTTGCAAATCGAGTTTATGACGTTGAAAGAGCTGCGTAAACTTTTGGAACCTGCGAACCGTCCCGGCATTTATCCGGCGGTTGTGCAGGTCTGTCTTCTTACCGGTCATTGCCGTATAGAGCAGGATTGCTTCGGCTAAATGCCGGGGTATCCGGCCCTGAGGGTAGTCGAAGTTATCCAGATATTTGACGCTGTGGGCAACCGCGTTATGCTGGCCGGTTAATAAAAGAAAAGCCATCTGGTATTCGAAGGCCATACGATTGTGTTTGTTCTTCTCCAGCAAATCCTTCGGCGTGGTTTTTTTGATACTGTCTTCGACAAGCATAAAGGAGCGTATGCGCCGGATTTGGTCATCGGTAGATAAAAGAGGGTCGGTCTCAAGCCGCTGCAGATACTGGTCTGCTTGCTCTTCGTATAAAAAATCCCTGCTCAGAGCGTGCAGGAAGGTGCGTGCAGCATCCGTCTGACCCTTGATAATGTTTATCAGCGCCAGCCGCTGCAGGCCCTCCGGATAGTAACCCAAAGTCGACAATGCTTCATAACTGGCGTTTTCGGCTTCGTTGACGTGTCCCAGCTCATAGAGGGTGTTACTGCTCTTTACCCATATTTGCACCATCATCTGCTTAGGGAGACGTTTGTTTGGGGTGAGCAGCAAACCGGCATAGTGCTGAGGATATAAGAACATATCGTGCAGCAGACGAGAAGTGTGATAGAGCGCCCTGTTGACATCGTGACAGATAAACATGTCGCAGCTTTGCAACGAGGGTTTGCTTGCCTGCTGCAGCAGCTCGTCCCACATTTTATGACGGGCAAAGTAGTCTATACGCTGATTCTGGCGTGCAATAGGGTCATAAGTGAATCCAACAACTGCGGCTGTTAGTATGAGCAGAGCCGAAGTTTCCAGGAACCATTTGATTTTGCTCCGGCGGAGCCCGGCGACCATAGAAAAGGGTGTTCGAGGGCCCCGGTACGACTTTGATGACTTCCGTTTCTTTCCAGACCTGCTTTTTTCAGGTTTTTGTTTGGCGGCAAAAAACCGCCAAATCCCACAGCCGAATCCAGCGATGGGAAAGAAGGAAAAAAAGCTATATGCAAGAATTTTTTCCTTCAAAGTTAACTGCAAAGGAAAAGACCATAGGCGGTGATAAGCATCGCCGAGGTCCAAATCGAAAATAAATGTATTTGTAAGGTAAGGGATTAGCAGGACCGAAAAGAAAACAGAAAAGCCGACGAGCCAGCGCCGGTTGTTAAAAAGCTCGAAAATTCCAGCAAGCAGCACAAAAACCAGAAATAACCGGACGGCTGCCGCATATATTACGGCAGAAAAGACCATGAAGACAACGAGCCGGAACCAAGCGGCCTGCAACGGTATGCGAATGTAAAGATATAGAAGAAACAATACGATTAATAGAGCCAAATTCTCGGCCAACAAAAAGGGGTAATATCGACCATGCTGCGCCAACAGGAAAATGGCCGGTATGAATCGCAGCCACCGCAGCCCGCCGCCACTTATAGTTGTGATGAATTTGCCCGTACCTACACACAGCAGCCAGGCAATTACGGTGATGATCAGAGCACCGGCCCAGGAATAATAGTAGTAATGGGACAACCTTGCCGCGATGTACATTGTTACTTTGCCCGGAAAAGGCGGAAAGTCCGCAAAGATATTCGTTCCGGAAGTGCATATTGGGTATATTACAGACTGCCCGTGCCCATGGTAGATAAGCTTCGGGTCGAGCCACAGCCAGACGAAGAAAAAGAACATAAGAAAAAAAACGCAGGTTTGAATCAAACACCCAAGATTTTGGCTGGAGACCAACCTTCGAATTTCGGATTTCCAGAGCGACAGGGGGTAATAAAGGTCTGGTAAAGAGTCCGGAGTTTTCGAATTTCGAATTTTCAAAACTACTCCTGTCCCGTACAATAATTCTCGGTCAAGACCACAACTTCCTGCTAAAGGGGGCCCGGCTTATAAGGGCGTTATTCTCGTTCCTGCCATATTTGGCGACTCCCTGGAACCACACCGGGTTTGGGAGTGGCGGAGGTGATAGGCAACCGGACCGATATTTTTCGAGAGCCGCGAACAACGCGTCCCAGTTTTTCTTTCGTAACCCGGACAGGCCCAGTAACAAGTTCGGGTACACTATAAGTCCAGAGGCATGAGTCATAATGTGTTGGGTCCTTCTGCGGCAGCAGAAGCGGCTTATACACCCTGCCGCCCTCGTCAACATAGCTAAGGTAGCTCCTGGTAAATACCCCGCTTTGCCTTTTACTGCTGAAAGCTATCCATCGGCTGTTACTCGACCAGCTATGCCAGGATTCGCTTTTGTCGCTGTTGATTTGCAGCCTCTGCGGCTTCACCCGCCCGGTCTCTTCTAAGTTTTTCAAGTCTATCAGGTACAAATCACTGCTGTCATGGTAAACGGGGAAGGAGCCGTAGTCACACATGCAGAACAGCAGCCGGCGACCATCCGGACTGACCCGCGGCAGCAGGATGGTCAGGCCGGTATCCTCGGCTGAAAGTACGGTTTCCGGCTCGCCCCATTCGTCACGGTCAAGGTCGTAGCTTACTCGGACCAGGTCGTACTTGACCTGGTCATAGCGCTCAGGCGGCACTGTGTCCCGGTCCGACCACAATATCGGTGCGCTGCAGAAATACAACCACCGTCCGTCCGCCGACCAGGCCGGATAAGTTTCCAGACGTTCCTTTTTAGATATTTGTGGCGCGGTCTTTACGGTCCCGGAGTCAACCAAGTAGTAAGCCAGCAGAGAATCGAGGTCGGTAACGCCCCGAACCTCATCTCCGGCCGAATGAAAGAACAGCCGTATCTTGTTGATAGAATATGCTGCCAGCCGACCGCTGGGATGCCACGAGCTATATCCAAATTTTGCATCAATCTTGTTGACCACTCCATCTTCAATCAGCAAAGCAGAACTGCCATATATCGAGCTGCGTATGCCTATCAACATTTTGTCGGTACGGTTTTCGCAGAACGTGTGACAATTCAGACATCCCCTCCCGTAATATCCGTTGTCCAATATGAGCGATTCGTTATAATTTTGCAAATTGCGCTGATAGAGGCCCATCTTCCGCCAAGTACTGTGCGCGGGGTGTATTCTCCTGTACACGAGGAAACCGTCTATGTTCTCACGGGCGATTTCATTTGTTATAGTCTGAAACCGATTCCATCGTTCATCGTCGCCCGTCTTCACAGAAACATCGAAGCAAAGCTGCTGTCGGCGGTTTGTATTTAGCAGCTTCTGCCATCGCCCCTCGGGAATAACAATTTTGCCATTTCGGCTGAAAACTTCGATTGGCTTGCCTTGTTTGGAGTGTATCTTTACACAGAAACGTAAACCTTTTTCCTGCACAACAAAGTTCAAAGGTGCAATGTTCGGCGGAATGACAGTCTCGCAATAGTCGGGACGGATACTGGGGAGCCGAGCAACGGAGTTGTACTCATCGATTGGCACTTTTCTACCCCGCAGGCCATAAGACAGTGCACAGGCGGATAGTATGACCAGTGTCAGAGAACTAAAAACTATCGTCTGTTTCCTCATTTCCTCACTCCCGAAAAGCCATAAATGCAGTAGAATAAATAACTGTCGCCGTAATTTTTTGCCAGCTCATAAAATGCAGCCTGCTTGTTTTTGCCGTAACGGTTGAAAATTTGACTAAAGGCATCCATTCGCTGATGTGATTCCGAGCTGAACCGGCGACCGTGCAGGTCAAGTGGTTTTCTTGTGCGGTTCACATGCACCAACATCGCTTCTTCGTACAATCGAGGAATTTGAGTATAATCAAAATCATCCAATCGGTCAAGGTTTTGTACAAACTTGTCCAACTGCCCGGCCAGCATATACCATGCCATCAGGTATTCGAAGGCCATACGGTTTTGCTTGTTCTTTTCCAGTAGCTGCGACAATATGTCCTCAATGTCAATAGCGGAGAAACCAGAATCCTTCTCCAGCATCACCGAGCGCAAATGCTGAATCTTCTCATCTGCTGCCAGATTAGGGTCGGATTGCAGACGCTCCAGGTAGTTATTGGCCCAGTCAGCATCAAACAAGGTTTTACTGAGCGCTCCAAGGAAAATCCGGGCCGAACCGATATCACCCTTAACCATGTTTACAAAAGCCAGCCTTTTGAGAATTAGGGGGCGCTCTCCGAATACTTCCAGACATTCGGTCAAATCGTTCTGGGCTATGTTGATCAGACCAAGGTCAATATAAACGTCGAATTTCTTCCAGTATGCAAATTGGGAGCCTTTAGCGGTCAGAAACAGTGTGCCGGAATGCTGGGGATAGGAGAACATTTCGAGATTGAGTCGGCCGCTGTGATATAAAGCGCGGTTGACTGCATGGATTATATAGAAGCTGTTAGGGTGGCGCTGAGCTGAGTCAATCACCTGATGCCACATCTTGTGGCAGGCATAGTAATCTACCGCAAACAGGTTTTTTTTCTTTATGTCACGAGAAAAGAATACAGCGCCGAAGGCGAGCCCAAACAGCACTAATGATTCGACAGTCCATCTGAGCCTCTTATGTCGAGAGTACCATGAAGATATTTGTGCGACCAGCCGGAAGAATTTATTGTCGGTTTTTTCTTTAACCGATCTGGTGAGAGCCATTCGTCCAAGGCCTGCGATTAGCGCGGTCAAAGGCAGGACCAGGTAAACCAGACAGGCCAATATTACCATTCTTCTGCCGGCTTCATAAAGAATAGTTTTCCAGGAGAAAGGTAATAAATCACTGAAAGCGTTGATAATACTCTCGCCGAAGAGTATGACACCCACAACGTATGGAATTACAGCGGGAGATAACAAATACAGCAGTCCCACCTGCCGGCGGCGGCCAAACATCAGTTCATAAATCGCGCATAGCAGCGCAAACAGCAGGTACGCAGCACCGGCGAGGTAATACAGAATTATGGACAAAAGCAGAAAAACAGCCGGTTGAAACCAGCCTGCTCGCTGCTTCTTTGTTGTCATTTTTAGATACAGGCATACAAAAAGCAGTGCTGCCGATAACGCCGTTGTGGTGGTAAAACGATAGGTATATTGAGTGTAGATGATGAGCAGAAGAACCGGCGCGAGAAAGCGGACCCAGCGAAGACGGGGGTAGTTAATAATTCTTAGAAAGTAGCCCGTACATAGGCAAATCAACCACGCCTGCAATGTTGCGACGAGGGCCCCCACCCAGCCAATGTAGAAAAGCTGCGAGAGCAAAGCCGCAGTATATTCGAGGAGTCCGCCGGGCCGTGACACAAACTCCTTGAAAAAGGCCCAGCCCGTAAAAAAGGAAGGGAAATTTATAATCTCCCCGGCACCGTGGTAGATAAGGCGAAGGTCAACATCCAGCCAGAGGTACAGATAGAACAGAATAAAAAAGATAGAGCTTCGTATGATTCCGGCAACGTTTTGACCGCGGCCCCATTTTCTAATTTCGATTTGTGAATTTCCAATTTCCAAAACTGCTCATATCCTATAGAGAAGGTTACTTTGTCGCTTCTATTGCGTCTGAAAGATTGAGTGTCCCTTCATATAAGCTTCTGCCGATTATCGCCGCTTCGGCCCCCAATTCAGCCAGCTTCTTAATATCGGATATCTCACTTACCCCGCCCGAAGCGACAACACCTACATCTACCGCCTGGACAAGCGCCTTTGTCCTTTCAAAGTTTGGCCCCGTCATCATGCCGTCTTTGGTAATGTCGGTATATATTATGGCCGCCAGGGGTAGTTTAGCCGCCTCGGCTGCAAACTCCAGCAGGTCTGTCGCGCTGTCCTGCGTCCAGCCGTGAGTGGCGACCTTTGGGCCCCTGGCATCAAGGCCAAGGACAATTTTATCGCTGAACTTCTCCGCGCACTCGGCGAACCACCCGAAATCACTTACGGCCTTCGTGCCGATTATCACCCGCTCTACCCCGATATCAAGTAATTGTTTTATGGAGGCTTCGTCCCTGATTCCCCCGCCGACCTCGATTTTGAATTGTTCGAGGGCCGCTATGACTGATATTGTATCGGTATTAACCGGCCTGCCGACCCTGGCACCGTCCAAATCGACGATATGCAGCCATTGGGCTCCAGCCAGGCTAAATTCCTGTGCCTGCTTGACCGGGTCATCCTCGTAATTTATCTGGTGGTTGTACTGCCCCTGAATAAGCCGTACACATTTGCCGTCCCGAAGGTCAATTGCCGGTATGATAAACATCTCTGAATCCCTAAAACCAACAAAGCTTAAAAACCTTTAGCAAGCTGTGCTTAATTTTAGATAAATGCTTTTATTGTTGCAACAAATTTTGCCTGAACATTTGTAAACGGAACAAATGCTCGGCGGTTGGTCACTACCCTCGGCCCTGAAAATCTACTTCGGGCTGAATATTCTTGCAATTCAGAAGAATCGGGTGTATAGATTATAGTTGTAGTTATGGAGAGGTGTCGGAGCGGCTGATCGAGCCGGTTTCGAAAACCGGTGTGCCCTTTTCGGGTACCGCGGGTTCGAATCCCGCCCTCTCCGTTTTTTTTATTTTAGAAGTACATCACCCCTATGCTCTGTCATACCTGGTGTATTTTCAGGGTGACCATGACTCTACCTGCAACCGGTTACTTCTATTAATCCTCTTTCTTCAAAATCGTGTAAGCATCTCCCGGCTACTTGCCTGTTCTTGTGAAAAAACGCTGCAATTTGGCTTACTGTCGGCATTGGGTATTCCGCTTTGACAGACTAATAGGAAGTAAGAGTACTCTGTTGAGCGTTCAGCCCCGCCTTTGTCGGTTGTGTTTATATAGTCATCGCAGTAGAATGTTTTTTTCTGCGTTCTATTATGAAAAAATCGCTTTCTAAATGTGTTCGCCAGGCTCTTGCAAACGTGTGGCCATTGTACGGGGCGGCGTTTGCGATGGCGATAGGTCTGAGCGTATTATGGACGGCCATGCCGTTTATTCTGCGCAACATCGGTGGAACTGAAGAGCACGTCGGATATGCCTGGGCAGCCAACATGCTCGGCTACCTGTTGAGCTTGTTGTTTGCCACATCGATGTTGGGGCATCTCAATCCCCGCCATATAACCCGTATGGCCGTGGCCGCTATGTTATTGGCAATCCTCGTGATGGCCGTTGTGGTCTACCATGCAATAGCCCACAACCAGCTCAATAGCCCAATGCTTATCTGGATGATGATTGGCGCAGGTACACTCGCCGGAGCTGCGATGTCACTGTTTTGGCCTTTTCTAATGAGCTGGGTTTCGGCTGACTACGAGGGCACCGCCCTGAACCGCCGCCTCGGAACCTATAACGGAACGTGGTCCGCTGCCGCAATCACAGGGCCTCTTATAGGTGGTGTGCTTGTAGATATGAGCACCCTTGGTCCGATCACGGCGTGCATTGCGTGTCTGGCGATTTGCTTTGTCCTACTCTGCCTGGCTCATGATACGTCTGCCGGCACCGCTGCATTTGTGAAACCGGTCGATGTTGTTCAAATCCCATTTGACCGAGAGCTGCTATTGTGCTTTAGGTGGATGGCCCGCGTTGGCCTGTTTTGCTCCTGGGTCTGCCTGGGGGTGTCACGTTCGCAGTTTGCACTGCTGTTTACAGGTTTAGGGTTCTCAGAAACGCAGTTCGGGATAATTATTACAATATTTGGAATCTTTAACTTCCTCATCTTAACCGGCTCAGGCCGCCTAAGCTTCTGGCATTTCAAACCTGTGCTGCTTCTAAGCGCTCAGATGGTGCTTGTTATTTCTCTTTTTCTTATCATCTTCGGCCGTACGCTCTGGACCTTTGTTCCTGCATTTGTGATTATGGGCTCCAGTTTTGGCTTCGCGTATAGCTCCCACCTCTATTACGGTGCGTGCGGCAGTAAAAAACGCTCCGCCCAGATGGCAACACACGAAGTCACCCTCTCACTCGGTGTCATCGTCGGCTCCGGAGCAGGGGGGTACCTGTCCAGACACTTTGGAGTGTACTCACCATATTGGTTTGCCGTTATTGTACTTGCTCTTGGTCTGATTGCTCAAGTGATTGCATGGGTCGTTCTAAAACCCGAGCAGCACAGCCAACCCGCATAGCCCCACTGGAGAACCTGCTCAGGTTGCCCCGGAAATTCCATCTTATAATACCTCCTTGCAGATAATCGTCTATTGTGATAGGCTGAACGTTACTCAATTCGTAAATTTGGTGTAAGCGGCGTTACTATGCTCAAGAAAGATGACAAACACTATTGTAAACAGAAAGCAGTCGAACATAAATTGTAATGGTAATTCAGCCATGGGAAACAGAAAATTTCATAAAGTCCTGTTCTCTTTAGCATTGTCATTGTTGGCTTGTCTTTTTTCAGCAAAGCTACAGGCACGCTACATTGCCGGCAAGAGTCCCGGACACGCAGGGGACAGTCACTTTAACCAGGATGGTTTTTTGAAAATCAATGGAACCGCTCGGCTGGTCATAGGCTTATATGAGCTGCCCAAAGAAGATGCGATACTAAAAGAAATGGCCGAAAACGGTTTCAATTTAGTTCGGTCCACACAAGACGTAAAAACCCTGGACAGGATACACAAACATGAGCTTTACGGTTGGATTTGTCTGGGTTCGGCTGCGAAGCTGAAAGAAGTTGACGAAAAATCTGAACAAAAACTGGCGCAAATCATAAATGACTTCAAAAATCACCCGGCGCTGCTGGTCTGGGAACTGCCTGATGAGGCCCTTTGGAATATCTGGTGGTCGCGGTCTCCCTGGGTATTCGGCGGACAGCAGCGCGAACTACGAAAACACATAGAGAAAGCCAAATCCGACACCATAGGCACGAGCATCGCCGGGTTTTCGTCTCTTTTGGAAAAGGCCAATGATTATAACCAGCGTGGATTGTTCAAAAGGAGCGAGGAAATCTATGACAGGCTATGGAAAGAGCTTCAAATACAAAACCCACATCCCGACTGGAAAGAGTCAGGCTGTCCAGCGGATGTGGATAGACTAAGCACAGCTATTGCTCGAGGCTGCAAAGTCATACGGCAGTTTGACCCCGGCCATATTATCTGGCAAAATCACGCCCCTCGAAACTCTGTCAAGAGCTTGCAGAAATATAACCAGGCGGTTGATGCCGCCGGGTGTGATATTTACCCTGTACCTTTCAATCCAAGTAACGGACATAGCGGCTTAAAGGACACAAATCTTAGTTCGGTGGGAGCTTATACAGACAGGATGCGTGCGGCATCTCCTGGTAAATCAATGTGGATGGTGCTGCAAGGATTCGGTTGGCGGGACCTCAAGAAAGAAAGCGAGAAAGAATCGGACCCCGCTAAAGGCCGGCGTCCTAACTTTCACGAAAGCCGTTTTATGGCTTATGATGCCGTTGTGCAAGGAGCAAATGCAATCCTCTACTGGGGCACACACTATATTGAGAAGGACAGCTCCTTATGGCGGGATTTGATGAAAATAGCCCGTGAGCTGCGTGCCCTTGAGCCGGCAATCCTCGGACAGCTCCCAAAGACTATACCGGTCGCAATTGCAGATGAAACTTATGGCTCCATAGATGGGCAGGGGCCACAGTTGTTGCTTGGCAAGACCGGCAAAGACTGGGTATTGATTGCCGTTAACGAGAACAATCAGAGTATTGCTTTTACTGTAAGCCGATTGCCAAAAGAAATAGAAGGAAAGACGCTTTACAGACTTTACTCAGATGAGAGTCATATTGTAAAACAAGGGCTTATTCGTGATGGAATTCGAGGCTTCGGCGTGCATGTTTATGCCACGAGCCGATGCTTTGAGGTTGCACGGGCTTGGCGCCCGTGAAAACACGGCCAAGATGGCCGTGCCACAGCTTCTAACGGAGCTTTGTGGCCACAGACGACACCCTGTTTACAAATATGGGAAACGCAGGAACAAGCAATTACCTTTTTGGAAAATACCTTATGTCCATTAAATTAACAGCAGTGTTAGTTGTTGCCTGTGTTGCTCAATCTGTTGCTATTGCGGGGCCGGTGCCGCTAATTCCCGAGACAGCTTACGAAATCATCGACGACTTGTCGTATTCGGAGGCGACAGCTCAAACATCCTGGAGACCAATGACCGGCAGCAAATCAGTTTCGTTAGTAGAAATTGAAGGCAAAAAAGCATTGAAAATGCCCTGTAACTTCTATGGCACTAAGTTTGACCGGTCTTCCTGGGACCGAGAACTCAAGCTGGACCTTACGATGTGCAAGGGCGTGCAATTCCTGTTTTACTGTCACGATGCATCATCCATAGGCAGCTTTAGAGTTTACTTTCACAGTGGAGACGGGTGGTACAGAGGGAAGTTCGCCGCTCCTGCCTCGGCCGGTTGGACGGTAGTGAAGATTCACAAGAACTCGACCGACATAGAAGGCCGCCCAGCCGGATGGAGCAAGGTCGACACGATTCGCATTTCCGCATGGCGCGGTCAAGACGTGGATACCGCGTTTTACATTACAGCTTTAGGTTTGTTTGGCTCAGGCGGCAAAATTATCGTTGTACGTGGTGATTCAGTAGCAAACGAAATACCTAACGAATTAAAGGCTGTTAAACAATACGCCAACATCATGGCCAGGTTTCTTGACAGGGTTGGTCTTTCACACATAGTCCTTAGCGACCTTGATGTTACTGAAGAGAGACTGAAAGGTATCAAGCTCATGATTCTGCCGTACAATCCGAAGATGCCGGACAAAGTGGCGGAGAGAATAGCCAAATTCCTTCAGGCCGGTGGGAAGCTGATTACCTGTTACACACTGCCCAGACGTTTCGAAGCAATAGTGGGTATTCGCGTCGGCCCTCATATTCGCCAGAAATATCAGGGTTATTTTGCCTCGATTCGTACTTGCGATGAGGGTTTACACGGAATGCCGGCTGTTACCGAGCAGGTTTCCTGGAACATAAATGATGTATCTGCTGTAGATGGCCGCAGTCGCATCGCTGCCTTGTGGTACAGCAATAACGGCCAATCTACAGGTGAACCCGCCGTTGTAATCAGCGAAAACTGTATCTATCTGACGCATGTGCTTTTGTCCGATGATTCAGCGAACAAGGTGCAGTTGCTGCTGGCTATGATTGGAAACCTCGTACCTGAGCTGTGGCGTGAAGCAGTCAGGGGCTGCCTTGACCGTATCGGCCGGTTTGGACCATATACTGAATACAATTCGTCAAAGCAAGGCGTAGAAAAAATCATCTCCAAAGGTAGCCCTGCCGGATTAGCTCTGGACCGCGCCGCCGGACTTCGTAAGCGGGGCCTGGCTCTGCTGTCTGAGGGTAACTTCTCCAAGGCCATTGCCGCCGCTGAAAAAGCCCAGGAGTCTATGATAGAGGCGTACTGCTTAGCTCAAAAGCCCCTGCAGGGAGAACATCGGGCGTTCTGGTGTCACAGTGCTTTTGGTGTGGCCGGCATGACATGGGACAGGGCCATTGAACTTTTGGCTGAGAACGGCTTCACCGCTATCCTGCCTAATATGCTCTGGGGAGGTGCAGCCTTTTATAACAGTGAAGTATTGCCTGTGGCGGCAGCCGTGAAGGAAAAGGGCGACCAAATAGACCTTTGTCTTACCGCGTGTAAGAAATACGGGATTAAATGTCATATCTGGAAGGTCAACTACAACATGGGCTGGGCAACAGACAAAAAGTACATCGCCAGGATGAAGGCAAAGGGGCGCACGCAGGTCAACTATGATGGCTCATCGAATGAACGCTGGTTGTGTCCATCACACCCGGACAACCAGAAACTGGAGATTGAGTCTATGCTCGAAGTCGCTGGCAAGTACGACGTCGATGGGTTGCACTTCGACTATATCCGCTATCCTGGCAAGGATGGCTGTTTTTGCAAAGGCTGTCGTCTCCGTTTCGAGAAAAGCATTGGCCGAAAGATAAATAACTGGCCCACCGACCTGAGAAATAACGAAAGCCTGAACGAAAAATGGCTGGACTTCCGCCGGCGGCAGATAACCACTGTCGTGGCTGCCGTAGCCCAACGGGCAAAGAAAATAAGACCAGACATCAAGGTCTCTGCTGCGGTTTTTAGAAACTGGCCGGTTGACCGTAACAGTGTTGGTCAGGATTGGAAGTTATGGTGTGACCGCGGCTTTCTTGACTTCGTCTGCCCTATGGACTACACAGACTCCGGCAGCCACTTTGAGAACATGATTGGACAACAGCTTGAGTGGGCCGGTAATGTTCCTTGTTATCCCGGGATCGGTTTAAGTGTCTGGAGCAGCTCCTCCGACATCTGCAAACTAATTGAGCATATCAATATCACACGCCGACTCGGTACAGGGGGCTTTACCATCTTTAATTACGGCCCGACGGAAACAAATGAAGTCTTACCCTTATTGGGAAAGGGCATCACGAGGAAGAGATAATATGCAGACGCTCTCCTTACTTAGCGGCAGCATTATGGTTGCTGCTATTGATTTTCGGCGTGCTGAGTTTCATTTGCCCGGGCTGAGTAGCACCGGGAGCATTTCTAACACATCTAAAGCCATAGATATCGTATCCAAAGCAGACATCAACATAGCCGGGGTCTTCATTATAACGATAACCTGAGCGACAGTTCTCGGCGCTGAATTTCCATGCACCGCCGCGCACCACCTTGTTGTCGCCGGTCTTCGGTCCCTTTGGATTCTCTTGCGGGCTTTCCTGATAGTAGTCCACCTTGTAAAAGTCGTTGCACCATTCCCAGACGTTACCGTACATATCGTACAATCCCCACGGATTGGGTCGCTTTTTACCTACCGGCTGCGGTTTTCCGCCGGAGTTCTCCTTAAACCATGCGTATTTCTGTAACTTTGACGGAACATCGCCAAAGAAATACGCTGTTTTGGTTCCTGCCCGACAGGCGTATTCCCATTCTGCTTCCGTAGGCAGTCTGTATCCATTTGCATCAAAATTACATTCCCATATTTTCAGATTATAGCAGGGTTGAAGACCCTCCGACCGGGAACGGGCATTACAGTATCTTACGGCGTCGGACCAGCGTACTTGCTCGACAGGATTCATACTTGCCTTCCAGCGGGAAGGATTTTCTCCCATCACTTTCTGGTATTCGGCTTGAGTTACCGGTAGCTTATCGATATAGAACGGGCTGACAAACACCTCGTGGGGCTTTGCATCTACCTCATCGGCATCTCCCATTGTAAACCAGCCGCCGGGAAGGCTCGCCATCAACATTGCGGATTCATTCTCCGTTTTGCCCGGGTCATCGGCCGGCACCTTGCGTTCACAGCCTTGAAGCAGAGCTAAAGTTCCAGGTAAGAGAATTGCAGCTATAATATACGGTTTCATAATCGTTGGTTGTGGCACGGGCGACAAGTCCGTGGAAACACGGCCAGGATGGCCGTGCCACAGGGATGGCCGTGCCACTCATCCTTCAATTTGAAATTACATGTTGGGTTCCCATTTCGCCATCTTTTTGCCAAATGCGGTCCCGTTCAATAGTCCGGCCATATTTCATAGCCGTCAGGATTTCTCAGGCACTTTCTGCAACGCCTTCTGACCTCCCGGGCTATTTCAAGTGCCCGGGGTTGATTTACGCAGCTATAGCCTGCCTCCTGAAATAATTTCCTGGTTATACTATGAAACTTTGCAATTAGCTCGTCTTGAGCTCCTCCCATTGCTCTCCATTTTTCGCTAAGGTCTGAAAAGGTCGGCAGATTTTGCGGGTTTTTCTTGTGAGTAAGAGCTTTAGTCTTGCGGGCCAGTTCAGCGGCATATTCCAGGGTTTTTATATTCTCTTTCTGCCTGTTATATTCCTGAGGTATCTGCTGTGTTATTGTCTCCATACTATCAAGAAATTGTTTTAAAACAGGGTTGGATTTGCTTTTGAGATTTAGAAAGCTCATCATGTCACGAGAAAAATCCTGATATTCGCTGATTCTCTCGACATGCCGGGTGACAAAGTAGACCATATCATCCACCGCTTCGGCGACATACTCTTTCTTCTCTACTTCCCGGCCTGCCTTAAAAACTACTTCTATTGCTGCAGTACACCCACA
>Ga0114922_10001737_pt1 | contig 20634 bp, 20 predicted proteins | sample AartaG_FD_100975 | JGI IMG/M metagenome (GOLD analysis project Ga0114922, IMG submission 100975) | Deep subsurface microbial communities from Aarhus Bay to uncover new lineages of life (NeLLi) - Aarhus_00045 metaG | ecosystem: Environmental > Aquatic > Marine > Oceanic > Sediment | place...
CGACTATGAGAAAACTTCTGGTCATTATTTATTATATGTTGAAAAAATATGAAAAATTTAACCCAAAAAAAAATCAGTAATTTTTATTTTTTTCTTGACTTTTAACATAGTATCTTTGTGGCAATTATTCATGAATAATCCAGGCTATAAATTATTCTTCCGGTCTGACGATCAAATAGCCTTTTTCGATCAGCCAGTGGTGGAATTCCCATGTTGAGTATTTACAATCCGTACGGCATGTCAATCGGAGATTCTCATATTCTTCAGAACCTGCAGCCTGTTTATTCAAATCCAACTGGACCGGACACCCGACATCTTTACAGAATTCCCTGCGTTGATAATCAACGTAACCCTTGATTGTCATGGTATTTCCCCTTTCTTTTCATCATCCAATGAACTCCACAGGAGTAAGAGAATATTCGATAAATAAATTATTAAAAGATGGAGTTTTATTTTACAAAAAAAACAGGTGTTAGTCAAGTGGTCATTTGTTGTATTTTTAGATAGAATTAAAATATTTAAATTTTTAACTTGACTTTTTTGTAATAATCGCTTATACTGGACTTATCTAACATCTATTTTTAAAATAGACTCAACATCAATTCATGAATTCTTCTCTGTGAGGGGAGAGGGATTTAATCAGTCTTGACTAAGGAGGCATGCCATGAAAGGGATAGTCATTGCGATGCTGGTCCTCTCCTCCCCGCTGTGTACTACAAACATCCCTGAAATAGTAAATACTTCTGAAGTTGGTTTCCTATATTCGATGCAAGCATATAAGTTGAAAGCGTGCTTCCTTTCAACAGCGGATATTGAAAATAATTGAAAGAGATTATTAAAATTAGAATCATGCGCACTTCCCCCATACGAAGCTCTCAACATGGGTAATGAATACCCAGGCCACCTGCTTGGGTATTGACAAAGGGAGGAGGGAGCGTCAGAATCTAAGGTTATGTGCGTAAATGAATCAATACATAAACGGATCAACAATGGAACCTGAGAAAAAATATTTCGCTTGTCCAGAATGCGGTGCAAGATACAAAGTAATTTTTAATGGTAAAAAATACCGTTGTAAGAAATGCAGTACACCCTTTAAAGTTCCAATTGATGATAATTTTTACTCTGCATCTAAACGAGCAGCAGAAAAAAAACATAAAAAAAATAACAAATATCGAATTTATAAAAATTCGATTATAAGTGTAATAGTACTTACTATCCTCATAGTATTTATAAACAAAATTAGCAACTATTATTCTCCTTATCAAATTGGTAATAGACTTTATGAGAAAGGTGATCTTGAATCCGCAAAATATCAATATGATAAAGTCAGCATTTCAAATAAAAATCATGCACGCGCTTTGGAAATGATTAGAAAGATTGAGAATGAATTAGAAAGGATCCGGTTACAAGAAGAAGCAATGCAGAATGAAATAAGAAAAGCAGAAATTAATAGACTTCAAACTGAAGTACGAGCAATGCCGCATTCTAATTATAAAGCTAATTATGATATTTACAATCGTCTTTCGACTTTGGCACCAGAAAATGAGAGTTTTAAAAATAAAAAAGATTATTATTATAATTTATATACTAAGCAGCAAAAAGCTGAAGAGGAAGAAAGGATTCGGTTAGCTAATCTTAATAATACAGGTATGTGGCTTGTAGGGCATTATGTTGATGATTTTGGTGAACCTACTAAGACAAAATATATAACAAATACTAACTATATTCGAGGTACATTTAGTAATACTGCAACTCAAGATTCAAGACTAAACATTAAATTTCTGATTACTAATTCAACAGACGTTGATATTCAATTATACGAATATGCTGGGAATAATCCAGTAAAAGCATATACCTCTGATGAATATACTGTTTTACTACAAGACAAAGATCGGAATCGTTATAGACTTAAAGCAATAAACTATTCGGATAGACTTTCTTTTAACAAAGAAGCATCTTGGCGTGTTCACCATTCTTTAGAAAAAGGTGGTCGAGTTTCATTTAAGATAATTGAAGATGAAACACCAACAACAATATATGAATTTACAATTCAAAATGCTGATTTTTATGATAATGCATATAGAAAATTAAGAGAGCGCTAAAGATCGAAATCATAGATTCATATAACAAGATATGACGATGAATGAAGTTCTTCCTTATCTTGCTCTTGCTGTAGCAGCCTATGGTGCGGCATTGTCCACCTATATTGCCGCCAAAGGGCGCAGAAAACTTTCCATTGAATATGAGCAAGGTATTCTCTGCCTCGCCAACAAAACCATGACCACAGTTGCTGCGATAAGAATAACCAACAAGTCTTCTATTCCTATCTACATAAGACAGTACGGATTTGAATCGAAAGGTCAAAATATCCATGTAAGCAAGTTAAAAAGCTCCCTAATTGACGGGGCCCAGTTCATGGATTTTAATCAGCAGACAAATAGCTTAGTTCCGATCAATCTTATTGAAAATGCCTGCAGCGATGATATTGATGAAATCAAGCCAGGCAAGAGTGTCATCTCATATTTCTATGCCAAGGACATCAGAGGGCTATATCTATCAGACTCCGCAGTAACTGTTTACGTTTATTGCATCGAACACACGGAAAAGAAGTTTCGCTCTAAAGTCTCTAAAGAGTTGGTACTATCAAGCCATGAACCTGTTGATTATCACGTATAATAAAAACGTAACTCGCGTTCAATAATTGACATGAGTAGAAATGACGGAAATGTGTGAAAAGATTATTGAAAGACTCTTGATATTAATAATTTACTATGTTATTTTAATTAAAAAATGTCAGATCGCACCGTAGGATATCGCATGTCAAATTCTCACTTTAAAGAGCTAAAAGAATGGTCGGAAAGAAAACATGAGTTGCTGATCAAGTACCTGGATGGATTTGTCAGGATATTAGGCGGCCCTTCGAAGGGAATCATCTATTATGTTGATGGGTTCGCCGGTCCTGGCCTCTATAAAGATGGGGGAAAAGGTTCTCCATTGAGAGCAGTCGAATTTGCCCAGAGCATCATTGATAGAAAATATACATTACGATGCATCAATGTTGAAGAAAATGAAACGCACTTTGAAAATCTCCAGTCAGTTATTAATCCATATAATGACATTGCTACGTGTTTCCAGGGGCGTTTTAAAAATCATATCGAAGTGATCTTATCAATGGTAAGTGATTACCCAACAATATTCTTTCTTGATCCATTTGGTATTAAGGGAATTGAATGGGATTGCCTCAAACCAATACTGACAAGGCAAAAGATCACTGAAGCCCTTATCAGAATCAATCCTACAGATATATCTCGACTTGCAGGATTCTCTGGATCTAAAGCAAAAGAGGCTGTAAGTAAAAGAGATCTGTTAACAAAACTCTATGGTTTCAAATCTTCCCATGAATGGGAAAAAGTGTGGCATTCAGAAGGTACAGAAGGTCTTGTCAAACTTTACAAGAGACGTATACTGGAGACAATAACAGGGATTCGTGACCATGCTTATGTCTGTACATATCCAATTAAAACCATCCAGGGTAAGCTTAAATATTTTCTATTATTCAGCACCTGTCACCCTAAGGGAGCTATTCTGATGAGCAGGATTGTTTATTCAAGAGAGAAGTCTTATGATAGGGATGTAAAAGAATACGAAAAATGGATAAAGGAGAGTGATCCAAATAGGCAAACTGATCTGTTCAACGATCTCTATAAGAGGCCTACGGAGGAAGAAATAGAAGAATTGATAGTTACACAACTCTCCTCCGCAATTTGGATTCAATGTAAAGGTAAGAATCTCTCTCGGAATGAAATTGAAATGGCACTGCTAAGTGATTGGTTTGGTAAAGCTTCCGGTTCCCACTATACACAAGCATTAAAAAAGCTCGAAAATGAAGAACAAATCATCAGAAAAACAGGATCAATATCAAGTGACAATACTAAATTCCGTTTTAAGGATCCGTAAATTCCGTAAGACATTATTCTGAAAAGTACGCGTTTATAATGGAGGTGAATGTGGCTAAGGTATCAAAAATCGAGTGGACAGAATCAACATGGAATCCGGTGACTGGCTGTACAAAAATTAGTCCTGGTTGTAAAAATTGCTATGCAGAAAGGATGGCAAAACGTCTTCAGGCCATGGGCTCTGCAAATTATAGAGACGGTTTTAATGTAAAAATCCATAATCATGTTCTTGATTATCCTTTGAATTGGAAAAAACCTCAAATGATTTTTGTAAATTCTATGAGTGATCTGTTTCATGAACGAATACCAACAAATTTTATAATTAGTGTTATCGATGTTGCAAGAAAAGCCAATTGGCACACTTTCCAAATATTAACTAAAAGATCAAAGAGGCTACTTGAAATAGAAAACTCTATTGAGTGGCCGGAAAATGTATGGCTGGGTGTCAGTGTTGAAAATTCGGATTACATCGACAGGATAAATCACCTTAATTGTACTTCTGCGAAAGTCAAATTCATTTCATTTGAACCTTTAATTGGGCCAATCAATAATTTATTATTATTAGACATCGATTGGGTTATCGTTGGCGGTGAATCAGGTCCTTTTTCTCGACCAATATTGCCAGAATGGGTAAGAGATATTAGAGATCAATGTTTAATTCAAGGTGTTCCATTTTTCTTCAAACAATGGGGAGGAACGAATAAAAAGAAGAATGGAAGAACACTTGATAATCGAACGTGGGATGAATTACCGGTTAAGAGCGATCCTTTATCTACATTAGAATAATATTCCATAAAAATATTTATAATAACCATAGGCGGTCGTTGGGAGTACGTTTCACCTATATCGCGCGACATTTCCATTGGTTAATTCATAAGGTGAAAATATAGTGATTGAGATTATATTTGGAGCGATAATTGGTGCAATTATTTCTTTGTCAATAGCAGAGCTGTACCATAGGCGATCTTCAAGAGAATTGGAAAGTCTCATTAATAAATTGAAAGATATGCTTAAATCATTGGAAGAGTGGCAGGAATATCATGATGAGATTTTACAGATTATCAGGAAGCATGTTGCACGTGGCACACCTGATGATCCTGAATTTCCGTACAAATGAACCGAATAAAAAGATTGTGATTATTCGTACATACCTATTATTAAAATATGAAAGCGATACGAAGGCCAAATTATTTCTTTAATATTACTCTCAAATTTCGGTGATTATTTTTTCACTGTTTTCCCCTCTATTAATTGCCAACATAACCCTTAATATTTAACATGCAATGTTAAATATTAAGGGTTAAATTTATGTTGACATCGAAAGATTGAGCAAAACGTTATTATTTAGAATTAAGGATCGAGGCACTGTAAGAAATTGAAATTTTAGTACTTAGACAGCACATTGGCAATACGCTTTGCGAGGAGTTCGTTGCCAAGCTGGTTGTAATGGCAACTGTTATCTCTGTAAACGGTCTCAGAATTGTTTTTAAAGATGTTGGTTAAGTCGAAGAAAGGCACGCGCTGTTCTGCGAGATCTTTTCCGGCGGCCATCAAATCCGGGTATGCCTGCTCCACGCTTTTTCGTGACAGATTGTTGGGGCCCGCATAGACATGTTTTCGTTCCCAGTCACTTAGCGTCTTTGAATTTTTTACGTATTGATTGGGCTGCAGGAAATGGTAGTAACCGATACCATATGCTGTGCAGATTTTCCACATTTGAAACGAGGATTCTTTCCACATTTCCGCGAGATCCGAAAACAGTTCTTCATTCGTATTGAACGTATATGAAGGGCCGGTCTCCTGGGGATGTCTGTGTTTTTTTAACCGGACCAATTCCCGGATCTGTTGATCGAAGGCGTTTTGTTTATTCTCTTCATGGCTGCTTATGAGGTGCCAGAGCAGGAGGGAAAGATGGCTCTGCCTGAAGGGCGGTTTTGACATCACGCCCCGCCACTTTTCTTGCCTCTTTTTACTCTCAGACAATTTTCCGTAGAGAATGGCCACTTGAATATTCATGGACTTGGCTGCATAGATACCCCAGGCCCTGGGATAATAAGGGAAAATATTGTACGGAATATTCTGGGCGAAGGGCAAAGCAACCTCATTGAAACCATCGCAGTTGACGATGATATCGAAATGGTGACCCAGAGCAAGAAAATAGTTTAATACCATGAGCTGCTGGGGCTGCTTCATTCCCCCGAGGGCCAGGCAGATCATTTCAATGTCTTTGCTCGCAAATTTGAGAGAATTTCGCAGTTCACGTTTCAGGATGTCCCCGGCGTATAAAAAGAGCTCCAGGGCCACAGATCCTCCGGTAATGGCAATGGTTACTTTTCCGTCTGATTCGTGTTTGCCTGGTAAATTGCCAAAGAAACCGTACTCATTGACGGGGACGGTTATGACCCTGTTGTTAAAGACCTGTCTCGGTAACATATGATTCCTCACGAAACCGAGGTATGGATGAATGATATGAGGCTGCATCCAGGAAGGCAATTGCTCCTCTGTAATGGTGATCGCCCCTTCACTTTTCTGCACACTACGAATATCCAGGGTCTTCCGGATTTCGGATCGCGAGGGAATATCACCTATATGGAAGGAAATCAGAACCAGACTGGTCAACTCGGCCAGTATCAACGTACCCAGGAGGAGCAAAATTGTTAAGATTGTATAAAAAAAGATTTTCCTGTTTTTCATCATCATTATTACCCCATAAAAAGAAGAGGGCTCGAAACGGCCCTCTCTTTTATTTATTTTACAAAAAAACGATGATCTTGTCAAGTCATTATTGCATTTATTTAATAGTCGTCTTTTCTAAACCGAAACGCCTCTATTGTTCGGTTTATGAACGGTATTGACAATTATAGGTAACTTAAGCTTGACCTTTTGATAAAGATTATTATATTTAGGGATACGATTAATTATCGAGGTAACATTGGATAGGCGAGTGCACAATTATATATAGCGCCTCTTCAGGGCTCAGTCTTATTTGATGCCCGGATCCAGGGCGATGCCCGCATGTGCGCTTTCGCGTCAACTTAACAATATATGTTCTTAAATTCCCCTCTTGAGAGGGGTGTCCCGATTTTCAATATTTTTTTACAATACACGAATCGGGACGGGGTGTGTATAGGGATGTTAAAAAATTGGTGATTATACATTGCTCAACATTAGAATTGAAAGAAACACACCCCTAAATCCTCCCGATGCATCGGGAGGACTTATATTCTCAAATTTTTTTAGGTTGACGCGTATACGCATGTACGGGATATTATATTTCGCCCCTTCGGGGCTTCGCATAAAGAAATTTGTTTAAGTTGACGGCTGTGCGAAATTTAGGGCTCGCAATGACGAGGACGGTGGTTCTCAAAAACTGCCTGGATATTAACAAATAACAATTGTATTTTCATTCAAAACCGGATTCTTTTCAATTACTTTGGTTGCATCAAATTGACAAACGGAGGTTGTCGTGGCGTCAAGAAAGATAATCCTGTTCCTATTTTGTATTTTTTTCATTTGTATTGCAGCTTTCTCACAAACCCAAGGTCAGCAGAAAGTATTATCGAAGTTGACAGTCGAAAAGATCATGCGTGATCCCAAATGGATTGGGACATCGCCCAATCGGATCAATTGGTCTGAGGATGGACAGTTAATTTATTTCACATGGAATCCGGAGAATGCAGAGAGTGACTCCCTCTATGTTGTCCCGTGGAAGGGGGGAACTCCTCGAAAAGTGACCTTAGAGGAGCGGAATCAATTACCCGGGATGAGAGGAGATTACAACCGGAGAAGGACTCAAAAGGTATATGAGAAGAATGGTGATATTTTTCTAATGAATATTAAGAGTGGACAGATTCGTCAAATCACGAATACGATTGACAGGGAATCGAACCCCAACTTCACCCACGACGAGAAAAAGATCACGTTCATGAAAGATAACAATCTGTACCTCTGGCATATGGACGATGGTCAAACGGTCCAGCTCTCTGACTTCCGAAAGGGCCGGAAGAAGCCGACCCGACAGGAACCGAAGACCGATCAGGAAAAATGGCTGAAAAAAGAAGAATTGAGGCTGATAGAAGTCCTGAAGGAGCGAAAAGACAGGACAGAAAAATCGAGGAAGAATCGAGAGGCCGAAGCACCCGATAGGCCCAAAGAGATTTACATACAGGAAAAAAGGGTTCAGAACGTTCAGCTCAGCCCTGATGAACGATTTATCACCTTTGGTCTCAGCCAACAGCCTAAGAGTGCGAAACGTACCATCGTACCTAATTATGTTCATGAAACCGGTTTTACGGAAGACATACGGGCACGGACGAAAGTCGGTGCTCCCCAGGCAACGTACGAATTCGGAATCTATGATATTGAAAAGGACACGGTTTTATACGTCTCCACAGACGACATTCCGGGCATTTATGACAAACCGAAATACCTGGAGGATTATCAAAAAGGGGATGCAGAATCCAAAAAAGAGGGGCAAAAAAAGGATGGTGAGGGCAGGAAAAAAGCCAGTAAACAAAAACCGAGGGATGTGATGATCATCGGTCCGGTCTGGTCCGAAGATGGCCGGCGTGCAGCCATGGTTGTCATGGCAATGGATCACAAAGACCGATGGATCATGGTCCTCGAGCCCGATTCGGCCAAGCTCGTTCCCATAGATCGTCAGCATGATGAAGCCTGGATCGGAGGACCGGGTATGTGGAGCTGGTATAGAGGGGGGCCTTCCATGGGCTGGATGCCCGATAACCGACGTGTATGGTTTCAGTCTGAAGAGACGGGATACTCCCATCTCTACACTGTGGATGTGGTCACGAGTGAGAAAAAGGTGTTAACAAGTGGTAAATACGAGATCTATTCCCCACAGATGTCGCGGGATAAAAAACACTGGTATTTTTCTTCCAACGAAGTTCATCCCGGAGAGAGGCACTTCTATCGAATGCCCATCAACGGCGGAAAGGCTGACCAAATCACGAACATGGCCGGTTCCAATCAGGTCACAATGTCTCCCGATGACAGGAAACTCGCCATCCGACATTCCTACAGCAATCGGCCATGGGAACTGTTTGTCATGGACAATAAGTCGGGTGCTAAACCGCGTCAGGGGACAAATTCCATCAGCGAGGAGTTTGCATCCTATCCATGGCGTGATCCGGAGATACTCACTTTTACGGCGAGGGATGGTGCCCTGGTTTACGCCCGTCTTTACCGTCCTGAACAGCCAGCGCCCAACGGGCCGGCCGTTATTTTCGTACACGGTGCAGGTTACCTGCAAAATGTCCATAAATGGTGGAGCAGTTATTTCCGCGAATACATGTTCCATAACCTGCTCGTAGATAATGGTTATACGGTCTTAGATATCGATTACCGGGCCAGTTCGGGTTACGGCCGCGACTGGCGAACGGGTATCTATCGCTTCATGGGGGGCAAAGATCTCACGGACCAGGTAGATGGTGCAAAATTCCTGGTGGAACAATATGATGTGGATCCCAGGCGCATCGGGATTTATGGCGGATCCTATGGCGGGTTTATCACGTTCATGGCCATGTTTACCGAACCCGATGTGTTTGCTGCAGGAGCGGCCCTCAGGCCGGTTTCAGACTGGGCGCACTACAATCACGGGTATACATCCAATATTCTAAATGTTCCCTATGCGGACAGTCTTGCCTACGTACGGAGTTCACCCATCTACCATGCTGAGGGATTGAAGGGCGCGTTACTCATCTGTCACGGCATGGTAGACACGAATGTTCATTTTCAGGATGTGGTTAGACTCGTGCAGAGGCTCATAGAACTCGGTAAGGAAAATTGGGAGCTTGCCATCTATCCCGTGGAAGGTCATGGATTTCGCGAACCCAGCAGCTGGACGGATGAATATAGACGGATTTTCGGGTTGTTTGAGGATAATCTTAAATGATCGGGGATCGGGTGGAGAAGGTAATCTGTAATCGGTAACCGGTAATCGGTACAAAGGGTCTGATCCTGAAAAAGGTTGACAAATATTAGTAGTGCTTAATAGATTACTATTTTAAATGAATAAGAGGAGGAAAAGGAATGGAAGGACAACTTCGTTTGACAGATTGGAGGCGACGCAAAAAACGGATGACTATTGCTAAGGGAACGGTAATGCTGTGTGTCTTCCTGATGGCTTGTTCTCTTTCCTATGCGGGAATAGGTGACGTATATGCCATCAAGGCGGGTCATATCGTGACCGTGACCATGGGTGTAATCGAGAATGGTACGATCATCATTCGAGATGGCATTATCGAAGCAGTGGGCAAAGACATTGTCATTCCTGCAGGGGCAGAGATCATCGAGGAAGATACGATGTATGTCTATCCGGGGTTGATCGATGCCCACACATCTCTGGCTCTGGCAAAATCTGATGAGAAAGAGCGACCGACCCAGGATCGGGGAAGGGCGCCGTCGGGTCCATCTCCGACAATGATGAGTCCTGAAAAACTGACGGCCGACATGCTGAATCCAAAGGATGCCAAGATCAAGAAGGTTCGGGAGACCGGTGTGACAACCGCATTAACGGTACCGGACCAGGGGATTTTCATCGGGCAGAGTGTACTGATCAATCTCTATGGTGAGAAGTCTGAAGAGATGATCTTGAAATCACCCGTGGCCATGCATCTGGGATATTCCAGACAGCGAGGCGTCTATCCGTCGACATTGATGGCTGTGATTGCTTTTCAGAAGCAGAAACTGCTGGATGCACAGCATCATAAGCTTCTCTGGGACCGTTATAAGAAGCAGAAGCGTGGTTGGAAACGGCCCGCCCCCAACAAATCGCTGGATGCCCTCGTTCCCGTTTTAGAAGGCAGACAGCCAGTCATCATCTCTGCCAACAAGGAGAACGACATCAAACGGGTTCTGAAACTCGTTGATGAGTTTCACATGACTCCAATTCTGAGTGGCATTGTCGAAGGATGGCGAGTCGTCGATCTATTGAGAGGGAGAAATATACCGATCTTACTGAGTTTGAACTTTCCAAAACCGGAAAATGTAACGGGTTATTCGTTCCAGTTAAAGGTTGAGGGCCCTGCTAAAGAGAAAGCGAAGGAAAAAGAGAAACCAAAAGAAAAACCCGAGACCCAGGACAAACCAAAAGATAAAACCAATGAAAAGACGGCGGCCAAGGAAAAAGAAGAGAAATCCAAGGAGAAGGAAAAGGAGGAGGAAAAGGAAAAAGCAGATCTCTTCGCAAATGCCGGTGCCTTAAGTAAGGCCGGGATCAGGTTTGGATTTTCCTCGGGTGGTCTCAAGAAACCGGAAGATTTCATCAAGAATGCTGCCAAGACGATTGAATACGGACTCCCCAAAGAGGAGGCCCTGAAAGCGATGACCATTTATTCTGCCGAGATCCTTGGGGTTGCCGACCAGGTAGGAAGTCTCGAGGAAGGAAAAATCGCCAACCTCATCATCACAACGGGAGAACTATTTGATGAAAAGACCAAAGTGAAATACGTTTTCGTCGATGGCCATAAGAATGAAATCGAGCCGCCCAAGAAGAAAAAGGCCGAAGGCGAGGCAAGTGTGAATGTCACCGGGACATGGGATGTCACCATCGCTTCACCCATGGGCGAGGTTGGCGTCACGATCACATTGACTCAGAGTGGTTCTGATGTGTCGGGCGAATTTACAAGCGATTTTGGAGAGACCACTGTGTACGACGGGTCGGTCAGCGGGAATGAGATCCAGTTTACGGTGGAGCTCCCCATAGGCGGGCAGCCCATGGAATTGGTCTTCATCGGAACCGTAGAAGAGGACACCATGGAAGGAACCATTGATCTGGGTGAGATGGGATCGGCAGACTGGGAAGGGACAAAGACGAGTGGCCCGGGTTTTGATCATTAAATCGGATTCGTGGCATAGCGCGATTCATAATCAAATGTGGAGGATTGGATTATGTTGGATAAACGGAAGCAAACAGTCGTTATTATCGGACTGATCGTTTTGCTTTTTTCGATGAGTCAATTTTTGTTGGCGCAGCTCAAAGTGGAAGGCGAAGGGGAAGACCTGCTCATTAAAAACGGTACCATTCTGACCGTGACCAGGGGCACCATTGAGAACGGGTCTATTCTGATACAGGGAGGAAAAATTAAAGCCGTGGGAACGAATGTTGCGGCCCCTGACAGGGTTCGTGTGATCGATGCCAAAGGCCGGTTTGTGATGCCCGGGATCATTGACTCCCATTCCCATATGGGGATTGAAGGTGGAATCAACGAGGCCACGGGACAGGTCACGCCGGAAGTGAACATTCAGGAAGTTGTTCAACACGATGATATCAGTTTCCAGCGGGCTCTTGCCGGAGGCGTGACGGCCATCAATACACTCCATGGAAGCGCCAATGTCATCGGGGGCCGAAACGCAGTCCTCAAACTGAAATTTGGGAAGCCTGTCGAAGAATTATTTATTCCGGGTGCCAAACAGTTGATTAAATTTGCTCTGGGAGAAAATCCCAAAAAGTCGAATGTACCGGTATCACCCAGCGGAAGAAAATTTCCCGCATCACGAATGGGTATCGAATTTACCCTCAGAGATGCATTCACCCAGGCCAAAGAATACATGAGGAAGTGGGATGAATATGAATTGAAAAAGAGGGGTAAGATCAAGAAGAATAAATGGGAAAAAAAGGCGGGTTTCATGCCGCCCGGCCGAGATTTACGGCTGGAAACACTGGCCGGTATTCTGCGAGGTGAACTGGGCATTATCTGTCATGCTTATCGTGCAGACGAAATGCTCATGATCATGAAACTCGGAGATGAGATGGGATTCAAGGTCGGATCCTTTGAGCACTGTCTCGAGGGTTACCGGATTGCCGATGAGATGGCCCAACATGGTGTCATCGCTTCCATCTTTGCAGATAGCTGGTCTTATAAGATGGAGGCCTTCGAGGCGATTCCGTATAACGCGGCCATTCTTGCCGAACGTGGGGTAATCGTGACGTGCAACTCCGATAGTCCTGAGCGGGTCCGCCGCCTGTACCAGGATGCTGCCAAACTCATGAAATACGGGGAGATGTCCGAAGTCGAGGCGATGAAGACCATTACCATTAATCCTGCCATTATGCTCGGCATCGATGACCGTGTGGGCAGTATCGAGAAGGGCAAGGATGCGGATCTGGCCATTTTCAATGGGCATCCTTTCAGTGTTTATTCCAAGGTAGAAATGACGCTCATCGAAGGGGACATCTATTTCGATTTGAGTAAAACCAAGACAACGGAAAAAGTTTTAGCTGAAGCCGGGAAACCTGAAAAATGACCACGGAAATACGCAGAACAACACGGAATTATAAAAAATGGAGAGGAACGATATGCGAATAAAGATAATCAATTGTGTAACGCTGAGCGTACTCGTTTTGATCTTCGTATGGAGTCATGCTTTGCTCGCCGAAGATGGGAGTTATGCGATAAGGAATGCGACGATCGTTACCGTCACTGGCGAGACCATAGAAAATGGTACGTTGGTGATACAAGGAGAAAAAATCACGGTGTTGGGGACCGGCGTCTCGATTCCGGCAGATGCAGAGGTCATTGATGCCCGCGGTCTTTTTGTCTATCCGGGGATGATCGATGCGGCGACGGGGCTCGGATTATACGAAGTCGGAGCCGTTGCCTCAACAGTGGATGCCAATGAAATTGGCACTTACCTTCCCCATATCAAAGCTCATGTGGCCATCAATCCCCATAGCGTTCATATTCCCATCAGTCGTGTCAATGGCATTACTACGGCATTAGTGGGTGCGGGTGGTGGGATCATTTCCGGGCAGTATGCCCTCATTAACCTGAAGGGTTGGACCCCCGGGGAAATGGTCCTCAAAGAACCGGTGGCAATAGGCATCAATTTCCCACGCCTCCCAAGGGAGGATGATCGCAGAAGACAACAAGCCCAATCGACCCGGCAGGCCGGCGCTGGAAAAGAGCGCACTGAAAAACAGATAAAAGAATTGAGAGAAGTCCTCAACAGGGCGAAGCGTTATGCCGAAACCTGGGACGAATACAATCGATCCCCTGAGCCTCCTGCTCCGGACAGGGATTTAATGCTGGAAGCCCTGGTGCCTGTAGTCAAAAAGGAGTTGCCGGTCATCATATCGGTAAACGCTGAAAAAGACATTAAAAATGCCGTTGAATTCGTAGACACCCTTGATATTAAGGCGATCTTACGAGGCGTGACAGATGGTTGGAAAGTGGCCGAACTCCTCAAGAAGCATGATATCCCCGTTCTTGTAGGCCCCGTCCTGAGCGTACCGGGGTCCAAGGATCCTTATGATGCACGCTATGCCAATGCGGGTATTTTGAATAAGGCCGGAGTGAAAATTGCCTTCTTAACCGGGAGCGCTCCCGATGTGCGAAGCCTGCCCTATCATGCGGGAACGGCTGCGGCCTATGGCCTGCCGAAGGAAGAAGCGTTAAAGGCGGTCACGATCTATGCTGCGGAAATATTTGGTGTGGCCGATAAGATCGGCAGTCTGGAAGAGGGCAAGCTGGCCAATGTCGTGGTGACCGATGGCGATATTCTCGAAATGAAAACCCGGATCAAACATCTGTTCATCGGAGGTGAAAAGATACCGTTGACGAGCAAACATACGGAGTCCTATGAGAAGTTCAGAAAACGACCTGCAGCGAAAAAATAAATGCGAAGAAAATCCTCCGGAAGGTTAAAAACCTCCGGAGGATTCACCATTTTTCAGGAAGTCCTCACTTTTTATGTGGCATTCAGTTTATAAACTCTAAAATAATCAACCGTGAGGGATTCGAAATTTATCCGCATTGAAACATTTTGATATCAAAAACAGGGGTGTTTAGTGATATTCCCTGGAGACAGCCGGAGAGACTGATCGAACGATCCGGTTTTGTTTTTTTAGAAAAGAGCATTTGAAAGGCACGCGTCATGAAGAGAGCAGTAGTTTTGTGTTTAATGTTTCTTTTGAACCCATCTTATGCCCAGCAGCGAGGTATTCAGGTCAAAGTCGTCACTCAAGCAGGGCAAAGCATCGATCTCTACAGAGAAAGCTATGCCCTGGTCATCGGTGTGTCCGATTATACCCATGGCTGGCCCAGGATACCCAATGCCGTCCGTGACGCGCGGGAAGTAGGGGATGAATTGAAAAAGCATGGTTTTCATATCACCCTACTCGAAAATCCAGCATCGGCTCAACTGAAGGAGGGTATTGAGAAGTTCATCGCTTCCTATGGACTCGATGAACATAATCGTCTTCTCTTCTATTTTGCAGGACATGGCCATACGGCGATGATAATCCCTTTTCCGATGACGATGAGAATCTTCGGAAAAGAGCAGAAGAACGAAAGACATACTGGGAGGCCAGGCTGCCTCGGAAGGAGAACCTGTTACGGTCCGGGGACTTCTCGGCTGGGTCGAGTCTCAGCTTCCGGTTCTGTCTGAAAAGTACCGGCAGCAGCCCCAGTTCCCTGTGGCTGATTCGAGGGGCATGGATTTTCCGCTGGTAGTAAAGTGAGAAAGAACATACGATTTTATTCAAATTCATATTGAATTCTTCTATATTAATTTGCATATTAATCAATAGTTCATAAATATAGCAATGAGAATTAAAGGGAGGGAAGCATCCATGAAGAAAAATAGCATTATTTCCATCCTTTTCGTCTTGATTGCATTTCAAATCATAACGCAGAAAGTATCTGCTCAGTCAAATTATCACGACTACTCTGATTCCCAAAAGGCCGACATCTTTTTGGATCATTTTAATGATAACTGGCATGTCTGGCCTTATATCCGCGATGGAGATACCTGGACCGGTAAGATCGAAAATGGGTATATGCATTGGGAAAGCAAAGATAAAAGCTCCATATCTCAGGAAAAAATCATACCTTCAGCTTGTTTTGGGGACGGGATGAGGGTGGGTGGACTGATATTATTCCCTGGACAGCGACAGGGCTCGTTAATAGAACATCGTTTAACAAATTAACGGTTCGTAAAGTGGGACACACCATCTATTTTTTCCTGAACGAAAGGTTGGTTCATGTCATGGCCTACCAACCCTTTTGGGGACATATTTTGGGTTTTACTGTGAATTCGAATACAGTGATGCACATTGATTTTCTGCGTGTTTCATATCTTGAAAAGGGGACACAAAATCTCCCGCCGGAGATAGTGATCACCGAACCCTCCATCACCCGGGGTGTTCAGATCGTGAATTATAAAACCATGCGGGTGTCGGGAAGGGCATTGGATTCGGACGGTATTTTTGAAGTGACCGCTAACGGGATCGAAGCCTTTCTGCAGAGGGATGGCTCGTTTTCTGTGGAGGTCCCTCTGGCCATCGGTGAAAATACGATTACAGTCATGGCGAAGGATATCAAGATGATGTCCACAAGCGAGGTTATAACAGTCAGCCGGAAATCGCAGACCGAATCAGACCTAACAGCCTCTACGGGTGGAAAACGACTGGCATTCATGAACGCTCCTTCGGGTTCGTTGATTGCTTATGCCACTTCGCCGGGCAGTACTGCAGCCGATGGCACGGGTCGAAATGGCTTATATACTTCGGCATTACTCGAGCATATTCTAACGCCAAACATCACCATCGAAGATTTATTTAAGCGGGTTCGTACAACCGTAAGACTGCAGTCATCAAATAAGCAAACACCCTGGGAATCGACATCATTGGAAGGGAATTTTTATTTTAAGAAATAGGGAGGACAAAAAATGGTGAGAGCAAGAAGAAATGGTATTGTCATACTGTTCCTTATGTCGCTGGTTCCTGTGATTCGTTTATGGGCACAGAGTGGTGTGGACAATATCGCAACAAAGAACGATACAACCAAACGCTCCACAATCGTGGAGGTCGACGGTTACGCTTACATTTCTGAAGATAAGACACCCAGACAAATGCGGGAGGAGGCCCTGGCCAATGCGAAACGTGAGGCGCTGGAGAGAGCCCAGACCTATATCAAGAGTGTTACCAAAGTTGAAAATTTTATGCTTGAATACGATCTGATTCAAACTGGAGCAGAGGGCTTTGTCAGAGTATTGGAAAGCAAGGATCACGGTATCACATCGGACAACCGATATCACTACTGGATCAAGGCAGAGGTGGAATATTCTCTCGAATCGGCCAGGGACAGGAAGGATTTGTCTGTTGATCTGATAAAAAACGAAAACGCACCCCTGACGGTGTATATCTGGACGGAGAAGAAAGAGTACAAGGCGGGTGAGAAGATCCGGGTCTTCCTCCAGGGCAATAAGGATTTCTACGCCCGGGTGGTTTACAGAGATGTGTCCGGCAATCTGCTTCAGCTCCTGCCCAATCAGCACCGAAAGGAAAATTTTTTCAATGGGGGGAAGGTTGTTACCATTCCTGACGAAGGAGATCTATTCGACCTGGAAGTCGGGCCGCCCTTTGGAATCGAAAACATCATTGTCTATGCCTCGAGTGCCCGGATGGGGGATGTGGATGTGGAGAAAATGGGGGATGTGCTTTACGGCGTTCAAGGAGATCTGAATAATTATGGAGCGAAAACCAGAGGGGTTAAAATAACCGAGAGAAAAGGGGGAGAACGGTCCCAGAGTGCAGAATTTTTCGAGGCGCGGTGGGAGTTACTGACGAAGATGCAGGAGTAAGACCCGGTTGGTTGGGATGAAGTGAACATGTCAAGCACAGAGGGAAGTACCGGGCATGGGAAAACCCTAAAAAGACATTTATTATAGCTCTATTTTTTGTATATTGCATAGAAATGAATTGACCATACGATTTTATTCAAAGGACCTAATACCATGCCAGAAAAAGAACAGATAAAACGAGGGATTGCCGACTTTTCCGAGAATAAGGTGATACCGTTGTTGATTGCCGTTTTCCTTTCGTTTATCATCTTCTGGGGATTCATCTGGGGTCCAGTAGGAATGGTTCTGGCGGTGCCCATTTCGGCAACGATACAGATTGTATGTGCGAACATCGACTCTTTAAAACCTATCGGTGTATTCATGGGCGGAGAATGAATTATTCGGGCCAATCATGAGCCAGTTTTTTCACATTCATCCGAGGAATCCACAGGGGAGACTCATCCATCGTGCGGTTGAGATTATTCGTCGAGGTGGGATTATCGCCTATCCCACAGATTCGGGTTATGCTCTGGGATGTCATCTGGGTGACAAGACGGTTCTGGACCGCATTTGTCAAATTCGAGATTTGGACGCGAATCACAATTTTACACTAATCTGCCGGGATCTATCGGATGTGGGGGCGTACGCTATTTTTGATACACCGGTTTATCGTTTACTCAAGGCCAATACGCCCGGTGCTTATACCTTTATTCTGAGGGCTACCAGGGAGGTTCCCAGGCGAGTCTTGCACAGAAAGAAGAAGACGATCGGGTTACGAATTCCCGATCACCCGATTACCCATGCTTTGCTTATTGAACTCAACGAACCGATGCTGACAACCACACTCATTTTACCCGGAAAAGAGTATCCGATGAATGATCCCCTGGAAATACGAAATCGACTCCAGAAACAGATTGATCTCGTCATCGACGGGGGCTCCTGTGGTACGATGCCGACAACGGTCGTGGATCTCTCTGACACTTTACCGAAAATTTTACGGAGAGGAAAGGGTGATCCATCGCCGTTTTTTTAAAAGATTATTTTTATCATACAGTTTAATAAAAGAAAAGAGGTAATGAAAATTACTGGAGGTTTGCTATGAATAACCGGTCAACGAGAGGGATGATTTTCCTCATGGTGACAATTTTTATTCATTCTTTCCTATACGGAGGATGGTTCGAGAAGTCCGAGTATGCTGCAAGGCGGAAAAAGCTTATGGAAAAAATTCCCGACGGCATTGCCATCATCATGGGTGCTCAACTCCTGACGTCCTATTTCGCGTCTTATCAGAACAATGATTTTATGTACTTCAGCGGTGTGGAAATGAAGGACTGCTCTCAATTTATATGGGACCTGCGAATCATCAAATCCCCGGCCGAGATAAAACTCCTCCGGAAAGTTGCCCAAATTGGTGTGAAGGCCCATATCCAACTTATGCAATCTACGGAAGTCGGTATGCCCGAAAGAGAGTTGGCCGCACTTTTTGAATATATATGTAAAAAAGAAGGGATTTGATCTATCCAAGGACTATTTTCAAAGGATGAGAGGCGGTTTTGGACATTATGTGGGAATGGCCGTTCACGATGTAGGCGGAGGACCAAAAGTGTTAAGACCGGGAATGGTGTTTGCCAACGAGCCCCTCATCGTATATCCCGATGAAAATTATGGCGTCCGGGTCGAGGATACCATTTTGATCACCGAAGACGGCTGTGAGTGCTTGACAAAGGGAATCCCCCGGACAGTCGAGGAGATTGAGGCGATAATGAAGAAGGAGGGAGTTGTACAGGTGCTAAAAAAGGAAAGGATGTACTAGGGAGTCAGGAGACGAAAATCAGCGGCGGGATTGGATGAAGGGCGAAAATCGGTTCGTATTTGAGGACCCATTTAGGTTTTTTGGAGTATTGGAGTAATGGAATGTTGGAGTAATGGTAAAAAATATGTTTGGTACAAAGAATTGTATTTTTCTTTTTACCAGTACTCCAATACTCCAGTACTCCATCACTCCAATCATTTAACTCCATCGCTAAATGATTTAATTTTACACATAACTCTAAACGTAAATTGTTATGAATCTTTGTTTAACGGGAGGGCACTACTATGTATGACCGGCGTCAATTTCTGGGAGCCATCGGCAGGCCTGCTGCTGCAGCGTTTACCGTGGCTACCCTCAACACACTGGGTATTCACCGGGCAGTGGCGGCGTTAGCCGACTATCCGGGAACTCCTGAAGAGATATCCAGGAACGAAGCTTTCTGGTTCGAAGTTCAACAGGCTTTTACAGTAGATCGGAGTCTCATTAATCTGAACAACGGCGGGGTGTGTCCTTCACCGGCCATTGTGCAAGAGGCGATGAAGAATCATCTGGATCTTTCCAATAAGGCACCAACCTATTATATGTGGACCATACTCAACCCACAGAAGGAAGCGGTCCGTCAACGATTGGCGCGGGTTTTCGGATGTGATTCTGAGGAAATAGCCATTACCCGGAACGCTTCGGAAGGATTGCAAATCGTTCAATTAGGGATTGACTTGAAAAAGGGCGATGAGCTTTTAACCACGACTCAAGATTATCCGCGAATGATTACGACCTGGAAACAGCGGGAACGAAGGGAGGGACTCGTGGTGAAACAGTTTTCCATTCCGGTGCCTGCCGAAGATCCGGACGAGGTCGTGTCATTGTTTGAGAAGAACATCACGAAAAAGACGAAGGTCATTCTCATCTGTCATGTGATCAATCTGACGGGTCAGATCATGCCGGTGAAAAAGATCGTTCAAATGGCCCGCAAGAAAGGCATTCCGGTGATCGTAGATGGCGCTCACGCATTTGCGCATTTCGTTTTTAAACATGAGGATCTCGACTGTGATTATTATGCGACGAGTCTGCATAAATGGCTTTGCGCACCCCATGGCACGGGATTACTCTATGTCCGGAAGGAGAAGATTCGGGACCTTTGGCCCATGATGGCCGCGCCTGAAAGGATGGATGACAACATTCGAAAATATGAAGAGATCGGAACACATCCGGCGGCTCCCTTTTTGGCCATTGCCGAAGCATTGACTTTCCATCAGGGTATCGGCGCCGAGCGGAAAGAGGCAC
>Ga0114922_10001738_pt1 | contig 20634 bp, 18 predicted proteins | sample AartaG_FD_100975 | JGI IMG/M metagenome (GOLD analysis project Ga0114922, IMG submission 100975) | Deep subsurface microbial communities from Aarhus Bay to uncover new lineages of life (NeLLi) - Aarhus_00045 metaG | ecosystem: Environmental > Aquatic > Marine > Oceanic > Sediment | place...
AGACTACCCGACAAAGGATGGAAGTTGTATCCGCGACTTCATACATGTGGCGGACGTCGCCCAAGCCCATCTTCTGGCGCTGGAGAAGGCGGATAGCCTGAGCGGGAACGTTTATAACTTAGGTAATGGCGAAGGATATTCCGTGCTTGAGGTAATAAAAGTTGCGGAGAAAATCGTTGGCGAGAACATACCTGTCGAATTTAGCCCTCGCCGTCCCGGAGACCCTGTAACTCTAATAGCCAGTTCCAAACGAGCTGCCAAAGAATTGGGTTGGAAGCCCGAATTTCCCGAACTTGGAAGCATCGTGGAAAGTGCCTGGCGGTGGCTGAAAAGCCATCCTCATGGATATAAGCAGTAGCCCATCAAATTGCCGCTCGCCGGCAAGCCGCATCTGGATTGACAACACCTGAGAATTGCTTTACCCTACACTAGAAATCATGGGGAATCTAAAATATCAGTTAATACGGAAAATATCGCCGTGGCTACCATCGTGGTTTAAGAAGGCGTATCGGAGGCTAGTGTTGCGCCGGGGTGCTTATGCACCACCAGCTACAGAGATACCTGGGCATCCCGATTGGTCCTATCACCGAAAGCGGATCCAAGAACTTCGAAACTGCTATGCCGGTCGCCGCTGCTTCGTCATCGGCGGCGGACCCAGTCTGTCGCAGACGCCCCTTGATCTCCTGACCAACGAAGTCACAATAGCGTCTAACAGCATCTTCCTCTTATTCAGAGAGACTAGCTTCCGCCCGACTTTCTATACCGTGGAAGACCAGCTGGTGGCCGAGGACCGGGCAGCGACTATCAACCAGCTACGAGGGATGCACAAGATTTTTCCGGCGGACCTCTGGCGCCACATCAAAGAAGACAAGGAGACAATTTACGTTAACTTCAAGCGCGGCGAGTACGACGGGTTCCCGAAATTCTCCGATAGACTCGACGAAGTCGTGTACTGGGGCGGCACGGTCACGTTCATGAACCTCCAGCTTGCCTGGCATCTCGGCTGCCGTGAAGTGTACCTCGTGGGAATCGACCACAGCTATCAGCCCCCCTCCGCTAAAGATAAGATGGAAGGGAATGTCATCACATCGCAGTCAGCGGATGTGAACCACTTCCACCCTGATTACTTCGGGCCGGGGTACCGCTGGCACGACCCCCGGGTGGACCGCATGGAGCTCGGCTATCTCGAGGCGCGGCGGTTCTTCACAGAGCACGGAGGCGTGATTTACAACGCTACCGTTGGGGGCAAATTAGAAGTATTTCCACGAGTAGATTATGAGCAAATCACTGCAAGTTGCTAGCTAAAATGATTTCATGACTTGCATTAAGCTAGGGACAATCCATAAGCTAAGACATGCTATGGGCCGCATCGTAACAGCAATGCGTAGCCGAGTTGGCAGGTTAATCGCTTCCCACGATCGGCTCCATACATACTATTTGAGAATCAGAAAAAAGCAACCAGATTTGACTTGCCGCGTCTGCGGATCTACATCCAAATTCTTCGCATTCATGCGCGGGGTTAAATACTTTACATGCTCCCAATGTCATATGGTGCAATCTTCGTACCATAGTGGTAAGGATTTGTATCTTGACGTCTACAAAGATAAGATCCATACTGCTTCGGCGAGTAGTGGGAGTAGAGAATTATTTTTCCTAGAATGGGGTGCACGACTTCTGAACTTAGATAATCCACGGATACTAATCTTTGCCCCCGGTTCTACTCCGACATTTGAAATATTGAGTCAACGAGGCGCGGATGTATATGCGGCTGATATCTCAGATGGCTTACCTTATTCAGACCGCTTCATCCACTTGTGCAAAGATAAATTGCCTGATATAGAGTTTGATATCATCACCATGGTCGAAATCATTGAACACTTTGATAACCCAGTTGGCGAGTTTAGGACATTGTCCAAACACCTGGCTCCTGACGGCATCATCGCAGGCACCACCGACTTTTATCAGGGAGGAGCTATTTGGAATAACAAATATTTAATGCCTAAGGACCACCTCTCCTATTTTCATCACGACTCTTTATCTTACCTCTGTGATTTGTTGGGGTTAAAATGTGTCCTTTTCGAGATGGACTGGAGTCGCAAAAACGAAGCTATCCGGTATCGGCGAGCCTTTATCATTTATTGGGAAGATAGTGTTGTTGCGGCAAAAGCAATATACAGGTACAGACAGACGTGTCCTATATTACCAATTAAGCACGCATGACCCGGCTATGATATCATCAGTGTGATAAATCCATAAGCAGTATGGCAGACCATGGCTCAGTCACTTTGATTATTATGGTTCGAACTTCCACGGCAGTACACTTTTCGAGAAAGGAGAGCATAAAACGAAAGAAATAACAAGAAATGCCACTCCAATACGGCTAGGGATAGTTGGTTGCGGTGCGGTTACCCAGAAGTATCACTTGCGGTCGGCAAAAAGGATGGAGGGCTGCTTCGTAACGATTCTGGTGGATAGCGACCGTTTACGAGCTGAGCAGCTGGCAGCCAAATATAATATCCCAACTACCAGCACTGATTTTCGCGAGCTTCCGCGGTATGCGGATGCCGCCCTTGTCGCTGTGCCCCATCGCCTGCATGCACCTATCGGCGAATATTTACTATCCGCTGGATGTCATGTCCTCATGGAGAAACCGCTGGCAATGACGGACTCGGAGTGTCAACGCCTCATCACGCTAGCCAACCAGAAAGGCGTCGTCCTTACCGTTGGTCTTTTGCGGCGCTACTTTCGGGCACACCAGATTGCCAAGAAGCTCGTAGAAGCAAACATACTCGGCGAAATCAAGTCATTCGATATCCGCGAGGGGAATATTTATAACTGGCCTGTGACATCCGACTTTATGTTCAGCGCTGAAGCGGGGGGCGGTGTTCTGGCTGATACCGGTGCACACACCCTTGACTTTGCGCTATGGTGTCTTGGCGATATCGAGTCGGTTGAATATTACGACGACAATCTCGGTGGGGTAGAAGCTGAATGCATACTGCATCTGCAGATGAAAAGTGGTGCCAGGGGCGTGGTGGAGCTGAGTCGCCTGAGGAACTTGAGAAACACTGCCATCATCTCGGGTGAAAATGGAGAAATCGAACTGCATTTGCGCAAGGACGAAATCTTTTTTCATCCCGGGTCAGAACAGAGCTATAAGTCCCTCGAGGACTTGCCGCGTCTGACACAGACGGTGGCGCGGAAATGGGCTGATTGTTTTCCCGCGCAGATTGAATCATGGCTCAATGCAATTTCAGGAAAATCGCCGAATTTTATAACGGGTGAAGAGGCACGCAAATCGGTGGCATTAATCGAGACATGCTATCAGCAGCGACGGCGGATGCATCGAATAGTCGGTATGGACGATCCGGCAGAGCGAGCCGCCTCACCATCTCCCCTAAAAGACAAAGTTGTATTGGTGACCGGCGCAACCGGAAGCATTGGCGGCCGATTGGTCGAGAAACTTGTCATCGAGCATCAAGCACGAGTTCGTGTTTTCGTGCATAATCTCTCAAACCTATCGCGGGTCAGCCGGCTACCGGTGTCGATATATCAGGGCAATATGACCGACTTCGCCGCTGTTGACAAGGCTGTCCAGGGATGTGATGTAGTTTTTCACTGTGCATACGCATTCGGGACATCTCCCGCGGAACAGGAGCAAGTTGCGGTGGAAGGAAGTCGAAATGTCGCCCAAGCAGTTCTCCGGCATAAAGTCAGAAGCCTGGTGTACGTCAGTAGCATATCGGTCTATGAACCGATGGAGGACGGCGATTTGGATGAAACGGCGCCCACGAAGCCAAGTGGCTGGACGTATCCCGATACGAAGAAGAAAGCAGAGAGAGTAATGCTTGAACTCCACAGCCGGCATGGCCTCCCAGTCGTTGTAGTCCAGCCAACCATTGTTTACGGGCCATTCGTCAAGGGGTGGACACGAGGCCCCGTGAACCAACTCAAGTCCGGAACGGTTATTCTGCCAGATGAAGGAGCAGGTCTATGCAATGCGGTACATATAGATGATGTCGCCGACTCGCTCATCCTGGCAGCGACGAATCCCAACGCGATTGGCGAAACATTTCTCATCTCAGGCTTAGAGCCTGTTACCTGGCAGGAATTTTACCGCGCCTACGAGAACATGCTCGGTGTTACCGCGACTAGATACATGAGCGCCTTGGAAATTCAAGCACGCTATAATAAGCTAAATAACCGCTTGCGGAGGGCAATTACTGGAACACTGAAACGGCTGATAACACGAGCACCCTCCCCAGTCATCAGTGCAGGGTATCGGCTGAAGGAACGCTCTCCCTTTGTGGCGCGGATTTTGCGACGATATGGAGTCAGCGGTGATTCTGGCGGTCCGAGGGAATTTATTCCCGACCCCCAAAGGCTGGCTCTTTTCCGGTCCAAGGCACGGGTCCGCATCGACAAGGCTCGAGAGGTACTGGGCTATGAGCCGCGATTTGACTTAAAGAGCGGAATGGAGCGCACTAAGCTGTACGTCCAGTGGGTAAATCCAGAAGGCTAGTTCAACTGAAGGAGGTAGGATAGAAAGCATGAATGAAGGCGGAAGGGTTCGGATCTCGGCTGTAGTCTGCACGCTTAACCGGGCAGCATATCTGGCCAAGGCAGTGGAAAGTCTTATCAACCAGACATACCCCAAGGAGTATTACGAAATCATAGTGGTCGACAACGGGTCTACGGATAATACCAGAGAGGTCGTGGAGCAATTCGGCCAATTCGCTAAAATCAGGTATATATATGAGCCGACCAAGGGGCTATGCCAGGCCCGAAACACCGGGTGGCAAGCTGCAGGTGGAAAATACGTGGCCTACCTTGATGATGATGCAATTGCCTGCCCGCGCTGGCTGGAGAAGATGATGGAGTCTTTCGAGACTATCAAGCCAGCGCCAGCCAGCGTCGGTGGCAGGGCGGTCCCTATCTGGGAATGTGAACGCCCGGCGTGGCTCGAAGAACGAATACTGGGGGTCTATGCCATAGTTGATTGGGGGAACCACGCAAGATTTCTTAAGCCGTCAAGCCCTGAGCGCCATGTAGGCTGCAACGTTGCTTACAGTCGAAAGGTGTTGCAGGAATGTGGCGGCTTTAACATCAACCTGGGAAGAAAAGGAAAGAACCTATTATCAAACGATGAACACCTTATTAGGAAGTACATGGATTCTCATGGGCTGGGCATATACTACAACCCCGAGATTCTCGTAGACCACTTGGTTCCAAAGGAGCGCTTGACCAGGCGCTTTATGCTTCGGAGGCACTTCTGGCAAGGAATTTCCGATGTAGTCGAGTGGTATGAAGAATCACCGTCACCCCCCGGAAGGCTCTGGTGCCTTATGTCGGGTCTTGAGGGACTGATATGCGTCAGCTTGCTCCTGATGTCGTTCTTGCTGCGGTCTTTTTTGCGAGCACCATTGGCAGTGGCCCGTGAGCTGTCGACAATCGAAACCGCGCGCAACTACCTCTTTCGCCGTTTCGACCGTTTTTGTTCCTCATTCGGCCAAGCTTGCGCCTATCTTCAGATTGGCATGGGACGCCTTGTAAAAGGAACCAGGAAAGGAGTCGCACTCCAGCGGGAGGCAACCGATTCTTCGCGCCCTCCACCAAAGTACTGGAATCGGATGGCCTGGTGGTCGCACCCTTATGTACTGCTAAAACGGAATCTACTTGGCATCGGTGGAATAGCTATTCTTGCGATCGCAGGGCTTTATATTGCCGGGGCATTAGTCGAACCCTTACGCTGGTACCTGGTAGGAATCGCCAGCGGGCTCCTGTTATTGTGCGGCGGAATACTGGTCCTAACATATGCCCGGTTGCTACTAGAAACAAAACTCTCCGCCATCAAGGACGATGTCTTCATTATCGGTTATGACATTCTCAAGGAACAGAACAAACTCGCTGAAAAAGTCTCGCAGCTCGAAAGCCAGGCGGGTAATGACAGAAAGGCAAAGCGGCCACCGAAAAAAACATCGAATGAGGATGATGGAGCGTCAACCGTGTGCAGTCAGTTCAACAATGGTTTGCAGCATATGGACGAGTTTTCGCATGTCGCCTACTGCACAGGACCAGCGCAGCTTGCCTATCTCTTGAGCGCTTTCGAGGTATACGGCATATCACCCGGAGACTGCCTGATTTATATACAAACTGCATCGAGTGCCGTCGATCTTCTGAAGACTCTCCCTTCGGTCTGCGGGCACATAGGTATGAAAATGGGTGATGCATCCCTTTTGCCATCGCCCACTTTGAAGGAAACGCTTGCCCTCCGCAGAAATACGGGGCATGCACACCCCTCCGCCTTCTGGTACTGTTGGGCAGGGCGCGGCAGAGAGCCAATAATGCGCAAGTTTCGGAGGATTTTGCCGGACATGGTGTTCGAATACTATGACGGTTTCCGGTCCCCGGTGGTGGCGCTGGAGCAGGGAAAGAACAGGCTCTCGCTTTCCGACGCCAACCACATCGGCGACCTCCGTCAGTTAGCAGTGGAGCGGCTATTGCGCCCCGACGGGTATTTCATGCTGGATGACGGTCTGTTTACAAAGTATGCCCCCACCGAGGCGCAAAGGAGGACTCACTACATACCTCTTAATGTTGCACAGGACAAGATCAGGCTGGTGGGGCAAATGCTAGATGAAATTGACGGGGGGGTACCTCTGGAAGATAGTCCAGGCGCCGTCCTGCTCCCAGGGATGTTCTCAGAACGGCGTGAGTTCGCGTCACCGGCAGATGAGTTGAAGATGTACGATGACCTGCTGGGAGTCATTCGCTCCGTGTCCCGCACAACGCCCATACTGGTCAAGCCTCATCCCAGGACGTCCCCGGAGAAAATGCACGGGTTAGGGGACATATGTGCAAAATACAAAGCCGAGCTGTATAGCCGGCAGCAGTTGATCGAGTACATCCTTGACAAGTCAGGGCGGCGTGATGTGGCAGTCATCGGACCACCCAGCACGGCGTTATTGAGCACGATTCAATTCGGATACGGCAGGGCTTTTTGTCCAAGCCAGCAATTGATGGCATCCTACATCGACCCTGAATACGCAAATGACCCCTGGATAACCAGTGACCATGAGCTTATGGAAACCGCCGGTGTGAACATGGTGAACTCCTTGCAGGAACTCGCTGACATGCTGAGAAGGGAGAAGACCTCATGAATGTTTCAATCATAACAGCACGGGCCGGCAGCAAATCGATACTGGACAAGAATGTGTTTGAGGTGGCAGGAGTGCCCCTCGTAAGCTATCCTATTCGGGCTTCCCTGGATGCCCGGTCAGTCAATCGTGTGTACATTTCGACAGACGGGGAAGCAATCGCCGAAGTTGGACGACGAATGGACTGCCACATCATCTGGCGGCCCGAGGAACTCCGCGGGGACGATGTGAACCACGGAGACGTTATTAAACATGCAGTCGAGACCGTTGACTCACAAGAACCCGGGCTCAAGAATGTGGTGTTGCTGCTCGGCAATACGGTGATGGTTGACGGAGAACTCATCGACAAAGCGCTGGACATCCTCCAGAGCCGTACAGATGTGGACTCGGTAATGACCGTCTGGCAAGCGGCCGATGACCATCCGCTCCGTGCGCTGGAGATTGTGGACGGCCTGGTCCGTCCCTATGGTGGACAGAAGAGAGAAGTGTCGACGGAGCGGCAGTCTTACCCGGCGGCTTACTACTATGACCAGGGTATCTGGGCATTCCGTAAAGAGTGCGTGCAGCGGCGCGATGGCCCCAACCCCTGGTGGTGGATGGGGAAACGTTGTCTTCCCATCGTACGCAACTGGGTAACCGGAAGGGATATTCATACACTGCTGGATGTATCTATTGCAGAATGGTGGCTGGCCAACTATCCACGAATCAAAAGCTTGTGATAGAATAACCTGGGAGTTGATTCACTCTGGACTGGTAATCATGGAAAATTAAGCTCTTTCCAGGAGGGTTATAGCTTTTGACCGCAGTCGATTGTCTGAAAACGGTGAAGCAACACACCGGATGTTTCCGACATAGCTGCTTCTCAACCAGCGAAGGGTAAGACAAGATTGAGAGCAATGCCACTTCATGAAAGGCTTGTGCAGTATCTGAAGAAACATTCTCCGACGCTAATCACCATCGGCCGCTTTGCCAGGTGGGGCCTGACAATGCTGCAAAACACTTTCTTCGGCATCGGTGGGATAGCTCTGCTCGTTATCATAGGACTTTACGTTGCTGGAGCCTTAATCGAACCTGCACGCTGGTACCTGGTGGGAATCGCTAGCGGGCTACTGGTATTGTGCGGCGGGCTGCTGGCGCTATCGTATGCCAGATTCATGATAGGTCGTTTCCTCAACGAACAGGTCGCTCGAGACTTCCCGGTATTGCTTGATAGGCAGTTGGATGAACTAAAAAGACGAGCGCGATGGCGGATGCTCAGGGACCGCTACAAGGGCCGGAGAGCTTTCCTCATAGGTAACGGTCCCTCTCTCAACAAGACTCCCCTGCACCTTCTCAAGGACGAATTCACCATGTGCTTCAACAGGTTCGATTTGATGTTCGAACGGCTTGGCTGGCGACCAACGATGTATATGTGTGTTGACGATAGAGTGGCAGAAGATATAGCCTCCCGAATCAATGAGGTAGTACCCCTTGTTAGCTATGCCTTTTTTCCTGATATTCATCCGAGCGGCGTAGATTTTCGCCGTTTCATCGAGGATGTACGCAATATCTTCTGGCTATCCTTGAAAGGGGGGGAGCAAGCGGTGTTCCACGATGATTTGCCCGCTTGTGGTCTGGGTGGCACTGTAACCCGCGCAGGTTTACAGGTGCTCGCCTTCATGGGCTTTTCACCAATCTTTCTAGTGGGGGTGGATATGGATTATAGAGACCATGCGACCGCAGTCACACACGAGAAGTGGCATTTAACCTCCACGCGAAACGATGATCCTAATCATTTTGATCCACGCTATTTTGGAGCAGGTGCCAAGTACCACCAGCCTAGGCTTCATGACAGCTACCTGCCCTTTTTGCAACGCGCCAAAGAACATTTAGACAGGAAAGGTGTCAAAGTCCTGAATGCCGGCATTGATGGTTCATTAGAGATTTTCCCCAGGGTCGATTTCCGGAGCCTATTCAATTTCAAAGAAGACGCTGAACTTGAAATGCTGCTGGACGCTGTTCCCTCTGAGCTACAGCAAGACTCCCTCCAGGCGCTGCGAGGCGATAAAATTATTGAAGTGCAGGATGACTGGGATGAAAAGTGTCCGTTTACAGTCACATCTGCACAGCTCGGTGAGCGACTTATACCGAAGGTCATCTTTACGCATATTCCTTACGGGCCTTTTGGCAACCGTTACTTATTTATCAGGCGGGAGAAGGTATCGAGTGCAGCAGCGGTAACGGCTGCGAGATAGCTTCAGGAGCAGCCATGAAGATGGAAAGATTAAGAGACAAGTTGGGTTATCAGAGGATTACAGGCTACTTGAAAAAGAATTATCCGATGATAATTACCATCGGCCGCTTTGCAAAGCAGAGCCTGGCAACGCTGAAAAACTATCTATTTGGCATCGGTGGAATAGCTCTTCTTGTTATCATAGGGCTTTACATTGCAGGAGCTTTAATCGAGCCTGCACGCTGGTATTTGATAGGAACCGCTACCGCTCTACTAATATTGTGCGGCGGAGTGCTGACACTATCCTATATCCGGTTCACAATAAATCGTCTAGCCAGGGACCAAAGAATACAGGTATCGGATATCAACAAGCAGCTATCAAATATCAACAAGCAGGTATCGGGGCTGAAAAAGGAAATTTCCGTAATTAAGGACGATGTTTCCCTTATTGGTTATGACATTCTCAAGGAACAGGACAAACTCGCCGAAAAAGTCTCGGAACTTGAAACCCAGGCGAGCAAAGATAGAAAGTCAAAACGGCCACCGAAAGACAGTATCGAATGAAGATGATGGAGCGCCAGCCGTGTACGATCGACTCGGCAACGGATTGCAGCATATAGACGGGTTCACGCACATCGCCTACTGCGTAGGACCGTTTCAGCTTGCATTCCTTCTTAGTTCCTTGCAGGTGTCCGGTATCCTGCCCGCAAGCTGTATGATTTTGCCCTTCGCTGCAATCTCTGGAGTCTCTAATGACGATCTGCTTAAGGCTCTTCGTTTGGTCTGCGGGCACCTGGGAATGAAAACAGGTGATGCATCCCTTTTGACATCGCCCACCTTGAAGGAAGCTTATTCCCTCCGCAGAAATGCGGGGCAGGCACATCGCTCCGCATTCTGGTACTGCAAGGGAGGGCTTTGGCCACTTTCTGCGCTGAGTCATCTGCGGAAGGCTTTGCCGGACACTGTGTTCGAATACTATGACGGGCTCGGGTCTCACATCTCCGAATTCGAACAAGAGAGGAAACGTCTGTTACTGTCAGATGCCCGTGGGTTTGGCGACCTTCATCAGTTAGTCGTACAACGGCTTATGCGTCCCGACCAGTATTTCATGCCCGATGATGGACTGTGGGAAAAGTATGCGCCCACAGAGGTACAGAGTAGAACTCATTACGTGCCTCTTAAGGTAACTCAAGAGAAAATCAGGCTGGTGGGGCAAATGCTAGATGAAATTGACGGGGGTCAACACCCGGTAAATGCCCCAGGCACAGTCCTGCTCACGGGGATGTACTCAGAATGGCATAAGTCTGTATCGCTGGTTGATGAGTTGAACATGTATGCTGAGATATTGGAGGTCATCTGTTCAGTGTCGCGGATAACGCCGATACTGGTCAAGATTCATCCCAGAACGTTCCCGAAGAAGCTGCAAGGGTTAAAGGACATATGTGCGAAGTACAATGCCGTACTGCATACCCGGCAGCAGTTGGTCGAGTACATCCTTGACAAGTCAGGGCGTCGCGATGTGGTGGTCATAGGACCGCCCAGCACAGCGCTATTGAGCACGGTTCAATTCGGCTACGGCAGAGCATTCTGCCTCAGCAAGCGCTTCATTGAATCCTACCTTGGGCATTATGAGCGCGATGAGCGCTCGCTCACTGGTGTTGACTTGCTAAGTGAGACCGGAGTGGCCGTCGTTGACTCTCTAGCGGATATGTCAGAGTTCTTGCGAGAGCAGTTGCCCCGATGATAACAGGCGTCCTGATGTATAGCGAAGTAGTAGAGCGTAATATCCTGGCTATTATCCCTGCTCGCGGTGGCTCGAAGGGCATACCGAGAAAGAATGTCAGAATTCTTTGCGGCAAACCTTTAATTGCCTATACTATTGAGGCAGCGTTAAACTCAAAGCTTATTAACAGAGTGGTTGTTTCTACTGAGGACGAGGAAATAACCAAAGCGTCGAAAAAATACGGTGCCGAGGTTATTAGCAGACCCACAGAACTGGCGCAAGACGATACTCCGTCACTTCCTGTTTTCCAGCACGCCATTAGACACTTGGAAGAGGTAAAGGATTATCATCCTGAGATTATAGTTGTCCTTCAGCCCACTTCGCCACTGAGAATTGTAGATGATATTGATAGGGCAATAGAAGAGTTCTTAAAAGGAAGTTATCATTCAATAGCCAGTGTTTGTGAAGTAGAACACCCTCCCCACTGGATGTATACTTTAGCGGGAGATAGATTGAAGCCCTTGATTGAAGAAGGAAAGAACGTGGTTCGGCGGCAGGATGCCCCTAAGATGTACCGCTTGAACGGTGCTGTGTACGTCACCAGCAGGGATATTAAAATGAAAGAAAATCGGATGTTACGCAGAGATACCAAGGCTTATATCATGCCACTTGAAAGGAGTATTGATATAGACACTGAGCTTGATTTTAAATTGGCTGAATTGCTTATGAGGGAAAGAAAGTAATAAGTAAGAATTAAGGTGAAGATAGCTAATAGATTAATAGGTGAAGGAGAGCCTTGCTTTATCATCGCCGAGGCGGGTGTCAATCACAATGGCGATGTTAACCTAGCTAAAAAGCTGATAGATGTAGCCAAAGAAGCTGAAGCCGATGCGGTGAAATTCCAGACCTTCAAGGCGGAAGAGGTAGTTAGTAAGTGTGCCGAAAAAGCAGAATATCAGAAAGAGACCACAGATGCTAAGGAATCCCAATTTGAGATGATAAAAAAGCTGGAGCTCAGCCAGAGTGATTTTGCCGAGTTATTCGATTGCGCTCAAAAGAAAGGGGTAATCTTTCTGTCTTCCCCTTTTGATAAGAAAAGCGTTGATTTGCTGGATGAATTAGGTGTGTCGGCATTTAAAGTGCCCTCCGGAGAAATAACCAACTTCCCTTTGCTAAAACATATTGCCCGAAAGAAGAAGCCGATAATTATTTCTACCGGCATGTCCACTCTTGGGGAAATAGAAGACGCTTTGGAGGTCATCCATAAGGAAGGAGCAAAGGAAATCGCTTTGCTTCATTGCATAACCGCCTATCCGGCGAGAGTGGAAGATGTAAACCTTAAGGCAATAGAAACTCTCAGATGCAAATTCAAGCTACCTGTGGGGTTATCTGATCATACTCTGGGTATCACCATACCTATAGCAGCAGTGGTGCTAGGAGCTTCCATAATCGAAAAGCATTTCACTCTGGATAAAAGCATGCCCGGACCTGATCACAAAGCTTCTCTAGAGCCAGAAGAGTTGAAACAGATGGTTAAAGCTATAAGGGAAGTGGAAAAGGCTATGGGGGATGGGAATAAGACGCCAACAGAGGAGGAGAAGCAAATCCAGAAGATAGCCCGGCGAAGCATAGTTGCCAGCGTGGATATTCCAGAGGGAACAATCATAACCAAAGAAATGCTAGCTATCAAAAGGCCGGGAACCGGGCTTGAGCCGCAATATATAGACATGGTCATAGGAAGAAAGACTAGGAAAAGCATAAATGCGAATGAGCTTGTAATTTTGGAAATGATTGAGTTATGAAAAGGACGAGACTTACCATAATAAGGAGTGCTGTTGGCTGCCTTTCCGCAATGGCTCTTAATAATGAGCTTAAGAAAGAAGGGGTAAAGGTTATTAGCATTGACTGTAATCCGCTATCTGCTGGATTATACCTTTGTGACAAGGGTTATGTTGTCCCACAGGGGGATGACCCTAGATATTTGGAAGAAATCCTCAAGATCTGCGATATAGAAGAACCAGATGCCATACTATCCGGCCCTGAGGAGGAAATCCTAGTGCTTTCAAAAAATAAAGGACTGTTTGCAGAAAGAAACATTTTGGTATTGTGTCCTGATTACGATACAGTTAGGATATGTGCTAATAAGATAGAAACCAACAGGATACTCAAAAGCCTCGACATTCCTATCCCAGAAATATATGGCAAGGAAAACATTAAATTCCCTTGCATCGTAAAACCCAGATTCGGCAGGGGCGGAAGAGAGGTATTCAAAGCAGAAGATGCTCATGAGTTAGAATACTATTCCAAAAGGGTTACTGATCCCGTAGTCCAAGAATTCATTGAAGGCACTGAGTATAGCATCGATGCCTTTGCTGACCTAGATGGAAATACACTATCCATAGTTCCCAGAGTAAGGCTTCAAGTCGAATCAGGGATTTCAGTCAAGGGAATGACTGTGTACTACGAAGAAATTATCGGTTATTCTGCCAGAATAATGAAGCAATTGAAACTAATCGGCCCTTCGTGCATCCAATGTATAAAGAGTAACCATGAATTGAAATTTATTGAGATAAATCCACGATTTGGCGGTGGCTCAATCTTGGGAATAAAGGCGGACCCAACCATCGTCACTAACCTTATAAAAATAGTAAAAGGTGAGCCCACTGTACCCAGTAGTGGGTTTAAACAAGGATTGACAATGCTGAGATATTACAGCGAAGTCTTTATTACCCAAGACGAGAAGATTAAAGCCTTGTCAGCAAGGACTCCTAAGGAGCGAGGATGAAAGCTGCTCTCTTTGACCTGGATAATACATTATATGATGCTCAGCAATATTTCCTTGGAGCGTTTATTGATGTATCTAAATATATTGCAGCAAAGCATGATATCCCTGAGCGTGCAGTGTATAAAGCATTGGTCAAGCTATGGGAAGAAAAAACAAGCATGTATCCGTACCTATTTAACGACCTGCTGGAACTCCTTCACCTTGGTCAAGATAGCCTGCCGATTGTAGTGAAGACATTTAATGAATATGCTGGCACAATAGAACCATATCCCGATGCTATTCCAACTCTACACGTATTGAAGGAAACGAGAGTTAAGCTGGGAATCATCACCGATGGCAATGCGGAGCGACAGAAGAGAAAAATTAAGCTACTTGGGCTTACACCACTTTTTGACGTCGTTATATATGCCCGGGAGGTAGCACCGAAACCATCGCCTACTCCATTCTTAGCAGCGCTGGAGAGGTTGAGCGTAAGGGCTGTGGATGCTTTCTACATTGCCGACAATCCTTTGATTGATTTCAAGGGGGCTAAAGAGGCAGGGATGAAGACGATAAGGGTATTGCAGGGAGAGTTTGCAGTAATACCTCGGGACGAACATATAGATTTCGAGATAGAAAAGCTGAGTGAATTGGTGGAGCTTACAGGTGTATAAACATGAAATTAGAAGGTAAGAAGATTCTGATAACGGGCGGGGCAGGATTCATAGGGAGTCACATTTGTGAAAGATTGTTGCAGGAAAATGCCGACATCGTCATTCTGGATAATTTTTCGACAGGGAAGCTGAGCAATATAGAGCACGTAAAGAATCATATACGGATAATAGAAGGCAATGCTGAAAACTACAGTGACGCCTCTGAAGCAATGAAAGGATGCGATATTGTTGTTCACGAAGCTTTCCCTTATGGCAAGTCAGGGATGGGGCTGAAGGAGCAATATATTGAGGCTGGGGTACTGGGAACATTCAATATTCTAAGAGCTGCTGTCGAGAACAGTTGTGAAAAGGTACTCTACGCGTCAACGGTAGCAGTATATGGTATTCCAGAGTATCTGCCAATCGACGAAAAACATCCGATAAGGCCTTTCTTGCCATATGGAGCGACAAAATATGCTGGCGAGCTTTACTGCTCAACCTTTTCAAAGTTATACGGGCTGGATACGATAAGCCTTAGGTACTTCTATGTCTACGGACCAAGATATGCGCAGTTTGACCATAGTGCAATGGTAAATTTCCTGCATTGCGCACTCGGGAAAGAGCCACTCTTGATTTACGGGGATGGTTACCAGACTAGAGATTATACTTATATTGAAGATGCTGTTGAAGGCTCCCTACTGGCATTGAGAAAGGAAGGAACGCAGGGAGAAGCCTATAATATCAGTACAGGAAAAGGCATTACCATACTGGAATTAGCTAACAAAGTGGTTGCTACTACAGAGCAGAATGTCCAGATTAACTTTGCCCAAGCCGACGAGTATAACTATTCAGATGAATACTGCACTATTCCGATAGGACTAACAAGCAGGCGGGAAGGTAAGTGGATTGATGAGAGGAATTATGTTGGCGATATTTCCCGAGCCCGGAAAGATCTAGATTATAATCCGACAATTAACTTGGAGGAAGGGATAAGAAAAACATTTGAGTGGCTACAAGGACTAAAACGAGGCTGAAGCTGTGAAAAGGAGAATAGCAGTAGTTACTGGGGCGAGAGCAGAATATGGCTATCTAAAACCGCTAATGCTGAGAATTGTAGAGCACCCCAAGCTGGAATTGCTTTTATATGTAACCGGCCTGCATCTGGTGAAAGAGTACGGAAATACAATTGAAGAAATAAGAGAGGACGGATTTGTGGTAACCAGAACCGTGGATATGGACGTTAAAGTCGACAATACTCTCTACGATACGACAGTCTCTATCGGTAAAGGTGTTATTAGATTTGCAGATGTCTTTGCCCAGAATGACCTTGAAATATTATGTATCTTTGGTGACAGAATAGAGGCATTAGCGACCGCTGTTGCTGCTGCATCTATGAATATCCCCATTGCACATATTGGTGGTGGAGAGGCAGGCCTCGGCGACATTGACGACAGCATAAGACACGCTATTACAAGTTTTGCCCATTTGCATTTTACTTCTACTGCACAAAGCAAGGAACGGGTCTTGAAACTTGGAGCGGAGGACTGGCGGGTATTTCAAGTAGGGGCATTATCTCTAGATACGATATTCAATACGAAACTGATACCGCAAGAGGAATTATTTAAGAAGTATAGTCTCCCAAACAAGTCTGTCATCCTTGTTTGTTATCATCCAACGACGACTGAGTGGCAGGAAGCTGAGAAACAGATGGGGCTAGTTATGGAGACGGTATTAGAGGCAGCTAAAGAAGAGGGTATGGAAGTTGTTGTTATATATCCTAATGCATACCCCGGGGGATACCAAATCATAGACGTCGTCAGGAATTACAATTGCGTCTATGGGAATATCCATCTTTTTGAAAGTATCCCCCATTTGGATTTCATATCACTTATGAGCAAATCATCTCTATTTGTGGGTAACTCTAGCAGTGGCATCATAGAAGCCCCTTCTCTAGGAATTCCTTATGTATGTATTGGAACAAGACAGCAAGGGAGAGAGCGAGCAAAGAATATAATCGATACTGGATACAATAAAGATGAAATTAAGTCAGGGATAAGAAAGGCTTTATTCGACAAGGAATTTCTGAATGTTGTAAACAGACGCGAAAGCCCCTATGGTGATGGAAAAGCCAGCGATAGAATCATAAGAGTGCTAAGCGATGTAAAAGTGGATAGAAGATTGTTGCAGAAGAAAATGACGTACTAGAAAGTTGAAAAGGAGGCACTGTAGAGTCGGAACTGAGGCGAAAATACTAATTATAGGTCTGTCTGCTACAGAAGAGGGAGCCTATGAGCGTCAGTTGGGAAATGTTGCCATTCTGAGTGGCGCAACTAAGATGTTAAAGGACACTATCCCCAGTGTTGATATTTCTACAAACTTCCAACTTACCGAAGCCTTTTGTAAAGAATTGGGAATAAAATCAATAAGGGACAAAGAGGTATGGAGTTTTTCACCCTCGTTCTTTCTGAAATCAATTTGTGATTTATGTAAATGCACCTTGTGGAGGTTTTTGTCTTTGTTTCGTTTGGATGTTCGGTCATTGGTAAATAACAGAAAATTGAGGGAATATAGAAGCGCTGATATTATTTTAGATATGAGCGCTGATTTGTTTAGTGATAATTTTGATTACATCAGGATGCTTAAACACTCTATTGATATTTTGTCTATTAGGCTTCTAAGAAAACCTGTAATAATCTTTGCTCAATCTCCTGGGCCATTTAGAAGTAAGTTCATTGGTCAAGTAATAAAGTCGATTCTTAACAAAACAACACTAATTACAACCAGAGAGGAAATAAGCAAGGATTCTCTGCTGAGTATTGGTGTCTCAAAAACACCAATATTCGCAACTGCCTGTCCGGCCTTTCTGTTTGAAGCAACATCGAAGGGAAGGGTTGAACAAATATTTAAGCAAGAAGGTATCTCTTTAGATAATGAACCATTGATTGGGTTAACATTCTGCAGTTTCAATATTTCCGTAAATCCTATGAGGATTATCATTCAGAACAAGTGGCTGAATACTATGAAGTATCTTCTTCCTAAGCTATTCTACAATCTGGTAGAGAAAAGGATGAAATCGGTGAAGTCTTTGGACACACATGTGACTGCTGATTTGATGCCTTTTGCGCAGGCAATTGACCATTTGGTAGAGAGACTTCATGCCACGGTACTTTTAATTCCACATATGTATGAATCTAGTTCTTCTAGATACCATATACTATCGGATAAAGGGTTGGCGGAAAAGCTTTGTGAACTTACAAACTCAGCTAATACAGAGAAGATAAAAATACTAAAAGGGAAGTATAATGCAGAAGATGTGAAAGGCATAATTGGGGAATGCGATATATTCATTAGTGGACGTATGCATGCTGCGATTGCTGCTATGACGCAAAATATTCCCACTATTGTAATACCGTATGGAAATAAATTCTATGGGATTATGCAGATGGTTGGACAACAAATATGTATTCTTGAGGAAAATAACACAGATTATATTATCTCCAAAATAGACTATGTGTGGAGGAAAAGAGGAGAAATCTCAAAACAACTGGAGGCAAGAATACCAGAGGTAAGGGAACGTGCGCTACTTAACGCTAAATTAGTAGACGACATTATTAATGAAAAAGAGAGCAGAAAGGTTTAGGTAACAGCCATGAGAATCCTTGTAATAGCGCCTCACCCAGATGACGAAGTATTAGGCTGTGGTGGAACCATAGCAAAGCACGCCTCGGCAGGAGATGAAGTTTATCTATGTATAGCCACGAAAGCTTATCCGCCGGATTGGTCCGAGGATGAAATACCACGGCGGAAGCAAGAGGTGTTGCGGGTGAACGAGATACTGGGCATTAGAAAAACCCATTTCCTGGACTTTCCTACCGTCAGATTGGACACTATACCGCAAAAAGAGCTAGCCGATTCGATTTCCAAATTCGTCGATGAAGTAAAGCCGGAGGTAGTATTTATCCCCCACAAAGGAGACGCCAATCAAGACCATCGACTTGTTTTTGAGGCGGCGATGGTGGTCACAAGACCAAAGCCTGCCTTGGGAATCAGAAAAGTGCTATGCTACGAAGTGCTTTCTGAAACAGAGTGGGCGGCACCTTCCGTAGAAAACACTTTTATTCCCAATGTATACGTGGACATCTCGGAAACAGTGGAAACCAAGTTGAAAGCCATGTCTGAGTATAAGTCGGAGCTTAAAGAGTTTCCTCATCCGCGTTCTCTCGAGGCAATATCCGCCCTGGCAAAAGTGAGAGGAGCCGCCGCAGGAGTAGACGCAGCCGAAGCCTTTATGCTGGTGAGGGAAGTATGGATCTAGGATGGAAATGACAGAACGATTTAAGGACTGGAAATATCCAGAGTTTGATGAGAAAGGAATGACCAAATGGAACTGGATGTGCCAGTACCATGAGAATTTGAAGCTAGGTAAGAACACAGACATAGGAGTGTTTACTTATATCAATGCCAAATATGGGGTTGAGATAAAGGAAAATGTTCAAATCGGCTCCCACTGTTCTATATACTCCTGGTCCACTATAGATGATAAGAACGGAAAAGTAACGATAAAAAAGAATTCTAAAGTGGGTGCCCACGCTGTTATAATGCCCGGTGTTACCGTTGGTGAGAATGCCATAGTGGGAGCATGCAGCTTTGTAACTGAGGATATTCCAGATAATGCTGTAGCGTTCGGCACACCGGCCAAGATAACAGGATATCAAGACCGAGAGGATTGAGGATGGACTGGAAAATCCCTCTGTTCAAGATTTACTGGGACGAAGAAGATATAAAGATGGTGAATGAGGCCATCCAGAGGGGCATGTTTTGGGCAATCGGTCCCAATATTGAGAAATTTGAGGATATGATTGCTCAGTATATTGGGACAAAATATGCCCTCGTTTTTAATTCAGGCACCTCTGCACTGCATGCTACCCTTTTAGCCTATGGCATAGGACAGGAAGACGAAGTAATTGTACCATCCTTCACTTTCATCGCTACGGCAAATGCTCCCCTTTTTGTAGGGGCGAAGCCTGTCTTTGCTGATATAGAAGAAAAGACTTATGGGCTGGATCCTGAGGATGTGAATAGGAAGATAACGCCCAAGACGAAGGCTATTATACCCATTCATTATGGGGGGGGGCCTTGTTTGATAGAAGAGTTGAGGGAAATTGCCAGGAAACATAATTTGTTGCTTATCGAAGACGCTGCCGAATCACTCGGGGCTACCATTGACGGCAGAAAAATAGGTAGCTTCGGCGATGCAGCTATACTCAGCTTCTGCTCCAACAAGGTGATTACCACAGGAGAGGGTGGAGCAGTAGTCACTGATTCTGCAGAGGTATATGAGAAACTCAAGCTGATACGTTCTCATGGCAGAGCAGAGACTGCTAATTATTTCTCTTCAACTGACTATGTGGACTATGTTACTTTGGGCTATAATTTTCGTATGTCAGATATTACTGCAGCCCTGGGCATTGCTCAGCTTGAGAAGATAGATAGGATCATTAAGATGCGGAGAGGAAATGCTAAAATGCTATCCGGCAAATTGACTCGAATTGCCGAAATTGAAGTTCCCCATCCCCCAGATAGTTTCTTTCATGTGTATCAGATGTATACTATAAAGGTGAAAGGGAGGGAGGAAAAAAGAGACGCCTTGGCAGCATATCTTGCTGAAAGAGGGATTATGACCAAGGTATATTTCTCACCGGTGCACCTCACTCACTTTTACAAGACTGAATTAAGGTATGATTGTGAGTTGCCGGTTACGGAGCGATTATCCCAGCAGGTTTTAACTTTGCCAATGTATCCTACACTAACGGAAGACGAAATAGACTATATTGCGGATACGATTATGGCTTTCTTTTCATAGAGAGATAAATAAATGGCAAGTATATTTCAGGACAAGAGCATATTGGTTACTGGCGGGACTGGTTCTATCGGTAGCGAAATTGTGCGGAAGGTCCTGCAATACAAACCGAACGTGGTGAGAGTTTTTGATAATGATGAGGCCGAACTATTTAACCTGGAGCAGGAACTGAGAAACTACCCTAATGTAAGGTTTCTTGTTGGAAATGTTAGGGATAAAGAGCGACTTCAAAGAGCTGTGGAAGGTATAGATTTTCTCTTTCACG
>Ga0114922_10001739_pt1 | contig 20605 bp, 17 predicted proteins | sample AartaG_FD_100975 | JGI IMG/M metagenome (GOLD analysis project Ga0114922, IMG submission 100975) | Deep subsurface microbial communities from Aarhus Bay to uncover new lineages of life (NeLLi) - Aarhus_00045 metaG | ecosystem: Environmental > Aquatic > Marine > Oceanic > Sediment | place...
TAATTCAGTATAAGAACACATTCTCTCATGATAATGCGATAATATTACTTTTCTAATTGCCTCTGCAATCTCTGTGCCACCTGGTTCACGGGTAACAATACAATCAATGTCCTTTTCTTTTAGATATTTCTCTATAAATCCGATAACAGTACTTTTTCCTGCACCTTCTACGCCTTCAAGTGTAATAAAATATGATTTTTTACTTTTCATGGTCATGTTTTAGCTGATATTTCTTAATTGCTGCCTTATGTTCTTTCAAAGTTGAGGAAAATACATGGCTTCCATCACCTTTCGCCACAAAATATAAAACTGTTCCTAGAGCTGGATGTAAGGTGGTATAAATAGCATTTTCGCTAGGCAAACAAATTGGAGTTGGCGGTAAACCTTTATGAAGATAAGTATTGTATGGAGTATTTCTTTTGAGATCTTTGGTAGTTAATTTGCCAGTAAACCTATTTCCTAATCCATAAATCACGCTAGGATCTAACTGTAAATACATATTTTTTTGTAAGCGCCGTGCTATTATTCCCGAAATTATTGGTCGCTCTTCTTTTAACGATGCTTCTTTCTCAATTATTGAAGCAGCTATCAAAGCTTTATAAGGACAATCATAAGGCGCATTTGAGTCTCGTTCTTGCCACACTTTGCTTAATTTACTCTGCATAAGGCTATACGCTATTTGTAAAATGTCTATATCTTTGGTTCCAGCACTAAATTTATAAGTATCAGAGAAAAATCTTCCTTCAGGAATCTCCCCAGGATGACCAATACGTTGCATAATTTCACTATCACTTAGTTCCTGTAACGTGTGAATTATACGTGGATTATTTTCCAATTCGGATACCATCTTACGAAATGTCCATCCTTCAATAATAGTGAAGGGATATAAAATCACTTCACCAGTTACTAATTTATGTAAAAGCCTGATTGGAGTGATGCCAGGTTCAATACAGTATTCACCAACCTGTATTTTTTGATCTTCTCTTCTTATTCGAGTCAATAAAATAAAAAAATGTGGTTTTTGTAAAACACCTTTATTCTGTAGCTCTCTTACCAAAATTTTAACTGAATCACCACTATCTATTACAAAATCAACAGCAGGCCTATCAGAAGCAATGAGCGGAGTATTTAGAAAATGCAGCCACTCTATACTTAACCATATAAAACAGCCGATTAAAGCAACGGTTACTACAACAAAAATTCTGAACCATTTACTCATCGATTAAATTTTCTTAAATAACAAAGCGCAGTTAGTTCCACCAAAACCGAGAGAATTAGAAAGAACTACATCAATATTCATTTCGCGTGCTGTATGCGGAATAAAATCCAGATCGCAATCTTCGTCTGGATTAATCAAATTTATTGTGGGCGGTGCAATTTGGTCACGAATAGCTAATACAGAAAAAATCGCTTCAATAGCTCCAGCTGCACCTAACATGTGACCGGTCATAGATTTAGTAGAACTTATGGGTATTTTATATGCCTGGTCACCAAATAGCTTTTTAATCGCCAAAACTTCAACAACATCTCCAGCAATTGTCGAAGTTCCATGCGCATTGATATAATTTACATCTTCAGGATTAAGTTTGGCATCATGCAGAGCATTTTCCATAGCACGAACCGATCCCATTCCGGTTTCATCGGGCGCAGTGATATGAAAAGCATCAGAACTCATACCAAATCCTGTTAATTCAGCATAAATATTAGCTCCTCGTCTCGCTGCATATTCATATTCCTCTAAAACTATTACACCTGCCCCGTCACCAAGTACAAAGCCATCACGATCCCTATCCCAAGGACGGCTTGCCAGTTCAGGTTCATCGTTACGTCTTGATAAAGCTCGTGCAGCAGCAAATCCTCCCACTCCGATAGGAGTAGTTGCCATTTCGGTGCCTCCTGCTAACATTACGTCTGCATCACCATAACTAATCATTCGTGCAGCATCGCCAATATTATGCGCACCTGTTGCACAAGCAGAAACTATTGAATAACTAGGACCTTTTAATCCAAATTTTATGGTTACTAATCCAGGAGCCATATTTATGATAGAGCTTGGAATAAAATGTGGAGAAATTTTACGAGGTCCTCCTTCTATCAAATTATGATAAGCCTTTTCAATTATAGGCAGCCCGCCTATTCCAGAACCGATTATCACTCCAATACGATGAGCGTTATTTTCATTTACCTCTAATTTAGCATCCTCGATAGCTTGACTTGAAGCTGCTATTGCAAATTGAACAAAATGATCAGTCTTACGTATGTCTTTTTGATCCATATACAAAGTTGGATCAAAATTCTCCACAAAAGCAGCTATCTTTACACTGAATTGTGATGTATCAAAACTTGTGATCTGTCTAACACCGCTTTTACCTTTTAAAACAGCATGCCACGTATCTGCAACATTTAAACCAAGTGGCGAAACCGCTCCCAATCCTGTTATTACTACACGTCTTCTAGCCAAGATTGATTCCTTTACTCTTTTTCTTTTAAGCTTTTTTCAATGTAATCAATTGCCTGTTGAACAGTTGTAATTTTCTCCGCTTCTTCATCAGGAATTTCAGCGTCAAATTCTTCTTCCAATGCCATCACTAATTCAACGGTATCCAAAGAATCGGCACCAAGATCATCTACAAATGAAGCCTCAGGAACAATTTTTTCTTCTTCAACCCCAAGTTGATCAGCAATAATTTTTATAACACGTTCTTTTACACTAGCCATTAATTCCTCCTTATTTAAATAAAAAATTTAATATAAAAAACACAAATAGTTTATGCGAAACAAAATAAGTTGCAAGTATTTTGTGCTTACGCCATAAACATACCACCGTTAACATGCAGCGTTGCCCCAGTAATATATGCAGCTCGGTGCGAAGCCAAGAAAACTACAGCATTAGCAACATCTTCTGGTTGTCCAATTTTTCGCATAGGAATCATATTTAACAATGAATTCCTTTGCTCATCTGATAAAGCTTGAGTCATCTTAGTATCAATAAACCCCGGAGCAACCATATTAACTGTAATACTGCGACTGGCTACCTCTTGCGCTAAAGATTTGCTGAAAGCGACCAAGCCAGCTTTAGCTGCCGAATAATTAGCCTGACCAGCATTACCTATAAATGCTACTATAGAAGCAATACTTATAATACGTCCCCAGCGCGCTTTAATCATATCTCTTAAACAGGATTGGCTAACTCTAAAAATAGAATTTAAGTTAGTTTCAATCACTGCATTCCATTCTTCAGCTTTCATACGTAACATTAAATTATCACGAGTAATTCCAGCGTTATTAACCAGAATAGCTGGAGGACCATAATTACTGCGAATTATATCAAGCGCTTTATCAATAGAATTCTGATCAGTTACATCCATCACCAACCCTTGTCCTTTAAATCCGAATTCCTTTATATATGCATCAACTTGTTGAGCTGCATCTTGATTAATATCCACACCGATTACTGTTGCGCCTTGCTTGCCTAATTCAATAGCAATTGCTTTACCAATGCCACGGCCTGCACCAGTAACTAGTGCAATTTTATTTTCCAATTCCATAATTACCCCCTTAATAAGTCTTCAAATTTTATTGTTGGTAAATCACTTACAATACGTTTATTTAACCCAGCAAGAACCTTTCCCGGCCCACATTCCACTAAATAATCCATATTCTGTTGATGTAGAAATTGAATGGTCTCCACCCAACGAACCGGATTGTATAACTGCCTTACCAAACCATCACGTACATCATCTGCACTTTGATAACATTCGACATCCACATTACTAACAACAGGAATCTTTGTTTTAACAATATTAATTTTACCTAAACTTTTCACTAATTCCTCAGCTGCTGGTTTCATTAACTTACAATGAGCCGGAATGCTAACTTTTAATAACTTTGCCACTTTTGCGCCTGCTACTTTAGCAATTTCTATTGCCCGTTTTACGGCCTCTATATGACCAGATAATACTGTCTGACCAATAGCATTATAATTAGCTGCAGCCAAAACTTTACCTTGGGCAGCTTCCTGGCAAATTCTGTCAATCCTATCTTCGCTCAATCCGATAATCGCTACCATCCCCCCCTGCCCTGCAGGCACAGCTCGCTGCATAAGCCGCCCACGCTCTGCAACTAATTTTATTGCATCTTGATAATTTATAGCAGCAGCACAAACTAACGCGCTATATTCCCCTAAGCTGTGTCCGGCCAAAAATAACGGCCTAGTTTCATTTCGACTTTGCCATATACGCCACATAGCAATTTCACTGGCCAGTAGAGCCAACTGAGTATTCTCAGTCAGGTTCAACTGTTCTTCTGGTCCTTGCTGCGTTAACTGCCAAAGATCATATTGCAATATTTGAGACGCTTCAAGAAAAGTTTTTTCTACGACAGGAAATTCCCTAGCGAGTTCTGCTAACATTCCAACATACTGCGATCCCTGTCCCGGAAAAACAAAAGCTAATTTCTTAACCATTGATTTACTTCTCAAATCTATCTTCAGTTCAGCAAATTAATAATCAACCAATGCTGAACCCCATACCAGCCCAGCACCAAAAGCCTCCATTACTAAAGTATCCCCATGGTTAATTTTTCCACTACGCACTCCCTCATCTAACGCCAACGGTACAGAGGCTGCAGAAGTATTACCATGTTCTTGTATAGTCAATATCACTCGTTCCATAGGTAACTTTATTCTTTTTGCAACTGCCTTGATAATACGCAAATTAGCTTGATGAGGAACCAACCAATCAATATGTGATATATCAATATTGTTATAATCTAGCGCTTCTTGGACGACTTCGCTCAATTTAATTACCGCGATTTTAAACAATTCGTTACCCTGCATTTTAATATAAGGAGATTCATTAACTCCATACAATGCATTTTTGGCATAAAGTAATTGCTGATAACTACCGTCTGCGTAAAGATGGGTAGAACGAATACCAGGTTTATTATCTGCTTTAAGTACTACTGCACCTGCACCATCACCAAATAACACAGATGTGGAACGATCTTGCCAATCAGTGATTTTAGATAGTGCTTCTGCAGTTACCAGTAAAACATGTTTCGCTAAACCATTTTTAATATACTGATCAGCAATACTTAACCCATATATAAAACCACTACAAGCAGCATTGATATCAAATGCAGGACAATTTTTTATACCAAAATTTTGTTGCAAAATACAAGCTACACTTGGAGTAATAAAATCAGAAGTAATAGTTGCCACAATGATTAGATCTATCTTGTCTTTATCTATTCCAGCACTATCAATTGCTCTTTTAGCAGCGATTTCAACCATGTCGGTTAATTTTTCATCATCGGCAATAATGTGACGTTCTTTAATTCCAGTACGTTCTACAATCCATTTATCAGTAGTATCTACCATTTTCTCCAAAGCAAAATTAGTTAAAACTTTTTCTGGTAAGTAACTACCAATACCAATGATGCGTGAATAAACCATTAAAATTCCGCCTCTTCAAGCATTATTCCAACTTGTTCTCCGATACGTTGTGGAACATTTTTTTCTACTTCTAAAATAGCTTCTTTAATGGCATTGGCAAACGATGGTGTATTTGCCCCACCATGGCTTTTGATTACAATACCTTGTAATCCTAGTAAACTTGCGCCGTTATAACGACCAGGATCTAACTTTTTTTTCAAATCATTTAAAACCGGATAAGCAGTTATAGCCGCAATACGTGAATACCAATTTTTTTTAAATCCCTGTTTAATATAAAAAGCGATTAATTGCATAGTACCTTCTATCACTTTAAGCGCCACATTACCAACAAAACCATCACAAACCACAACATCAGCAATTCCTTTAAAAACATCATCTCCTTCTACATAACCTATATAATTAATATGCTTACTTTCTGATAATAATTGTGCAGCATGTTTTACCAAATCATTACCTTTAATCTCCTCCTCACCGATGTTTAACAAACCAACTTTTGGTGTTTCAATATCATCCAAAGCAGATGTCAATACTGATCCCATAACAGCAAATTGATAAAGATGATCAGCACAAGAATTTATATTTGCTCCCAAATCTAGCATACGTACATCCTTACTGGAATTTACAGTAGGAAATATAGTAACAATCGCTGGCCGATCTACACCAGACAAAGTCCTTAACACGAACCTAGAAATCACCATTAATGCACCAGTATTGCCAGCACTAACACAAGCTTGAGCCTCACCGCTTTTTACTAAATCAATCGCAACTCGCATAGACGAATCCTTTTTAGTCCGTAAAGCCTTTGATGGCAATTCATCCATAGTCACTTGTTGTGATGCATGATGGATACTAAGCCGTTTATTATTACGCCGAAGAAATCCTAGTTGTGATTTTATTTGCTTCTCATCACCTACTAAAACTAATCGCACATTCGCATATTTTTTCAGTATGCTCAAAGCTGCTGGTACAGTTACTGCCACTCCATAATCACCACCCATAGCATCTATGGTAATAGTTACATTATTCATGATTAGGGTTTTTCTTCTTCTTCCGTTATAGGCTTTTGTTTAGGAATGATTACTTGACGACCACGGTAATAACCATCGGAAGTTAGATGATGTCGATGATGAGTTTCACCGCTAGTCTGGTCGGTTGATAAGGTAATTGGTTTCAAAGCATCATGAGAACGACGCATATCTCTTTTTGAACGTGTTTTTCGACTCTTTTGTACAGCCACAATATTACTCCTCAAAATTTACACTTAATATAAATATTAGCCTGATGTAACCTAAGTGTCAATTACAGTTTAAGAACACACCTTTTGTATGTTATTCCCAAGAAAGCTGGAATTCATAAGTTATTCAGGCTATTGGTTTTTCAACTCCTAGAATTTATTTCCTAATAGACTAAAATTTAACTTCTATTAATTGATTAAAAATCATGAAATTTTAAATGTCTCTTTAAGTTTTTCTTAATGTTTCGGTGCTTTAATTAAAATATATTAATAAAGTTTTTAATCTCCCCACATGAATGTGAATTTGGTTTACGGAATTTATTAGTGATTAAAAGTGAGAGATATAAATATGTTGAGTAAAATACAAGAAAAGATAATAATTGGAACGCTAAATTTTCCTATTTCAGAACTTGAGCAACTTGAACCTATGAACGCAATTATAGCTTTAAAAAGCCTCCTGATTAGGGGTAAAAATGAATGGTTAACCAGAAAGGATTACCTGAAACAAGAATTTCTTGATACAGTGGATGCTATTGAGCAAGTACACAAAATTCTTACTCATGATTGTCCTCAAAATCGTAACGTTGGTAATGTAATAACAGGTGGTATTGAATATGGTGTTAAAGACGGAATTGTTTACTATCATCGTGGCGAAGAACTTTTTAGTGAACCACAAGGACTACTTGGTTTAACAGCATATCAGGATGCAAACACAACACATCCTGTTACAAAAGAAGATGTAGTATCCTTCATAAAAGATATAGTAGAACAACGAATCTCTGAGATTATTGAAAAATCTGGTAAGAAAGAAATTATCGGAGTCATCAAAGGTAAAAGAAAAAATGATAAAGATGCAGCAGAAGATATCATTAGATGGATTTGCTATGACGATCAATTGTTAACTAAACCATTGCAAGATGGCTATACAGTTTTTCATTTAATTTGCGAATATGGCACAAAGGAGATGTTGTCTTTGTTTATAAAAACCTATGCACAGGAGTTATGCGAAAATATAAATAATTTTTTAGAAAATAAACCCACAGAATGGAAATCTAATCTTCTACAACAAGATTTCCTCGACATGCAATTATTAGAAGCAAGTAGAACAGGTTATTATGATGATGAAGTTAAGTGTTACCTCATTTTAGGTGCTAACGTTAATATACAAGATCAGAAATACAGTGATTCAGAACTTTATGAAAAGGGAAAAAAAGATGAGCCATGTTCTTCTACTAGAGAAATTGTTTCTAATTCTCCTGGTTCTCCTATTGGACGGAAAAAAATTGTTCCATGTACTCCTATTACACCGAAAAAACATGTTCTACGTCCTTTTAATAAACAAAAAAAACCTAAACAATCTTTTGTGCCTAATTCTAAGAATCCTAATAAATATACGCCATTACATTATGCGGTTTTACGTAATAAAATAGAAATGGCAATAACTTTAATTCAAGCAGGTGCTAGATTAGGTGTAGCTAATGCATATGGCAAAACACCTTTACAATTAGAAACATCTCTAGAAATTAAAGAAGTATTAGAAAAAGCACAACAACAATCTTCGCCAACAAAATTATTGGGTAAACGCAATATGTTTACTGATACATCAGAGCAAAACAAACGACAGCGTATTGAAAATCCAGACGTCGAAAATCAAAATCCTAACCCAACTAGCGAAGTTAAACTTCCTCAATTTTCATAACATCATGCTCAGAGCGTATCGCCCCTATTGCATAATGCAATTCGCCGTGCGCTTCTGCATGAACAGTAAATAGCGGCTGGTCAATTTCAACTTTAGAAGCAACATTAACATGCAATTCTAAACCAGCTGCTTTAGCACGAGGAGCACCAGCTAACTTTGCAATAGTAGCCAAACGTCGATTATCTATTTCAGTAACTGTACCCGCTTGAGAAGCGGTTATGGTATGTCTGTATGGTGCAACTGGAGGTTTAAATAATCCACCTTGCGCTTGGCATATAGCCTGAAATTTTTGCCAAGCTTTACCACTATCTAATATCTCTTTTGCTACTTGAAACCCCTTACCTTTAGATACTTTAGGAGAAAATTCCAGAACTTTTCCAGCTAAAATGAGAGATTTTTCCCGTAAATCCTGGGGCGCATCCTTTCTTCCCTGTAACACTGCCAAAACATCATGAGCTTCTAATGCAGGGCCGATTCCCTTGCCAATAGGGCGAATTCCGTCTGAAAATAGCACTTCAACATGTATGCCTATAGTCTTGCCTATATTCTCAAGTTGTTTTTTAACTCTGTTTGCAGCTTCAATACTACGCAACTTTGCACTGGGCCCTATAGGCATATCAATAAGTATATGAGTAGATCCAGCCGAAACTTTTTTTGAAAGCACCGAAGCAACCATTTGCGCTTCGTTATCTAAATTTAATGCCTTTTCGACACGAAGTAAAATCTCGTCAGCGGGACTAAGATCAGCGATTCCACCCCACACAATACAGCCATTTTCTTTATCCACCACTTCACGCATCTTTGGCAAACTAAGCTGTACTGGAGCTAAAACCTCCATAGTATCCGCTGTACCGGCAGGCGAAGTAATAGCCCGCGAAGAAGTTTTGGGAATGGTTAATCCATACTCGGCAACAATGGGTACTACTATCAAAGTAGTACGATTTCCAGGCAAGCCGCCAACACAATGTTTATCAACAACTTGCTCTGCAGGCCAAGTCAGCTTATTGCCAACATTTATCATTGCTTGAGTTAGAGTGAGAATTTCCTTATCGTTCAATCTTCCTCCAGAACACGTAGTAATAAAGGATGAAACATGCACATCAGAATATAAACCATCAGCAATATCTTTAATAATCGCTTGCATTTGCTTAGCATTAAGTTCTTCACCAAAAATTTTAGAACGTACATGACTCAAAGAGTCAAGCGGAGCAGAATGTGATAATCTAACTACATCACCTTCTTTTGCATCCAATAACTGCCATGCAAATTCCGATAAACCTATTTTATTCTTTGGTAACAAATGATTACCAACTATATTTAAAGTAGCAATAATAAAACGATTATTCAAAGAAACATGAATTCGTGCCATCGCCTCAAAGCCTTCCGAACGGCAAATATCACTATCATGATTAATAAACGCTATTGCTTGCCGATAGGTATCGATGCCCATACGGTGGGCATATAAAATTTGATTATTATTATCCATTATTTATTCCTCTAATTCTTCCTACTTTATAATATCCATACTTCTTTGTCATCCCGCAACTCTCCTCGTCGTCCCGCGGCTTGACCGCGGGATCCAGGAGATTCGCAACGGCGTAATTAATAACATCCTTGTTGCTGGATCCTGGCCAATCCACGGCCAAAATTACGGAATTAAATCCTCAAGTTGACGCTTTCACGGGAATGACAGGTGAGTATTTTAAACATTCAATAACTTAAGAAATTCTTTTTCATTTAAAATCTTTATTCCCAATTCTTTAGCTTTAGAAAATTTAGAACCTGGATCCTTTCCCACAACTACATATGACGTGTGCTGCGATACGCTAGAACTTACTTTTGCTCCTAATTCTTGCAATCGTTCCCGAGTCTCTTCTCTAGTCATACTTTCCAAAGTACCGGTTAAAACAAATGATTTACCTAATAAAACTTGCTTTCTTTTTATCTCACCTTCTGGCCAATGGACACCTAATTGGCGCAGTTTACTAATTAGCTCACGATTATGATGCTGCTTAAAAAATGTTATTATATGTAAAGCTGCTACGGGACCTATATCTGGAATATTCTGTAAAGTCTCTACATCAGCCTTGATAAGATCATCCAAATTACCAAAATAATCAGCTAAACTGCGTGCTGTCGCGATCCCTACTTCGCGAATTCCTAAAGCATAAAGAAACTTAGTTAAAGTCGTTTTTTTGCTCTTTTCTATAGCGGAAATTAAATTCTGTGCTGATTTTTCTGCCATACGTTCCAAATTTGCAATTTGATCGACTGTTAAAGTATATAAATCAGCTACATTCTTTACTAAACCCTTAGCAACCAGTTGTTCAACAATCTTACTGCCCAAGCCCTCAATATCCATAGCACCCTTAGAAGCGAAATGCCTAATCGATTCTTTACGTTGCGCACTACAAAACAGACCGCCACTACATCGGGCTACCACTTCACCTTCGGCTTTGACTACATCAGATTTACATACCGGGCATTGTTCTGGTAAATCAACAATTTTGCTAACTCTTGGGCGGCGATCTAAAATCACTGATACCACTTCTGGAATTACATCTCCAGCACGCCTTACAACCACAGTATCGCCTATACGAATATCTTTACGCTGGATTTCATCAATGTTATGCAAGGTGGCATTACTGACTGTGGCACCACCTACAAATACCGGTTTTAATCGTGCTACGGGAGTTAGGGCTCCAGTTCTACCTACTTGAAATTCAACAGCAATGATTTGTGTTAATTCTTCTTGTGCAGCAAATTTATGTGCAATTGCCCAACGTGGCGCCCGTGATATTATACCGAGCTTGTGTTGCGCATTAATATCATTTACTTTATAAACTACTCCATCAATTTCGTAGGGCAATTCATTACGTTTCTTATCCATTTTATGGTAGTAATCTAAACAACCCTCAACTCCTTGGACAACCTTAATTTTCGAATTAACTCTAAATCCCCAATTTTTCAACAGTTCAAAAACCGTATTATGCTTAGCAGGCAATTTTCCATTTTCCATTGCAACAATCGAATAACAGAATATTTGCAAAGGCCGTTTGGCAGTTATATTAGGATCCAGTTGCCGTAAACTACCAGATGCAGCATTGCGCGGATTAACAAAAACTTTCTCACCAGCCTTAAGAGCAAGTTTGTTATATTTTTCAAAATCTGCTTTAGGAATATAAACCTCACCACGCACTTCTAAAATCCGTGGATATTTTTGACCATGTAATTTTAACGGAATAGATGCAATGGTTCTGGCATTCTGCGTTATATCTTCACCAACAGCACCATCACCACGTGTCGCAGCTCGCACTAAAACACCATCTTCATACAATAAACTAACCGACACTCCGTCAAACTTGGGCTCACACATATATTCAATATCATGCTTAACATGCAATCGATCTTTAACCCTTTTATCGAACGCCCGTAATTCATTTTCACTAAAAACGTTCTGTAAAGATAACATCGATACTTTGTGTTTTACTGGGGCAAATTCTTTTAATGGTTCAGCGCCGATTCGCTGCGTAGGAGAATCTGGAGTAATAAGTTCAGGATATTGTGCTTCCAATTCTTGTAGTTCACGAAACAAATGATCGTATTCTGCATCAGAAATAGTCGGACTATCTAAAATATAATATTTATAATTGTGTTTTCTAATTACCGAACGCAATTTCTCAACACGTCTTAATATTTGCTTAGAAACCATGTTGTTAATTTGTTCCTTCAAATAAATCATAAGTATATAAACTATCTTCATAATTACGAATTTTACTTCGCCACCTTTCGATCACTGATTGATCTAATAACAAATGACGCTCATCCCTGATTTCACCACCCAAATCATCAAGCAACTGTCTTGCTACATCAAGCATGATTTCGAAAACTGATGATGGTTTCTTATGGCCGTCGATACGCATAAATAATGTCAAACCTTGACAAGTACAATTTCCCATATCATGGATATCAAACGTACCCGGCTCGGTGGCCGAAGCCAAACTAAACAATATGTTTCCTTCACCATTTTTTTGCTTATGGCGATGAAAAATATTCATTTCGCCATATCGAAAACCATTAGCTAATAAAGCCTGTAACAATTCGTAACCTCCATAGGGACGATTTTGACTTGCTACAAGATGCATAACAATTAACTGATAAGGAGAAATGTTTTCTTTTCCTTCTTGAGCAGAACTGTCCTTCGATTCGACTTGTTGAGGATCTACTTCATTTAGCTCTTCGATAGTCTCACGCTCTTGTTCTATTTCCTCCTCAGCTTCCGAGCTTGTGAATACAGGCTCCTCCTTATATTCAGTAAAATAAGCTTTTTGCTTTCTATATCTAAATATAAAAAAACCTATCAAAATAAGAATAACAACAAATAGTATTACCCATGACATCAAAACATCTCCTCTTTATTTACTTACATATTGAATATTTCTTCTGTCTATTAAAGATTTTAATTATTTCAAAACACAGAATACACAATATTCCTGCAACTAAACAAATAACTAAATCGAGTAAATTTAATATACCAAAATGAAACACATTATGTAAAAAAGGAATATACAACACAACACCGAGAAACACCAACGCGCCACTTATAATCCACCATAATGCAGGATTTGGTAATCGTAAACTGGCTAAAACATTATGCGACCAAGAGCGATTGCTAAATATCAAACCAAGATTACCCATAACTAGCGCGGTAAAAGTCAGTGCTCTAATTTTAGAAGTGTTGTATCCAGAATAATAGCCAAAACTAAAAACAGCTAAAACGATAAACAAAACAATACCGCCTTGTATTAAACTCATTCTTAAAAGTCGCCAATTAAATACTGATTCTTTTGGATCGCGGGGGTTACGCTTCATAACATCCATTTCTTCAGGCTCAGCTTCAAAGACAATTGAACATGCTGGATCGATTATTAATTCTAGAAAGACTATATGAACCGGTAGCAAAATAAGCGGCCAGCCAAATATTACCGGAAGCAATGACATTCCAATAATCGGTATATGAACCGAAAATGTGTAAGTCATTGCTTTTCTAATATTATCAAATATTCTTCTACCCAAACTTATAGCTTGAACAATGGAAGAAAAATCATCATCGAGTAAAACTAGTTCCGAAGCTTCGCGTGCCACATCTGTACCACGCTCTCCCATAGCAATACCAATATGTGCTGACTTTAAAGCTGGAGCATCATTTACTCCATCACCAGTCATAGCTACTATTTCACCATTGGCTTTCAAAGCATTTACTATGCGTAACTTTTGTTCCGATACAATACGAGCAAAAATACTCACATTTTTAATTTGCCGACGTAAGTCCGCATCACTCATCTTCTGTAATTCTTGACCAGTAATAATATTTGCTGATGAATCCAAACCAATTTGTCTGGCAATATTCATGGCTGTTTCTGAATAATCACCGGTTATCATAATTACTCGAATACCAGCCTGATGACATTTCTGAACCGCTTCAGGAACGGCTAATCTTATAGGATCAGCTAACCCTATCAAACCAAAAAATTTAAATTTAAACTCATGTTGTTCCTTTGGCAAATCTTTTTCCTGAAATTTCGCTTTCGCCACTCCAAGAACGCGCAACCCTTCACTCGCCAAAGTTTTTATATGCTTAAATAATTCTTCTGCTTGTTCCTTATTGAGATGACATAAATCGATTATTGCTTCAGGAGCTCCTTTGGCAGCGATTTCAAAAGTCTTATCATGTGGAGATCTCCAAACATGTGAAATAGCTAAAAGATCTTTAGATAACGGATATTCACGCACTAACTGCCAATCTTTATGTAAATGCCCAGTGTCATGAAGATACTTATCACCTAGCCTTTTAATAGCCTTTTCCATAGGATCAAATGGATCTCGCTGGCTAGCTAAAATACTATATTCGATCAAATTATGAAAATTCTCAGGTAATGGTTTTTTAGTTTTGACTAGAGCTGTTAAGTCAAGAAATTTACCAGCAACAAAAATTTTATTAACCTGCATTTCGTTCCTGGTTAATGTCCCTGTTTTATCTACACATAATACCGTAGCTGATCCAAGTGCTTCAACTGCAGGAACTTGGCGAGTAAGAACATGCTCGCGAGAAATACGCCAAGTCCCCAAAGCAAGAAAAGTCGTCAATATCACCGGGAATTCTTCTGGCAAGATTGCCATTGCTAAAGTAATTCCAGCTAATGCTCCACCTAACCAATCGCCGCGATTAAATCCATAAATTACTGCCACTAAAACACAAACAGATAATCCAACGATAGCAATATTACGCACTATGCGTGTAGTTGTTTTTTGCAACAAAGTTCGTTCTGGTTTAATGACCTGCAAAGACTTGCCAATTTTACCCATTTCGGTATTGGCACCAGTACTATAAACCTCGGCAATACCGTTGCCTCCCACTACCAGAGTACCAGCATAAATATTGGGTTCCTTATCAACTATCTTATATACAGGTACCGATTCTCCGGTTAACAATGACTCGTCAACCGAAAGGTTGTTAGCTAAAATAAGTTTACAGTCTGCAGGAACAAAATCACCTTCATGGATAACTACGATATCTTCACGTACAACTTCTCTCCCCGCAATTCGTTTTTCTTTACCGCCACGAATAACCAAAGCACGCGGACTAGAAAGTTTTCGTAACGCATCCAGAGCACGCTCACTTTTATGCTCTTGATAAAAGGTAATGCCCATAATAACAAATACAAAACTAACTAACACAAGCGCTTCGCGAGCATCACCTAAAATAAAATATAGAATTCCACCCGCAATAAGCAGTAAAAACATGGGTTCAGCTACAATCCGATATACAATTTCAAAAATGCCGCGCTTACGTACCGAAGGAAGTTCATTATAGCCTTCCTGCTTTAGTCTTTTAGCCGCTTTTTGCGCAGAAATGCCAGAAATTGTCGCTAAATTAACCCGGCTATCCATAACATCGAAATCCATTTACCATGGCCAATATGACAAGAAAATCGGATTTACATTTTGTGATAAATGGCCAAGATGAGACCATATTGGATCATACAATAAAAGATTAATCATCATGAACGATAAAACTCCACATACAAAAATTATTACTGAATATTGTGGGTAATATTTAAAATACCGTCTAATCAGCATAACAGTAATAAATAAAAATGATAAAAATATAATAGCTGAAATAAAATATGCAGGTAAAGGCGTAGCAGCAAAATAATTGTAAATCAACAAAGCTGCGATTCCAACAAAACCGATGATAGGCATATAAAAGCACAGTTTTAGTAGAATTGATCGCGTGGTCCGAAATAATTTTGATGAATCGACAAAAATGTAAGCAGCAAGTAACGAAATAGCCGGAACTATTGATAATATATAACGAGCTTTTTTATCATGTACTAAAGTCAACATTACAATAATCACTAAAAACCAGACACTAAGGGACAACAAAAATTTCATATTCTGTGATAACGGCCGAAAAATTTCCTTTCTTTTCTTAAAAATAACGGCTAATGCAAACAAAACCGTAAAGCCGTAATTTAACAAACCGTTACTAAAATAAAAACGAGAGATAACACTACTACTTCCATATAATCTGCCTATACCTTCCGCCATTACCACATCATGCATAAAACTAACTCCGCCCTGAATATAAGCCGCCAACAATAGCAATGCCATACCAACTATAAACAAAACAAAGCTAAACGCAGAAAAAACTATTAACAATCGCCACTCTTTATTAAATAAATAAAAACTAAACACCACAGCCGCAGGGATAATAAAACCGATCGGCCCTCGCATAATTAAACCACCCAAAAGACCAAGCGGTAATAACCACAATCGTCGATTATCCTGTGCTATTTTTGCCGTATAAACTAGATAAAAACAAAAAGTTGTCATCAACATCGGATAAACATCCATGGCCAATGAATGAACAGCATCGATAAACTTCCAAGTAAATAAGGCAAATAATACTGCATATAGGCCCCATTTTTTATCGTGTAATGCTCCAAGTTTATAGATCAGAACTAATGTCAGTGAAGCTGCAAGACAATACAGGACACCAACTGTAAAAATAGAAACTTTCCCGAAAGGCAATGAAGCCAAATAGATCAAAAATGTATTCCCAATTGGATAATCTGGATACGCGTGGCCATTTATCATCGGAAAATAAGTCAAACCATGATGTAACGCATTTTCAACAAAAATTGGAAATCGAGCTGTATAATCGACCATACCTCCACTGTACTGACATAACATGAGAACAATAAAACCGATAAAAAAGATACTTAATGCAGGTTTTGCAATAAATAATTTAGAATAATTTTTTCCTATCTCGTTAATCATTAGGTGATTTTACTCTAAAAATAACCATTTTATTATAGGAAAGACGGCAAATAAGGCAAGGGAAAACCTTTTGCGAAAGCGACTACTATGATATATACTTTTTATTATTCCCCGGTAGCTCAGTTGGTAGAGCGGGTGACTGTTAATCACTTGGTCGGCGGTTCGAGTCCGTCCCGGGGAGCCAGATTCTAAAAGGCTTATCTCTAAATTCAAGACTCTGATAAAAACAAAATGGTGCAATTTTGGTGCACTAGCTAATAATAAATGGCAAAAATCCTCATAAGTTAAACTTTTCTCGTCGACAAATTAATGCTTTTTGCCCAATAATGTTAATAGGCTATAAGATGGCTGAGCTTTTAAGCAGCAATAAGATTAAAAACCTTGAGTGTAAAGATGAGATAGACACTATCGTAAATGAGTGGAATGTTGTAGCATCGGAGCTTGTAGTGATTATGCTTAGAAGTCAAGAGTTTAAAGCGAAGGATTGATTGTGATAATATTGTAATCTAAAGCTGTGGGATTAATCTTGCAGCTTTAGGTTGGTTTTATAATATCATTCTGCAAGCAATATGCTTGTAAAGTCTAGTTGTCTATGTGCTGGGCTATTTTAAGGAACATAGATTTTGTTAGTATTGATTGATGAAAGCGGTTGTCCTGGGTTTGAGCTTCATAGAGGTTCCTCTCCTTATTTTGCTCTTGCAATGGTAATTTTTTTTGATTTTATAGAGGCGGAAAAGACTAGTAGTAAAATAGCTGAGCTACGAAATGTTTTGCGTATTAAGAATGAATTTAAATTTAGCAGGTCTCATCCTAATGTGAGAGATGCTTTTTTTAACGCAATTAGTAATTATAATTTTCAGGTACGTGCATTATTTGTAAATAAAGCTGATATTAAGAGTAATTATTTACGGCAGAATCGTGACTCATTTTATAATTATTTTTTGAAGGTGTTACTTGATTATGATGCTGGAGTATTAAATGAAGCAAGTATAAAAATAGACGGCAGGGGAACAAGAGGTTTTGTAAGAAATCTCACCAGTTATCTAAGAACTCAGATTAGTGGTGTGAAAATCAAGAAAATAAAATTTGTTAATTCACATCAAGATAATTTAATTCAATTAGCTGATATGGTGGTTGGTGCAGTTGCACGAGCAAATCACTTACCTACAAAAGATAAATGGTTTAAAATTCTAGAAAGTAAAGGAAGAATAGCTAATATTTGGTATTTTAAGTAAAACGTCTATTGTGCCCTAGACTGTTTTGCAGTCAAGCACACCCATCGGGGGCTGTTCGGGCACAAAGACTAGGTAATTGTTATTATAGACTTTATTTATAGTTTTGCAATAATTAATTTTTTGGTTGTCACTAACACGACATATGACCGAGGTAAATAACACTTTAACTGACCGCTGTGAGATACAGGAATATAATTTATAACATAAATGGAAACTATAGTCCTAAATACCAAATATCGGTGGATCGCTTTTGAACTTTATCAAAAAGCCTCTATATGGTGTTACCGTATGCGTCGTCGCAAGAGAATAGCAAGTGAATACAGCTCATGGTGGTCTTTTATTTGGTATTGGGGAGCGCATATTACAGCCTGGTTGAAAGATTTCAGATCGGGTTGCCACCGATTTTCGCCTATGATGCAATATAAATTTTCAGATGAAGTTGTACGAGTTTGGTCATACCTAGATTGTCTAATACTGCACTTAATATTAAAGATCATCAAGCCCACGTTTAAACATGTTATTTCTCCACTATGTCTGCATTTGAAAGGCCCTGCTGCAATAAAATATATAACTCAAGATATCAAAGCAGCGTTGGACACAGGGCGCTATAGTTATTGTTTGCGCCTTGATATTCGTTCTTATTATGCTTCCATCAACCATCACCTATTGCTTGATCAGCTGTATAAGCATTACGATGACCCAATCCTTCACCGTTATTTTGAAGCTATTGTTACAACTGGTGTTGACTGTGATGGCCAAGTGATCTTACCTAACTGTGGCATTCCGATTCGCAGCAGTTTATCGCCATTTTTTGGTGCTCTTTATTTAACAGATTTAGATCGTGCATTTGAGAATTGTCGAAACATCTTTTATCGTCGTTACATGGATGATATAATAATTCTCGTAGAAAATAAGCGTCAATATGCAAAAGCGCGCAAAAGGGTATTTGAAATTTTGAAAGAATTAAAACTAAAAATCTCTCCGCACAAGACCCGTATGGGAACATTGAAGGGAGGATTTCATTTTCTAGGGTGTAACTTTGAGGTGTCGCGAAACCCTCAACGACAAACCCAAGTGGCGACAGTGGATATTCATGCTAGAACTTGTCGCCGTGCCCTTGATAAGGTACAAGCGATGAGACAAGATGCCGTTCATCCGGTGAATATTCAACGCTACTTATTAAGATGGGCAACTTGGTGGCAAACTGTCACACAGTTAGAAAGATTTGCATTAATTTTTAAGTGGGTAAGATTTACTGAACATGTTCAACACAGTTCGGTTTGGTTAGGACGAGGACTCTTGATTAATTCTCCGTACTATATAATCTTATCCGTATTCTCTAACCAAAATCAAAAAGCGTATTGAGTTTTCCCATAGCTTTTTGATTTATTTGACAGAGGGCTTAAATATATGAAAACTCAAACTTACGGACTTCTCTGCTGCAAGTGGACCCGCCCACCATTCATGTCTCTTCTTGACTCACGGTGGACCGGTGCGCGGGATGAGTATAAAAAATGTCGGTTTAATGGGACGCAAGAAGATTTTGAAAATAATAATCCGCCATACGACGGAACGATTACATGGATTAAAGGTCGGGTTAAGGGAGTTCGAGTTTATGGGGTAAAAAGGGCAAAAGGCGAATATGAATACGAAGCTCGGTACGATGAAGGGCCGGAGGATAGAAAATGGATGGAAGATAATGACATAAAGTATCTCAAGCAGCTGCTTGACAAAGGAGAGCTCAAAAAAGCTGAACCAGATGTTTGGTATCTCCGTGAAATGGATGGAGCACAGAGGACAGACATCGGTGAATGGTGGAGCCAAAAGCTAAAATTGCCAAATATCGGCGACATACTTAAAAACGCAGCAGAAAATTACAAACAATTTGCTGCTAAAGAACAGGAACGAGCAACAAAAGCTAAAGAAGAAGCAGCAGAAAAACAGCGCTTGTTGAAGGAGAAGCAAGAACAAGAACGCCAAAAAGAGTTAGAAAAAGAAAGGCGGCAAAAAGAAGAACGTGAGCGTGAACAGAAAATACGCGAGCAAAAAGAGCTTGAACAAAGAAAGCAAATGGAAAAGGTTAATCATAAATCTGAAGAAAAGGAAAGGTATTTTTTACAACGAAGGCTCCGATCCCTTCTCGAGGAAATCTCGGAATATCTGCGATTTTTCGAATCACCAGACAAAGTAACACGACTGACTGCAGATGATCGTCAAAATATCACTCAACTATCGAAGTATATAGCCGAGTATCAACTGGAGAAGTCCCAATCAGAATCTGATTGTGACGCTGAAATACAGTACTTCGAACAATGGTTGCAGTATATAATAAGATTAGATCAAACCTTGCCTAAAGATACAAGTTCTCATAGTTGGGGAGTAAAGCCGATACCCACTTTTGATGCGATACAACGAGCAGTTCAAGGACAAGTGACGGCTGATGCGACAGCAGTAGTAATTGATGCTGATCAGTTGATGGACAGAGTATCCGCGCAAATTCAAAAGGAAGTGACGCAATTACAGGTAAAATCTCTAGATCAATTACAAACCGATATGGCACGAACCCAAACATTACTTGCCCGTCAAAATAGAGAAAACGAAGAACAGCGAATAGCTATTCAAAATAATCGTGAAGAGCA
>Ga0114922_10001740_pt1 | contig 20591 bp, 22 predicted proteins | sample AartaG_FD_100975 | JGI IMG/M metagenome (GOLD analysis project Ga0114922, IMG submission 100975) | Deep subsurface microbial communities from Aarhus Bay to uncover new lineages of life (NeLLi) - Aarhus_00045 metaG | ecosystem: Environmental > Aquatic > Marine > Oceanic > Sediment | place...
CGATACAATAGGCATGGCCGTTCCTCCGATGAGAAGGATGGTTTCGCATACCTTCTGTATCGACAGGAACGGCGGTTTTCATTGAGCCCTATTTCCACAAAAAAGTGCGAAAGTCCACGGTTACGGAGGCAACAAAAATCGGCGCAGCAAATGAGGTGCCGCCGCGTCGTGGACCGGCGGAGGGAGATCCGATGAATGACGCGCTGTGTGTTCGGAGTACGACGTTGCGCCAGGCGGCGGGTGGGAAGCCCCGCTTTCCCGCAGAGCTTCGCGCCGCCTTGGTGGCGGCGGTGCGGGTCATCCGCATCGCGGACCTTCTCGACCTGCTGGCGCGACACGAGGCGGACGCGGCGAACTTCGATAGCCGCATCGAGGAGAATCTGCGCGACGCCGGTCCGGATCTCGCCATGCACCGCCACTGCCGCGTCTCGCCCCGCGCCAAGTTCAACCACGACCTGGTGATCGAGGCGCCCGCCGGCGTGGCCTGCATCGAAATCGAGAAGGGCAACATGGCCCGGTTCGAATTCGACATCCTGAAGATGCAGGCCTCTGCGGGCGAGCGCCGGCGCGGGAAGCGGCCGCCTCGGGTGTGGGGCTGCTTCATCGTTCCGATGGACAACGTGGTCGCCGCGCACATCACGGGTAACTCCAGGGAGTCATCATACGCCTATCTGGTCCGGCTCAGCCGGCTGCTCGTCGGCATCCGGTCGATGCCGCTGGACGACATCCTCCTTGTCGGCTACGGGGTCTCGGGGCCGGTGGAGGTGTTGTGGAGGCGGCGCAGTCCGAAGCGCCGAGCCCCACACGCCAGTGAAGTAATCGCTCAGGAAAAGGGGTTGCTCGGCGACGCAGTGGTCAAGGAGAAGCTGCCTCAGTATCCCTTGACGTTCGTCACCACGTTTCGGCGACGCCTGCTCGCTCAGGTTCCGACGCTGCGCGAGAAGTTGAATCCTAACCTGCGCTACTTGGGCTACGGGCTGCGCGGCCGGGCCGACGCGATGTACGTGTACTTCCAGCGTGGCGGTCTGGTCATCGATATCCGCCTGGCCGCGGATCGGGCCGCCGAGGTCCGTAGTCTCGGCTTCCAGGTTCGTCCGCGCGACAACTACCAGGGGCGGGCCGGCTGGCTGACCGGACTGCGGGTCCCGTACAACACCGACAAGATCGGCCTGCTGATCGAATTGGCCCGCGAAGCGCTGGGCGGAATGTGACGCCTTCTCATCTTCAAGGTGCCGGACAGCTTGAGTTTGTGCTGGGGCATGTCTCTTTGTTGAGGGGGCGGTGCGGCGGGAACGCCAAGGGCCCCGGGAAAGTCGGCGGGGGAGTGGCACCGAGCTTTCGGGGGTGGGACCGCTCCCGCGTGAGCCGGCGGGCCCGGAGATGCGGAATCCGGAAGGTACACCGTGGCCCGCAGACTTTCGGGCGGCGGCCGCCGCACCAGTATAATTATAGACCACAAATCGCCCATGCGCAAGCCGGCCTGACACCTTTTGCCACGCCGTCTTTTCACTTGGCTGAAGTGACCACAGAGAAAGGTTTTCGTTTCCAGGTTCCCGGACTTCCCGATAGAATGGCCTGTGGCCGTCAGAAGGCCCTGCGTGTGAACCGGAGGCCGCAATTGGCCACACTACCGACCGTGCCGTTCGGCCCGCATCAGGTCACGCGCCTGATCGTCGGCGGCAATCCGTTCTGCGGACACTCGCACTACTCCGACGAGCTGACCCGCGAGATGCTCGAGTACTATACCCCGGAGAGAGTGGTCAAGGTCCTCCACCAGTGCGAGCGGGCGGGTATCAACACGGTCCAGGCCCGTGGCGACTATCACCGGATCATGCACTGGCTCGAGCTGTACCGGCGCGAGGACGGGACGATGCAGTGGGTCGCCCAGACGGCGTCGGAGATGCACGACGTGTTCCAGAACATCCGCGTCATCGCCGCCGCCGGCGCGATCGGCATCTATCACCACGGCACCCAGACCGACCGATTCTGGCACGAGGGGAACATCGATCGGACGGTTGACTACCTCAAGTGCATGCGGGATTGCGGCGTTCAGGTCGGCCTAGGCACGCACATCCCCGAGGTGGTCTGCTACGCCGAGGAGCACGACTGGGACGTGGACTTTTACATGACGTCCTTTTATAACCTCAGCCGCGCGCCCAGGGAGAGCAACCTGGTCTCGGGGGACTTCGAATACGCGCCGGAGGAATTCCGAGACGAGGATCGGGGCGCGATGTGCGACGTGATCCGGGGGACCGAGAAGACCTGCCTCGCGTTCAAGATCCTGGCGGCAAACCGGAAGTGCGCCACGCAGCAGGACGTGCGCGGCGCGTTCCGGTTCGCGTTCGACCACATCAAGGACCGGGACGCCGTGGTGGTCGGGATGTTCCCCAAGTATAGCGATCAGGTCTCGCAGAACGTGCGGTACACGCTGGAGGCGTTGGGAGTTGAGGACGAGTCTGCGCTGAACGATGTCACGAGCGAGAACGAGCCATGAGCTCGTCGCGAGAACGGAGAAGAACGGATATGGCCAGACTTGGGTTGCGGTTTATCTTATCGGTCGTGGCGGCTTTGATCGCGCTGACATGTGTCGGCGGGACGTGCCATGCGGGGACGCATCGGGCGGACTTCGGCCTCGGGAGCTGTGGGGGATTTTCTCGCGGCGGGTGGGATGAAAACGTGGAACGGCGACACCGGCAGCGGGACGGACGTGTCGGCCTGGGCACGTGGGGATGGATGTTCACCTGCCGCCACGGGCAGGTCATCGTCTCGCGCATCGGCAGGGGCAAGGGCCTGGGCGCCTGCGACCTGGGCACTGGTCTCGGCGGCCCGTGGCCCCGGCCGCTGGTGAGCGGCGGGCTGTTTGTCAAGACGCCCCGGCCGGGCTTCGGCCCGTATACGTTGCCCCTGACGTTCGAAGCGAAACTCGCCGACGTGAGCGGGTTCCTCGCGGCGAGTTCTCCGGCCGACGGCCGGGCGAAGTTCCTGGGGGTGGTGGCCGAGGTGCAGACCGCCGGCGGCGTGAAGCTGTTGTGCGCCGGACTGAAGGGAACGAAGAACCTGAAGTACGGCATCTACGGGCTCCCCAAGTATAGGGTGCTTTCCGAGCAGCCGTTGCCGCAATGGAAGGGCGCGGTCGTGGTGCTGGCGAGGTGCGCGGCGGGCAAGTTCTCGGTCTCCTTCGGCGACGCCAAGCTCGAAGTGCCGCTCGACAAGGCGCAGAACGTGCGGGCCATCGCTCTGCGGGTAGCCGGTGTGGTGGGAAAGACGGGGCCGGTGGAACGGGCGGTCGTCGTCGAGGAGATGGCGATGTCGGCGCCGAACGTTCCCGATTTCCCCGAGAAGACCGAGCCCACTCGCACGGCGACGGGCCCGTTCCTCGGCCGGCGCGGCACAAAGCTGCTGCTGGGCGAGCGCGAATTCCGCGCCGTCGGGATGAACCAGATCAAGCTGCTCTATCACTTCGCCGGGCTCGACGCGAACCCGACATTTGGCGAGTTCGTTCTGGAGAGCCTTGCCCGCGAAGGGTTCACCGTCCTGCGCGTGAGCTGCGCCGAACACGTCCCGCACTTCAACAAGCGGGACAAACACTACACGATGTTTCGGCTGTTCGAGAAGGACCCGGCCGCGTACTTCGCGGCGTTCGATCGGATGTTGGCGGCGGCGAAGAAGGCGGGCGTCCGTCTCGTCCCTGTGCTGATCTGGAGCCCGAGCAACATCGCCGACCATCTCGGCACGAGCAGCTACGGGAAACCCGACTTCGCGGCGATCCGCAGGACGTACCTCGACCGTTCGTCCCGCGAGCACAAGTTCCTGAAACGCTATCTCGAATCGCTGGCGAAGCGGTACCGGCAGGACGGGACGATCCTGTGCTGGGAGATCGGCAACGAGTGGCAGAACTCGATGCCGAAGACCGCACGCTACTACCGCTACAATCCGAACAACGAGACGCCGAACCCGTACGTGCCCCGGTGGAAGCAGCGGTTCGAAGACACGGCCGGCATGGACGCCCGGGAGCAGGTGCGCAGCGCGCAGGCCGTGTGTGCTGGCATCCTCAAGGCGGTGGATTCCAATCACCTCGTCCTGTCCGCGCCGGAATCGGTCTCCGTCCACTTCGCACCCGACAACAGCGCCTATCGAGCCGTGATGCGAAAGATGATGCCGCCGGAGGTCGATCTGGTCGGTTATCATCAGTACGCCAACAGCGCCGGCACGCGGCCGATGAAGCCGTGGGGTTATTCGCCGTTTCTGACGCGGAAGGGTCTCGGGCCGTGGGACGCGCACGTCGAGGTCATCCGTGAAGTGGCGGCGGGGATGCACGGGGGCCGGCCGGTGGTCATCGGCGAGACGAACGTGCATTACGACCGCCGCGCCGAGATGCGGGCGACGCGGCTGGGGAACCTTCGCAACCTGTTCATGGCGGCCGCGAACGTGTCCGTCGACGGGGAGCGCGTTAAGTCTGCCGGCCCGGCGCGCATCTCGATGGTCCTGGGCTGGAAGTGGGTTCCTCGCCCGGACCTGGTGGACGGCTACTCGTTGTACCCGAAGTCGTGCCGCGGTCTCTACGGGCGGCCCGACCTCGACCCGTTCGTTGAGAAACGGCTCGACGTGTTCCGCCGGCTCCTCCGGTGGTACAGCCGCCGGTGACCCGGTCCGACCGGCCGGCCGTTCTTGCGCGTCTCAGGCAGATTGTGATAATGGCGCCCCATTTCGCCAGTCGTTGTCCGGCGCCGGCACCGGATGGAGGAGAGACCGAGTGAACACACCGCGTCCCGAGTATCCCCGTCCGCAGTTCGTGAGGGAGGATTGGCTGTGCCTGAACGGCGAGTGGCAGTTCGAGATCGACCACGGCGACAGCGGCCTGGAGCGGGGGCTGTTGGAGCGCCCGCTGAAGGACCGCATCGCCGTGCCGTTCTGCCCGGAGTCGGAGCTTTCGGGCATCGGCCATGCGGACTTCATGAACGCCGTGTGGTACCGTCGCGAGGTGACCGTGCCCGAGGCGTGGGCGGGCCGGCGCGTGCTGCTGCATTTCCAGGCGGTGGACTACGACGCGACGGTGTGGGCGAACGGCGCCGAGGTCGGGCGACATCGCGGCGGATTCATGCCCTTCACGTGCGACCTGAGCAGCATTGCCGAGCCCGGGCAGACCGTAACCCTGGTTGTGCGGGCCCGCGACGACCACCGGCTGCACAAGCCGCTGGGCAAGCAGAGCCAGAGATACCGCAACTACGGGTGCCACTACACCCGCACGACGGGCATCTGGCAGACGGCGTGGATGGAGCCGGTGCCGGAGCGGGCGCATCTCCTCCGCCCGCGCATTGTGCCCGACGTGACGCACGGGCGCTTCATCCTGACGCAGCGCATCCGCGGTGACCGCGCGGGGCTGCTCCTCCGAGTCACGCTGCGCAACGAAGACGGCCCCGTCTGCTCGGCGCAGATGCCCGCCGGCGGCGACCTCAGCCCGGCGGTCGACCTGTCCATCCCGGAGGAAAAGGTGCGACCGTGGTCCCCGGAAAGCCCGTTCCTCTACGGCCTCGACATCGAACTGGTCGACGGACACGAGAACGTCATCGACCGTGCCGAGAGCTACGCGGGGCTCCGGAGCATCACCCTCGACGGGATGGCGGTCAAGATCAACGGGCGGGCCGTCTTTCAGCGGCTCGTGCTCGACCAGGGCTATTATCCGGATGGCATTATGACCGCGCCGACCGACGACGCGCTGCGGAAGGACATCGAGCTTTCGGCGGCGGCGGGATTCAACGGCGCCCGCCTGCACCAGAAGGTGTTCGAGGAGCGGTTCCTGTATCACGCCGACCGGGCCGGCTACCTGGTGTGGGGCGAGTTCGGCGACTGGGGCATCGACCGCAACGATCCGAAGGCATCAACCATCACTCAGTGGCTGGAAGTGCTGGAGCGCGACTTCTCACATCCCTGCATCATCGGGTGGTGTCCGCTGAACGAAACCGCACAGCCCATTCAGGACCGCATCACCGGGCTGGACGACCTGACGCGCGGCCTGTTCGTGGCGGCCAGGGCGATGGACCCGACGCGGCCCGTGCTGGATGCCTCGGGGTATTCGCACCGCGTCGCCGAGACGGATGTGTGGGACTGCCACGACTACACTCAGAACCCCGACGAGTTCGCCCGGCACCACGCGGGCGTCGGCGAGGAGGAGCCGTTCGTCAACGGCCCGTCGGACGCGCCGTGGAACATCGCGTACCGCGGGCAGCCGTTCTTCGTCAGCGAGTTCGGCGGAATCTGGTGGAATCCTGCGGCGGAGCCAGGGGAGGATTCGTGGGGGTACGGCGACCGGCCCAAGACGATTGACGAGTTCTATCAGCGGTTCGCGGCGCTGTGCGATGTCCTGCTCGACGATCCGCATATGTTCGGCTACTGCTACACCCAACTCACCGACGTCTTCCAGGAGCAGAACGGCATCTATCATTTTGACCGCCGCGCCAAGTTCGACCTGGAACGTCTGCACCGAATTCAGGCCCGCCCGGCGGCAATCGAGCAAGCCCATCCTGGACCTTGAAGTCCTGCTCCTGAAGCTTCCGAGTTGATATTCCGAAGTCGGGCAATTCCCGCGTTCGTTGACCATAGGGTGGTACTTTTGAACGACACCTGTTCCTCAAAAGTACCACTTTCCAGCGCCCGGGCCGCCCGCTACATCTTCAGCAGCCGGGCGATGGAATTTCCCAGGACGTCGGCCTTCTCTTCTTCGCTCAGGTTCAGAGCGAAAATCTTGTCCAGTTCCTTTCGGGCGAACGCCACGGTGTCCGGCTCCTCGTGCGGACCGTCCGTGCCGAAGACCACCCGGGCCGACCCGACACGGTGCACGGCCTGCTCGATCTTCTGAGGCAGGACGACGCCGCTCGCGTCGAGGACCACGTTGTCGTGCGCCTCGGCGATGCGGATGAACCGGTCGATCAGATCGCCGTCCTCGCAAAGGTACTTGCCCAGGTGCGCGATGATGATCGTGGTTTTCGGGAAGGCGGCGGCCATTCGCTCCGGAGCACCGCAATCCCCGCGGAAATCGACCAGGCACGGTACGTCGTGCTTCGCGGCCAGGTCGAGCACGGGGTCGATGATGTACGGGGCGAGCTTGCACTCCCCCGAGTGGATCTTGATGCCGCGGAATCCGCGCTCCGAAATCGCCGCATCGATCTCGCCCAGCACCTGCCGCTCGTAGCTGGGAAGCGCGTAGACGTAGGGAATGAGCCGGCCGGGGAAGGCGTGCGCGGCGGCATCGGCCATTTCCACGGAGCGCCGGGTGGTGGTCGACATCGCGAAGACGACGGACTGGTCGATCCCGGCCTCGTCCATGGTGGCGGCGATGGTTTCCGGGGCGTACTCCGTCCCGGCGGCATCACCGTGCTTCAGGTGCACGTGTGAATCGAGAACAAACATCCTCCGGCTCCGTGTCAAGTGGGCCGCACCATCCGTGCGACACAAGGTTAGCGTTCCTCCCCGGTCAATTCAAACTCAAATCACCGGGCGTTTCCAAAATCACCGGGCAGCGATTCCGCACGGGTGCCTTGCGTCCTGTGGACTCCGGACATTATAATCGCGATGCGAACCGTGAAGGGATAAGCGATGGGCGGCGTTAAGGCGAAGCTGGCAGAACTCTCCGGGAAGAAGTTGGCGATTGTCTGCGTGGGCAACCCGATGCGGGGCGACGATGGGTTCGGGCCGGCGGTGGCGGCGCGGATCGAGGGGGAACGGGTCTTCGATGCGGGGGCTGTTCCGGAGAACGTGCTGCCCAAGGTGGCGGCGCTCAAGCCGGAGGTGGTGTTGTTCGTCGATGCGGCGGACCTCGGTGCAAGGCCGGGCACGCTGCGGCTTGTGTCGGCGGAGGAACTCGCTCAGGGGGACTTCAGCACGCACTCGGCGCCGCTGAGCGTCGCGGCGGAGTATTTGCGCCAGGCGTGCGGGGCGAAGTCGCTGCTGCTTGCGGCCCAGGCGAAGCGCACGGAGCTGGGGAGCGTGATGTCCGTCGAAATGGTGAAAGCCCTGCAGGAAGCGGCGCAGCTTCTCGCCGGAATCGTTTGAAGCCGAGAACGCGGAAAGGCCGTGCTCAGTTTGCGGGCGGCTGGCCGCCGGGCAGGCGTTCGCCGGCTTCGATGCGGCGGATGAGCTTCAGGATGGCCTGCCGCAGTTCGCCTTCGGTCTTGCCGGACTGCATTCGCAGGTAGGGAAGCGCGTTCACGCCCATGATGAGAAGGTCGTGCTCGGCCTTAGCGCGGACGGTCCGGTCGGGGTCGTTCAGCTTGAGCGACTGGCAGATGGGGCGCATGCCGGCCCGGAGCTTGATCTGCTCGTCCGTCACGCTGAAGATGCCCTCTTTGCCCTGGAACGCGATGGCGATATCGATGGAGCCGGAGTTTCCGCCGCCGGGGACGACGACGATGCGGGCCTTGACCGAGAGCGCCCCCGGCTTTCCGTCTACGTGGAACTTGGCCGGGTCGATGGTGAAGCGGAAGAAGCCGTCCCGTGCTAGATGCTTGCGGAGCACGGCGTAGACGTGGGCGGCCGTTCGCGCCGCATCGGCGTCCGTCGCCCTGAGATGCCGACCGCAGAACGCCTGCAATTGCTTCGGCGTGGTCATGTGGGTGACCTTGTTCTCTGCCTTGACGTCTACGGCGAACAGGTTGGCCGCCCGGAGCGGGGCCGGCAGGGAGTACGCGACCGGGTACATCCGGAAGCGGAGCATCAGAAATCGGAACTCGGGGAGGGCTTTGGCGAGGACCGGTTGATTCAGCTCTGCAACGCGCTTCAACTGCCGCTGCACGAAGGGGAAGACTTTCTTGTTCTTGAGGGCCTGTTCGAGGTACGTGCTCACGGCCTGGGCAGCGGCTTGGTCGGTCTTGTCCTTCGCGGTGTCGGCGGCGAAGGCCGGCGCCAGGTTGAGCGCGATCAGAGCCGCGATTAGCACGACCACCCTGAGTTTGTCAGGCCATCTCATTTTGGGACATCCTTGTGTTTTGGGCTCGCGCCCGATTGCGGGTCTCGAGATTCCTCGGGACACATCGCATCTTGTACATCATAACCGAATGTGGACAGAAGGGTAGGGGTACGATTGCGATTGCTGCCGCCGTGCTAGGCGAGGAAGGAGACTTCCTGGCGGCAGCGCGGGCAGAGGATGCGGATCTTGTCGCCGCGCCGGAGCCCTTCCTTGATGTCCGCCCCGGTCTCTCGGGGCGGCGCGGCCCCCGCGCCCTGAAGGCTGACCAGCATCAGCGTGGGGTTGGCGAAGGCGAGCGGGCCGAGGCGGCGGGCCACCCACAGGATGTGGTCCTTGGTCCCCACGATCTGGTCGCAGGCTTCACAGATGATGAGCTCCTTCTCCACGGTGCGCTCGCGCAGTTCCATCCGGTTGACCGTGGTCAGGTCGTACTCCTGGCCGAGCTTGATGCCTTCGTTCGTGATGCAGTTAGCCTGGCACTGGCCGCAGGTGATGCAGCGGTCAATGCACAGGGTGAGCTTGCGGACGCGGGCTTCGAGGTCGTCTTCCATTTCGATGGCCCGGGCCGGGCAGACGTTGAAGCAGGTCCCGCAGCCGACGCATTCGTCCTCATCATATTGGGGGAACCCGCGGAAGGCGGGTGGCAGTGTTGGCTCTTCGGCGGGGAACTTGGTGGTGTACGGGCCGTGGATGAGGGCCATGATGGCCTCTTTCAGCTCGCGCAGTTTGGGCAGCGGTATGGGCATTAGAGCGTCTCACCTTCTTCGTGGTGGTCGACTTCTTCGTCGTATCTATCGACGACAGCGTCCTTGTGGACGCTGACGCCGAACCTGTGCGAAGCCCTGGCGATGGCGTGAGCGGCGGTGGGCGACGTCATCGCGACAAAGGCGATGCAGATGAGGGCCTTCAGGCCGGTGGCATCGAAGCCGGACAGGCAGAGGACGCCGAACAGGATGGAGCATGTGCCGAGGGTGACGCACTTGGTGGCCGCCTGGAGGCGGGTGTAGACGTTGGGCATTCGGACCAGCCCGATGCAGCCGAACAGGTCGAACACCAGGCCGATGCCGATTATGATGAATCCGATGATTTCATTCATCGAAGCCCTTCCCTTCCAGGAACTTGGCCAATGCGATGGAGCCGATGAAGCTGAGCAGCGCCCAAGCGATGGCAACGTTGAGGTAGAAATCGCGCATTCGCGCGGCGACGAACTCGGATCCGCCGGCGACCTCGACGATACCGGTCACGATGGCGAGGATGGCGCAGAATCCGATGAGAAGCGTGCCGAGGATGTCGATGGCCACCGCCCGGTCCGGCGCCGTCGGGCCCATGCCGATCCGATACAGGCACAGGACCGCGCTGAGGGTCAGGAGACCGAAGGCTATGTACGCAAATACGTAGGCAAACGTGTCCATCTTAGCCTCTACTCAATTATCTTTTCGAGCCAGCCCTCGAACCGCTCGACGATCTCGTGGGTGGCGGCTTTCATCTCTGTGCTTTCCACGACCAGCCAATGGACGTAGAGATATCCGTCGTCGGTCACGTCGACGGTCAGCGTGCCAGGGGTCAGCGTAATGGAGTTGGCCAGCGCCGTCCGTGCCGCGTTGCTCTTGAGCCGGGTCTTCACCTTGACCACGCCCGGCGCGATCGGCAGGGCGGGGTGGAGGACCAGGTACATCACATGCAGGTTGGCGGCGATGCAGTAGTAGATAAACACGGGCAGATAAATCACGAACCAGAACCACCGCACGGGGCTGAGGAACTTGACGGGGTGGATCGCCAGTGCGTCGCTGCAAATGCCCGCGACCAGGGCGGAGACGAGCAGCCCGATCAGCATGCTCTGACCGTCCCAGCCGACCTCCGGGCTCCACGGGTACACCAGCAGGCACCACACGATAAACGAGGCGACAAACGTCGCGATTCGACGAGCCATGGTTCAGTCCATCCGTTCAGTGCTTTCGCGTGCGTCAGCCGTTGTCGGGCGCATAACTCGATCCACGTATCGCTGCCGTTGGGTGAAGCTTCGCTGAGCATGGCCCAGGAAGAAGTCTCTCGGTCCTTTGAACATCAAGGCGCTGGTCGCGAGGCACAGCAGGGCCAGCAGGATCATGGACGCCGCCATCATCGTGGGCACCTCGCGAACGTGCTGCCACTTGTCTTTGAGCGCTCCGAAGAACGCCTGCTTCTGGACCTTGAGGAAGTACCCCAACGTGATGACGCTGACCACCACCGCTATGCTGGCAAACACGTAGCGCCCGGCGGCGACGCACGCCAGGATGATGAGCAGCTTGCTGAAGAATCCGTTGAACGGCGGCACCCCTGCGATGGACATGGATCCCACGAAGGAGGTGGCGCCGGTGGCCGGCATCCGCTTGTTGAGGCCGCCCATCTCGTCGAGCCGGCGGGTGCCGGTTCGGTATTCGACCGCGCCAGCGTTGAGGAAGAGCAGCGACTTGAAGATGGCGTGGTTCAGAAGGTGAAACAGCCCCGCTGCGATTCCGAGCGGGGTCGCCAGGCCGATGCCCAGTATCACATAGCCCACCTGGGAGATACTGCTGTAGGCGAGCAGGCGCTTGAAGTCCTGCTGTCCGATGGCGAGGAATCCTCCCCCCACCATCGACAGGATGCCCAGGACCATGATCAGGTTGCACAGGGTGGGGGTGCCGACGTCGCTCATGCCGATGACGGTGAACAGGACGCGGGTGAGGGCGTAGACGCCGATGGCCTTGATGAGCAGGCCGGACAGCATGGCGGAGATAGGCGTCGGCGCGGAGGGGTGTGCGTCGGGCAGCCACGCGTGGAACGGCACCAGGGCGGCCTTGAGCCCCAGCCCGCAGATGAACAGCGTGGTGGCGAAGATCAGCAGGGCGGAGGCCTTGCCCGCCTCGGTCACCGGGCCCGCCCCGGCCAGGCCGCCGGCCGCGGCGATCTTGCTGCTCAGATGGGCCATGTTGACGGTGCCCATCTTCGCGTACAGGAGCCCCACGCCGAGAAGGATCATGTAGGAAGCGATCGATCCGAGCACGAGATACCGGAACGACGCCTCGAGTTCCTGCTTCTCGCAGCCGAACGCCACCAGGGCATAGGAGGCGATGGAGGCGATCTCGAGGAAGACGAACAGGTTGAACATGTCGCCGGTCAATACCACCCCGTTCATTCCGGCGACCATCAGGAAGAACAGCGAGTAGAATTTCCTCTTCCCGGTGAAGCGTGCCATGTACGAGGGCGAGTAGAGGATGACGGCGAAGGTCACCACGGCGATGATCAGGACCATCAGCTTGCTGGCGCCGTCGAGCACGAGGGTGATTCCGAGGGGCGGGCCTCCGGCCCGGGGGCCCCACCCGCCGACATGATAGGCGCAATCCGGCTGGCGGAGCGCGGCGATCGCCAGGGCGACCAGCGCCGCCGACGTCACCAGCGCGAAGAAGTCCGTCAAACGAATGCGGTGTTTGGGCGCCAACGGCAGGACGAATCCCGCCAGGAGCGGCACCGCAACAAGCAAAGGAAGAGGGTCCATCTGCTATCCTCGCAGCTTCCTTATTTTCGTGATGTCGTAGGTCCCGTACCGGTGGTACAGTCGAATCGCAATGACCATCGACAGTGCGAGCACGCCCAGGCCGATCACGATCGCCGTCAGCACCATCGCCTGCGGCAGGGGATCTACCGCGGCGCCGGCGAAGTTGGCGGCCGTCCCGTCATCGATCGGAGCGATGCCCTTGGTGCGGTACCCCAGCAGCACGAGGAAGATGTTGACCGCCGATTCGGCCACGGCCAGGCTGAGGATGATCTTGATCAGGTTGCGTTGGGTCAGCACGCCGTATATGCCGATGGAGAACACGATCAGACAGAGCAGATAAACCACTTTTCTATCCTCCGCCGCTTCGGAGCCGCTTACTTTTCTTCAATGTCGGTGATGAAATCCTCATCCGTTCCGCCGGCCTTCACCCGCAGGACCGACAGAGCCACCAGCACCAGGACCAGCGACGCGCAGACCTTCAAAGCGATGGCGACGTTGCACAGCGGGATGATCCCGGCGCTCCACAGGCGAAGCCGCTTGCCGAGCGGGAGGAAGTTCCTGAAGAACACTCCTCCGCCGAACAGGATCCCCGCGGTGGCGAGCACCCAGAAAGCCAGCGCGCCGATGCAGTCCAGCGCCGACGCCCTCGACAGCGGCAGGATGGCCGCCAGGCGCTTCCTGCCGAACGCAAGCATCAGGAGGATGAAGCCGCACGCCAGAATGACGCCACCGGCGAACCCGCCGCCGGGCGTCAGGTGGCCGTAGGCGACGATGTAGAGCCCGAAAAGAACGATGAACGCGCACACCCAGTGGGTCACGGTGCCCACGATGAGGCTCATGCCCTCGCGTTCCTCGGTCGCCAGTTTCTTCATTCCGTTTCCTCCTGCTCGATGCGGAGGTTCTGGTCTCCGTCCGGGTCAATTGCCGGGCCGGCCTCGGCGGCAGGCTCGGGCGCGGCGGCTTCGTCCGCGCTTTTCCTGCTCTTGCGCCGCAGCAGCACCACGGCGCCGACCACGGCGGTAAACAGAACGGTGGCTTCGCCGAGGGTGTCGTAGCCGCGGTAGTCGAGCAGCACGGCGGTCACAATGTTGCCGCAGCCCGTCTGGTTCTTACCCTCTTTGATGTATGTCATCGACGGGGCGTCGCCGGCGCGCACCTCGAGCGGCTGGCCGAACGGGGCGAGCTCGCGAATGGCGATGACGCCCAACACGAGCATCACGACCACGAACGCGGCGGCCACTGCCATGCCGGGGGCGTTTCGGCCCGCTTCGACGGTGTGGACCTCGCGGCGCACGGCGCTGCGGATCAATATGATCAGCAACAACACCTCGACCACGACCTGGGTGATGGCGACGTCGGGAGCGCGGAGCAGGACAAACACGACCGTGCGGGTGAACCCTACGACGCCTATGGCGATCAGGGCGGACAGGAGGTCCCTCGTCCAGATGGCGATCACCGCGCCGATCGCCACGAACATCAGGAGCACCACGATCAGGTTCATCAACATTGGCGCAGGTCCTCTTCCCGCCTAGAACGCGCGGCCGACTATCTTATACGAATACAGCAGCCACCAGAGAATCGCCACCAGCCCCAGCACACACCACGTGACGTATGAATGGAGCAGACCGTTGTGCAGCTTGCGGAGCCATCCGGTCACGTATAACGTGGCCCGCCGGAGCTGGTCGTAGGCGTCGTACCACCGGGCCTCGGCCTGCTTGTACAGGCGCTTGAGCCCGGACATCTGGCGGATGGTTTCGTAGAACTCGACCCCTTCGAAGTTGTACATCTTCGCCCGTTCGCCCACTTCGCCGCCGACGTAGGCCTCGTCCTCGCGGGCGTTGGCAAAGGTGCCAAACAGATAAATGAGCAGCCCGATGACGAGGGCGGAGATGATCATCACCGTGGCGAGGCCGGGCTCCCAGACCGTGGCGCCGGACGTGGCGAATTCTGCTTTCAACTCCGGCGACAGTCCGGGCAGGATCAGCACGTTCGCGCCCAGTTGAACCGCCCAGATGCCCAGCACAACGCACAGCAGCGCCAGCACGAGCATCGGGACCTTCATCAGGATGCCGGGCTTCGGGCCTTCCTTCGCCGGCTTCTTCGGCTGGCCGAGGAAGACCGAATGCAGCACCTTGACGAAGCTCGCCAGGGTGAGCGCACTGCCAAACATCGCTGCCACCAGCACGATGACCCACAGGAACCCGAAGTGCTCCGCCGAACCGATGATGCCCTTGTACACCATCCACTTGGACGCGAAGCCGTTTAACGGCGGCACCCCGGAGATCGCAAACGCCGAGATCAGGGCGGCGACAAACGTCAACGGCATGACCTTGGCCAGACCGCCCATCTTGTCGAGCTCCGTCTCGCCCGTCTTTTTCTCCGCGGCGCCGGCCGAGAGGAACAGGCAGCTCTTGTAGATGGCATTGTTGAGCATGTGGAAGAGCGCCCCGACCACGCCGATGGCCGAACCGGTGGCAATGCCGACCACCATGTATCCCACCTGGCTGACGGCATGAAAGCCGAGCAGCCGGCGCAGATTGTGTTGTACCATGGCGTTCATCACGGCGAAGACGATCGTCGCGGCGCCGATCAGCAGGCACGCCACCCGCAGCCCGTGGCCGGGCGGCACTTCGTAGAGGGTCAGGAAGACACGGGCCAGCAGATAGATGCCGAGCAACTTGTCGAGCGACGCGGGCAGCAGTGCGGCCGCCAGCACCGGGGCGGCCTGGCTGGCGTCGGGCACCCACGTGTGGAACGGCATGGCGCCGGCTTTGGCCAGCGCGGCGACGATGATACAGATGGCGCCGAACCAGGCGGCGGTCGTGTTGAGGGGAACGGGCGCGGCTTGGTGAAACATGCTGAAGTAGGCGAGGTCGAGTTTCTCGGGGTTGAGGGCGCCGCCCGTCGACACAAAGAACGCCACGATGCCCAGCAGGAGCAGGGAATCCGTCCCGCCAAGGATCAGCAGCGTCTTTTTGGCGGCGGCGTTCGCATCTTCCGACCGGTTGGCGTTAATCAACAGGTAAAGCGGGATGCCCAGCAGCCCCCAAAACACGGCCAGCACGAACAGGTTGACGGAGAGGGCGATGCCGCACGCGGCGCCGAGCGAGAGCAGCATGTTGGCGTAGAAGGAACTCTCCGAGACGGCGCCGGGCTTGAAGAACCCGGCGGAGTAGAAGATCATCAGCAGCGAGAAGAACCCGACGCCGAGCAGGATGAACGAGCTAAGGTTGTTCAGCCCGAGCAGGGCGACCCCGTCGATCTCGGTGGCGGGCGGCTGGTTGGTGTAGGCCGCGATACACAGCGCGAACGTAGCAGCGGCCACCAGCACGGCAAACCACTTTACGCCACGCGCCAGGCCGCGCGGCACGCAAAAAGCCACCAGGGCAGCAACGATCGGGACGACCACCGGCCAGATTAACCAACTCATTTTATTGACCCAGTTCCTTTCGAATGCGTCTCGTCTTTTCCTGTGAGAGCCGTACCAGGTCTTTTCCGTTCATGAGGGTCTTCTCGGTGTCCGCGTCGATGACCGCCACCCGCTCGGTGCAGCAGTAGCACGGGTCGATCGACGCGAGGATGATGGTGGCGTCGGTGATGGACTCGCCGACCACGGTCGCCTTGCACGTCGGCAGGTTCATGTACGTGGGCGCCCGGACCTTGTGGCGGATCGGGCTGTTGGTGCCGTCGGACCGGACGTAGTGGAACGTCTCGCCCCGCGGGGCCTCGGCGTGGCCGATCCCCTCGCCCGGCGGCACTTCCTTGATCTTCGCGTCGATCTCGCCCTTCGGCATGTTGTCGAGACACTGCTTGCAGATCTTGATGGACTCGAAACACTCCAGCACGCGGACGATGGCCTTGTCGTGCACATCGCCGTTCTGGGCGGTGATCACGTCCCAGTCGAGCCAGTCATAGGCGGCGTAGGGGTAGTCCCGCCGCACGTCGCCCGGTACGCCGGAGGCCCTCGACGTCGGGCCCAGGGCGCAGTAGTCGATGGCGTCCTGCTTCGTCAGGATGCCGATGCCCTTGAGCCGCGCGTGGAGCACGGGGTCGTCTATGAAGGCGCCGGCGAGCAGTTCGAGCTTCTTCCATAGCTCGTCCAGGCGCCGGTGAATGCTCGGGAACATCGCCTCGTCCATGTCGCGCCGCACGCCGCCCGGCTTCATCATCGCGTAGTGGTTGCGGTTGCCGGTGACCTCCTCGAAGATGTCGAGGACCGGCTCGCGGTACTTCCAGCCCCACATAAAGACGGTGTTGTATCCGAGGAAGTGGCCGGCGAGGCCGACCCACAGCAGGTGACTGTGGAGGCGCTCCATCTCGGCGATGAAGGTGCGGATGTACAGCGCCCGCTCGGGCACCTCGACACCGCCGACGCAGTCCTCCACCGCCTGGACGTAGGCGATGGGGTGCGAGGTGGAGCAGATGCCGCAAATCCGCTCGATCAGGAAGGTGACCTGGTCCCACGTGCGGTCTTCGGCCAGCTTCTCGATGCCGCGGTGGTTCCAGCCGATCTCGACGTCGACGTCGACAACCGTCTCGCCCTCCACGTGCAGGCGAAAGAGCTCCGGCTCTTCCTGAAGCGGATGAAACGGGCCAATGGGGACAATGCTTTCCGTCTTCTTTGTCTTGGTCGTGCTCATATTCTTCTGTCTACTTTCCCTTCCCACGGTTTGCCGCGGCGAAGCGGACACACGTCTGCCGGCCAATCCTCCGCCAGCAGCAAGGGCCTCATGTCGGGGTGATTCCTGAACTCGATGCCCAGCAGCTCGTGCATCTCGCGCTCAATCCACGCGGCCGCGGGAACTCCGGGCGTGATCGAATCGACCGCAGGCTTATCCTTGTCCAAGTGGACCCGAGCGGAGACCAGCACCCCCTCCGGCGGCTCGGACTCGAATCCGAAGTGGTACAGGATCTCAAAGTCCCGCTCCATTTCCATGCCGGACGCGATGCAGAACCGCGCGCCGAGGTCCTTGTGGAGGATGCGGGTGATCTCGACGACATCGCCGGGATCGACGTCGAAATAGACACGCCGGGGGTTCTTGACGAACAGGTTCTTGACCCGGTCGCCCAGGGTATTTTGAACCTGCTTCAGCACCTGTTCTCTATTCATCCGCCTGTTCCTTCTTCGCCTCCACCGGTTGCTTGGCGGGCACGAGCTGATTCAGCGCCTTGACCACGCCTACGATCATCGCCTCGGGCCTGGGCGGGCAGCCGGGCACGTACACCGTGACGGCCCCGGGCGGCAGCACCTCGTCCAGCGGCTGGACCATCGAGTAGCTGTCGCGGAAGATGCCCTGCCCCAGGGCGCAGGCGCCAATGGCGATCACCAGGCAGGGCTTGGCCGCCTGCTCGTACAACTGCCTCACGCGTCGGGCCGACTTCCGGTTCATCGCCCCGGTCACCAGCAGGGCATCGGCGTGGCGGATGCTGCCCACCAGCAGCGCGCCGAACCGCTCGATGTCGAACCGCGGGCACAGACAGTCGAGGATCTCGATGTCACAGTTGTTGCAGGACCCCGCGCTCACATGGAAGACCCACGGGGATTTCATCAAGGCTCTGACTTTGACGCCCATTCGGGATCCCTCTTGTTACAATCCCACGGCGGCCAGCACCACGGCGGCCAGAGCCGGTATGCTCACCCATGTCCAGAAAAACGCCACGGCGTGCTCGATGCGGACGCGCGGGTTCGTGTTGCGGATCAGTGTGATCAGCACCACCAACACCAGGTATTTCAACACGCCGAGGACAATCGCAACCGCGGACAAATCCCCGAATCCGCCCCACAGCAGGGTGACCACGAACATCGGCACGGCGTAGAACATCAGAATCTTGGTCAGCTTGTACATCGCCAGCGCCGGGCCGGAGTATTCGATCAGCGCCCCGCCCATCACCTCGGTCTCGGCCTCGGCCTGATCGAACGGGACGACGGCCATCTTGGCCTGGATGCACAGAATGGCGATGACCAGGGCCACCAGGCCGGACAGGGTGGTGGCGAACGAGCCGTGCTCGGCCTGGTACTGGAGCAGCGCGGCCAATTGCAGCCTGCCGCCGGACTGGATGACCGGCACGGCCAACGCCAGGATGAACGGCAGTTCATAGCCGACGATGAGCTTCATTTCCCGGCTGGCGCCGACAGACGCCAGCGGGTTCTTCGAGGCGATGCCGCCCATGATCACCGCCAGCGACGGCAGGACGAGCATGTAGATCGCCACGATCACGTCGCCGCCGAACCCCTTGCCCAGGAACATGGCGACGCCGACCATCGTCCCCACGAACACCGCACCCGCCAGCCCGATCAGCGGCGCTCCGAAAAACGCAAGACGAGACGCGCCCCGCGGCACCACCGTCTCCTTCCCCATCAACTTGAGGAAGTCGTACAGCGGCTGAAGCAGCGGCGGCCCCACCCGAAACTGCACCCGCGCGGTGACTTTCCGGTCTACCCAACTGATCAGCATTCCCACGATGACCATGAACACGAATCCGGGGAAGACCAGAAAAACCAGCAGGGCCTCGAGGATGTTCATGTTTTCTTCCTGACCGGCGGCTCTATCTTCGTGAACGCCTTTGTCCGGACTGCCAGGCGTTCATTGATGACGTGGAGCTCGGCGTCCTCCGGCTCGTCGGGAACGTCCTGCCAGGTAAACGCGCCGCACGTGCACGTCTGGGCGCACAGCGGCGCCGGATCGTCGCGCCCGACACACAGGTCGCACATCGTATCCCGATAGACCAGCGCCGTCGGGATGATGGTGCCGAACGGGCACGCCAGCACGCACGAGTTGCACTGCGTGCACCGGAAGTTGTAGCGCTTGATCAGGCCGTCTTCGAGCTGCTCCAGAGCGTCCTGAGGGCAGGCGTTGACGCAGGGGTGGTCGTCGCAGCGGCGGCAGAAGATCTCGAACGCCGCCTTCTGCTTCAGCCACGCCGGCCCGGCGACGGCGGCGTCTGCCGCGTGGAACGGAGCCTTCCGATAGGGATAGCTGCACTCCGCCTGACAATCGGGGTTCTGGCGGAGGATATCGTAGTTCACGACTACCCTGTGTGGCATGGATCCCCCTAATCCCAGATTTTGTCGATGCCCTTGAGTTGCGCATACGTGAACACCGGGCCGTCCTTGCACACGTAGAAGGGGCCCAGCCGGCAGTGGCCGCATTTCCCGACGCCGCAGCTCATGTTCTTTTCCATCGACAGGTAGATGTTCTCATCCGGAAAGCCCATCTCGATCAGCTTGAGCGTGCCGAACCGCATCATGATGGGCGGCCCGCACACCACGCCGACCGACTTGGCCGGGGCGATCTTCACGTCGTCCAACAGCACCGTCACCACGCCCTCGGTGTGCTTCCAGTCTCCGTCCGCCTTGTCGACGGACTGGTGCAGCTCGACCTGGCTCATCTCGCGCCACTCGTCGACCTGCTTCTTGTAGATGACGTCCTCCGGCGTCCGGGCGCCGTAGCACAGGACGATGCGCCGAAACCGGTCGGGCTCGGCGTACAGCGCGTAGAGGAGCGAGCGAAGCGGCGCCAGGCCGACACCGCCGCCGACGATCAGGATGTCTCTGCCGGCGAACTCGTCGAGCGGATAGCCCTTGCCGTACGGGCCGCGCAGGCCGACGGTCGCGCCCGGCTCGAGCTCGTGGATGGCCGAGGTGACGCGCCCCGCCTTCATAATCGTCACGTCCATCTGCTCCTCGACCTGCGGCGAGGACGAGGGCGTGAACGGCGCTTCGCCCAGGCCGGGCACGGCCATCTCGATGAATTGACCGGTCTGGAAGGGGATCGGCTGAGCGGGCCGGAGCACGTAAGTCTTGATGGTCGGCGATTCGGTGATGACGTCCTCAACCTGGGTCTTAATCGGCCGATAGGGGTCCGTCATATCTCGCGTTCCTCACGCTAGCTCTGCCGAATGTCTCTCAGCACTTCGCGGACATCGATGTCGCCGGCGCAGGCCTGGGTGCACCGGCCGCAGCCCGTGCAGCCCCACAGCCCGATGGTCGACGGGAGGAAATCGAGTTTCTTCTCGAAGCGGTTCTGCAGCCGTTCGACCCGGTGGCTGCGCGGGTTGGCGCCGCCCGCCACCTGGGCGAAGGCCAGGTACAGGCACGAGTCCCAGTTCTTGAAG
>Ga0114922_10001741_pt1 | contig 20590 bp, 15 predicted proteins | sample AartaG_FD_100975 | JGI IMG/M metagenome (GOLD analysis project Ga0114922, IMG submission 100975) | Deep subsurface microbial communities from Aarhus Bay to uncover new lineages of life (NeLLi) - Aarhus_00045 metaG | ecosystem: Environmental > Aquatic > Marine > Oceanic > Sediment | place...
GAGCGATCCGCGAGGCCGGCCTCGAGGACCCCCAGCGCCAGCCCCGCAAGCCGGCCTGGTGGATGCTCGACCAGTACGCCCTGACGCTTGCCGTCGTCGAGGCCGGCCTGGGCGTGGCCTCCTGGACGCGGCGGGAGCACAGCTTCGGCTGGAAGGGCGAAGGGCCCGGCCTCATTCACCACTATGGCGCCAAGCGATGGCGGAGCCCATTCGGATGAAACCGACCAAACCCAGGAGACGCTGGGGCGTGTTGGCGGAATTGCTGCGAGATCGGCCCCACGCGGTGGGCGCCGAGATCGGCGTCAAGGAGGGCCGCACCAGCGCCGTGCTGCTCAAGCGGCTGCCCGGCCTCCGGAAGCTCTACTGCGTGGACCCGTGGCGGTACTACGCGGAGTACGACTCGGACCGGGCCGGGCGCAAGATTCCCTGGCCGAACCAGCGCTTGCTGGACAGGGCCTATGGGGAATTTCTGCGGCGCATCGAGCCGTTCCGCGAGCGGGTCGTCGTGCTGCGCGAGTTCAGCCGGGACGCCGCGCGGCTGGTCCCCGACGCCAGCCTGGACTTCGCCTTCATCGACGCGAACCACGCCTACGAGTTCGTCCGGGGGGACATCGCCCTCTGGACGCCGAAGGTGAAGCCCGGCGGCCTGCTGGCCGGGCACGACTACGGGCGGTGGGATCACGCGTGGGGAGTCCGGCGCGCCGTGGACGAGGCCTTCGGCGATCGAGTGCGCACCGGCCCGGCCTGGTGCTGGTGGGTCGTCAAGGAATTCAGAAGCATGAAGGCAGAACGATGAATTCTGGCCGCCAACGACTACGGCCTTGTACAGGGATGAACAGAATCGACAGGATGAAGACACGGCAAGAGCGACAAGATCGCGGAGAACGACACAACGGCGCCGTTGAGCCAGGACGCTTGCCGTTCGTCGTTCGCCGTCATCCTGGACATCCTGTCTATCCCTGTGAGATGCCGTTGTGCACCCCTGTGAGGAGCCGTCATGACTCGTGACGGGCTGACAGCCCTGATCCCGGCCCACAACGACGACTACACGCTCTGGTTCTGTCTCCGGTCCATCGCCCCCCACTTCGACGAGATCATCGTTCTGGACGACTGCTCCGACGATCTCACGCCCGACGTCGTCCTCGACGTTGCCCGCGCGCACCCCCACGTCCGCCTGCTCCGCCACGAGGGCGCCCAACTCGGCTGGATCGGCGCCCGCAACCGACTCCTCGCCGCCACCGACGCCGACCTCCTCTTCTGGCTCGACGCCGACGACGTCCTCGCCGAGTACAACGCCGGCTTGCTGCGTGAGATCGCCCATGGCAACCGCCCGCTCGTCCGTCTCCAGCTCTGCGAGATGTGGGGCGACTTCGACCACTCGACCCAGCGCCTCCGCCACTATGATCGCTGCCACCTCTTCGTCAACCGCCGCCTGCTGCGCCACGGCTGCTGGGGCGGCGGCAGCGCCGCGAAGCTCCGCGAGATCGGCGGCATGGCGCCGGCCACGAGCGACGGGCCGCTTCTCTTCCATGCCAAGGGCGTCAAGCCCGACCGGCGCCTCGTCGAACGCCAGTTCACGCGCAAGTGGATGCGGCGCGGCATGCCGGGCCGGCTCCAGGACTTCGGCGGCCTGGCCGAAATGCCACCCGAGGAGATGCACCGCCGCGCCGTCCGCATGTTGCTCCACAGCCGCCAGGACAGACTGCGCAGGACGTGGGGCTCTGCGCAGTTTGGCCTCCATAGCCCGAAGGGCGGCGGAGGCCCCGTTGCTCGCCAGCGCCCCCGCGTCATCCTCGAGGCCCCCCGCCGCTTTGAGATTCTCTACCGGGACGGCCAGCCCGTCGACCGCCTCGATCATGGATGGGCGTCCCAACTCAGGAGAGGTCCCGGTGCCTGATCCTATCACCTCGCACCTACCACCTATCACCTGTTTGTGTCCTACGTGTGGCCGCTTCGAGCGCCTGCGCGATGCCGTCGCCTGTTTCCTGCTCCAGGACTACCCGGGCCGGAAGTCGCTAATCATCCTCAACGATGCACCCGTGCGCATCGTGCCGGGCGGCACGGCCCACTGCGTTCGCGTCATCGACCATCCCGAGCGCTTCCCCACGCTCGGGCACAAACGGCAGGCACTTCTGGCAACGGCCGACACTCCCCTGGTCGCCCACTGGGACGACGACGACCTCTACCTGCCCTGGCACCTGACCATGTGCGTCTCGGCCCTCAGCGGCCGCCCCTGGCCCCCGCACGCGGCCGTTGATCCGTCATTTGTAACTTGTCATTTAGCATTGCCGCTCTGTGCGAAGCCCAGGGCAGCCTGGTACTGTACGGGCTCCCGCGACTCCTTCAACGTGCGCGGGCCTGCGCACAACGTCTTCGAGGGCCAGATGGTCTTCGACTGCCAGCGCGCCCTCCAGCACAGCGGCTACCCGCCCCTCCACAGCGGCCAGGCCAAGGCGCTCCTGCGCAAGTTCCGCCAAGCCGGCGAGCTTTACACTTGGAACCCGGCCGACCGCGACATCAGCTACGTCTACCGCTGGGGCGATGGCGCGGACCACGTAAGCGCCAGAAAGGGCCTCACTTGCGACGACGACTTCGGCGGGGGCGCGCCCCTGGTCCCCGAGAGCGACCCCGTGGCGTGGGCCAGCAAACGCCTGGAGAGCCAATTCAGACGGCTTGCAGAAGGCGTTGAGGCCCTCTGCAGTCTTGGAGATTCGGGAGCGATCCGCGACCGCCTCCGCCACGCCCTCGGACCCGAACTCGCAACGAAAGGAGTCTGACCAGAAGCAGGCCGACCCCGCTCAAACGGCGCCGATGCCGCCAGAAGTAGCCTACAACATGTGACGCTGCCGGCGCCCCACATGCAGCGTGCCCGGCCGCGCGAAAAGTTGACAAACGGCCGCCACGCCAGTCGTATCTAGGTACGATCCCCCCCGGCTTGCCACGCGCCGGCACGACATCCACAACACACGCGCACCCGACTGACGCCCCCCGATTGACGCGGCGCGAGATGGGAGATATGCTTGAGTCACTGGCCCAAGTCATTTTGGGCCGCAAGGGAGAGGTTCCGAGAATGGTGAACGACCGGCTGCCGAGTGTGACTGGACCGGGGCCCGTCCATATCTCGACCGTGACCGATGACATTGCCCGCTGTCAAAGCATGGCACAGCGATATGCTTTGCCCGGCTGCTTTGTTGTGCATAGCTGGAACTCTGAGTGGGATCGACGCATAACAAATGATCTTCAGACTACGCTGTGCAACAACTTCATCGTGGAGATAGATTTCAAAGACTTCCGAGGACATGACTTGAAGGAACGTGTCCTGGCGGGGCTAGAGTGGGCCAGTCTGGTCGTTGTGTTTCTCGATGCCGTTTGCTTTAACGTCGCGTTTGAGATCGGATGTGCCTACGCCCTTAAGAAGCCTCTGCTCCTTCTGCAGGCACAGAATGCATCGGTCGACGTTAGACGGTACTTCAGAGAAGCCGACGAATCGCTCCGAAATCCTCCCTTTGAGCTCAACGGTTCTTTCTCCGACCTGCAGGGCCTGATTTGCTGCTCCGTCGATCCGGGCGACCCAAGCGCTGTCCACAATGCGCTACGGCAGGAGTTGCCTAAAAGGGATGCGGATGGGATTCCCCTGGCCAATCTGGTCCTTACTACTTGGCAAGATGTGATCGAAAAGGAAGTGCCCGCTGGGCATAGCCGCTCACGAGCTTTGAATATAGCGCGCACGGCTATGACGATCTGTCTGGATCGGCCGCTGCTGTCAGATGAACCGATCGAGGATCTCATAGGCTTTGTCGGCGAAGCGTTCGCCGGGAACTGAACAACGGACATACGTCCGGAATGGAGTTCGTCATGGCAAGCAAGCGAGCGGAGGCTCTGAACAACTTCGGCCTCTTCCTGGCGCGTCAAGGGCGCGTTAAGGAAGCTGAACAGCGGTACAGAAAGGCCCTGGAGATTGCTCCCGACCACCCGCATGTGCACAACAATTACGGCGTCCTCCTGTACGATCAAGGTCGATATGCCGAGGCGCTACAGCATTTTGAGAAAGCTGTTTCCGCGAAACCCGACTATCTGGAAGCCTGTAATAACCGTGGCCTGACGCTTGCAGAAATGGGGCGGAAGGACGAAGCGAGGCACGAATACGAAAGAGCGCTTGAACTGAAGGAGGATTATCCAGAAGCGCACAACAACCTCGGCGTCTTGCTGTTCAACGAAGGGAATTACGAAGAGGCAATGTCTCATTACAACCGTGCGCTTGAGCTGAAGCCGGACTATCCACACGCTTTGAACAACGCTGCTCACGTCCTCATGAAGAACGACGAGTTTGAGAAAGCAGAGAGCTTACTGCAGAAAGCACTCATTCTGGACCCATCATATACTGATGCCCATCTAAGCTACGCTGGACTTCTGGAACAGACGGGACGTCTACAGGAAGCTGAGCAGCACTATAGACAGGCAAGTACGACTGCAACAGAGTAGGTCCCCCGCCGCTACTGATGTCGACCAGCCTACAACGTAGAGCTCTGTTGCTGCATAGATGTCCAAACCTACTCCGGGCTGACCACAGGCCGGGTGCACCAATCTTTGGTCGCGGGACGGTATTCGATGGAGTTACCTTCAATACTGGTCTGTTCGAAGCCTGTGTACGCTGACAATCTGAGGATCATCGGATTGTGGGTCAGGCGCGGAGCAGCCGTTTGTGTGCTTCGGCATGGCTGATCCATGGTCTCACATGCGCGCCTTCCTTGCAGAGGCGGGACTCGTCGCCCTTCTTCTGCATGTCGCGCAGGATGGCCGAGAGTAGATGGTGGCGTGGGGCGTCTTGCCGTCCGAGGCCCAGTAGCTGGCCTCCAGGGCGCGCTCCACGACGGCCTTGCAGTTCAGCGGCTCTTCGGCCTGTTCGAGCACCTTGGCGGCCGCGTGCGCCGGGGCTCGAACGCCGCCTTGTCGTGAGTGCAACCCCACGCGTCCTCCTGTCCTCAGCCCCCTTGCCCCGCCCGGCTGACAGGATGTGCATAGCTTTCCGATAGGGCTTCCGTCGAATAGTTGCTCTCAGAGGTCGGCAGGTTTGAGATTGGCCTTTTCAGGTCTATGTAAAGGAGGGGAGATTCAGAGATGAAGATTAAGATCAGGCGAAGCAGGCTGAAAAAGAACCGTCTCTGCGGGTTCCTGAGCCGCCGGAAGAGCCCGGGTGGGAGAAAGGTCATCGCGAGACAGCGGCGACGGCGTAAGTAGGGCTGCTTGCTTCAGGGGACTCCCATGTGACGCCCCCGTTGAAATGAAAATGACAAGAAGCGCATAGGACAGCGGGCAGCTCCCGCTGACATGAGTGGCCACTCAAAGGACGCTGGTGCGAGCGCGGCCATCGAACGTGGACGTGTTGACATTTCCCGACACGGCGTGGTGCCGTCTGAACGCGCTCGGGCGGTCGCTCCGCGCAACCAGACTCTCAAGTTATTGGCCCCTAATGGCTTAAGACGATCGCATTCAGCAGGCGAAGTGGAACGGGATTTGCCGCCTATAGAAGCAACATCGTTATATGGAGGAGATACTATGCGCGCGCCGCTTCGCTCATTTGTGGTAGTCGTGTGTCTCGCCCTGGCAATCGCTCCGGCGGCCAACGCTGTTTCTTACGTGATTGACGGCCAGATCGATGACTGGAATGTCCAGCCCCAGACCTACGCGTGGCACTATTGGTGGCTCTCCGGCCGCTCATTCGCGCCTTCCTCCTTCACTCCGACGCCGCAGGGGACGGTTCAGTATGCCGTCGAGGACTACCAGCCGACGTCGTGGACCTACTCGCTGATGGAGCAGAACGACTACGAGGCGCTCTACTTTGACGACTCCCCCGAGTACTTGTACGTTGGCGTGATCGCATCCCACCCGTGGAACCCGGCCGAGAACACGTTCAGGGTCACCGCAGCTGGGGTAACGGTCAACGCCCAGGGCTTTGACGCATTCGCGTGGGCTGACCTGGGGATTGATGAGGCCTCCGGGCTGTACGGCTACGCCAACTACTTCTACGAGGGCGCCATTAGCACAGCACGCTTCGGGGAGCTGCCTATCGGGACCGATGTGCATGTCTACGCCAACTGCTTCTGCGGGTGCGGTTTCGACGACAAGATCGAGCTGTGCGCCTCGAGAAATCAGACAAACCACGTGACTCCTGAGCCCGGGTCCTTGTTCCTCCTTGGCCTCGCCCTGGCGGGCCTCGGCTTAGTGCGGCGTCGAGGGGTCTCTTCAGCCTCCAACCGTGGCTCCTGTTGAGCGCCGGACCAACTGCTCCGGTCTGCATGCTGCCATCGCACGAGTGAAGGGCGTCCTTGCCATCTGACCCTTCGGTGCAATGAGCGGGCTTGACGGTTGCTCCGGTGCGTTCAACCCCCGCAGAATTCGTGCGCCACGCTCACCTGCCATCCCGGCTCAATGAAGCAGAGCCCTATCCCCGTGACGGGGCCGTCGTCGTGCGGCCACTCCTTGCCCACCATCTGTCCGGCGAGCGCGTCGAATCCTGGGGAGCGTGCCCCATCTGGCGCGTGGCAAGTGGGTGCGGCCCTGCTCGGGGCGAGCCCCCAGTAGTGAGCTACTGGCAAGGTCGCCTTGGACATGCCGCGTGCAGATCAACGCCGACTATGGACGGCCGTCATTCATCTGCCGGGCCCCGGCCTGACAGGGGTCGTTCCGATTCTATCTCTTGCGTCCCGTGCTGGCAACGGGGACAACTGACTGCCCCCCGGCTTCATAGCCCGTTCCCCGGCGCGGCATGGAGGGGACGAGCAAGCCCGCCCGGTTGACATGGGCGGCGGCCGGGCGTACGCTGGCCGGACCCGAGCATAATGCCCCCGGCGAGGAGGTCCATCCCCATGGGCGAGAGACCGAACATCCTCTTCATCCTGACCGACCAGATGCGGGGCGATTGCCTGAGCATCACGGGCCATCCCGTCGTGCAGACGCCGCACCTGGACCAGTTGGGCCGCACCGGCACCGTGTTCACGCGCGCTTACTCCACGTGCCCCTCGTGCATCGCCACGCGCGCCTCGATCATGACCGGCCTCACCCCGTCCTCCCACGGCCGGCTCGGCTACAGGGATCAGGTGCCGTGGCGCTACGACGACATGCTGCCCGACCTGCTCGGACGCGCAGGCTACCAGACGCATTGCGTCGGCAAGACGCACTTCTACCCGCAGCGGGCGCACCTGGGCTTTCAATCGCTGGACTCCTACGAGGCCGAGCAGAACTTCGACGGCACCTACGTCAACGATTACCACGAGTGGCTCAAGGAGAAGACCGGCGGCCTGATGGACGGCACGGAGCACGGGCTGCCCGGCAACGCCTGGGCCGCGCGCCCCAGCCCCCTGCCCGAGGAGCTGCACAACAACTCGTGGGTCATCACCAAGGGGATCGAGTTCGTGCGCCGCCGCGACCGGACCAGGCCATTCTTCCTGAACCTCTCGTTCCACCGTCCGCACCCGCCCATCGACCCGCCCCAGGCGTTCTGGGACATGTACCGGGAGCGTGAGCTGCCGCCCGTGCCCGTCGGCGACTGGGCGGAGCGTCACGACGTGCCGATAGCCGACATCTGCGCCTGGCACGGGCGTCTGGACGAGCGCCTTCTGGCCCGGGCCCGGCGCGGCTACTACGCGCAGATCGCCCACATCGACTCGCAGATCGGCCGCTTCATGCTCGCCATGCGGCGCCAGGGGATCGGCCCGACGGCCGTCATCTTCGTGTCCGACCACGGGGAGATGCTGGGCGACCACTGCCTGTGGCGCAAGTGCTACGCCTACGAGGGATCGGCCAGGGAGCCCCTGATCGTGCGCCTGCCGGAGGGCGGGGCGAACGGCTTCTGCGATGCGCCGGTCGCCGTGGAAGACCTCTATCCCACCTTGCTCGAACTTGCCGGCGCACCCATCCCTGAGCGGACCGAGGGGCGCAGCCTGCTGCCGCTCTGCCGCGGAGGGCGGGTCGAATGGCGGCCTTACGTCCACGGCGAGCATGCCGGCTGCTACTCCCCGGAGGAGGCGATGCAGTACCTGACCGACGGGCGGGAGAAGTACGTCTGGCTGACGCTGACCGGTCAGGAGCAGATCTTCGACCTGACGCAGGACCCGCAGGAACTCCACGATCTGGCTGCCGACCCCGCCGCGCAGGACCAGCTCGAGCTCTGGCGCTCCCGCATGGTGGCGGAACTGGCCCCGCGCACGCAGGACGGCCTGTCCGACGGCCGTCGCCTGATCCCCGGCAAGAGCCTGCCGTCGGTGCGGCCGGAACTCATGGCGTGAGAGTCGGGCGGCGGCGAAGGGGAGTGAAGAAGCACAGCGGGCCTGTGTCCACAGGCGAGCTTCAAGGTCGTGCTCCAGCATGGTCGATCTGAGGGCGCCGATGGCCAGCGCCGCCCATCGTGCAGATCGTGTCGCAGTCTGCTGCGTGTCGGCATAGCGCGACACGCTCCTCGCGAACTCGACACACCCCTCGATGCGATCCCCAGCGGGAGGCAGGCAGCGCGACGCATAGGAAGGCCGCTCAGACCGTGAACGAACGATCTGCAACGCGGACGAGGAGACCCGACGGCGACTCTTCCACTTCGATGGCCTCGCACGGCGGCTCGGGCACCTCGGCGCGGCGCGCGGCGTCGACGAAGGCCACCACCCTGACGCCGGCGTCCACCGCCACCCCAGTCGTCCAGCGCGGGAACACGGCCCAACCGCCGAAGATGTGCGCGTGGCGGAACCCCGGCCGGGGGCGCACTTCCTCCAGCACCAGCTTACCGGGCACGCCCGACAGCATACGGAGGACGCTCCAGTGGCTCGTGCTCAGGGCCGTGGCGCTGCCCGCCGCGAACGTGCACTCCGGTTCCTCCTCGTGCTGGACCTGCACGGCGTAGCCGCCGATCGTGAGGTAGCGCGGCTCATCGGCCGTGTGCCAGAACACGTGCACCTCGCCGCAGTCGAGGAAGAGTGACTCGGTCACGACTGTGCCCGTGAGATGCGGCAGCGCGGCGTCCGCGTTCCACTCGCTGCGGGCGCGCATCGCGTCCATGGTCAGCACGCGGGGCTGGGTGCGGAAGGCCCAGTTGACTCCGTCGGCGCTCATGCCCGTGCGCCCGGCCGCCAACTCGGGCCCCAGGTCGCCGGCCAGCGCGTAGCCGATCGTGGACGAGTAGGTGTGCTGATAGTACTTGCTGCCCGCCTGCCACACCTGCCGGTGCCGGAACGGCTCCCCCACCGTCAACATGCGGGCCTCGCCGCGGTCGCCGTCGACCTTCAATACCATCTCCGCCCCCCGCACGAGGCAGCGCTTCACGCCCGGGCCGTCGGCCTCGATGGGCTTCTCCTCGGCCGTCCAGAATGCATGGTCTGCGGGCAGGGCCAGAGCCGCCAATGTCGTGCACGCCCAGTATGGAGCGCCCAGGTCGGTGTAGTCCTCACCGACTGCGGTGTTGGCGCCGTAGTAGCCCCGCTCCAGCATGCCCCGCGTGCTAAGGCAGCCGCGATCCCAGAAGTACTTCAGGCAACCCGACGCCATACGCCTGGCCTGGCCGGGTTCCAGCGCAGACAGGCCGGAGAGCTGCGCATAGGCTATGCCGGACGCAACGGCGAAGCGGTAGTTGAGCGATCGGCCCTTGGGGATGGGGCCCCCGTCACGCCCGAAGTAGAACGGGAGCGTGCGCTCGTGGGCGCGGGTGATCTCGCGGACGCGCTCCTTGTGCGCCTCGCGCCAGCGCGGCACGTAGCGCATGAAGGCATTGAGGTAGAGCTGGAAGCCCCAGAAGTTGTAGTGATCGAAGCCCGCGTTCCACCCGTCGATGAACCACCCGTCGCCGCGGTACATGCCGAGGATCGCCTCGAGATGGCCGTCCAGCAACGGGCGGTCGTAGTCGGTGCCGTACCGCTCCAGTATGGCGGCCGGCATCATGGCGAACAGCAGCGTGTTGCACTCCCGGTTGCCCCGGTGGATGAAGCGCCGGCCGTGCTCGACCACCATGCGTCGGAGATCCGCGTCCAGGCCGTCCAGGAAGTGCTCGGGCGCCGTCAACATGCTGAGTGCTGAGCCGCTCAAGCCGCGGCGCCATTGATAGTAGGGGCTCTGGGGGTCGTTGAACGTTCGGATGCCGTTTCTGCATGCGGCAACGAGGTCCACGTCCGAGCCCGGCACGTGCGTGCGGCCGGCGCCGGCGACGTAGGCGGCCACCGCCATGAACGGACGCTGGAACGCCTCGTGCAGGCCGCCCGGGTTGCGCAGTTGGGCATCCAGTGCGGCCTCGGCAGGGTCCGGCTCGAACCGGATAAGGCCCGTCTTGGGGTCCATGTATCGGAGCAGTCCGGCGACGATGCGCTCCGTGATTTCGATCCACGTGTCGCGCGTGTAGCCGGTAAAGGGACAAAGCGAGCGGTCCTCTGGTGTGCGGAGTTCAGTCGACATGAATGCGAGGCCCATCTGGCAAGGGAACGCGAGAGCTGTACGGACGATCCACGAGGCCGGGCAGTCTAACGCTCTCGGCAGTCTCGTGCCAGTTCAGGGACGCGTCCTGCTTCAGTCACCGGCGTAGGAGGCCAGCGTGATCTCGTCCAACAGCGGCGTGGTGCCCTGCTCAACGCATGCCGCCACGTACAGGTACGTGGCCGCCGACCACGTCTGCCAGTCCTGGCCGCGAGGGGTTCCGTCGGCCGGCGCCTGATCCCCGGCAAGTGCCTGCCGTCGGCGCGTCCGGAACTCATGGCGTGAGAGTCGGGCGTGGGCTGCGGGGCTCCCCGTCTCAAAGCACGCTGTGGTATATGCGGTCGACCAGTTCCATGGTCTTGACCGAGTCGCCCAGGCACGTCTCCGGCTGCTGGCCGGTGCGGATGCACTCCATGAACCGGGCGTTCTCGGCGTAGAAGCCTCGGGTGACCACGTACTCCGAGCCGCCTTCCTCGGCGTCGGCTGCGAACCGCTGCGGCTCATTGTTGTCGTCGGCGTAGACCCGCATCTCTGTCTCCACGTCGACGTGCGCGACCAGGCCGCGGGCGTGCAACTCGAACTCCAGCAACCGGCGGCCGGATGTCCAGGTCGACTCGAAGATCCCGGTGGCCCCGGACTCGAACTTGAGGAGCGCCACGAACAAGTCGGGGCAGTCCAGGTGGACCGAGCGCACGTCGCTGGCGAGCTTCACCACCTCCCCGCCCAGGCATCGCATCAGGTCCACGGCGTGGATGGCGTCGCACGTGAGGATGTCGACGCCTTTGGTCTCATGGTACTCGTAGAGGTTCAGCCCCCAGGCATTCTTGTAGAACCGGCAGATAATCAGGTCGCTTCCGCCGCGTTCGTCGGCCACGCGCTGCGCCCGGCGCACCAGGGGGGCGTAGCGGCGCTGGAATCCGACCATGGTGATGCACCCGTTCGCCTCGGCCCGCCGCGCCAGGAACCGCGTTTGCTCCACCGTGATGCCCGGGGGCTTTTCCATGAACATGTTGAAGCCCTTCTTCAGGCAGTCCAGCGCGACCGGGTAGGCCGGCAGGTGCGGCAGGACGACGTAGACGGCGTCCGGCTCGACCTCGGCCAGCATCGTCGTGTAGTCGCTGTAGCCGGCGGGGATCTCGTACTGCTCGCGCACTTTGTCGCGGCGCTCCTCGGACAGCTCGGCCACGGCCACGATCTCCGCGTCTTCCAGCCGCGCCAGCGATGGGTAGTGGACCCGGCAGGCGTGCCTGCCGGCGCCGATGATGGCGACTCGGACCTTCTCGCTCATCCGCTTTCCCTCCGTGCCCTTCGCTTGAGCCGCTCAGCGTTGCAGGAGCGTGCGTGGTCGGCAGTATAGCGTGCGGCCCCAGGCCCTTCAACCCGTGCAGAGCCGGAGTCGTCCCCGGCCCAGCTTCGGTTTTTCCTGCAAAGCTTCTGGCACCACAAGGTGAAGCACGGCCCGAAGGGGCGCTTGCGTTCTCGGAGTGCGGCGCCTCGGCGCCGCTTTCACAGCCGGTGGCTTGCCGCCGGCCGATGGCGGGCGGGGCAAGCCCCGCCCAACCAAAGCGCTGGCAAGCCAGCGCACTCCAGGGCCGTCGTTTGAACGGCCGGACACTCCCGCCGACGAAACCGTTCGGCGCGGCCGGCAGATTCCTCGTCGGCCGCCAGGCTGCGGGCTCCTCGGAATGACCGAGAATGGTGCTTGAGCCGTGTGTGCGGGACGGATCCGATCGGTTAGTGGGTCGCGTGTCCCGGAGGCTTGGGCCCGCGGCTACCAGTATGCCGTCCGCGGCCCTACGGCGCCCAAGCTGCGGCACTTACGACGTGGCGCGCGGCTCCCGGGCCGCAGCCGTCAAGCTTCGTCTGTGGCGACATGCATGTGGCCCTGGCCGCCAGGCCAGCGGAAAAGCCATCAGGACCCCCGTAAGCCGGCCCGCCCAGTGCATTGATAGAGTCTTGTCCACCCAGCCAAAGCATTCGCCTCTCTGACAGCGGCTCGCAGACATGACCTACACTCCTTTCACCGCTGTTTGGGTTGTCGAGGCCGGACGACAAGGCGCACGTAGTAGCTATCGGAGTGGCCCCCTTCCACTTCCACGCGGGCCATCTCGACGAGGGCGATGTGGATCTGGCTTCGGCAACGCTGGCAGAGGTCGAAGGTTGCCCTGCCGTCCGGCAGATCCAACTCGAGCGTGCAATCGGCGTCATGTCCGCGCGGCCGGATGTTCGGAATGTGGATCAGCCAGCCCTTCTGCGTTGCCCACCCCAAGCAACGAGAGCACTCGCACGCGCGTCGGATTCGTTTGGCCATCTACCGTGTGCCTCCGGGGCCCAGAAGTATTGTAGTCCTCTGCCCGGCAAGATCAACGGGATCGCAAGCTGCCGGCTCAAACGCCATGCGCTCCAACGGAAAGCTTGAAAGCCAGGCGGGCGCGAAGTCTAATGGCAGCCGACTGCCACGTAGAAACGGGCCGGTCTTGAACTGACCGGTGGCAGCCGCGCCAACATCCACGCCATCGCCGGGGGGAAGATCATGAAAGCCGTCGTCTGGTGGGACTTCGATGCGGTCGAGCGCTTCATGCGGGACGGATTCGTGGCGATGGGTGTGCCTGAGGCCGACGCCGCCGTGTGCGCCGACGTGCTGATCACCGCCGACAAGCGCGGGATCGACTCGCATGGCGTCAGCCGGTTCAAGTCCATCTACCTCGACCGCATCCGCGCCGGCATCTTGAACCCCGTCACGCAGTTCGAGATCGTCCGCGAGGGACCGACCACCGCCGTGATCGACGGGCACAACGGCATGGGCCACGTCATCGCGCGGCGCGCCATGCAGACGGCCATCGACAAGGCCCGCGCCTACGGCCTGGGCATGGCGGTCGCCCGGAACTCGACCCACTACGGCGCCGCGTGCTACTACCCGCTGATGGCCATCGAGGCGGGGATGATCGGGCTGACCGGCACCAACGCGCGGCCGTCCATCGCGCCCACCTGGGGCGTCGAAAACATGCTCGGCACCAACCCGATGACGTGGGGCATGCCGACCGACGAGCCGTTCCCCTTCATGATCGACTGCGCGACCTCCGTCACGCAGCGGGGCAAGATCGAGGTCTACGCGCGCGCGGGCAAGCCCACGCCCGAGGGGTGGGTCATCGGTCAGGACGGCCAGTACCGCACCGACACCGAGCAGATTCTCGTGGACCTGGTCGAGGGCAAGGCGGCCCTCACGCCGCTGGGCGGGCTGGGCGAGCGGACGGCCGGGCACAAGGGCTACGGCTACGCGATGGTCGTCGAACTGCTCTCGGCCGCCCTCCAGCAGGGCGCGTTCCTCAAGGCCCTCAGCGGCTACGACGCCGACGGCAACCGCATCCCTTACCCGTTGGGCCACTTCTTCCTGGCCATCAACGTCGAAGCCTTCACCGAGCTGGACAGGTTCAGGAAGACGACGGGCGACATCTGCCGCGCCCTGCGCAACAGCCGCAAGGCGCCCGGCGCCGAGCGCATCTGGACGCCGGGCGAAAAGGAGCATGACGCGTGGCTCGAGCGCAAGGACAAGGGCGCGCCCTTCGGCGAGTCGCTCCAGAGCGAGTTCCGCGCGTTGCGCGAGGAGCTCGGGCTCACGCAATACGATCTGCCGTTCTGACGGCAAGGGCCTCGCCGCCCGGAGCGACAGGCAACGACGGGAGGGCGTTGGGTCCCCCCGCGACTTCACGTCCTCGATCGAGTCTCGCAGCTCCGCGGCGCGCTTCGCGTGGCACGGTCCTGAAGGCCCTGCGTCGGCCTTCTCAAGCGCTCAGGATTCCGCGCAGGACGGGCTCGAGCGCGCGGGCCATCTGCCAGAATCCCAGGTCGGTCGGGTGCACGCCGTCCACCGTGCACTCCTCGAAATCCTCGGCCAGCAATTGGGCGCCGTCTAGGAAGTGCAGGTTCTGGTCGCCGGCGGCGCGCCGCTCCTCGACCAGATCGCGCTGGAAGTCGCGCTTGGCCTCCCGGTCTGCGGCCCCGCCCGGACTCGCGAACTCGCGCGCCATGCGGATCTTCGAGACGACCAGGATCGGCGCCGCCGGATGCCGCTCCCGCAGGATGTCGATGAACTCGCCGATCGTCTGCTCCAGCAGGCCGCCGCCGGCGTTGCCTTCGTAGTCCAGCACGAACGCGGCCGCCTCGGGGATCGTGGCGATGGTGCGGGCCACCTCCGGCTCGCCCTTGCCGCTGCCGGAGAAGCCCAGGTTGATGAACGGGCGGTTCAGGTGCCGACTGAGGATGTTCGTGTAGGCCATGCCGGGGCGGGCGGCGCACCCGCCCTGCGTGATCGAGGTGCCGTAGACGACGATGGGCCGGCCGTCCTCGTAGGGCGGCGGCGCCTCGACCGTCGCGTCCGGCTCCAGGCCGACGTGCACCTCCTTGACGCCCTGGTAGAGCGGGAAGTTCAGCGTCACGTTGCGCATCGCGCGGTCGGCAAGCTCGAACATCGGGCAGGTGTAGGAGTCGGCGCCCCAGGGGAAGCGCGTCGTGCTCACGTAGCGCTGCTCGCCCGGCGGGCCGACGTAGCAATCGAATCCGGCAACGCCCGTCTGCGGCATGTGGTCGCTGCTGGCGGGCGCGGCGAGCTGCACGCGGACGGCCACCTTGCGCGAGTCGGTCCGGAACTGCACCTGCCCGCCGCCGGTGCAGTTGGCCAGGTTGTCCACGGCCTCCGGCAGCGGCCACTGCGGCCGGACAGGCATGCGGCGATAGAGGCCGTCCTGTGCGAACCACGCAAACCCAGCCAGCCGGAGCGGCGGCTCGGGAGGCGCGCGCCAGGCCAGGTCGCCGCCTTCGGTTTCCTTCGGCCGCATGGCCTTGTCATGCTTCTGCACGTTCATCCGCGGTCCTCTCAGCAGAGGCACTGAAGCGGCCGGAGTCTATCGCGGCGGGGCGGCCGGCGCAAGCTTTGCGTGCAGCGGGGGCGGTGCTTTGCCGGGGGCGCCATGGTCTGGTAACATGCCCGCCAGGCGCGACGGCCGAGCGCGGAAAGGGGACGGGCTGCCAAAGGAGGAGTCGCATGACGAGCCGTGAACGGGTTCTCGCGGCGTTCGAGTTCCGCCAGCCGGATCGCATCCCGCGCTTCGATTCCTTCTGGGACTACCCGGCGTCCTGGGCCGAACGGTTCGGTCCGGCGGACGGTGTGACCGACATATCCATCTGGGTGCCGAATGAGGGCACGTTTCCGACCCGCGCGGGGCTCATCGAGGAGACGGGGGACCACGTTATCCGGGTCGACTCGTGGGGACGGACGCTCCGCCGCAAGAAGGGGGCCTACTTCGACGAGGTCCTCGAAGTGCCGATTCCCCAAGGGACCGGCCCTGACGACGTGCAGTTCGATCCCCCGGACCTGCCCGAGCGTTTCGAGGCTGGACGCAGCGAGACGGTGAGCTCTACAGATCTGGCCGACGACAAGGCTCGATTCTGCGTCTTCGGCAAGACGGGCGGCCCGTTCCTGCGAACCGCATTCGTGCGAGGGGAGACGCAATTCCTCATGGACATGGCCGGCGACCCGCCCCTGGCCCGCGCGCTGGCGGACAATGTGGCCGACCACCTGATCGGCGTCGCCCGGGCGGAGATCGAGCGGTGGGAGCTGCAGGAGACGGGGGTCTGGATCTACGACGACATGGGCATGAACGACGGCCCGATGTTCAGCCCTGCCTCGTTCGAGCGGGTCCTGCTGCCCGCCTACCGGCGCATGATCCGGGAGTACAAGGCGGCGGGCGCAAAGTACGTGGTATTGCATTCGGACGGGAACATCCTGCCCGTGCTCGACATGCTCGTGGCCGCCGGCATCGACGGCCTGAACCCGCTGGAACGTCGCGCGGGCATGGACCCGACCCTCATCCGCGAGCGGCATCCGCATCTGGTGCTCATCGGCGGCATGTGCAACACCGACGTCCTTCTGAACGGGCCGGTGGAGCGGATCGAGCGCGAGGCGCGCCAACTGATCGACATGGGTCGCCAGGGCGGATTCGTGATCGGCACACACTCGATCAGCCCGGAGATCCCCCTCCGCCACTTCGAGGTCTATCACCGAACGTGCCTGGAGTACGGTGACTTCGGGGGCCGCTCCAGCGGGGCATCGCCGTCCCCATAGCGCTCGAACGGACGCGCCCGGTCGGGCACCGCAACTCGGGCTTCGGCGTCGGCCCAGGTCTGACTGCCTGCGGCGAGCTCTTCACCCGGGCACGGCGCCGCATGTCGGGACAGCGGCGGATATCAGTGGTCCACACTGGCTCGGACGGAGCGGACAAGCAGGAACGCCATACTTAACCATAACGGAGGCAGATGGTATTACGTGCTTTACCAAGTGCCGCCGCGGTGGTACACCACAGGCTGAGTTGGCCCCCGAGCCCGTGTTGGGGCTACGCAGGGCGGAATGCAGGCCGTGCAGCGGGCAGGGGCGTTGACGCCCTCCAGGAGGCGGGGCCTCAATCAGCGGCCGCCGCACAAGTCGACGAGCCTGCTGCCGCGCTTCAGTTCTCCCTCACGCTCAGTGACCTGAAGAGTTCCTTCCCCGCGCCGCTGAGGCCCAGGAGGTAGGAGGGCCTTCCCGGAGTTGACGAACGGACGATCTGCTTGTAGAATCCTGTCTCGCGGGGTGATGGGGCCAACTAGTTTGCGTTGTTGCTCTGCCACCCTTACGTGCTGGATGGGACAGGTGACCTTGGGGGTGCAGGTGCACGCCAGGCTATTGCTGCTGGCCGGGGGAGTAAGATGACTGCCGAAATCGCCATAATGAACAAGCAGGCCGTCAGCTTGGCGGCTGACAGCGCGATCACGATAACACACGGTCAAGAGCAGAAGATACTCACGTCAGGGAACAAACTATTCGCGCTACTCAAGTCCAAGCCTGTTGGTGTGATGGTATACGGGCAAGCGGCTTTCATGGACGTGCCTTGGGAAACGGCGATCAAGGAGTACCGCCGGCGGCGAGGGTCCGTAGACTATGACGCCCTGGAGGAATACGCAGACGACTTGATTGGGTTCCTGGACAGCGAGAGGGCGTTGTCCCCAAGCTCGCAGCAGGAAGCTTTCTTCTCCGCCGCGGTGAGAGGCTACCTGTTGCTCTTGAAGGACGAGATACAGAACAAGGCCGCGCAACGTTTCAAGGACAGGAATGAGGTCACCGACAGCGACGCTAAGCGCGTTGCGACTGAGGTCATCGGGAAGCACTGGAAGCGCCTGGAGGCCCACAAGAGCCTGTCTCGCCTGGGCACGGACTACGCACAGAGCGTGGTTCGGCAGTACGGCCAACTCATTGACTCCGTGGTTCAGCAGGTCTTCGAGAAACTGCCGGTTTCGCAGCTGTCGCGAAGGAGGCTCAGGCAGATCTGTGGCTTCCTTCTGGACCGCGATGTATTCCCGCAAAACACCTCCGGAGTCGTAATCGCTGGCTTTGGGACGCAGGATGTGTTCCCAGCCCTGAAGTCGTTCGTGGTGTACGCTGTGGCCAACGACAAGCTGAAGTATAAGGAAGACACTTGCCACAGAATCGGTTACGAGGACAGCGCTGCGATAATTGCATTCGCACAACAGGAGATGGTTCGGACCTTCATGGAAGGTGTGGACCCGAAGCTGAGAGCTTTCTTCGATACGTACATAGGCTACACGTTCTCTGGTCTTCCGGACGTTATTGCTGCCAGCATAGATGGGCTGAACCAGCCTGCTAAGGAATCCCTCAAACAGAAGCTGGCCGAGGCAGGGAGAAGCGTGCTCTCCCAGTACCGGAGCGAGATCAATCGGTACCAGCAGGAGCAGCATGTTGCCCCTCTCTTGCGGGTCGTGGCGAACCTTCCGAAGGATCAACTTGCGGAAATGGCCGAGTCGCTGGTAAACTTGACCTCTCTGAAGCGTAGGTTCACTATGGAAACCGAGACGGTCGGCGGCCCCATCGATGTCGCTGTGATCTCCAAGGGAGACGGATTCATCTGGATCAGGCGGAAACACTACTTCCGGCCGGAACTGAACGTTGACTTCCTGGCCAGATCTCTCAGAGGGCAGCAGAATGGCTGCGGCTAACTCAAAGAAGAGCGTGTGCCGATCAATGGCCGAGTTCAACAAGAAGTACTTCCCCAAGGGGTCAACCGACGTCCGGGCCACGACAGATGCGGACCTGCGGGCAATGGCGCGCAACCTTGCGAAGCGCTCTCTCGGCCAGTTCCGCAGGCGGCTCGCGGAGTGACAGGCTGACCGATGGGGTCTGCCGGAACGTGGGCTGCGCTGTCGCGCGGGGGTGGGGTATCGAGCTTCTCAGTTGTCCCGGGGACGAGGCCAGTGCCGCGCTTCACTTCCCGCTGCCGCTCAGCGACCTGACGAGCTCCTTCCCCGCGCCGCGGGGGCCGAGGAGGTAGGCGGGCGTCCCGGTGAGGGTGACGGAGCGGCCCGCCAGTTCGTTGCCCATGAAGTCAACGCACCGCGCGCCCTCGGGCAGCGTCATCGCCGCCTCGCCGGACGCGCTCCAGCACGCGAGCACGCTGCGCTCACCCGTTTCGAACGCGAAGCAGTAGACGTCCTCGCCCGGCCGCGCCTCGCCCACGTACTGCGGCGCAGGCCCCATCAGGTCCGTGAAGACCGCGAGCGCGGGGAACACCCTCGCCGGCGCGCCGCCGTACTTGAAGAGGCAGCATTCCGTCCCCGGCATGTTGACGCTGCCGCTGGAGCCCGAGTGGATGAAGACCTTCTCGACTCCGCGCGCCATCATGACCACGCAGAACCGGACCGTCATCTCCGCGCATTCGCGTTCGTCCTTCAGCAGGCGCCCCTCCACCCAGGAGGCCGAAGGGATGAAGGGCTTGCGCGGCAGGTCGTCCTCGCCGTAGTAGGAGAACTCGGTCATCCAGATCGGCTTGCGGCCGCCGTGCTCGTCCATCAGCGCCAGAAGGGCGTCCATGCCAGGCAGCAGGAACTCAGGCGGGCGGGTCCCCGGGTAGGAGTGCAGATTGAAGATGTCCACGTGGTCGAGGCACCCCGCCTCTATGACCTCCCGCGCGTAGGTGTCCGTGTCGCCGCCGATGCCGCCCATGACCCTGCATTCGGGATCCGCCCGCCGCATCGCGGCCGCGACAGGCGCGAGCAGCCGAACGTAGTCGGCCGGCTCGTAGCCGGAGTTGCGCGGAAGCGCGTAGAACGTGAAGATCGGCTCGTTCAGGAACTCCCACACCTTCATGCGGTCCTTGTAGCGCGAGACGACCTTCCCCACGAACTCCGCCAGCTTCTCCGGCTCCTCCGGTGGCAGGGCCTGGCGGCCCGGTGACTGCGAGGGCGCTTCCACGTCGGGGTCCGTCGTGGCCGCCCAGACCGCCGACGGGAACGGCGGCAGGAGCGCCATCAGGTGCACGCCCTCCTTCAGGACGCGGTTGATCTGCACGTCGCCGACCTGCCAGTTGAGCCGGCCGGGCTCAGGCTCCAGGTGCTCCCACTTGAGCGACCAGTCGCGATACCACGCGATGCCGGCCTTGCGCGTGAGCTGGATCAGGTAAGCGTCGTTGAACGCGTGGTTGATGCCGACGACCGAATCGTCGTGGGCCCTGGGCGGCACGAAGGCGAGGCGCACGTCGTGCGAGCCGCTGCCGTGGGCGGACTGGTGGCTGACGCGGAGGCGGTAGTAGCCCTTCCAGTCGCCTGGGAGCTGAGCTCTGCGCTCCGCGACCGAGGTCGGGGCGACTTCGAGCGCAAGGGGGGGCAGCGTGACGCGGCGGTCGAAGAAGTCCGTGACCTCGAAGGCGAAGCGGACCTCGACCGGATCCCCGCCGTGGTTGCGTGCCCGCAGGCGCAGCTCCGCGGGTTCACCTACGGTGAAGATGCCGCCGGACGCGGAGGGCGCAACGGCCACTTCGACCGGGCTGCGCGACTCGAAAGGCGTCGCCTGGTCGCCCCTCTCCAGTTGGACGGCGTCGATGTCCACGTCCACGCGCGCGTCGTCCTCCAGATCCGGCCCGACCGTGACGAAGGCGTAGCGGTATTCGGGGCGGAACGTGTAGGAATAGCGCTGCCACGAGGTCGTAAGCCGGACCTTCTGGGAGTGGTGCCGTCTGTTCTCCCACGTGTTGCCTTTGGGGTCCTTGACCAGCGCGCCGAGCGTGGCCGCGACGCCGTCGACGCTCGCCCGCATGTCGCACGA
>Ga0114922_10001742_pt1 | contig 20585 bp, 12 predicted proteins | sample AartaG_FD_100975 | JGI IMG/M metagenome (GOLD analysis project Ga0114922, IMG submission 100975) | Deep subsurface microbial communities from Aarhus Bay to uncover new lineages of life (NeLLi) - Aarhus_00045 metaG | ecosystem: Environmental > Aquatic > Marine > Oceanic > Sediment | place...
CCGGTGGCTAAACAGCAGGTAGGGCTTGGTATATCCGAGCCCTTTCCTTATCCTGCTGGTAGCCCAAAATGCGAAAAACGCATTCCGGCGATGGAGATCATGCACAAATTCTTGTGAGGAGCCCATTTTTTATTGTATGTAAGCAAATCCCTATTGTTCCAAAAACAAGGCTATTGGAAACATCAGAGGTAAGGTATAGTATTACACATTGTTAATCCGACCTCCTGTATGGTGCCGGTTGGTCCGGATTAGGAAAGGAGCGATCAGATGAGGATTTCAGGACTTGTGACGATCCTGGGCTTTGTGTTTCTGCTGGGTTGTGAGAATAAGCAATTGGTTCAATGCCAGCAGGATCTGGCGGTCTCGCAAAAGAATCTTGAAAAGGTGCAAACGGATTATGCAACGGAGAAAAAAACCTCCGAGCAATTGCTATCCCGCTTGATGGTTCAGCAAAAGGAAGAAATTAAGAAGTTACGAAAGCAGATCGAGCAGGCACGAATGGATGAGAAAGCCAAGCATGAAACGGCGTTAAAGAATGAGAAAATTAAGCAGAAAGAGTTAACGCAGTCCATTTCGGAGCTTCAAGGGACGATCCGGCAATTAAAGTCCCGACAGAATGAGATGTTGGTGCAACTGGCCCAAGCGGAAAAACGGGCGAAAGAGAAAGAAAAGAAAATCACGAATTCCGGCGATATGCTGCAGGCTTTGGCTGCGGAGAATGCGAAATTGAAGGCGGAAAATAAGAAGCTTAAGGGCATAATCGACGAATTACAGAAGAAACTGGAAGAGGGGGGAAAGGGGGGCGATTCCGGGAATATCGAATAGTAATGACGAAATAAGAAAAGATGTTTCACGCAAAGGCGCTAAGGCGCAAAGAAGAAGAGTGTCTATCGGCAGGTGAATTCACGTCTAAAAGCTGCCGATGTGATAAGTACGTCTGAGTCTGCTATAATACAGTTTGGAGGCGGAGATAAGAAATTTGTTTGGGAAATGGTATATTTGTCTGTTTGTCTGGGTATCGGCGGTCCCAGCGGCTGTAGAGGGAGATCAGCTTTTCGTACCTAGCGCCAGTTATGAGACCATCCAGTCAGCGATCGAGTCGGCGATTCCCGGAGATGAGGTCGTTGTCGCTCCCGGTCATTATACGGAAAATCTGAATTTTCGGGGCAATGCGATCACGGTCCGTTCGGAGGATCCGGAGGATCCGGATGTGGTGGCGGCGACGGTGATTGACGGCAGTGCTCCGGTTGATCCTAATTTCGGTTCCGTGGTGATTTTTAATTCGGGGGAGGGCCATGACTCGGTCCTGGAAGGCTTCACGATAACGGGCGGTACGGGTTCGTGGATATTGGTGTCCTGGGAGTATAAGGGAGAATACTGGAATCGCTGCGGCGGGGGGGTGCTGTGTTATAACATGTCTCAGCCGACAATTACCAGGAACGTTTTTCGTGACAATCTGGCCGGTCAGGGGGGAGGGATTTATATGTACGGGAATCCGGTCAATCCAGCGGATCCCAGTAATCCCCCGGTACATGTGACGCCGGTTATTACGGATAATGAGTTCACAAATAATTCAGCGATCGTAGCGCATGGCTTTGTGCCGCCCAGCGACGATCCGAATAACGATCACGGCGACGGCGGCGCGATTGTGGGCTTCCAAGGCTGTGATGCGATTATCACAGGCAACGAAATATATTCTAACCATGCGTATGCGTATGGCGGCGGGATTCACCTGCGGCAATGGAGCCACGGCACGGTCGAAAACAATACAATTATGAATAATGATTCTGCCCTTGGAGGTGGTATTCATAGTACCTATATGTCTTCACCCAAGATAACGCGAAACCAGATAAAATATAATACTGTCGGTTCGTTCGGGGGTGGGGGAATCTATGTGTACTATTTTTCTAATCCGATCATCGAATATAATATTATTCAACATAATACGAGCGGTAGAGGGGCCGGGATTGGAGTATATTGGGATAGCAAACCTACCATTTCTCATAATCTGATTACGGATAATTACACGGGAGCAGGGATTTTGTGCGTGGGTTCGTCGCCGGATATAATTCATAATACCATCGCCAACAATACGGCGGGTATTTATTCCGGAGGCATCCATTGTGAATATGAGGCTTCTCCTTTGATTGAACACAACATTATAAGTTCCAACAGCAACGGGTATGGGATATATGTTTTTGAAAGTTCCCCGCCTTCTGTGCCGATTGTTCGGTATAATAATGTATGGAATCATCCGCATGGCAATTACGGACCGGTGATAACAGATCAAACAGGCCAGGACGGAAATATCTCGGTGGACCCGGACTATGTGGATTCTGCGCATCAGAATTATCACTTATCGGTAAGTAGCTCCTGTATTAACGCCGGCGATCCTGATCATATCGTTTCCCCTGACGAAACCGACTTCGACGGCGATACCCGCATTATGGGCCAGTATATTGACCTGGGTGCAGATGAAGCCTGGCCGATCTGGAATATAACCCAAGGCAGTCGATATACCGTTATTCAGGAGGCGATGGATGATTCTGAATATGGGGATACGGTTGTGGTGGGGCAAGGGCACTATTATGAAAACATCAATTTCGGGAGTCATCAATTAACGCTTCGATCGGGAGATCCGAACGATTGGGAAGTAGTAGAGCGGACGATCATCGATGCTAATGATGTGGGTACGGTAGTTGTAATCGCCGGCGGGCAGGGTCCGGAGACGGTTTTAGCTGGTTTAACCATCACCGGCGGAAATGCCACCAACGGACATGCCGGCGGAATATGGTGTTATACCTCCTCGCTCATTACCCGGAACATTATCACGGGAAACTATGCTTCCTATAAGGGCGGAGGGCTTTACTTTTGGAGTTCTTCAGCGAGGGCATTGGTAAGCGATAACCGCATAATTAATAATACAGCCAGATACGGCGGCGGCGTATTTTGCGATTCTTCGAGTCGGCCGCGGCTGGAGAGCAACTATATCGGCTATAATATCGCTATTGAAAATGTCGGGGGGATCGCCATGGCCAAAAATTCCACCGACGCCATAGTCCTGGGCAACACCATCGTAGGGAACTACGCCGCCAATTCCGGAGGAGGTATTTCTCTGAGTAATCAAAGCAAGGCACAGGTATGGAATAACCTGATTTTGGGTAATCGCGCCGGCAATTACGGCGGCGCCATGAAGATTCTTTATTGCGACCCCAATGTAATTAACAATACTATCATTGGCAATGAAGCACCGCAAGGAGGGGGGGTGTATATCGCAGGATTTACCAATTCTCTTATAGCTAATAACATTGTGGCCTTCGGAGCCCAAGGCGAAGGGATTTACGGCGATGACGATCCGCAAGAGCCCGCAAGCGCTATCCTGCTTCACAATGATGTATTTGGCAACGACGACGGCAATTACGGCGGCAGTCTGGCGGACCAGACAGGCCTAAATGGAAATATATCATACGATCCCAATTTTGTCGATCCGGGATATTGGGACGAGCAAGGTACGCCTAGCGATCCTAATGATGATATTTATGTAATGGGCAATTATCACCTGACGTCGGGCTCCGTCTGTATCAATGCCGGCGATACCAGTATGGTACCGGCGGAACTAATCCAGGACATGGACGGGGAAGAGCGGGTTATGGCTGGAGGGATCGATATCGGGGCCGACGAGATCGACCCGACTCCACATCCTGCGGATTTAGATCAAAACGGAATTGTCGATGTTCGAGACTTACTGCTGTTTTGTGAGCAGTGGCTACTAGAAGGCCTTGACTTAACTGCTGATTTTGACAACAGCCATACCGTTGACTTGGTCGATTGGATCACTTTCAGTGCCGATTGGTTCTGGCAGGCGTACTGGTATCAACCGTAATCGGCGTCTTGACAAAAAGGTTGCAGAAATGTAAGCTGCTTGTCGAAGTAGATTTACGTAGTTTATGTGAATATTCAAGTTATTGGAATAAGGAGAGCTGGTGATGAAATTCGCAAAGGTATTGATTCTTATGGCAGGATGTATGGCGATCGCGGGTTGTCAGGATAATGCGTTACTGCAATGTCAACAGGAGAGAGAAAAACTCCAAAAAGATCTTTTGCTAAGCGAACAAAAGTTGGCGGAAGAGCAGAAGATTATCGATGAAACCATTGCCGTTTTGATGGATGAAGACTTAAAAAATCTGGGGCGAATCAAGACACTGGAAGCACAAGTTAAGCAACTCACAGAAGAAAAGGGCAAACTGCAAAAGCAAATTGCAGAACTGGAAAGTAAATAATAAGCCGACCAAAATCAGGAAGAATAATCGCAGAGGTGATTTTGGGATGAATTTTTCCGTTTTTCACATATCCCCGCCGGTCACCCTGCAACCAGGTTCCGAATGTGGTGAATGTAATCATGTATCCCAGTGTTTTGGCCATTGTCGAAGTGTAAACAAAAAAAACGAGGCAGGTTTTTCAACCCGCCCCGCTTTCTTTTGTACTCATACCCGCTTTACGCGAGCACGATTAAGGTTCTTGTTGTCGGCTAAAGCCAATTAGCTGCGACGACGACGGAGCAATCCCAGTCCGCCCAGACCCAGCAGAGCCATGGTCATCGGCTCGGGAGTCTGGTGGATGATAAGAGGAGGTGATATACCAACGACCGCCCCATCGACATCAATGGTCTCCCATCCGCCGGTGGGACCCTCGTAACTCTCCATTCTGACAACCACCTCGCCTACTGCTTCGCAATGAAACATGATATGGTCAATTGCGACGGTATCATCCGGAGTAGATCCTGGCCATAGTCCCAAATCAAGGGCAGCTCGCCCGATAAACCATTGTTTACCGGGAATTACCTCTGTGGTCTCTCTTAGGCCAGTCAGAAGCCAGGTATCTGCCGGTTCCGTCAGGTCGAGGCAATCGATTGTGCCGGGACCGTCAACGGTAACCAGGACACCCATAGAGAACAAAGGCATTTCCGAACCCTCATCATTGTAAACGATGTCTATGTCGAGCCACGTTGACGGCTCGATGGTAATTTCTGACACCTTCGGATCAAGCGGCTCAGTCGATTCTCTGTCCGGCCCAATACTGGCGATCCTGAGGTCAATCAGTCCGGCATTTGCCACCGCGGCTGTCATGCCAAGAACCATAATACACATTAATAGTTTTCTCATAACAAAAACTCCTTCCATTTTCCTGCTACCTTTGTAACTATCCCTTTCACTCAAGGAACCAACTTACCACGGTAGCTGGAATATCTTATTTATGTTAAATTCACTTCTTCAAATCCTGTTTTTGCCAACTACGCCGCCAGTAATTACAGCGGCGGATCCGAACCGTAGCCGCACTCTTCATCATACGGCGGTTGGCAAACACCTTCAGGCGTATAGTCATCACCGAAATTCAACCGTATCTTGAGATAGTCAGATGTTGTAATTTTACCATCATGGTTGAAGTCTGCTCGGCAGTCATAATCGCCGGAACCGTCACCGAACTCAGCGCCAAATGCCAGGCGCAGCTTCAAGTAATCAGAAGTCGTGATTTTCCCATCACCATTAGCATCACCATGAATATGATGCGGGCAGCACCAGTGTCCGGGCTTACCTTGGAGTTCCCATTGGGCTTTCTCAGCAGCATATTTGGCAGGGCTAGTGGCCTTATCTTCCGTGAAGCAATCGAAGTTCACCAAGTAAGCGTCGGTCTCGACCGAGAGGACTATGCTGGCCTGGGCGCCGCTTTCCAGAACAGCCTCACCGAGATCGCCGCCGCGCGTCGATTCGCCCTCGATATCAAGGACGGTCGAGGTTTCGCCGTTGGCGTCCAGGGTGAGCCTGAAGAGCAAGCCGCTGGTCGGGGGCGGTGAGCCGCCAAAATCTTCGTTGTACAGCGAACCCAGTTCCACCACGATTTCTTCCGCATCGGGCAGATCGTCTCCGGCGCCATCATCACCACTAGGAGCTACCGGATCGCCATAGTCAGCTACATTGGGATCGTAACTGGGCGATAATCGTATGCTGCCCGGGTAGATGGCATATCCTTGCGGAATCTCAGTAGCTTCGTGAGGGACGGAGGCGCCATCCGCAGCGTAGTCGCTGATGGCGTCAAACAAGGCGCTGCTGCCGGGTGTCTTAATACGCAGGGCAATCCCGCGCATCCGATCATTCTCAGGCACAAAGCCGTCTTCCGCCAGGAGTTCGTAGTACACGGCAACTACGCCGCCGCCCTCATCTTCACAAGTGATGCGCACATTCGGGTCGCCCGTATCAGCAAAAACAGGTGCGGTTAAGGCGAGTACCGCAAACAATGTAAGTAACTTTTTCATTACTTTCTCCAATACAATGAACAGATACATTAACACTACTTAACCAACGATCAGGTTCCTCAAGGTACCAACCGACGCCTCTTCCGGTTGTGTTTGTACCCAAGGCTGGGCCTAATCGTACAAAAAACTTCCTATCTCTACTCCCTAGCGACCTCCTTTCTCGCCTCGAATTGGCAAAAGGACCTCAATTTTCGCCCTAGTATCCTCCTCCTGGAGCATACTACCGATGTATAAGTGTGTGTGTGTACAAAGATTATTCCTCATATATCCAACCTGTATAATACCTGATTCCCAGGTTATAGGTCAAGGAAATTTGCTCAAAATTACGATTTTTTTCCTTTTTTTTTGTGATTGCGTCAATCCGCGCAAACATTCGCAAAAGCGTTGAATTGCCCTCTCTTACGGCACTCTCTACAACTGTTAGATTATAGTATCGCAAAGGGTCTGCCAAATAACGCTGAAAATGAAAAATTTTACAAATTCTTCATAAAGTATTATTTTGCAAGGGGATAAAGAAGTTGCTCGCAAGGGCTGCCCGGTCAATATTTTCTCAGTGTTGTTGTGGATCAACGAGTTGGGTACCTGGTTTCGGAGGTCGTGGAAGTTGTTTTTTGCTTATATCTCTGTAAATAAAGGACTTAGGTTCCTGTTGATTCCGGGCAACATATATTTAGGAAGGACAACGCAATTTGGGAAAAAAACTTCTCAGCGCTGTCGCCGGTGTGAAAAATCTCAAAACGACCTGGATATTAGCCCCCTCCGCCAGGAGTGGGATCTTTTGCGTTGTGATAATTTCTTGGAGTACGTCCCCCGCCTGGCGACGGGGGCTTTTCCGGCTACTTTTCCGACTGCAATAATATTCCCTTTTGGGTAAAACCAGGCAAAATGCCGATTTCCATTTGAGTGTGGGATATTCTTATGGTTGAGGGGATCGCCAATAGGGTATGTGCGGAAGGAATAAATGGGCAGTCCGGCAGAGAATATAGAAAAACTGGAATACCAGCCTGAAAGCAATCGAAATTTACTGCAATATTCGATCCTGCCGGTTCGGGTGAAGGTTCGCCTGCGGAGCAAGGACGGGATGGGACCGTTTCGGGTGTTGATCCGGACGAATCTGAATCAGGCCGACCGGATTCGCCGGCAGATAATCGACCTGGTGGAACGGGGCCGCAACTACTCCACGGATTTCTACGACATTCCCGCTACGTACGACTCCAAACGGGATGAATACCGTGCGGATATTCTGTTGAGCGAGGCGGGATATTTTGAGTTTAAGGTCCGCGTGCAGTCCTCGCGTCGTCATCAGCCGTGGGTGAAATGGGCGGGGGGGCCCAATGTGGGGATCTCCGTTCGTCCGCTGGCGTACGGCAAGAATAATTCCATCTATTGTGCCTTTCTCCGGCAGTATATCCAGGATAAGCATAAAGCGAGCCTGGCGGACCCGAAGTTGGAGGCGGCGATTCGGGACCTGGAGGAGAAAGGGTCCTACGTGATCCCGCCCGGGGGCACATTTGAGAACTTTAAAGAAGTGCTGCCGTTTTTGATTGAAGAGTTGGGGATGAAAATCATACATCTTCTGCCGATCAATCCGGTGCCGGTATCTTACGGTCGAATGGGCCAGTACGGCAGCCCTTACGCCACGACCGATTATTTTGGGATCGATCACACGCTGGCGAGGTTCAGTCGCTATAAGACGATTGAGGATCAATTTATCGACCTGACCAGTAGTATCCACGGGCTGGGCGCCAAGGTGTTTCTGGATATGGTAATTAACCATACCGGCTGGGCCAGCAGTATCAACTTTACGCACCGTCAGTGGCTCAAAGTGGATAAGGACGGTAAGATCCTATCGCCCGGCGCGTGGGACGTGACGTGGGGCGATCTGGTGGAGTTGGATTATCGGCATCGGGATTTATGGCAGTATATGGCGTTGGTGTTTTTGGCCTGGTGCGAACGAGGTATTGACGGATTCCGGCTGGATGCGGGATACATGGTGCCGCTGGGGGTCTGGCAATATATTATCTCAAAGGTTCGCCAGAAGTTTCCGGATACCTTGTTCCTGCTGGAGGGGCTGGGCGGTCCGTGGGAGGCCACCGAGTCGTTGTTGACCCAGGGGCAGATGAACTGGGCCTATTCGGAATTGTTTCAGAATTATACGCGTCGGCAGATAGTGGATTACCTGGGGTACGCGCAAAAGACCTCGAATGCCAAAGGCGTGCTGGTTCATTATGTCGAAACGCACGATAACGATCGCCTGGCGAAACAGGGGAAAGCCTACGCCCGGATGCGATTGTATCTCAGCGCCCTGACGTCGTTTTCCGGCGCCTGGGGCTTCACGAACGGTATGGAATGGCTGGCGACGGAAAAGATCAACGTCCATCGCAACACGGGTCTGCATTGGGGGAGTTCGGACAATCTGGTGGAGGATATTTCCCGTTTGAATCGCATCATGGCGGAGAATCCGGCGTTCTGGGAATGCAATAATCTGGACATGATCGACCTGGAGGATGAGGATCTATTTGCCTTTACGCGGAGCAACGCCGATCGTAGCAACGTCATCCTTTGTGTGATTAACCTGAACGTGGAGAAATCCAAGTCTTTTCGTTGGCCGCTGGAAAAATGTCGGTTGGGAAATTTACTGAAAACGGAGACGGTATTATATGATTTAGAGAGGGATCGGCTGCTTGCGATGCCGCCGGAGAATCGGTTGGAGGGTCATCTCTCTCGCGGGGGATGTTTGATGTACCGGTTACAGGCAGCGGAGCGGGCATATCAACCAACGATACCCGCCATTTATGAGATCGATGGAGGCCGAATCGCCTTAATTTACCAGATTTTATTGAGTCGGTTCGCTGCGCACGAGGCAGGGCGGATCGATCCGGAGAAACTATTGCGTCAGGTCGATTCTTGTCGCAGGCTGATTGCGTTGGTGAATACGACGAGTCTGGTGGGATTGATCCGCGGCGATATCGGACGGATGCTGCAGGAGGTCGAGACGGATCTGGTGGATCGCTATACGACAACGTGGACGTTTCAGCACCGCCATAAGCAATTTATCGTTTCGGGCGATCAGTGGCTGGTGGCGCGGACGTATCTGCCTTGTACGGGCTTTCTGGCGATTGGCGAGGAGACCTTGATCACCGAGTCCCTTCTCAGCTCGGACGGCATGACTCATGTTTTGTTCTTCCCGCCGCAGCCGGAGAATCAAAGTGCCATGCTGACGTTCAACTGGAAGATACCCCGCGATCGGATTATCGAGCGCCAATGGCAGGAGGAGAGTTATCCGATTCTTTCGGCGCCGTCCGTGCAGAAGAGCTATCGGCCTCAGAAGGTTCATCCTTTGTGTTTATCCAAGCCGGAGATCATGGCGGGCTATAATACGGTTTTACTGACCAACGGCCAGGGAAGCGTCTGTCAAAGTCCGGCGATTCCCGGGACGTTGACGACGAAATATGATTCGCTGCTGAGCGTGAGCGAACCCTACAGTCATCCGGGGAATCGAGTGTCTCTGGTTCGAGCGATCCGTGAGACGGTGCGGATCGGAGCCAAATATTTTGATCTGGATGAAAGTTTTTTACATCGGTTTACCCGTTTTCCTGAGCCTCTCTGGGAGTTTGTCTATGATGACGGAGAATATTATCTTCGACTGGAACGTTCGCTGGTGATGTGCCATCAGGAGAATTCGGTCTATGTACGTTATAAGCTGAGCGAGTCGAATGTGCCGATTGAGATGACCTGTAAATGTTATCTGGAAAGCCGTTCGGTGCATGATTCGCTGCACGCGACCGAGACGCTGCGAACGCAGTATGAAGCATCCAGCCGCGCCCATACGTCGCAACCGGGAATGGTCTTTGCGCCTGCATCCGGGCCGCGCGTGCAGTTGTCGGCCAAGCACGGCGAGTTTGTTCTCCAACCGCACTGGATATACAATGAGGAATTATCCCAGGATGCCGAGCGGGGACTGGAGCATAAGACGGATATGTTTTGTCCGGGATTTTTCACCTTCCGGCTGGCTCGCCGGGAGAATCAGGTGATACTCCTGACTGCGGAGAAACAACTGCCGGAGAGGCTATCCGTCCACCGAGTGGCTACGAGAGAACATGCCCGTATCAAAGAATTGCTGGGACGGATTCCGAATCAAACCGCTCGTAAGGATCCATTGGTCAAGATGCTTCTTAGCGCGTTGGATCAGTTCCTTCTTTCCAGCGATACCGGCTGGCAGATGGTCGCGGGATATCCCTGGCTGGGTGTGCGGACCCGAGATGCTCTGTGCTGTGTCGGAGGGCTTTTAGCCGTCGGCCGATATGAGGTGGCCGAGGATGTAATTCTTCAGTCGGCATTGACGGAGAAAAAAGGATTATTAGCGGATTGGCTTCGCGGCGGGCCGACGGATTATACCGGGCTGGAACCATCCCTGCGACTGTTTCCAGCGGCCTGGGAGTATGTACTCTATACCCAGGCCGATTCATTCTGGGATTCTCTGATCGGGGATCGGCGAGGATTGCGGGAAGTGCTGGTGGATATTTATGAGAGTTTGCGCGATGGGATGGGTCACGGACCGGGCCTGGATACGAGCAGCGGCATGCTGTATTGTCCGGCGTGCTTCAACTGGATGAACACCCGTGATCCCCAGGTCACGCCCCGGCAAGGGTATCCGGTAGAAATCCAGGCCTTGTGGTCCCGGGTGTTGACGGTATTGCCGGAGATGTATCCGCCTTATGCCGATCAGGCCCGGCAAATTCAGGAGCAATTGAACCGCAACTTCCTGCCGCTGTTCTGGAATGAAACGGATGAAACCCTGGCAGATGTCTTATTGACGGATGGGCCGATACCGGCGGATCGTGCTCGACAGGATACGGCGATTCGGTTTAATGCGTTGTCGGCGATCACCGCCGGACTGGCGCCCCCGGAGAAAGCGCAGCGGATTTTGGATCAGATGGCAACTCATCTGCTGATCCCGGGGGGTTTGCGTTCATTGGCGGAACGTCATATTCCAGTCCCCGTGAACATCAGGGACCGAAAAGGTCAATTCCTGGTGGATCCTCGAAAGCCGTATCAGGGTCATTGCGTCGGGAATGAGACGCAAAGACGGTTGGCCTACCATAATGGTACGGCCTGGCCTTTCGCGTATTGCCAGTATGTCGAAGCTATGGCATTGGTATCTTCCTTTTCCGAATCAGCCGTGAAGCAGGCATTAACCTATTTTGAGCCTATCCGTACCGAACTTATGAGCAGCGGATTAGGCACCCTGGGAGAAATGAAGGATGGTAATTTCCCTCACACAACCCGAGGCTGTATTGCGTACGCCCACACCGTCGCGGAGGCCCTGCGGGTTTATATGCTGCTGAAATACCCACAGAGTTATCCTGCGAAGCAGTCAAGTAATACGAATGAAATGACGAGTGACGAATAAGAAAAGTTCACGGTTCACAGTTCACGGTTCACGGTTAAGAGAAGAGATTCTTCGCTGCGCTCAGAATGACAATGACGAATTCCGAATGACGAAACGAAAACAATGGGTGGCACCGTCAAGCGAGTCTTCGAGCTTGGGGGTGGTTTTCGGCGTTGGGCGGGGTGGCTGCTAGACGTTGAATATCTGTTTATTAACTATGAACTGTGAACATGGTCTTACCATCCGCTTACTAACGTGCGCGGCTTGGATATATGGATCATCTCGCTAAAGCGAGTATGTGGGATGTACAAGTCCTTCTTTTGGTTGAGGGTGCTGGAATTTGTAAGTTGGCCGGGTGGCATGCCCATGGCCTTGCATGGGCATGGTTACAACCTTTTAGCAAAGGGCGCTGGAATTTGCACTTGGGACCGCGGGCGCAAAAAAAACCTGGCATGGCGCCCGTCGGTCGGGGAATTGTGGGGTACGGGTACCATACCAAGTTTAGTTTTGAAAACGGCTTTGCGTGCCGTAAGTTCTTATTTTATAAGGTATTAACTTTTTCCAGCATCATGGGGGATATTTAATTCCCCTGTGATCTTGCTAATTCAATTATCGCACATGTTTATATAAAATGCAATCGGGTATTTTCCGGTTTTTCACGTCGAAAAACCTGATACATGTAAAACAGTATGGCTTTTTAAGTTCTTTGATTTATTAAATTTAATGGTTCCGGATGGATTTTGTGTCTGTCAATTATCTAACGAGGTCAAACCTTCCCGGATAGCGTATTTCGTGAGTTCGGCGACGCTGTGGATGCCCAGTTTATCCATAATATGCTGGCGATGCGTCTCGATGGTTTTTACGCTGACATGACATTGGGCCGCGATTTGTTTGGTGGTTTTTCCCTCGGTTAACAGTTGGAGCACTTCTCGTTCTCTCGCGGTAAGGATGTCGAATACCGTGGCGCTGGTATGATCCGCTTGGAGGACCACGTCTTCGACGACGATATCGGCGATACCGGGGCTGAGATAGGTATGATTGTCGGATACGGCTTTGATCGCCTGGATTAATTCTTCAAAGGCGCAGTCCTTGAGCAGGTATCCGCTGGCGCCGGCCTTGAGCATTTCCATGACGAAGCGGCGGTCGGAATACATCGACAGGGCGATTACTTTGGTGTTAGGGTTAGAGGCGCATATTTGCCGCGCAGCTTCGACTCCGTTCAAGTCCGGCATACTGACATCCATTACCACTACATTCGGTACGAGCTCGCGAGTCAGTTCTACTGCGAGGCGTCCGTTTTCGGCATCGGCGATGACTTTCATTCCATCTTGTTTGTCGATCATGGCCCGTAACCCATCACGGATGATTTTGTGATCGTCGGCCAGCAGAATTCGGATTTCCATGATTATGCTCCCAAATATCCTTATGCGCTCTAATAAAACCTCACTCGTTGTCACCCTGAGCGAAGCGAAGGGTCTCCATTAGGTTCAAAGAACGAGATTCTTCACTTCGTTCAGAATGACAAATAAGCGACACTACAGTTTTGTTAGAGTACATTATTCATTTTTTAGGGGTGCGAATAAAGTTATTTTGGTCCCTTTTTCGGTTTGGGATTGAATGTCCATTTTTCCGCCCAGCAGGTCCAGTCTTTCCCGAATATTAAAGAGTCCGAAACCGGCGTCGGTCTGCCCAATCGTGGTGATTTGCGTCGGTTCCATGCCGATGCCGTTATCCTCCACGTCGATGCGTAATTTATTGTTTTCCCGCCGTAAGGACACGTGCACCTGATCGGCTTGTGAATGCTTGGCGACATTGACCAGCAATTCTCGGATTGCCTGAAATAGTAATACCCGAATATCATCATCCAGGGATGGATTACTATGGTCCGCTTCAAACCGGACATCCATGTTGTGCTGTTGCCGAGTTTGCTCCACCAGCCATTCGACAGCCGCACGCAATCCCAACTCATATAGAATAGGAGGACTCAACTCAAATGTCAAGGTACGGGTGTAATAAATGGCCTGCTCGGTGAGTTTGCGAATTTCATTCAAGGTATCTTGGATTTCCGTCGGCGATATGTCCGCTAGGGCGCCTTGTTTGATTTTCGAGATGGCCAATAATTGCCCGATATTATCATGCAGGGCGGTGGCGAGTTTTCGGCGTTCTTGTTCTTCCGTCAATGATAACTGGGAGGCCAGAGAACGCAATTGCTTTTGGTATTCCAGTATTTTCTGTTCGGCCTGTTTCTGTTCGGTGATGTTTTCAATAGTGCCTTCGTAGTAGCGGATATTTCCCTCTTCATCGAGAATGGCGGTGGCGTTTTCCCGGGCGTAAAACGTGGAGCCGTCTCGTCGTTTCCAGGCCGACTCCAGGGCCACGATCCGGCCTTCCCGCTCGATTTTTTCCTTAAATATGGAACGGGGGTAATCGGCATCGAAACCGTCCTCTTCCAGATTTCGTTGGGCCAATTCCTCGAAGGAGGAATACCCCAGCATGCGAATGAGTACCGGATTGGCCATCAGGATTTTGCCATTCGGGCTAGTGCGATAGATGCCGATGACCGTGTTTTCAAAGATACTTTTGAGTTGGGCTTCACTTTCTCGCAGGGCCTGCTCGACCTGTTTGATCTCTGATATATCGGTGATGATGCCTAAAATGGCGGAATTCCACTCATATTTAATTAATTTGGTGCTGACAATCACATCGATAGGGTTGCCGTCTCGGGTCAGGAGCACGTATTCATAGGGCCCAATATCTTCGCCCGCCATATGTCGTTGAAAATTTCGGCGGACGAGTTCCCGGGATTCCGGGGCGATCAGAGTCAGAAAATCGAAGTTCGGAGCATAGAATTCCTCTCGGGTATAACCAAGGACTTCTTCACAACGCTGATTGGCATAGGCGATATGGTTCAGGCAATTAATAAAGATCATATTCGGGGAATGTTCCGCGAGGTAGCGGAATTTCTCTTCGGATTCCCGCAGCGCTTCTTCGACGTGTTTGCGCCGAATCCAATGGTCCCATTCTCGTAAGGTGCGTTCGACGATATGAGGCATGTCTTTCAGGATGGATTCCGATTTCACCACATAATCCAGGGCGCCGGCTTTGATGGATTCGACGGCGGCTTGTTCGTTGCCGAAACTGGTCATTATGATAACCGGATAATCCAGGGATTCCTTGTCAGAAGGAAGAAGCTCCGTACCCTTTCCGTCCGGCAGGATCAGATCGGCAATGATTACATCAAACGAGAAGGTGTGCAGATATTCTTTTGCTTGTTGGAGGGTTTCGGCGATCGTAAGTCGAACCGGTCGGGGATGGGCGTGGAAGGACCTCCGGATCAGATTGGCGTGGTCCGTATCGTCTTCAACGAGTACAATATGTATTTCTTTTTCCGTCATATTGAGTTCAAGGCCAGGGATTGCGATTCCAGCTTAACCAGTAGAAGCCTAAATCGTCCATCATTTGGCTGAATTTGGCGAAATCCACGGGTTTGACCAGGTAACTGTTGGCGTGATTCATGTACGCCATGCTTACATCCTGCTCGGCTTTGGAAGTCGTAAGAATGACGACCGGAATATTTTTCAGCGATTCATCACTTTTAATTTCTTTGAGGACTTGCAAACCATCGATCTTCGGTAGGCGTAAATCCAGAAGAATCACATGCGGCCTGGGGCAGGATTGGGGATCGGTGAATTCACCGCGCCGGAACAGGAAATTCAGAGCCTGCTCGCCGTCAGCGACCCAATATATTTTGTTGGCGACCCGGTGGTTTTCCAGGGTGCGTCTGACCAGGTCGGCATGGCCGGAATTATCTTCCACCAGCAAGATGGTTAACGGTTCACCATTGATGGACTCTTCCTTCATGATGTAGATTCTCCTTCGTAACCGGGTGCCATGCCCACGTCTTCGTGGGCATGTTGACTAATCTCCTTCTTTATGGCTCGCCAGCGTAAAGCAAAAGGTGCTGCCTCGCCCGATACCCTCGGATTCCACCCAGATTCTGCCGCCGTGGACTTCCACAATCCGTTTGACGATGGTCAGACCAATACCGGTGCCGGCAGCTTCGGAGTTCAATTTATCAAAGAGGCCGAATATCTTTTCGTGATAGCGGGAATCGATGCCAATCCCGTTGTCCCGGATATAAAAAACGGTTTCTCCTTTCTCTTGGCGATGGCCGATCTCGATGCGGGGCTCGGTTTGGTCCCCCATAAACTTGATACTATTTTCGATCAGATTCTGCAGCACCTCCCGCAGGCGAATTCGGTCCCCATAGACGACCGGCAGGTCCGGGGCGACCTCAAATTGAGTGTTTTGTGCGTTCGGTTCTCCTGCGAGTAGAGCCAGGGCTTCTTGGGCCAGATCCGATAAAAACACCTGTTTCGGCGGATTCACTATTCTACCAATTCGCGACAGTTCCAGCAACTCTTCTAATAGGCGTTCCATGGTTTCGGTAGCATGGGAAATGCGCTGCATGTCTTCGGCGATTAATTCCTGATTGCCATCGGCCAGATCCTGTTTGAGCATACCTACAAAGCCTTTCGTCGTAATCAGAGGGCTTTTCAGGTCATGCGAGACGGTATAGGTGAACCGCTCGAGTTCGGCATTTTTCGCCTCGAGTTCCTGGATCAATTTTTCTCGCTCCGCCTCGGCCCGTTTGCGATCGGTGATGTCGCGATCTACGCCTCGAAAGCCGATCAACTCATCCTGGGAGGTAAGAATCGGTACGGCGTTGCTTTCTAGATAGCGATAATCGCCGTCTTTGTGTCGCCACCGGAGGATAAGGTTTTTCCAACCGCGTTTTTCCGCTATCCGTTTTGGCAGTTCGGATTCGATCCTCTTTCTATCTTCTTCATGAATAATATCGAGGCTATGTTTACCTACTAATTCGTCCGCAGAGTATCCCAGAATATTTTTAATCGCCGGATTACAGTATGTGTGCACTCCCTGTATATCAATGGACCAGATCCAGTCGCGGGAGGATTCCACCAGAGCGCGAATGGTTTCTTCTCGCTCTCGTAACGCCTCTTCCGCTTGTTTGCGATCAGTAATGTCGAGCGAGACATTAGCCAGATAGAGAGGCGCCCCGGAGGCGGGATCTTGTACGGTGAATGTCACGGCGTACACATCGATGAGTTTCTTTGTCTTGAGATTGAGGTATTGCAGTTCGCCTTCCCATCCGTCGCCTTTCATCAATCCCGGCAGGAGTTCGTTCTCCACCAACTCTTTCAGGGGTTCGGGTATGACTTCCATGATTTGCACCTGTTCGACTTGCTCAGGCTCGATACCCAGCATCGAACAACCCGCATCGTTCAGAAAGATCATCCTGCCGTCCAGGGTCGCCAGATTAATCAGTTCACTGCTGCGTTTCACGATGGCCGCCAGTTTCTGCATCTCCGCCTCGGCCTCTTTCTGTTCCGTGATGTCTTTTACATACTCGATGACGCCGGTAATGTTCCCCTTGACGTCTTTCAGCGGAAAGGACGACAAATCGATCCAGCCGTTCGGCCTTTCCGGGCTGGGATAGGGGACCATGGCTCTATGGGTTTTTCCGGTTTGGAGGGTTTCGAGAGTCGGACACCACGGGCAGGGGCTTTGTCGATTTTGATACGCTTCGTAACATTTCTTACCCGTCAAGGGCATATGGTGAACATACATCTGTTCTATCCAGGTATTGATCCGCACAATATTCAGATCGGTATCCAGGACGCTTATGCCATCCTGAATGGCGTGAAAAACACTTTGCAGGAATTGTTCATTTTCTTTGAGAATCGATTCGGCCCGTTTTTGTTCGGTGATGTCCCGTAAGACGGAACGGCTGTGGAGGATCCGGCCCTGCGTATCGCGGACGGCCGAGGCGTTCAGGATGACATCCACCCTGCCGCCGTCCCGGCGTTGTAATTGCAATTCCACATTTTTGACCTGTCCGGTAGTACGGAAGGTTTCAACCGCCTCTCTGATTTTTCCCTGTGAATCGGCAGGATACAATTCCCAGACTGACCGCCCGATGATTTCTTCACGAGGACGCCCGAGCACCGTTTCCAGCATCTGATTGCATTGGAGAATGTTGGCCGTGGCGTCGTCCACCGAAATGAACATATCCGGGGCATTATCATACAGGTCCTGGTAGCGAGCCTCGCTGTTTCGCAGTTCCCGCTGGGCGATCTCTTGTAGAAAAGCATACATCACAAACGCCCACCACATTGGGAGTAAGGCCCCGATGATATTTTCCAACGTTTCATGGGCTTTCGTGACGCCGGACCATTCCAGGAAAAGACAGATATTGTAAACGAGGGTGAAAAAAAGTAATAAGATAAATAATACCTTGGCTTCCCGTACCAATACTCGTTGCCGGCCTTGCCACAAAAAAACGAGTGCGACCAGAGTTGCCAAAAAGGCAATCAGATCTAATAGGGCTACCGGAAAATGGGGAGGTTCCATGCTCAGTTCTCCTTACCGGGGGCAAAGGCGCGCCAACTCCACCAGGCGATCATCATGGCACTGCCGGCATAGCAAACGTGCTCCAGGTAGTTGAAACACTGGTAATAAACGGAACCGTTTTCAAACAAACCTTCCAAAACCGTAGCCGCCCAACCTGCCAGCAGGATACCAAAACAGGCGATGAGGAGGTACGATGCCGGTAAAAGCTTGAGCTGCTCCCTTCGTAATAAAACGAAGATCAATACCCCTATACCGAGCAATAGCATTACAATTTCATTTTCTTCAAAGTTCATTCCAGGATATCCTGTTTTTCCCCATCCGTATGACACTATCGTAGAATCATTATGTAATACTATCTTGCAACTCTTTGTTTTTTCTGCGAGCTTTTCATTTTCGACATTGCTAACCTTCTAACATGTAAGCAGTTATAACGATTTTACCGCACGGGAAACTTCCGCCGCGTTTTACGCTTGCAGACTGCCGGCGGGATTTTGACTGGTTGGACTTCCTTCCCGCCGGAAGTCCAAAATGCGAAAAACGCACCCTCCGAATCAGAATGAATCACTGAAAGCATAATAACATTCATAAGCAAATCTATCTATTTGGTTGCGGCCTTTAGGCCGCGCCGGGTTTGTCGTAGGTGATTCGTAAAGCATAAGTGTACTTGTGGCCTAAATCAACCCCATTTCCGTGAGGGTTTCTGTTTCCCATATCGATACCCGTACCTCGAAATCATCCTTCGATGGCAACCAGGGCCATGATCAGGAAAGGCGATCCCGTTTCGCACAGAGAATCGCGGCGGCGGCGACCGCGGCCGTTTCGATGCGCAACACCGTATCGGTTAAACGGACTTCCCGGGCCCCACGCTCGGTCAGCAGATGTTCTTCTTCCGGCGTCAGGCCGCCCTCCGGCCCGATAAAGACTATCATCACTTGCGAAAAATCCACCTGCTGCAATAACGAGGCGGCTTTCGGATTGGGACTACCATAGAGAATCGACGTTCCGGATGATTCCGAATCAAAGTGTTCCAATGTCTGGAGCAGGGAACCGGCCCGGTCGATCCGGGGCAGAAAAAGTCGTTCACTTTGTTTGGCCGCGGCGATCGCCAATTTCACAAATCGATCTGTTACTTTTTCGCCCCGCGCCAATTTGACGGTGCGTTCAAAACGTACGGGACAAATTCGATCCACTCCCAGTTCCGTACATTTGCTGATCAGCCAGTCGAAACGATCCCCCTGGGCCAGACTGCACGCGATGACCACCTGACTGCGATGCGGGCGGGGGAGCGTTTGAAGCGTCTGGATTGTTAATGTGGTTTTACGAGGCGATATGCTCTGGATCTCCGCCTGGGCCAGTGTCCCGGCCCCGTCAAATAGTTCCACGATATCTCCCGCCTTATGCCGTAACACCGAACAGGCGTGATGCGACTCGGAACCGGTTAATTCTGTGATCGGTTGAGTTATAGGACGACAGTAGAATCGATGTCGTTTCAAAGCGAACTCCCATAAGGATGGGGGGCCTGAGTTTCCCTCTGGAATTCATCCCCGTAATCACATCCATAGGCCGTTTCGGTACCAAGGAGGGCCTTGGAGTGGATGCCTCAAATATGCCTATCGTCAAGGTGTCACGCTATCCCTCGATTGCCAAGCCGTTTACGCCGATATTAGTAGTACTGGCAGGACGTGCGTTTGGCAATCCAAAATTGGCTATCATTCAGGAGCAGGTAAAGTCATGGCAAAGGATTCATCGGACAAGCCTAATGATTCGGTCCCGGAAAATCCCCCGTCCCCCAAAGACGAATCCACCTCCGACGGCCAGGAGGCGACCCAAGACGCGCTTGTCCCCGAGGATGTAGATGCGCTACTGGCCCAGGCCGAGGATTCGCTTACGGACCTGGACAACCAGGTACCTCACCCTTCCGAATCTACGGAAGAGACCCAGCCCGTTCCGTCGGACTCTCAGGCGGCCGAAAATCCTGCGGAGGATCAAGATTCTCCTCCTGCCCAGCAGCCGACGATGCAGCAGGAAAAAATTGATCAGGCTCTCAATAATCTAGAAGAGGACGTCCATTCTTTAAACCAACAGGTCGGCGACACCCCACAGGAACAAACCGAAGAACCAAACCCACAAGTTGAATCTCTCGACTCGTCCGAACAGAAAGATGCTTCGCAGACGGATTCCCAGGATGATGATTCATCGGAGGATCAACTCCCTGACGAAGATATTGATGACGTGTTGGCTTCACTCGCCGATGAATTATCCGATCCTGCTCCGGATACTCCGGAAACTACTGTGGATCCGACTCCACCGGTGGATACCGCCCCGACGGAAACCGCCGACGAGGATGTACAGGCGGCCGAAGACGAAATCAACGCACTCCTAAATCAGGCCGAGAAGCCCCCAGGTATGGAAGATTCTTCAACTGCTCCGCCTGCAGATCAGACCGAA
>Ga0114922_10001743_pt1 | contig 20583 bp, 19 predicted proteins | sample AartaG_FD_100975 | JGI IMG/M metagenome (GOLD analysis project Ga0114922, IMG submission 100975) | Deep subsurface microbial communities from Aarhus Bay to uncover new lineages of life (NeLLi) - Aarhus_00045 metaG | ecosystem: Environmental > Aquatic > Marine > Oceanic > Sediment | place...
AGCCATCGAGGAGGCCAAGCGCTGTCTCAACTGTGGCGTATGCTCGGAATGCTTGGAGTGCGTGAAGGCCTGTGAGCAAGAGGCGATTAACCATGACATGAAGGATGAATTTGTTGAGCTAGAGGTAGGCTCAATCATTCTGGCTACTGGTTACGATCAGTTTGATCCCAGTGTCATAAGCCAGTATGGATACAAGAAGTACGACAATGTTCTAACTGGACTTGAATTTGAGAGGATAACTTGTGCTGGCGGGCCAACCCAGGGGCGAATTCAACTAAAAGACGGCAGAGAACCAGAAAGTGTAGCCATAGTACATTGTGTCGGCAGCCGAGACAAGAACTATCATGAGTACTGCTCCAGAGTTTGCTGCATGTATGGTCTCAAATATGCAGAATTGATAAAAGAATTTACCAAGGCCGAGGTATATGAATTTTACATTGATATGAGGTGCTTTGGAGAGGCCTTTGAGGAATTTTACCAACATGTTTCGGAAATGGGGGTCAATTTCATCCGGGGCAAGGTAGCTGAAATTACCGATCAGGCGATAAAGGAAGAGGAAGGGGGAAAGCTAGTTGCCATAGCTGAGGATACCTTATTGGGGAAGATAGTCCGTGTCCCGGTAGACATGGTTATCCTCTGTTCTGCCCTGCAAGCCCGGTCTGACGCAGCTGACGTCGCTAGCCGTTTTACCATAGGTCAAAGAGCCGATAGCTTCTTCTTGGAAACTCATCCCAAGCTTGCTCCAGTAAATACGCCAACAGACGGGGTTTTCATTGCCGGCTGCTGTGCTGGACCCAAGGACATACCCGATACCGTAGCCCAGGCTTCTGCGGCAGCATCTAAGGCGTTATCGTTGATAAGCAAAGGCAAGGTCACGACTGAAGCAGCCATAGCCCATGTGGATGAAAGCGTTTGTCATGGATGTGGACGCTGCGAGGAAATTTGCACTTTCCACGCCTCCACGATTATTACTAAGAATGGAACTGTGGTTTCCAGCGTAAATGAGGCCCTGTGCAAAGGATGTGGGGCATGTGCCGTTGTTTGCCCTACAGGAGCAATGTCAATCAGACATTTCAATATGCAGGAAATAGAGAGTTTGGTTGATGGCTTATTAGAGGTGCACCATGGCTGATTTTGAGCCCAAGATCGTCGCTTTTGCCTGCAACTGGTGTACTTACGCCGCAGCCGATTTAGCCGGGACAAGCAGGATTCAATACCCTCCCAATGTCTATATTGTCAGGCTGATGTGCAGCGGGATGATAAATCCAGATTATGTCCTCAGAGCTTTTGAAGAGGGAGCTGATGGGGTTATAGTCTCTGGGTGCCACTATACAGACTGCCATTACATCGATGGCCCAGTAAAGTGCGATGCCATGTTTGCCAAAGTAAAGAAGTTGGTTCATATCCTTGGTTTAGAGGACGAAAGGCTAAGGCGTGAGATGATATCTACTTCTGAGGGAACAGTTTTTGCCAGAGTAGTTCAAGAATTTGTTGACCAGCTTAAGAAATTGGGTCCTTCACCCTTTAAAGTTAGAATGGAGACCGTAGTTTGAATTTAGGAGACATTATTCAGGAAACCAAGGCCTATTACTGCTTAGAGTGTGGCAAATGTACGAGCGTATGTCCTGTTGCCAGATATGATCCATCTTTCTCTCCGCGGGCGATAATTGAAGACGCTCTTTTAGGATTTGAGGATGAATTGGTCTTCAACCAAAAACTTTTCTCCTGCTTGACTTGCTATACTTGCCAGCAATTATGCCCAGCTGACGTTGATTTTCCTATGTTTATTCAGAAAGCCCGAGCTATAGCCCAAGATAATGGACAGCATGGGATTTATGCCCATTCGGGGCAATTGCAATCTTTGGCACGACTTATGACAAGTCCTAGCATTAAGCAAAGGAGATTGGAATGGCTGTCTGATAGATATCGCATTTCTGATGACTCCGATGTTCTTTTCTGGGTTGGATGCACTCCATATTTTGAACCCATCTTTGAAGATATTGAATTTAGAGCTCTTGATATAACTGAGGCAAGCTTAAAGATCTTAAACTTTCTGGGGATAGAGCCTAAATTGCTTCCGGATGAGAAATGCTGTGGGCATGATGTGCTTTGGACTGGGGATGTGGAGACCTTCAAGAAGCTAGCCGAACATAATACAAAATTGATAAAAGAGGCTGGGGTGAAAAAGATAATCTTTTCCTGTCCTGAGGGTTATCGGACATTCAAGCTAGACTACCCCAATTATGGGTTTGATGTAGATTGCGAGTTACAGCATATCTCTGAATTCTTAGCTGAGAAGATAGAGAAGGGGGAAGCAAAGTTTAACCGGATTGAAAAGAAGGTAACTTATCAAGACCCTTGTAGATTAGGAAGACATTTAGGTGTTTATGACGCACCGCGAAAGGTACTGGAGTCTATTCCTGGGATAGAGTTTGTTGAGATGGAACACAGTAGATGGGATTCTATTTGTTGTGGCACCAGCGCCTTTACCAATTGCGACTCATATTCCAACATGATAAGGACAGAGAGATTGTCTGAGGCAACTTCGACTGGAGCGCAGACGATTATAACCTCTTGTCCCAAATGTCAAACCCATTTCAGATGTGCCATGGTAGATAAAGGGGAAGAGAAGCGGCCAACTTCGCAGATTGAGGTCCTGGATTTGGTGAACCTGGTAGCAAATGCTATGGGAGACTGAGAATGAGTGAAGAAAACGGACGTCAAGCAATCTTAGTAATCGGTGGTGGAATAGCTGGAATTCAAGCCTCTCTTGATATGGCTAATATGGGTTTTAAGGTATATTTAGTGGAAAAATCGCCCAGCATCGGCGGGAGGATGGCACAGCTAGATAAGACCTTCCCTACCAACGATTGTGCCATGTGTATTCTCGCTCCTAAGATGATAGATGCAAGCCAACATCCTAATATAGAGCTCTTCACCTATGCTGAGGTGGAAGGAGTGTCCGGAGAGGTTGGCAAGTTCAAAGTCAAGATAAACAAAAGATCACCGTTTGTCGATTGGAACAAATGCACTGGGTGTGGTCTCTGTCTAGAAGGTTGTCCTGTAATCATGCCAGATGAGTTCAATCAGGGCCTGGCGAAAAGAAAAGCCATCTTCATGCTCTTTCCTCAGGCTGTCCCTAAGAAATGTGCCATTGACAAAAGGGAGGAACGTCCCTGCAAAGCAGCTTGTATGGACGCTTGCCCTGCCCATGCCAACGTTCCTGGTTACATCAAGCTTATTGCAGAAGGAGAGTTCAAGGAGGCTTACAAGCTCATCCGGGATACAAATCCTTTCCCTGGCTCCGTTGGTCGCGTTTGCTATGCTCCGTGCGAGGAAGCTTGTAACCGCGGTCAACTCGATGAGGCCATGGCCATCCGTGACCTTAAGAGATTCGCTGCCGATCAAGTGAATATCGAAGAGCTTGAAGTACCGACCATAACAAGAACGGACAAGAAAGTAGCGATTATAGGCGGGGGCCCTGCAGGCTTGAGTGCTGCCAATGACCTTGCCCTAAAAGGTCACAATGTCACTGTCTTTGAAGGCCTTTCTGAAGCAGGAGGTATGCTTCGCGTTGGTATCCCTGAGTATCGCCTTCCCAAGGAGATATTGCGGGGGGAAGTGGCTTACATCCAGAAGCTCGGCGTGGACATAAAAACAGGTGTTCACGTGGGCAAAGATATCACCTTAGAAGACATAAGGAGGGACTACGATGCGCTCTTCATCGGTGTCGGGGCGCACGGTGGAATTAGACTTGGCGTCGAGGGAGAGGATCTCCCTGGAGTGCTAGAGGGGGTGGGGTTCCTGAGGGCAGTGAACCTCGGGGAGAAAGTGCAGGCAGGAAAGAAAGTGGCAGTAATCGGTGGAGGAAATACGGCTGTTGATTGTGCTCGGACAGCAAAGCGCCTTGGAGCAGCAGAAGTAGGTATTATCTATCGCCGCTCTCGTGCTGAGATGCCCGCGTCGGCAGAGGAAGTTGCAGCAGCAGAAGACGAGGGGATAAAGATCGAATTCCTGACCACTCCAAGCCGCTTCTTGTCCCAGAACGAGAAGCTCGCCAAGATGGAGTGTGTAAGGATGAAATTAGGGGAGCCTGATGTTAGCGGTCGTGCTAGGCCGATTCTCGTTGAGGGTTCTGAGTTCGTTAACCCTGTGGATACGGTGATCGCCGCGCTTGGTCAGGCACCGAAAACGGATTTTGTTAAGGAGCTTGGGATCTCGGTTTCCAAGAGGGGGACGGTGGAGATTGATCCCAAGACTGGGGCCACTAACATAGAGGGAGTATTTGCTGGAGGCGATGTTGTTACTGGCCCTGCTTTCGTGATAGATGCCATTGCTGCGGGGTGTAAGGGAGCTCGCTCGCTAGATCGATATTTGAATGGAGAACCTCTTGAGGTGGACGAGGTGTGGAAAGAGCCGGAGAAGCTCTCTGAAGAGGAGGTCAAGAAACTGAAAAAGCGTTTTTCTTCCAGGAAGCGAGTAAATATGAGAGAGGAGCGCGTTGATGAGAGGATGAAGGGTTTCGGTGAGACAGCTCTTGGATATTCCCTAAAGGAGGGCCTGGAAGAAGCTTCGCGCTGTCTTGCAGGGCAGATAGAAGGATGTATTGAGTGCTATGAATGTGAGAGACAGTGCGAGGCGGGCGCGGTTGCCCACGGGATGCAGGATGAACATATCAAAGTTGATGTAGGAGCAATAATCGTAGCCACGGGACTCAACTTCTTCGACGTTTCAGTCATAGGGGAATATGGCTATGGAAAGATAAAGAACGTCGTCACCGCCATTGAGTATGAGAGATTGACCGCAGCGTCCGGGCCCACTTTTGGAACACTCAACCGGCCATCGGATGGAAGAGTTGCTCACAACATAGCATTCATTCAATGTGTTGGCTCCCGCGATTTCAGGTATGTGCCTTATTGCTCCTCTGTATGCTGCATGCACTCCACTAAAGAGGCGATGATGGCATATGAGCATGAGCCGGGAACCAAATCAACCATCTTTTATATGGATATGAGGGCTGTTGGCAAAAGGTTCCAGGAGTATATTGCTAGGGCCAAAAAGGAATACGACGTGGCTTATATCAGGGCTCGTCCTGGCAGGATTGAAGTCAACCCCGAGAACGATAACCCCATTATTTGGTATGAGGATACTACTACTGGGGAAGTTAAGAGCTTTGAAGCAGAATTAGTGGTTCTTGCTCAAGCTGGAATCCCCCAAATCGCCGAGGAGCTAGCTGAACTATTAGGCATAGAGTTAGAGGAAAATGGCTTTGTAAAGACTCCTGACAAATTATCGCAACCGCTAGATACTACAAAGCCCGGCATCTTTGCTTGCGGCTATGTTCACAGCCCACGGGATATCCCAGATTCTGTAACCCAGGCGTCAGGAGCGGCGGGCAGAGCGGCTGAGGTTATAACAACAGGGGGTAGTTAAAAGATGGAAGAGCCTCGTGTCGGTGTCTTCGTGTGCCACTGTGGCAGGAATATAGGGGCATATGTAAATGTTCCAGAGGTTGTGGAATATGTTAAAGGACTGCCAGATGTAGTGCATGCTGAGCACAATCTATACACCTGCTCTGAAGAAGGGATATCAGCGATTAAAAAGGGGATTAAGGAGTTCAACCTGAACCGTGTTATAGTCGCTTCCTGCACGCCTAGAACTCATGAGCCGCTCTTCAGGTCCGCCTGCGAAGCTGTAGGCTTGAACAAATATCTTTTTGAGTTCGTTAACATAAGGGACCAATGTAGCTGGGTTCACATGAACGAGCCAGAGAAGGCTACGGAAAAGGCTAAGGACCTTATTAGGATGGGGGTGGCGAAGGCAAGGCTACTTGAGCCGCTAGAAGAAGTTGAGATCGAAGTAAATCCTTCTACACTAGTGATGGGCGGCGGAGTTGTAGGGATGAGTGCTGCCTTGAACCTAGCCAACCAAGGTTTTGATGTTCACCTGTTGGAAAAGGAGGCGGAACTTGGGGGGACTCTTCGCAGCATTTATAAGCTCTTCCTCACGAATGAAGAAGCATCAAGGTTAAGCGATCTACTTATAGGAAAAGTCAAAAATCACCCTAAGATCAAAACCTATCTTTCTTCTAAGGTTAAAGAGGTGACTGGATTTATAGGTAACTTCGATGTCATTGTGGGTCAAGATGGAAATGAAGGCAAATTCAATGTAGGTACTATCATAGTAGCCATCGGGGCCGAGGAATTAAAGCCAACGGGTCAATATGGCTATGGCCAAATGCCCAATGTCCTTACTCAATTGGAGCTAGAGGAGCGGATGAAGAAAGGAGACTCAATAGGTCAGAACATTGTGATGGTCAATTGCGTTGGGGCTCGAGTCCCAGAAAGGACTTATTGCAGTAGAATCTGCTGTATGAATGCCATTAAAAATGCTTACCTCATTAAGGAACTAAAGCCCAAGGCAAAGGTCTGGATATTGCACCGAGACCTTATGACTTATGGCGTAGGTTTTGAGGATTACTATCGAAGAGCTATGGAGCAGGGTGTTAGATTCATTAGATATAGCCCGGGAAGGCCTCCTGAAGTCGCTGGGGATGGCAAGGTTGAGAAGATAAAGGTATACCATGAGCTACGTAAAAGGGAGCTAGACCTCCCCTGCGATATGCTTATTCTCAGCACACCCCTTATCCCCCGTGAGGATAACCAGGAGATATCCAAGATGCTTAAGGTCTCCTTAGACGAGTTCGGTTTCTTCCTGGAAGCACACCTAAAACTCCGACCCGTGGAATTTGCCATGGATGGTATTTACATCTGTGGCTCAGCACGCTGGCCTATAGATGTGTCTGAGGGAATCTCTCAAGCTTATGCTGCTGCTTCAAAGGCAGCAGGCCCCTTGAGAATGGGCTATGTAAAGCCTGAAGCTATAACTTCCTCAGTTAATGAGGATATTTGTTCAGGGTGCGGCACATGTGTTCCACTCTGTCCCTTCGGAGCCATGGAACTCGTGTCCAAAGATGGGAAGAGGGTAGCCCAGGCCATCGTGGCTCAATGCAAAGGTTGCGGAGTTTGTGGAGCTACTTGCCCATCTGGTGCCATTACTATGAATCACTTCAGGAATGAGGAAATTATGGCGCAGTTGGAAGCTCTCACCGCATAACCGAAGGTTTATTAGTTAAGAGGAGGTATTGTAAACGAATAAGGATAAGGTTGAACCTGTAATTGTGGGTTTTTGCTGCAACTGGTGCTCTTATGCTGCCGCTGACCTCGCTGGCACCTCGAGGATGCAATATCCATCAAATATCAGGATGATAAGGGTGATGTGCTCAGGAAGAATTAACGAGCTCCTGATACTTAAGGCCTTTACCGCCGGCGCGGATGGCGTTTTAGTCGCTGGCTGCCATCCTGGAGACTGCCACTATATAAAGGGCAACCTGGGTACCATGAGAAAAATCACGGCTATGAAGCCTTTCCTTGGAGCTATAGGGGTCGAACCTGAGAGACTGAGGTTGGAATGGATCGGGGCTTCCGAGGGACCGCTGTATGCCGAGACAATTAGGAGCTTTACTCAAAAGATAAAAGAACTTGGCCCATGCCCGCTTAATAGAAGGCGGAGGAAATTAAGTATATATCCGCAATCCTAAAGGGGAAAATGCCCGAAAAATTGTTAAGGGTTCCAAATCGATATAGGTTGAGTTTCATATTATCCTGTGTTACAATCTGCATTTGTTTTTGGGACGTAGGCTTAGCTTTGAAGACAGATAAGAATAAACTATATGAAATTGGCTATTAGGTAGCGTGGCTACCATGCAAAAATATGAAAGGAGGATAGCATGGCTCAAGTAGCGATTACAGTCAATGGTGCTGAAACAAGTAATGCTTTCCCAGTCATGATTCTGGGGTCAGCAGCCGCAGCCTGTGGGCACGACGTAACTTTGTTCTTCACCCCAGGTGGCTCACCCCTTATGGTGAAAGGAGAGTTGGAAAAAATAAGGGACAAGAAGATTAAAGGGATGCCGGACATTGTAGAACTGTACGATGGTTTATGTGTTTTGGGCGGTAAAATTATGGTCTGTGAGTTGGCTTTAACGGCCAAGGACCTCAAAGCCGAGGACTTCAGAGAGGAAGTGGAGATTGTGGGAGCAACCACATTCATAGGCTCGCTACCAGACAATACTATAACTTTCTCTTTCTAAAATAATTTCTAAAAAGGAGGCGAACATGGCACTACACACAATGGACGTCTTGGGGCTTAAATGCCCGCAGCCAGTACTAAAATTAGCGACAATGGCTAAGGATATTCCTGCTGGCGACACCGTGGAAGTCTTGGCTGATTGTCCTTCCTTCCCCAGGGACGTTGAAGCATGGTGTACCAAAACAAAGAAGACGCTGCTCTTCTGCGTGGATGAAGGTGGGGGAAAGTTTAAGGCACAGATACAATTTTAGTTTGGGATAATTAATGCAAGAAGAGTTTAAACCCCAAATAGTTGGATTCTTGTGTAATTGGTGTTCCTATACCGGTGCCGATCTCGCTGGAGCAACGAAGCAAAAAATTCCTGCATCCCTCTCTGTTATTAAGGTAATGTGCTCTGGTAGAGTGGAGCCGGTTCTTATTACCACTGCTTATCTGCGGGGGGCTGATGGGGTGCTTGTTGCCGGATGCCATCCTGGCGATTGTCACTATCGAGAGGGAAATTATTATGCCCGCCGAAGGTTTGCCCTTTTAGAAAAAACAATGGAGACACTAGGGTTGGAACCAGAAAGGCTTATGCTCGCCTGGGTATCAGCCTCAGAAGGGCAAAGATTTAGCGAGGTAACCAATCAATTTGCCGGGCGGATAAAGCAAATGGGCCCGAGTCCCTTGAAGAAGGCTTTGCTATAAATGTGGGGGGAAAATGAAAAATAATGGACACAGTACCCAGGTTTTGGTGATTGGGGCTGGCATTGCTGGCATTGAGGCAAGTTTGCTTCTAGCCAATTCAGGGGCGAAGGTGTATCTGATTGAGAGAAATTCATACTTCGGCGGTAACGTAATAAAGTTTGAAGAGGTATTTCCGAACATGGAGTGTGCTACCTGTATGATAGCGCCAAAACAACAGGAACTTCTACAGAATGAAGGCATTGAGCTGCTAACTCTTAGCCAGGTTGAGGCCGTGCAGGGTTCTGCTGGTGATTTCACGGTGAAGGTAAAGAAAAAGGCAAGGTATGTTGACCTGGAGAACTGCATCGGATGTAATGCCTGTTTTGAGCCCTGCCCTGTGGAGGTGGATAATGAATTTGAACAAGGGTTCAGCAAAAGAAAGGCAATATACATTCCCTGCGCCGGGGCTTTACCCAACGTTCCTGCCATTGATACCGAGAACTGTTTGCGTTTCAAGGGAGAAGATTGTCAGGCTTGCCAAGAAGCTTGCATATTCGAGGCTATTGACTATACTCAGCAAGACGAAGAACTCGAACTCAAGGTTGGAGCTATCCTGGCAGCTACTGGATTTAAACCATTTGACCCCAGTAAAACCAAACAATATGGGTATAAGAAATTCAGTAATGTATACTCCGACATAGAGATTGAAAGAATATGCGCCTCTAATGGGCCTACTCAGGGGCAGATTGTTCTTCGGGATGGCGAAACACCCAAATCGGTAGCCATTATTCACTGTGTGGGACGAGAGGAAAAAGGCTATTGCTCCTCGGTGTGCTGCATGTCTTCTATTAAACTGGCACACTTCTTGAAGAAAAAGCTGCCCGAAGTAAAGATAACCCAATTCTACTCCGACCTCTGTATTCCAGGTAGGACCTATCAGAAGTTTTACGAGGAGGTGCAGGAAAGCGGCGTTGATTTTATTCGCGCCAGGGTAAACGAAGTGGCAGAACAAGGAAAAGAGCTGGCTATCAAATATAAAACTGAAGATGGCAAAGAGAATACTCTCAACGTGGACATGCTAATCCTGGCACCGGCGCTTGAGCCAGAAGCTAACTCGGACAAACTGGCTGAGATGCTAGGTATTCCGCAAGGTGATGGTGGCTTTTTCACTGAAAAGAAACCAGACCTCGATTCCTCTGTGACCACATTGAAAGATGGCATATTTGTCGCCGGATGTACCCAAGGTCCCAAAGATATTCCAGATACGGTAGCCCAGGCAGAAGCAGCAGTAGGAAGAATACTCTCGATGCCAAGATAGGAGTTATGAAATGGCAAAGAAAATAGGCGTATATGTGTGTGAATGTGGCACTAACATAGCTGATAATGTGGATATTGACAGGGTAATTGAAGCGGTTTCTCCACTTCATGATGTCGAACTTGTCGAGAAATATCGGTTGCTGTGTTCTGAGGATGGAAAGGAATTCCTAAAACAAAGCATCCAAGAGCATGAGCTCACCCATTTGGTGGTTGCGGCTTGCTCTCCCAAGCAACATGAACTCACCTTCATGAACATATGCGCAGCAGCGGGTCTCAACCCCTACCTGTTCCAAATGGTTAATATCAGGGAACAGTGCGCCTGGGTCACGGCGGACAAGAAAGAAGCCACAGAAAAGGCGATAACACAGATAAAAGCTGCAATCGCTAGAGTTCGCTATCATGTTCCTCTGGAGAAAAAAGAGATGGATGTTTGTCCTGATGTGCTGGTAGTCGGCGGTGGTATCGCAGGAATTAAAGCCAGCCAGTTGCTTGCTTCCCCTGATAGGAAGGTTTACCTAGTTGAGAAAACTTCCTCCCTGGGAGGCAAGGTAAAGGGGTTTAAGAAATTATTTACTGATATGGAATCTGGCTCTGTGTTGATAGAGCAGGAGCTAAACAGCCTGCAAGGAAACAAAAACGTTGAAGTGCTCACTGACAGCGAAGTTGAGCAGATTCTTGGTTTTTTGGGCAATTTTGAAGCAAAAATAATGAGAAAAACGGAAAGCGAAGAGCGAAATTTGAGTGTTGGAGCAGTGGTATTAGCTACTGGCTTCGACTTACTAGACCCTACGGGGCTTTATCAATACGGATATGGAAAGCTCGACGACGTCTATACAAGTTTAGAATTTGAAGAGATGAATATTTCTGGCGGAGCTACCGGCGGGAAGGTTCTTCTCAAGAATGGCAAGCCTCCGGAATCTGTTGCAATCATACATTGTGTGGGGCGGGAAGAGAAGGGCTACTGTTCCAGGGTATGTTGCCTTTATTCATTTAAGTTTGCCAGGATGTTGAAATCCCAATTTCCTGATGTGAAGGTATCTCACTTCTACTCAGACATGTGCATTCCTGGAAAGTCCTACCAGAAGTTCTACGAAGAAACAAAAGAGTTAGGGGTTGAGTTTGTCCGCGCTGGGAAAACTGAGGTTGCCCAGAACGGAAAGGGGATAGTTGTCAAATATGAGGCTGAAGCGGGCAAGGAAGGCGAGCACGCCGCGGATATGGTAATCCTCGTTCCGGCGATGGAACCCTCCAGTGACACTAACAAATTCGCTCAAATGCTTGGCATTCCCTTAGACGATGAAGGATTCCTTGTTAGAGAACATCAATTGCTGGCTCCGGTAGGCTCTTCTATAGGCGGAGTATTTGTGGTTGGCTGCGCCCAAGGACCACAAAATATCTCGGAGTCGATAGTTCAATCAGAGGCAGCAGCAGGGAAGATACTCTCGTCCCTGGTTCCGGGCAGGAAACTAGAACTGGAAGTAAAAACTTCAGAAATATCCGAAACCTTTTGCTCTGGATGCAAGATCTGCATCTCTATCTGCCCATATTCTGCCATTACTTTTGACGAAGCAAGAGGAATCGCATTGGTAAACGAGGCTTTGTGTCATGGATGTGGAGCCTGTGCCGCAGCTTGTCCTTCGGGTGCCGCCAGTATGAAGGGTTTTACCTCTACCCAGATTTACCAAGAAGTCGTGGAGTTAGTACGGTGAGCACTTGGAGCAAATTATTCAGGCATCACAGGCACAATGAATCATTAAATCAAAGTAGGCTCAAGATGCTAGTGTTAGCCTGGCTAGGCTAAATCGAAATCCGTAAATACAAAAGGAGGAGACGAAATGACAGAAGAGATTAAACCCAATGAGACCCTTGATGTAAGGGGAGAAATCTGCCCCAATCCTGATGTTAAGACGATGGTCAAGCTCAAGAAGATGGAAAAGGGGCAAATCCTGGAGGTTCTGGTTGATTATCCACTCTCCGTAGAACGTATCCCAGGTAATGCTGAAAAAAATGGGCACAAGGTGCTAAAGGTAGAACACGTTGAGGGTCCCAATCACAAAATATATATAGAGGCTAAGGGAGGGTAAAAATGAACCCGTTGATTTTTTGGGGACTAGTGGTTGGTTTTGCCTTTGGTTTTGCCCTATCCAGAGGGAGATTCTGCATGAACTCTGCCTTCAGGGACATCATTGTGCTGAAGGATTATGCCATCTTAAAAGCAGTGGGGGTTGCGATTCTTGTTTCAATGATAGGTTTTACAATCATGGCTATGGCAGGGGTCATAACTTTGAGCCCCAAACCCTTCTTCTGGGGCGCCAATATGGTAGGTGGATATATTTTTGGCATTGGTATGGTACTAGCCGGTGGATGTGCCAGTGGAATCAGCTATCGCGCCGGAGAAGGTATGGTAGGGGCAATGTCAGCAGTGCTTGGCTTGACACTTGCCGCGCTGATGACTACTATGGGTGCCTTTAAACCAGCGGCTGATTTCCTTCAGAGTAGCACAAAGGTGACGCTGGCGGACGGGGCAAACCTCACGCTGGCTAATGTATTTGGTATCTCACACCATATATTAGCCTTTAGCATTGCTGCTATCGCCATAATTATCTGGGCTGTCTTCGCCATCCGAGGCAAGAAAGCGAAAAAAGAGGAAACTGCATCACTGAGGGAGAGGATTTTCAAGAAGGGTTGGGGATGGACTTCAACAGGCATAGTAATGGGCATCATTGGCATGATCGCCTTTTACTCTTCAACAGCGGCTGGACGAAGCTACCCCCTTGGTATCACCGCAGGATGGCGTGACATCCTGAAATCATTAGTTACGGGTCAGAATTCCCTCAGCTGGATATCTATGATGATTATAGGTCTCGTTGTGGGTGCCCTTGTGGCGGCTCTTATTGCCGGTGAATTTAAACTTCGTGCACCATCGCCAGGGACACTCATTCAGTGCTTCTTCGGTGGACTACTGATGGGCTTTGGAACTCTCGTCGCCAAGGGATGCAACATCACCCATATCTTGAGTGGAGTGCCGCAACTTGCCCTGAGTTCTCTATTGACTGGAGCCTTCATCATCTTCGGATGCTGGACACTAGCGTACTTTATGTTTGTCAGACCTATGCGGAAGTTAGGAATTTAGATAGATAAAAGCTGAATGGTAAGGAGTTAATATGGCTGCGACTCAAAAAGGAGCACTTTTCTCAGCAGAAGGGGGCGTAGAAAAAGGGGTCCTTGCTTTTATAAAATGGGCGCTGGTCCAGGGATGTTTTGATGCTGTCCTCATCCCAGCTAGAGTGCCAGCGGGCGATTCATTTGCCTATTTTTTGATTCGAGATGAATCGCTCCTGAAAGATGCCTCTCCACTACCCCCTATTATGCCAGTTCAAGGAGCCAAAGCTATTTCCAGTATCACTAAACGTGGTAAAGGAAATAAGATTATTGCCGCTGTTATGCGACCTTGCGAAGCAAGAGCAGCAGTTGAGCTAGCTAAGCTTGGACAAATAGATCTCGAAAATATAATCCTTATCACTGTGGACTGCCCTGGTGTGATACCCCTGTCTGACTATTTTAGGAGTCCCGAAAAAGGTGACGAGGTATTTAAGGATGCTTCTCTAAATTGGAATAGCCAGCCCATGCGGGCAGTATGCAAAATATGCGATAGATTTTCTGCCACAGGTGGCGAAGATTTGCATATAGGAACACTGGGAACAAAGAGTGGTAGCATTCTCCTTATTCCCCATAGCCTCAAAGGTGAAAGTATCCTGAACAAACTTAGTATTTCGCTGGAAGAGGACATATCTGGCTGGGAAGATGAAGTGAATAAGTTAACCGAGGAGAGAAAGAAAGAAAGAGACCAGGTCAACAATGCGTTAAGAACTGACATTGAAGGAATAGATAGATTGGTAGAAGCTTTTAGCACATGCATAAATTGCCATAACTGCATGAGGGTTTGCCCAATATGCTATTGCCGTCAGTGTCATTTCGACTCAGATAAAATGAAATTCACTTTCGAAGATTACCTTACAAGAGCAGAAGCAAGAGGCGAGTTGATAATTCCTACTGATACCCTGCTCTTCCATATTGGGCGGATGCTACATATGTCCCTCTCTTGTGTATCATGCGGAATGTGTGAGGATGCTTGTCCTATGGATATCCCGGTAGCTCAAATCTTCACCATGGTTGGTGATAGAAACCAGGAGAAATTTAGTTACGTCCCTGGTAGGAGCATAGACGAGCCTCTCCCGTTAACGACTTTTGAGGAAAAAGAATTCCTGGAGGTGGAACAGTCTTATGCAGGAGTCTCTGCCAAACAGGAGGAGCAGAATGCCTAAGGTATTAAGGATAAATGAAAGTTCAGAGAAAGGTCTGAAAGAGCTGCTCAAGTCTCTTTTGGAAAGTGGCAAGGTAAAAGGCGTTTTGACTCTCAGAAAGATAGGCGAGCAGGGTGCCGTATCTTACTCGCTCGTTACCAATCCTGAAGACATCGAATCTACCCTGCCACTTTTCCCCTTAATGCCAGTGAATTTGGCTAAACACCTCTCCCGCCTCACATTAAAAGAAGCTGCCACTGAACCTATTGCGGCAGTTTTAAAACCCTGCGAGTTGAGGGCGTTGGTAGAATTGGTGAAACGAGAGCAAGGCAGCCTGGAAAACTTGCTACTCATAAGTTCAACCTGCGGTGGAGTCTATCCACTGGGAATGGTGGTAGAGGGTAGTATTGAAGAAGAGCTACCGCAATACTGGGAAGCAGTTAAACAAGGTGAAGCTGCTCCTGATATAAGGCCTGCTTGTAAGGCTGACGAGTATTTTGTGCCCTATACTGCTGATATCACCATATCTTTACTGGGGAACAAGGATATCGATAAGGAAACTGTGCTATTCCTCAACACGGAAAAGGGGGAGGGTTTCGTTGAGGGCATATCAGGGAAGTTCACTGAAGAAGAGCTCGATTCAGCGACGATGGAGAAAATACGTAGTAGAAGGCAAGCTGAGAAGCAAAAACTTTCTGATGAAACTGAACTGAAAAACCCTGGTATTGATGAACTAACAAAGACCTTTAGCAAATGCATAGGTTGCCATAACTGCAGCAAAGTCTGTCCCATTTGTTATTGCCACGTGTGCTTTTTCGACACTAAGGCCAGCGAACATGAGTCGATTTACTATGCAACAGAACTAGAAAAAACGGGATGCGTGCAAGTCCTTCCTGATACGATATTTTACCAACTAGTAAGGTTATTTCATGTAAGCACATCCTGTACAGCATGTGGCCAATGTGCTGACGTATGTCCTGCCAATATACCACTCTGGGCTATTTCTTTGAAAACGGGGGGGGCAGTCCAGAAAGCCTTTAATTATCTGCCAGGAAGAGATGTGGATGAAGAGCTTCCCCTCACTGCATTTAAAACGGAAGAGTTCGCCGGAGTTTAATAAGAAATAAGAATTGTAGAAAGTTTTCTTGACGGAAAAAATGAATGCGGGCTATATAAATCTACCTAAATATTGAATACCCGGATGATAAAGGAGGAGAGGAAGAAGGAAAGCAAGAAGCAATCGAGTCAGCGTTGAGATGGCAAGGGGCAGATTTTGCCCCACTTAGAGATATGACTATCGAGGAGAAATTCGATTACTGGCTGGGGCACTTTAGCTGCTGTGTTAAGTGCCATGGATGCTAGGATGCTTGCCCTATATGCTACTGCAAGGATTGCATTTTGGAAGCGGACAGAGGCGTGGTTACGCCTGGGGAAGTGCCGCCTAATGCCATGTTCCCTGTGTTAAGAACAGCTCACGTCATGGATTCCTGTGTAAACTGTGGACAGTGCCAAGATGTATGCCCCGCTGGCATACCCTTAGCTCGATTAATCTTTATGTTAAACAAGGAGCTTTTCGATGTTTTCAAGTATCAACCTGGGATGAGTGTGGAGAGCCCCCCTCCCCTCAGGTCAGTTACAGATAGGGAGTTGACCATGCCAGGTGTTAAACTTACACTTTAGCGAGAAACATCATAACTTTAAGTGCAGAATGAGGAAGCGGTGGCTACATTGCTAAACTTTTGTTAGGGATACCAAGGATTACCGTTGTCCCATTGCGTGGGTTCGAACCAATGTCCAAAGTGCCTCCTAAAAGGTGAGCCCTCTCCTTCATCCCCATAAGTCCTAATTTTCCCGCCTCGAGGAACTCCGAGCTTTCCCCGACCTCGAACCCCCTCCCGTTATCGCCAATGGCTACAACGGTCTTCTCTTCATCAAACTCTATAATAAACTCAGCTTTTGTGGCTTCAGAATGCTTCCATATGTTTCTTAGGGCCTCCTGAGCAATTCGATAGATCAAAAGCTCTTCTTCTGAAGTGAAGCGGTGCTCCAATCCCTCCACCCTTAAATTCACCTCTATGCCCGATTGCTCCTGTACCTGGGTTGCCAGTTCTCTTAAAGCGGGGATGAGGCCGAGATACTCTAAAGTGGGAGGACGGAGGTCTTGAATGAACCTCCGCGTTCTGATTAAAGCTTCATCAATATCTCTCCGAAGTCGTGCCAGAGACCTAGGCATCTCTTTTAATGCTGTCGAATCCTCGAAGGCGAGGCTATCGAGGCGGCGAGAAACAGCAACCATAGTCTGAATAGTATCATCATGGAGCTCCCTGGCGATACGCTCGCGCTCTTCTTCATGTGCTTTGCTAATTTGATCAGCGTAAAGGCGGAGATTTTCCTGAAGTTTTCTCTCATCAGTAATATCTCTGGCAATCTGTTGGAAAGCCAACGGCACGCCTTCGTTCTCAAGCAAGCTACTGGTCAACATAAGAATCGCCTGCGTCCCATCTTTCCTTACTATCCGCTGTTCGTAAGGTTGCTTTATTTCTTCACCATGGAGGAATTTCTGCTGAACTTGCCTTGCGAGTTCAAGCCCTTCAGGAGTGAGGAATTGAGATACATTTCTGCCGATCAACTCTTCCAATTCATATCCAGTGAGTCTGGCAGTAGCTTGATTGGCATCAGTAATTCTCCCCTGGAAATCTTGAATCCAAATGGCATCATAGGCTTTTTCGAATACCTCCTGAAACCTTCTCCCAACCCTTTGTGCTTCCTGACAAAAGTGGGCTTTCTCAGCAGCCACGCCAAGCTGAATGCTTATAAGAGCTAGAAGTTCCTCTTCCTCTGGGCTAAATTGTCTTACATCGTGCGTTGCAGCACAGAGCGTACCTATCACTTTATCACTGGATTTCAAGGGCAGAATAAGCTGAGATTTTATCCCCTCCTGCTTTACCACCTCTAGTGAGAGTCTGGGATCCGAGGTTGAATCTTTTACTAAGCATGGTTCTCCTGTTTGGGCGACCCGCCCGTTAAGCCCCTCCCCTATTTTTAACCCGTTTACCATAGAAGCGAATTCTTCCGAAACTCCTCGGTGGACTTTGAGCTCCAGCCGTCCTGCCTTCTCATCTAAGATAAAGATCAATATCGCATCTATGTTTGTTACCTCTTTAATTTTATCAGCGGCGGCATGGAGCATCTCTTCCAATACCAGAGATTGATTGATTACGGTGCAAATAGAATGGAGAGCAGAGAGGCGCCTTTCATTCTCTTTAATCGTCTGGATATAAGATTGAAGTTCCCGCCGACTTGCTTCCAACTTCAGCAGAGCCTGCTCTCGCAGCCCACTCTCTCTACGTCGAGACTCGATCCACCGGTTAATTCTCACCTGTCATTCCTCCTCTTGGTTCATGCTGATCCAACCCTTCCTTAGGCCGTACATTATTGCCTCAGTTCGAGAGCTAACCCCCAGCTTATTGAAAATATTCCTCCAGTGGGTTTGGATAGTGCGTTCTCCCAAGAAAAGCCCTGTAGCGATCTCCTTGTTGGCTAAGCCCTGAGCCCCTAATCTAAGCACCTCCAGTTCCCGGTCAGTTAGAAGCTCACCCCTTTCCTGCTCTGAGTGCTTCCTCTTCCCAAGCTGTAAGCGGCTGAAGACTTTGTTAGCAATTACGGGGTGGAGCACGGATTCACCGTCATATACCGCACGAATAGCATTAAGCAACTCCCTGCTTCCCACATTTTTTAATAAATATCCCGCCGCCCCTGCTTCCAGAAGGGCGAAGATGAATTCCTCGTTGTCGTAAGCAGTCAAAACAAGGACGCTGATAGAAGGGTGAGAGCCCTTTATTCGTTGGGTGGCCTTGATGCCATTCAACTTAGGCATGGCGATGTCCATAAGGATAATATCCGGCTCCAGTTGCTCCGCCAGTTGGACGGCTTCCTCCCCGTCCCCCGCCTCACCTACTATCTCCATATCCTCTTCGCGTTGAATAAGCTCCCGGATGCCCTCTCGCACTACCACATGATCTTCAGCTAAAAGGACTTTAATACTTCCCATTTTAAGCAAGTTATACCACTTTAGATTTTCCCGTTCCCCCGAAAAAGTGTAGCAGTTTTGCCCTTATTCCTTCTATTATTCCAACACTGCCGATTCTTTAGACGAAGAGCGAGGATAAAGACCACTAGCCTCACAGATTTCTGGGATGGCTTCCTCCCATTCAATAGGCATGATATGGATACCTGCTACTCCTTCTATTTGCTTCAGCCTGCTTATGGTCTCGGCAGCAATTTTTATCCCTTCCCTCCGCACTTGCTCCTTAGTAGTAGCCTTGCGAAGGCGCTCAATGAGCTCATCGGGAACATCCACCCCAGGAAGCTTTGTCTTCATAAATCTCGCTATTGCTAGAGATTTTAGCGGAGTAATACCAGCAATGATTTTTACTTTCTTGTGCAGTTCCTTCTCCCGAACTATTTCCATCCATCTTTCAAACTTCTTAATGTTATAAACACTTTGAGTTTGTATAAAGTCCGTCCCTGTATTAACCTTCTCCTCAAAGCGAATCACTTCATGGTCAAGGAGTTCGGCGAAGGGATTTGCTACAGCTCCAATGAAGAGCTGGGGCTCTCTTCCCTGTATCGGCTCCCCATTTTGAAACTTCTTTTCATCCCGGAGATCCTTGACTATCTTGACAAGCTGGATAGAGTCAACATCCAGGACAGGCTTTGCTTGAGGATGATTTCCAAAGGAGACGGGATCTCCGGAGAGGCAAAGCATATTATTTACTCCAAGGGCAGCGATGCCCAGAATGTCCATTTGGAGAGCAATCCGATTTCTGTCGCGACAAGTCATTTGCACGATGGGATCGAGGCCTTCTTGTTTCCCTATAAAGCAGGCTGCCCAGCTTGCCATCGCTACCACCGCCGACTGTCCATCAGGGACATTGAAAGCATCAACATAGCCTTTAATGATGCCGGCTTTCCTCCTTATCACTTCAGGGTCAGCATTTTGAGAAGGCCCGAGTTCAGCAGTTACAGCAAAATGACCTGCCTCAAGCACACTCTCAAGATTGCTTTTTGTCTTCATTTCAAATCCTCCTTCCTCTTTTTAATTCTGGCACAATTTTTTCACATGTGTCCTAACCTGGCGCTGTCACATTATATTGTAACAAGTTCTCCCTATAATCGAAATGTGGCAAAGTCGGGTTTAGCCTCAGTTCATATCGTCCCTGATTTTGTGATACTACAACTCTGTGAGAAAAGGAACAACAAAGCAAGGACTAGTTTTTCTCTCTCTAGATTTTCGTCTTTTGCGGTAAAAGCGTACGCCATTTGGCGCTTGTCAGCCATGAGATAGCGAGGTAAAGTGAGGAAAAGGGGGTGAAGGGAGGATGGGAAGGCAAAAGATTTTAGTGGTGGATAGGGAGCCTGATTTCGTTAGGACGGCGAGGGAAGCTTTAGGGAGTTTTTATGAAGTGAGCGTAGCCTCTACAAAAAGGGAAGGGCTGGAAAAGGCGGAAAGGGAATCTCCCGATATGGGCATCGTGGGTTTTCTTGAGCCACGAGGTGATGCTTTCAAGCTTCATAAGGAACTCAGGAAAGGCCCTAAGACTAAAGGGATTCCTTTGTTAGTGGTAGATGTTCGCCCCGAGGAGCATTCCCGAAAGGGATGGAGAAGGGAAGAAGGGATGCAGATGGATGCCGAAGATTACGTCTCTCGGCCGATAGAATCCACTGAGCTGAGGGAGCTAGTGGAAGATATCTTTGAAAGAGTTGTCCCGAAATCGGCGGAGTTAGGGGATATCTTAGAACAGATGGAAAAGGTTTTGAAACGGGTGGAAAAAATAGAGGAAGTGCTGGCTAAATAGATTGTTTTAGCTTGCAATCCTTAAGACGAATAGAAAGAGAAATGGATTTTATTGAAGGCATTTTAAGGATGTCAGACCTATTTAGCGGACTGAGCGATGATGAGCTTAGAAAGCTGTTACCGCTCTGCCGTGAAGAGGTGTACAAAGCTGGCACAATTATTTTCCCTGAAGGAGCCTCGTGCCATACTATGTATATCGTCGAATCGGGCAAGGTGGCTCTGGAGAGAAATCTTCATGTTGGTCAGGCCGAGGAAACCACGACAATTGATGTGATAACTCGAGGTGGC
>Ga0114922_10001744_pt1 | contig 20580 bp, 18 predicted proteins | sample AartaG_FD_100975 | JGI IMG/M metagenome (GOLD analysis project Ga0114922, IMG submission 100975) | Deep subsurface microbial communities from Aarhus Bay to uncover new lineages of life (NeLLi) - Aarhus_00045 metaG | ecosystem: Environmental > Aquatic > Marine > Oceanic > Sediment | place...
AAATTTCTCAAATGTGCACCCATCAATTTTAGATATTTTTGAATTTCTTCAACTTCATTAATTTCAAATGACATAATTAATTTGGCACAAGAAAAGATTGGCTTCCATTTGTCAAGGTTGTTATAAGCAGGAGCAGTTTTGGCAATATCATGCGCTACTTTTGACAAGACTGTAACAATATGATGAGTAGCAGCATGCAGATTTTGCTGAGTTAATTTCTTATCAGCTTGTAACTTATCAAGTAGATCAATACATTCACCAATTTGTTTACAAATATCTTTTCCCCAACTGTGTAGGAAAATTCCATGTAATTCTAAAGGTACTTTACGTATTACTCCTGCTAAACTAATTACTGCATCAGGATTGCGTTGCAAGAATCGATAAGCTAATAATTGCACAGCTTTATTGGAAGGAGCGCATACTAAAACACGCGATTGTCTTTTATACAATGATTCGAGAATTGTAATTATTGTAGTAGTTTTACCAGTACCTGGCGGTCCTTGTAAAAGTTGTAGACCACTATCTGCTGTTAAAAATTTAGTTGCTGCTTCACGTTGTGAACTATTTAAATCTAGTAAAGATTTTTGTTCTTCAGAATCTAATGATGATGGTTTAAATTCGGCGTCGTTTAATTTTCCTAGCATTATTTGCGATTCAAAATTAGTACGTGGCATTTTGTTGCAAATATCATATATACGTTGTTTGGTTGTTAACGATTCTAATACATATGCTCTCCAAGGTGCTTTTTGTTGAAAAAACTCTTGTTTTGCACCTTGCCTACCACAAGGATTAACGACTTTAACTTCGATTTTATTTTCTCTGGATTCTGTTTCTTGGTATGATGCTAATCCTAATAGGTTTAATTCACTATCATTTTTTTCGGTTATCGGTTCTAACAATAATCCAATGTTAGAAGTATCATGTTCAAAGTCTTTTGGTAATTTTCCTTCCATTACAATGATACTGGGATTTTCTGATCTATTAGCTGCTTTGAATTGAATGACTTTGAGAGTAAAGGCTAAAGATTTACCCGCCTTAACAGTTTCCAATCCACTTTGCAGTGTGGCACGTGCCTCTTCTAAAATTAAATCTTTAAAATTGTAGTAATATTGAACTCTGTTGAACTCGCTATACTCCGAGAAGCATTTTGATAAAGGAGTCATGTCTCTGAGCAGTGATAAAGGTTTTTCTAGATCTTCAAATTCCCAATTTAATACTATTTTTCTAAATTGAAAGACTCCACCATCGAAATGAGTAGCACTCTGTTGAACTATGGAAGCAAATTGCTGGTGGCGTCTTGTCGGAATTCTAGAATTCATTGATAAATTTTTTTCAAGTAATGAAGAGATAAATTGTATTTCTAAATGTGGTAAATATGGACCTAATAATTGTCTAACTAATTTGGATAAAATAAAGTCATTATTGTTGTTATCTAAATATATAGCCCCTAATAACGCTTCCATAGCATCTGCGTGCATTTTATCAGTAACTTCAGTTTCTCCTTGGCCTCTTATAAGGTAATTTCCCAAATTAATTGATTTAGCCATTTGCAGTAGTAAACCTTGATTTGATACACACTCTATTTTGAAATTATTTAATTTTTCACTAGAAATATTTGGAAAATGCTGTAGAAGAATTTGTGTAACGAAAAAATTTAAAACACGATCACCAAGAAATTCTAGCCTTTGATAATCCTGTCTAGCAGCATGTGGATGTTTTTCTTCAATAGCACTTCGCCGAGTTAAAGCTTCTGTTAGTAAATTAATATTTTTAAACTTATAATTATTAAGTGCTTTATATAGCTGGAGATATTGAGGATGTTGTTTATACATCACGCCATTTTCGCCCATCTTTCGAGATAAGCTGCTCTGCCTGTTTCGGACCTTGGCTTCCAGCCTTATAGATAGATAATTTCGGTGGATTATTTATTATCGGATCGACTATACTCCACATTAGTTCTATTTCATCTTGGCGCGCATAAAGTGTTTGGTCGCCTTTGATGCAATCGAGTAATAATCGCTCATATGCTTCAGGTAATTTTATCTTAAAAGTATCAGCATAATTAAACAGCATATTTACAGAATTAGGGCGGTTAATAGTTCCAGGATATTTGACACTAAAACTTAGAGAAATTTCTTCTTGGGGTTGAATACTAATTGTTAGAGTATTGGGCGCGATTATATCGCATACTCTTCCTAAAAGTTTTAAAGGCGGATTTTTAAATTGGATAACGATTTCAGTATTTTTATTAGCAAGGCATTTACCGGTTCTTAAATAAAATGGTACTCCAGCCCAACGCCAGTTATCTATATAAAATTTACCAGCAAAATAAGTTGGGGTTTTGGAGTTTTTGGTAACGTCTTTTTCCTTGTGATATGAGTCATATTGAGCAACAACTATATTAGTGGCGATATTTTTTTGAGTAAATGGCCTTATGGCACGAAAAACTTTTGCCTTTTCATCTCTAATTCGATTTGCATCAAAACCTACTGGAGGTTCCATTGCCACCAAAGAAATTAATTGCATCAAATGGTTTTGAACAATATCTCTTATAACACCATTTGCTTCGTAATATTTTCCTCGTTTTTCTATATCTATTTTTTCTGCTGCAGTTATTTGCACATGATCAATAAAATTTCTATTCCATAGTGGTTCGAAAATATTATTGCCAAAACGGAAAAAGATTATATTTTGAACAGTTTCTTTACCTAGATAATGATCGATTCGATAAACTTGGCGTTCATCAAATTCTTGTAGAATATCTTCATTTAGTTTAGTTGCGGTTTTTTTGTCTTTACTAAATGGTTTTTCGATAATTATTTTAGCATTGGGTTGGTGTCGACACATGTTTCTTAGTGCGAGCATAGTAACTACTTCAGGTGCAATTTCTGGTGAAATTGCTAAATAGTAAATAAGATTATTGGACTGATTTTTAGAAAAAAACTCATGTACTCGACTGCATAATGTTATATAAGAAGATTTTTCAGTTATGTTTAATGATTCATAAAATAGGTGGCTACTGAATTTTTGCCAAATGCTTTTCTTGAAAGCTTTTGGTATGAATTTTTTGACTGCCGCTTCTGCTATGTTGCGATATTGCATATCTGATATTGAGGTGCGCCCTAATCCCAAAATGGAAAATCTGGTGATCAATTTTTGCTGATATAATGAATAAAACGCAGGTAATAATTTTCTTTTACTTAAATCTCCAGCTCCACCGAATATAACTATAGTAAACGCCTTTACTTTTAAGCCTAAAGAAACCTTTTTACACGATTCTAGAAGGTGGCTTTTTATTACTGAACTTGTTTTATGATTCATTTTCCTTGCCTTTGGTTCTATGTCCGCCAAATGCTTTGCGTAAAGCTGCAATAACTTTTGCACTGAAGGATTCTGCTTGCCTTGAATGGAAGCGCTCAAATAGTGATAAAGCTATCGTCGGAGCAGGAACATCTTCGGTAATGGCTTCTGCTACAGTCCAACGCCCTTCTCCCGAATCTTCTACATAACCAAGTACTGAATCTAAATTTGGATCCTCTTTAAAAATATTTTCTGCAAGCTCAAGTAACCATGAGCGAATTACACTACCTTGGTTCCATAAGTGTGCAAGTTTGCTTAAGTCAACCGCGAATTCTTGTTTAGCTTTAATAATTTCAAAACCTTCTCCATATGCCTGCAGCATTGCATATTCTATGCCGTTATGCACCATTTTTACAAAATGACCAGCGCCGTTTGAACCCACCAGAGAATAACCGTTTTTAGGAGCAAGAATTTTTAGTATAGGTTTAATTTTCTCGAATATTTTTTCATTGCCACCGACCATCATGCAGTAGCCATTTTTTAATCCCCAAATGCCTCCGCTAACACCGACGTCAAGAAAAAAGATTCCCTTGTCTTCTAGTTGCAATGCCCTGCGCATCGAATCTTTATATAGAGAATTGCCGCCATCAATTACAATGTCATTTTTTTCCAATAGGGAAGATAATTTAACAATCATATCTTCGGCTGCCTCACCAGCTGGAACCATTAACCAAATTATCCTTGGGGGCTTAAGTTTCTTAACCAATTCTTCTAAAGAATATGCTCCTTGTATGCCTTTTTTTTCGGCTGTTTTTACAGATTCAGCATGAGGAGCAAATCCGATGACTTTAATATTATTCTGCACTAAACGGGCGCCCATATTGAGCCCCATTCTGCCAAGTCCGATAAATCCGATTTGCATGATAATTCTCCTAGGAACAGGTATGCTTACTATACAATATATTATTCATTTTGTGTTTCTTTTAATACTAAACTTACGTTAAGCATTTTAGAATTGGGTATTAAAACCTTGTTATCTCCAGATTTTAATATTGTATAACGTAAATTTATTTCAGTTACTTCTCCTTTATGATTTTCTATTTCGATATTGTTGCCTACAGTATATGGCTGATAAAATAGTATCATCAATCCAGCTAAGAGATTTGATAATGAGTCCTGAAATGCGAAACCAAAAGCGAATCCCGTGAGTCCAAGACTAGCAATAATTGCGGTCATATTTAAACCAATTGTTGCCAAGGCTGTAATTACACCAAGAATAATAATAGCAACCTTCGTAAAATCTGCTATTAATTTTAAAATATATTTTTTTGACTTAGTTTTTTGTGGGATTCGCAAAATACATTTCTTTATGAATAACGCTAAAATAAGGAAGGCGAATATAATAAATAAAACAATTGTTAATTTAACTATAAAAGCTAAAGATATGTTAATTAAAAAATCGGTTTTTTGTGAAAGATAGTTTAATAATTTAGAAGTTTCCAATTTAATGCTCCTTAAGAAAATTGATTAAATAATTTATCATGAAGTTCTCTGACGAGATTCTCTGCTATTGAATTGTTTACTAAAAAACAAATGCTGTGTGAACTTGAACCATGAAAAATCAGCCTGATATTATTAGCCTTTAAAAAATCGAATAATACGTTATTGATTAATTGATGCTTGTAGATATTGTTGCCGACTAATGCAATAATTGCTAATTGTTTTTCTATTTTAACTTGTCCGATATCTGCCAGTTCGTTAAGAAGATTTTGTGTTAATAAAAATTCTTGGGTTAATTCTTGTTGGCTATCGTCGATTATTACCGATGTGGATGTGTTGCTGTTGGTGATTAAATCAGGATTAATATTATATTTTGTGAAGATATTGGATATCGAGGCTGAAAAATTTGTGTGTGTATTGTTTTTGATGGTTAATAATGTTTGATCTTTTTTTAATGAAATGGCGCATAAGTTTGCTATATCATTATTTTTTTTATTGTATACCCAAGTTTTTTGCTGAGGATTGTGATTACAGGCAACGCAAAATTTAATGTTCTTTCTGAGCGCAGGTTGCAATGTTGCAGGATGCAACACTTTGGCTCCGAACTTGGTAAGTTCTATTGCTTCTTGAAAACTGAGTTCGGGAATAGGATATGCATGAGTTGCGATTTTAGGATCGGCAGTAAACACGCCGGGCACATCAGTCCATATCTCGAAATGATCAGCTCGCAATGCTTCAGCAAGGAGCGCAGCTGTGTAGTCACTGCTTTCCATTCCGAGTATCGTAGTGTAACCATCTGCGTTTGAACCGATAAAACCTTGGGTCACTATTGTTTGTTTTTTACATAATGGTATTAAATATTGTTCACAGCATTTTTTGATTTCAGTGATATTCGGTTTTGCTTTTAGAAAATCAGAATCAGTTTTTAATACTTTGCGCACATCGAAATTGACCGCTGGTATGTTTCGTTCATTTAATAACGCTGTAAATAATAGAGAGGACATTTGTTCACCTAAAGATAAAAGTTCTGCGGTTAACTTCGAATCTTTTTGTGTGCTGAGGATATCGACTAGGTCTGTTATTATTTTTAATAAACTATTTAATTCGTTTTTAATTTTGTTGGCATTTTTAAATGCATTTAAAATTTGATAATGTTTATCGGTTATTTCCTGAATAATAGTTTTTTTATTTTTTACAGAAATGTCTTGTTTGGATAAAGATATCAACAATCGTGTAATAGTAGCTAATGCGCTTATAACAATAATTTTAGTTCCGGATGTTTCAGCTACAGTGTCTGTACATTTGGACATGGCTGCAAAGTTAGCAATACTAATTCCGCCAAATTTTATTACAGATAGTTGATTCATAGTGTAGCTCAAATTTTGTTATAATGTTAACTGAAGGGGTATGAGGAGTAAATGATGCATGTTTATAATTTTTCTTCGGGTCCGGCAACATTACCACAAGAAGTTCTTGAGCAAGCACAAGCTGAATTATTAAATTATCAGAGTTTAGGTCTATCTGCGATGGAAATTAGTCATCGTAGTTTAGAATTTGAAGAATTGATTAAAAAAGTAGAAATAGATTTGCGGGAGCTTTTATTTATACCCAAGAATTATCATGTGTTATTTTTGCAGGGAGGAGCAAGAACCCAGTTTGCTATGGTGCCAATGAATATATTAGGCAGCAAACAGTGCGCTGATTACATTAAAAGTGGCATCTGGTCACAGTTAGCTATTGATGAAGCTAAAGCTTATTGTAAAGTCGATGTAGTAGCTTCTTCTGAAGCAGATAATTTCACAACTATTCCACCTGTTGAAACTTGGCAATTAAATTCTGGTGCAGCTTATTTACATTACACTCCTAATGAGACGATTAATGGAGTTGAATTTCCGTTTATTCCTGATAGCGGCCAAGTACCACTTGTGGCTGATATGTCATCGACGATATTATCCCAGCCGATAGATATCACTAAATTCGGTTTGATCTATGCTTGCGCACAGAAAAATATCGCTCCAGCTGGTTTAACTATAGTCATTATTCGAGATGATTTAATTGCAGAACCAATGCCTGGTACTCCTACAATGTTGAATTATAGAATCCATCTTGAATATGGTTCTATATATAATACTCCGCCGATTTTTTGCATATATATGGCAGAGCTTATGTTTCGATGGTTAAAGAAACAGGGTGGGTTACAAGTTATTGCTGAACGCAACCAAAATAAAGCTAAAAAGCTTTATCGATATATGGATCGGTCTAACTTTTATATTAATAATGTTGATAAGCGTTATCGTTCTCGAATGAATGTGCCATTTACTTTGATTAAAGCGAATCTTACAGATGAATTCGTTGCTGAAGCGAAGGAAAATGGTTTATATAGTTTAAAAGGCCATCCTCGAGTAGGGGGCTTACGTGCTAGTATTTATAATTCTATGCCGCAACAAGGTGTTGATGCGCTAATTGGGTTTATGGAGGAATTTGCAAGTGATCATAAATAAATTATTTTATATATTCCAAAGTAATTTTAAGAGCGCGGCGTAAAGGTTCTGCCGCTCCCCAAAGTAATTGATCTCCTACTGTAAAAGCTGTTAAATAATTAGGACTTATGTTCATAGTACGTATTCTACCGATCGGAATCGTTAATTTTCCTGATACGGCTAGCGGAGTTAATTCTCGAATTGTTGCCTCTTTATTATTGGGAATGATTTTCACCCACTTATTAGCATTTTGAATTATTTGTTCTATTTCAGTAATGGGTAGTTGTTTTTTTAATCTAATTGTTAAAGCCTGGCTATGGCAGCGTATGGCTGGCACGCGTACACATAAGCAGTCAATGGATATAATTTCTTTAGTTTGGAGAATTTTATTGGCTTCAGTTTGTATTTTGTATTCTTCACGGCTTTGTCCATTGTTAAAATCTGTATCAATCCAAGGAATTAAATTTCCAGCTAAAGAAGATGAATTGAGTGTTGTAGCGATTTTTTTATCCAGAGAGAAAATATTTAAATCTGATTTTTCAAGTTCACTGGACGTAACAGCCCCAATTTGATGCATTTGCATTATTAATTCACGCATAGCATTAGCTCCGGCACCAGAAGCAGATTGATAAGTCATTACCGATAACCAATCAATGAGATTTTCTTTAAACAGGCCAGCGATAGCCATAAGTAATAGGCTTACTGTACAATTGCCACCGATGTAATTTTTAGTACCATTTGCAAGAGCTTCGTCAATGGCATCACGATTAATAGGATCGAGCACAATAATGCTATCATTTGCTAAACGGAGTGTAGAGGAAGAGTCGATCCAATATCCTTGCCAACCTGATTGCCGTAATTGCGGATAGATTTTTTGAGTATATTCACCACCTTGGCAGGTTACAATAATATCAAGTTTAGAAAGTGCTTTAATATTATATGCATCCTGATATGACGGAACGTCAAAATTGATATTGGTAATTTGCTTGTCTATTTGCGATGTAGAAAAAAATAAAGGTTCAAATTCTGCAAAATCATTTTCTTCTTCCATGCGATTTAGTAGTACAGAGCCAACAATTCCTCGGCTTCCTATAAAACCTACAGTGGTCATTTAATAATCCCCTGTTGTAATCGTGCACATAAATTAGTCATCCGCTTATTAGTTTTATTATTACGTACTGCTATGGCTAATGCTTTAGGTTGACCGATAATTATCACTAGTTGTTTACCTCGAGTTACAGCAGTATAAATTAAATTACGTGCTAACATAACATAATGTTGCATTGCTAATGGAATAACTACCACTGGATACTCCGAACCCTGGCTTTTGTGAATGCTGGTTGCATAAGCAAGTGAAATCTCATCTAATTCGGAAAACTCATAGTCTACTAAGCGGCCATCGAAATTAATCTTTAATGTGCTTTCTTCTAGATTAATAGATGTAATATTACCAATATCTCCATTAAAAACTTCTTTATCATAATTATTAACATTCTGAATTACTTTGTCTCCCGGAGCGAAAGTTGAGCCGAATCGTGTTATTTTTGGTTCGGAAGCGGCATTTAGTTTTTCCTGCAAAGCAATATTTAATGATCTTGTACCGATGCCGCCACGATGCATCGGAGTTAGTACTTGGATATCTTGCATTGGATTAAATTTAAATCGGTCTGGTATACGCTCAGTAACTACTTGTAGTAATTTATCGTGAATTTCTTCAGGAGTTTCTGTTGGCAGCATATAAAAATCGGTTAATTCTTGAGCGGGTTGCTCAGTGATGGGTAACTTACCCTGGTTAATACGATGCGCATTAACGATAATACGTGAATTTGCAGCTTGCCGAAAAATATCGGTTAATAATACGGTAGGTATAACATTTGATTGAATAAGATCTGATAATAGAGCACCAGGCCCGACTGAAGGTAATTGATTTACATCTCCTACCATTAATAGAGCGGCATGGTTGGGGATTGCTTTGAGTAAATGGTTCATCAATACAATATCTAACATCGAAACTTCATCGACTACGACCAGATCAGTTATTAAAGGGTTAGTGGAATTATTCCGAAAAGCAAATGATCTGGGATTGAATTCTAATAATCTATGAATGGTTTTCGCTGTAATTCGAGTTGCTTCCGAAAGACGTTTCGCAGCACGGCCGGTTGGCGCACAAAGCGATACACTTGCTCCTTTAGCGCGAACGATTTTTAAAATGCTATTTACTATGGTAGTTTTGCCAACACCCGGACCGCCGGTAATAATCATTACTTTGGATTTAACCGCTTGAACTATAGCTTGTTGCTGTGAAGCAGATAGGCTCAAGCCAGTAATTTTTTCTACCCATGGTATAGCTTTTTCACAGTCTATTTCTCCCCATGGCAGACCACCACATTGAATTCGTTGTAAATGTTTAGCTACAGATACCTCAGCTTGATAAAGCGAGGCAAGAAATAATGCCGGTTTGTCATCTATAGTTTCCGCAATTAAATTTCCAGCGTTTATTTCTTCATCAATAGCAGTACTAATAATTGATTCTGGAATTTCGAGGAGATCAACAGATTTTTTTTTCAGGTCATCGACAAAAGCTGCGCAATGTCCCTCGCTACTTAGTTCCTGCAAAACATGGCGTAGACCTGCACAAGCCCGCATCAGCGAATCTTTAGCGATTCCAAGACGCCCAGCTATTGTGTCGGCAGTTATAAAGCCAATTCCATGAATATCTAATGCTAAACAATAGGGATTGTTTTGTACTTTAGCGATCGCTTGACTGCCGTAGGTTTTATAAATACGAACTGCGCGTGCCGTGCCCACGCCATAAGATTGCAAGAAAACCATGATTTCGCGTATTGCTTTTTGGTCAACCCATGCCGTTGTAACCATTGCTTTGCGCTTTTCCCCAATGCCAGGCAATTTCATTAATTTATCGGGTTGATTCTCAATGACGTCGAATACTTTTTCTCCAAAGGCTTTGACTAATTTTTTTGCAAAATGAGAACCGATGCCTTTAATCATTCCTGAAGCCAAATATTTCTCGATACCTTCTAGAGTCGATGGGGGGATGGCTTTAAGTTCCTGAGCTTTGAACTGCAAACCGTGTTTTTTGTCATTAACCCAGAAGCCATATGCTTCGACATATTCGCCGGGATTGATGCTTGCGGCATTACCGACAATCGTTACCAAATCTCTCTGGCCGCGCGTTTTTATACGCAGCACACAAAATCCTGATTCTTCACTATGAAATGTAACCCGTTCAACAGAACCATGCAGTTTTTCAAATTGATTCATTATTTATAAATTCTCGTTAAGCTGACCGCTAATTTTTAAGGTCAAATCGTTTATTCAGCAATTCGCATTTTAACGCTGTCATTGCAGGAAGGCGAGAACAATCCAGTAGGGAACAGGCATGCCTGTTCCCAACACAATCGCTGGATCCTCGCCTTCGCGAGGATGACGGAGGAGAAGCGCGAGTATGACGTAATATCGCGAAAAATTCGGTTTTACACTATCGTTAATAAGCATTATCATACTATTCATGGAACTTTCAACGTTACAAAAAGTTGCTATCTGGGTTTTGCCAGTTTTGTTTGCAATTACCGTCCACGAAGTAGCACATGGTTGGGTAGCTAGCAAATTGGGTGATAAAACCGCTATGATCATGGGGCGCTTAACTTTAAATCCTTTAAAGCATATTGATCCTATCGGCACAATTTTAGTGCCTGGCATTTTGTTGTTGCTTGGTGGTATTGTATTTGGCTGGGCTAAACCGGTGCCGGTAACATATGAAAATCTTAATAATCCAAAACGTGATATGGCGATAGTTGCCGCGGCTGGTCCTGTTGCTAATTTTTTTATGGCTATTATATGGGCGTTGATTGCTAAATTAGGAATGATCTTAGTTCAAAACGATTTTTCCTGGGCGTTAGCAATCGTTTATATGGGTCATGCAGGAATTTTGATCAATCTAGTTTTAATGATTTTGAACTTGATTCCTATTCCACCTTTAGACGGTAGCAGAGTAGTATCAGGATTTTTGTCTGGCAAGGCGGCTTTAAAATATAATCGCCTTGAACCTTATGGTTTTTTTATTTTGCTAATTCTCTTAGTAACTGGAGTTCTTGGGTTTATTATTGGTCCTATTCTTGCATTGATATTTAGAGTAATAGCTATGATATTCGGATTATGAAAAAGGATCTCGTTACGAATATTATTATTCCACGTTCTGAACATAATATTTCACGATCTGATATCAATCCAAATGCACTACAAGTTTTGTATCGGTTAAAAGATGCTGGTTTCGATGCTTATCTTGTAGGCGGTTGTGTGCGCGATTTGCTTTTAAATCTTATACCCAAAGATTTTGATGTTGCTACTAATGCTGCACCAGAACAAGTGCGTAAATTATTTAATAATTGTCGGTTAATTGGCCGCCGTTTTCGGTTGGCACATATTTATTTTGGAAAGCAGATTATTGAAGTAGCTACATTTCGGGGTAAAACCCAACATCATCATGCTGAAACCGGCATGATTCTACGTGATAATATTTATGGGACAATTGAAGAAGATGCCAGGCGGCGTGATTTCACCATCAACGCACTTTATTATAATATTAAAAACCTTTCTATTGTTGACTATACAGGTGGAATACAAGATTTAAAACAAAAGGTTATCCGTGTCGTCGGTGATCCTGTGCATAGTTATCATGAAGATCCGGTACGCATGTTACGTGCTCTACGCTTAGCTGCCAAACTCAATTTTTCACTTGCTCAGACAACCGAGGAACCGATTCTGACTTTAGCCGGTTTATTACAAAATGTTCCACGGGCCCGCATGTTTGATGAGATCATTAAATGGTTTTTCAGTGGTAACAGTTTAGCTGCATTTAAACTATTACGCCGCCATGGTTTGTTTGCCGTATTGTTCCCTCAGGTAGAGGCTAATTTAATTGAAAGCAAAAATGAAACTTTGATAATACAAGGTTTTACTAATACTGATAAGCGAATTGCTGAACATATGTCTTTAAATCCAGCGTTTTTATTTGCCATGTTGCTATGGCAGCCGTTACAAAAAAAAATGCAACAATACCAAGAAAACGGGCAAAAATTATTTCCTTCTTTGCAGCTCGCTATGAAAGAAATTTTACATCAGCAAACTGAACACATAGCAATCCCACGCCGTTTTAAGCTAATGATTAAAGAAATCTGGGTTCTGCAATATCGTTTGCAGCAAAATAACCCTAGAAGAATTCATCAGGCCTTACATCATCCTCTTTTTAGAGCCGGTTACGACTTTTTGTTATTGAGAGCGGAAACAGGTGAACGAGTAAAAACTATAGCCAGTTGGTGGACAAAGTTTCAAGAGGCTGACGATCAAACTCGCACTCAAATGATTAAAAGTAGATCTAATAAACGTTCTTAAGGACGCCTCTAAAAATTCCCATAGGTCATCCCGCGGCTTGACCGCGGGATCCAGTTCCCACGCGGCGTAATGAATAAACATCCTGTTACTAGATTCTGGCCAATCCATGGCCAGAATGACGGAATTAAATCCTTAAGTTGATGCCTATGCGCTTTCACGGAGGATGACATTTTTTAATTTCTAAATGAGCTCTTAATTTTTTGTTAAGTTAAATAAAATATCATAAAGTAATTAAATTAACATTTGGAGTATTTGAAATGATGAACGCAAATAACAGTACTAAAGTATTTGAGGTTGTTGATCCATCGGAAGTTAATATTGCAAAATTAATTACCAATGAAGATATAATACGTTATCTAAATACTGTTTCAGTATGGTGTGATACTATGGTGTCAAAAGCACGTCAAATTGAAAATGAAGCTGAAGAAGGAAGGATAGATGATGACTCTTGTGATGTATTGCAAGCACATATTGAAAAATTGAAATTATTTGTGAATAAAATTGATGAGCTTGAAAAGTTATATTTCAATCAATCAGATATTCAAATAGATCATCAACAATCTTGTAGAGAGCTTATTAACACATTTAAGCGCGGCATTTACTTCGCCTTAATAAAAGCTTGTTGGTTAGCAATTAATATTTCTAACGATCCGAAGAGAAAATGTTCAATTTATTATTCATGCTCAGAATATTTTACCGGGGCAATACAAATTCATCGTGATGTCATTTGTAAAATTAATAATGATATAGTTGATAAAAGTTTATTATTAGCAGTGTATATAAAAATTTTAAAATCCATTCTCCAAATTATTGAAGCGAAAAAGAAAAGAGAATTAATTTATCAAAAAGAATTGGAACTGTTGCAAGAAATTAAAAAAGAGTTGCTGGATGATACATCTAAACAAAATTTGGGTGTAAATAAAAAATTCGGAGGGTTTTTACAAACGGTTGAGTCGGTTTTAACCAAAAATAGGCTAACTGATAAATCTGAAGAAACAAATGAGGATTTAGATAAATTGGTACGTGAGATTCAAGGAAATGAAACACTCGAAAAAAATGGTTTACAAAACAATGTGAGAAAAAAATCTAAGAAAAAGAAGCGCAATAAAAGGGCAAACAAAAAAAGCGACCGAGAGACAAAGGATGAAATGAAGCCAATAAAAACCGCAGATTTTGGAGGATTTTTGGCTGCTTTATCTATCTCCCTTAAACAACTAAAAGAACATCAAAATAAAAATAGTGGACAGGCACATGTAAATCTAAGTAAAAATACCGAATCAACCGGAACAGAGAATAATAACTTACCTCTTTCCAATCTATTTAATGCGGAAGAAGCAAAAAGATTACTTCAAGATAGATGGGAAAATGTTGAAAAAGAGGCCGAAAATTCTCCGGAAAAAGTTACTATTGTAAATTGTGATGAACAGCCTTCATTTACAAATAAATAATCTTTTTTGACTTATACAAAACGATAGAGTTTTATGACCAGTATGGTAAAATAAGATCTTGAAAAGAGAGACAAACCATGGAAAACGGTATAAAAAATAACGGTTTTACTCTAGTAGAACTAGTTATTGTCCTCGTACTATTAGTTATAATACTAGTAGTCACTGTAATTAAGTGGCCTTCTAGGTCAATTGAATTAGACGCTCTAGCTTATCAAATAGCAAGCGATGTGCGTTATACTCAAGCACTTTCTATGTCACATAATGAACGCTATCGAATTAATTTTGCCAGTAACAACTATAGTATTGCAGATAACAATAATGTTGCAGTAAAACATCCGGCAGCGAAATCGACACTTATTTTGCTAGGTAATGGTATTACTTTCAATAATCCTCCAACGCCTAATTGCATTGCTTTCGATGGTAAAGGAGCTCCATGCGATTGCAATAGCGGAACGATGTTGAGTAACGAAATTGTTCAATTAACTGCAGGCCCTGCAACAAAAAATATAATAATTACCGAAACCACGGGATACGTGAGTGTTAATTCATGATAAATAAACAAGGGTTTAGTTTAATTGAATTAATAATTTTTATTGTTTTATTGGGTATAGGAATAGGAGTATTAGTACCATTAGTTATTACCTTACGTTATGTTCATCGTATTGATAAACAGACTGAAGCCCTTGAATTGACTCAACAACGGATGGAATTAATCCTTGCCCAGAAAAATATTAATGGATTTTCTGGTTTTACCGACCCATGTTCTGAAAGTTCTCCGCCTGCTGTTTGTTCTGTACCAGGCAACTATACTGTAGTTGCTACAATTGCAAATGATTGGCTTGGAGATCCTGATTATAAGATCATTACTGTTACCACAAGTGGTGATGGTAATGCTTCGTTGAAAACACTGGTCGCGAATTATTAAACATGAAGAATAAAGGTTTTACATTAATCGAGTTAGTAGTAGTAATTTTTGTTTTAAGTATCGTAGCTACAATAGGAGGTCTAGTATTGCATAAAGGTTTTGAAGCAGGATATATAAGCCGTGACCTCATTGACGCCACTTGGCAAAGTCGACTTGCTTTACGACGTATGGCAAATGAAATTCGAGAAATTCATTCGCCTAGTGCGGTGGACTTGGATATTAGTTCCAATAATCAAATTACTTTTACCGATATGAGCGGTGAAAACATTATATACTCTCGTTCTGGTAATTATCTAACCCGCAACGGCATAAGTTTGGCTGACGGAGTAAGTGCTTTAACTTTTACTTATTTCGATGCCAATAATCAAGAAGTAACTAATCCGTTGGAAGTGGCTAACGTGCGTTGTGTTCATATTGCAACTGCAATTAGCAAAAGAAATGTTACCACAAATTTACAGACTGTTGCGTGTTTAAGGAATTTACAATGATAAACAATAAATCGCAGCATGGATTTTTGCTTATCGCAGCTGTCATCATGATCGTTATAATCGGTCTCTTTGCTGCTGCTATTGTTTACATGTTTGTGGGGAGTGCAGCTTCTGCCAGTAAATATCAATTATCGAAGCAAGCTTTTTATGAAGCGGAATCAGGTTTGCAATTTGGTTTGCATAAACTTATGCGATCAGATATCGCTTGTACTGATATCAATACTATTTATCCAAATCCGATAACCTTCGAAAATGGGCAATTCAAAATTACATCAACATATAATTATCCTTCACCATCTGCAACTCTTAGCAGTGCGATTGATTCTATAACAACAGTAATACCGCTTACGTCAACATTAGGATATGCAAATCAGGGGCGAGTTATCATTGGAAAGGAAGCGATCGATTATGCCAGTATAAGTGGCAATTCGCTAATCGGCGCACATCGCGGCAGTGCCGGAACAATTGCATCTGAACATAGTTCAGGTAGCAATGTTAGGCAAGATCAGTGTACTTTAGTTTCTGAAGGTGTAGTGCCTAATTTCGGCAATCCCCTTGGCAAAAGCATTATTCAGGGTGCCATGTATGACAGCCAATTTATGTGGGCGGTTGGTAAAAATGGGACAATGTTGGCCTGGAATGGTTTAGCGTGGCAGTTGTACCCTTATTCTCCAACACATAAGAATTTAAATGGTATATCAACGTTGAATGATAATTCTTTCGGTTTCGCAGTAGGCAGCACGGGTGCCATTATCGAATATAATGGTAATAATTGGGTAACTGTTGCTAGTCCGACAATCAAAAACTTGCTAGACGTGTCGGTGATTTCAAATACTGATGCGTGGGCAGTGGGTGATGACGGGATCATATTGCACTGGGATGGAAATACTTGGAACGTTGTTAGTTCACCAACCACTAACGATTTAGAAGCTGTTTCTATGCTAAATAATTCTCTTGGATTTGCAGTCGGCATAGGTGGAACCATCTTACAGTATAATGGTTTAAGTTGGCAGATTGATACCAGTCCAACAAGTGAAAACTTACACGACATTATTGTGATTTCGAATGATAGGGCTTGGGCACTTGGTGGCCACGGTGTTGTACTTAGTTGGGATGGAAGCAGTTGGAAAATAGAAAACTCGCCGTTAAGTACATCTTTAGAAGCTCTTGATGTGCGTGATAATAGAGGTTGGGCTGTTGGTGAAGGACAACATAATGTTTTTTATAATGGTATTGACTGGATGACTACTAAACCAAGCGCAGATAACTTAAAAGCAATTAAGATATATGCCATCGATGACGCGTGGGCGGCTGGAGTAGCTGGAAAACTGGTTTATTGGAATGGTGTTTTATGGGAATCGATAGATTCACCAACGAAAAATGCGATCTATGACTTTTCTAATTTTAGTAAAAAGAAAATGTTTATTATGTGGTCGGTACGGTACAATTAGAATTCGATTTTAAATACTACATAAGTTGTATTGTGATAACGATAATATTATCGTCATCCTCGCGAATGCGAGGATCCAGGAAAGCCAAAGTCTAACTAGATTCCCGCTTTCGCGGGAATGACAATATCAGGATACGAATTGCTGATATTGAGTTGGATCGATTACACCTGCTTCTTTGAATCCTTTAATTCTTAGAACACAACTATCACATTTACCGCAAGCACGCCCTTGTTCGTCAACCTGATAACATGTGATAGTCTCACTGTAATCGATTCCTAGGCTTTGGCCCAGTTTGATTGTTTCTGCTTTGCTTAAGTTTATTAATGGTGTATTTATCCTGATAGAATTACCTTTAATACCCATTTTAGTTGCCAAATTGGCTAAGTTTTGAAATGCTTTAATGAATTCGGGTCTGCAGTCTGGATAACCAGAATAGTCTATGGCGCTTACTCCTATAAAAATATCATCAGCACCTAAAATTTCAGCCCATCCTAATGCAATTGATAAAAAAATAGTATTTCTTGCAGGAACATAGGTCACAGGAATTTCGTTACTATCCTGGTAATTTGGAATAGCTATGTTTTTGTCAGTCAATGCAGATCCGCCAAGTTCTCCGATATTTATTTTAATAACTCTGTGTTCTTTGACGTTGAAATATACCGCAATTTTCTTCGCAGCTTTAAGCTCAAAATTATGCCGTTGTCCATAATCAAGACTTAACGTGTAGCATTCGAAGTTTTGTGATTTTGCAATACCGAGACAAGTTGTTGAATCAAGCCCGCCTGATAATAAGATAACTGCTTTTGGAGTTTTATTTTTCATATCGAAGTTTTTTATTAGTTTCATGCGATGATTATTTCGCAAATGGAATTTAACATGGATTAGGTATTAATGGCAAATGAATGTAGCGCATTACTCGTTTCAACAGAGTGCTTTAGCCCTCTGGCATTTTATAGATTTAATTTAGGAAGAATTCGCATAACGAGTGTGGCAATTATTGGAAGCTAACGCAAATTACAGGCAACTCTGTTTAAGTTGTCTGTAATTGCTTGTAATTGAATTCAATCGGACTAACTAAGGCAGTGTATATTCATTACATCAACAAAAACCAACCATCTAAATTGTCTTCAAGTGTTTACTGCGATATAAATAGAAAGTCGAATATCAAGCTATTTCTCTTTTCGAATATGGGGATTTCCACTTCCACGTAGCTTTTGAACTGTGTCCAGACAGCTAAGTTATCTGTTGAAGTAGAAAATAAGCATTTATATCGTTTTAACAGAAGTTTTTTTGTAAAAAAGTTTGTCGCTTTTAGTAATATGCAATTATATCACCACTCCACGTTTCACCTGGAGTACTACTTTCTATCCAGAAACCTACAACCTTTCCATCTAAATCACTAAAAGTATAACTTGATGAGTAAGACTCACCGGGACCGATAGTGAACCAGTCCTCTTTTTCCCAAGTATAAGTATCCCAATCTATAAAGTCAAGTGAACCATAAAGGTCATGGTCCTCACTCGTATTGTGCACTATGAGTGTTACATGAAGGGATTGCGACCAATTATAATATTTATAATCCCATCCATCTTCAGGGATAGTAAAAGGGCCTTTATTATATACATGTTTTATAGCATGCGGCTGTTCTTCGGGAGCAACGCCATAAGGCGGTTCCAATTCACAGTTCAGGGTCTTTAAAACATCTAATTTACCTTTAATTTCCCAAGTCATCTGTTGTAGATGCCAATAGAACCACCACAAAGCGCAAATTATGGCAACTGTGGCAATAAAAGCCATGATGACGTATTCTAGGAATACTATACCGGCTTGCTTATTGCCAGCTTTTACAGCTGGTTTGTTGAGTATAGAAAAGAGTTTCATATTAATCCTCCATAATTATTAAATTATTCCTTCGTACTTTTTCAAAGAATGAGGATATTATAAGGTAAAAGAGTACAAAAGTCAAAAATTTTGGGCTTAAATTGGCCAAATTGCATTTTATACGTTTGGTTTGGCGGAATTTGCATAATGAATGTGACAAATTATTGAAGTAATGGGGCAAATTGCAGGCAACCCTGTTCGAGTTGCCTGCAATTTTTCACTTCCGGATTCTGGTTAGGTTAATCACGGGTGGGTTTCTAAAGTGACATAATATTGCGTGCCCGAAGTAAAAACGCCAAAGGCAACTTCATAAGATCCATATTCCTCAGGAGGACTAGCCCAGGAATGGGAAAACGTATAATCCTCTCCGGCTGGGATAGCGGGAGCAGTATATTTTCTTTCTAGTTTAACCTGGACTTATAGTGAACTCTATATATGAGTAAGGGGGCTCATAAGGGTAGCTATAAGGATAAGTAACCCCTCCAACCCAAACTACATATTTTCCATCAAATTTAATATATGATTCAGGTTGTGTGTATGTTACTTCAGCGCTGTTACCAGCAGGAAGCGAATTCTGCACCTCGTGTTCAAAATCATATCCGAAAGTTACACTATAAATGATTTCTTTGGGACCTAAGTTTTTTATTGTTACTTTTTGAGAAGCATAGCTAACTCTATAAGGATCCTCATATGTATTACGTTTGTATCCATCAGCAAGGATAGTATCAGAAATGATCTCTGTCGTAGGCTGCACTGACTCTGGACCGCCAGGCTTACCTAATTCGCAGTTCAAAGTCTTCAAGGTATCTAATTTTTGTTTTACTTCCCAAGTCATCTGTTGGAGATGCCAATAGAACCACCACAGAGCGCAAATCACAGCGACTGTGATAATAAAAGCCATGATGACGTATTCTAAGAATACAATACCGGCTTGTTTGTTATTAGCTTTTACAGATGGTTTGTTGAGTATTGAAAAGAGTTTCATATTAATCCTCCATAATTATTATTAATTTCCTTAAAGCACCTTATTTGATTATTAAGGTAAGCTTTTATCCTTTTTCAAGGAATATAAATATTATAAGGCAAATGAGGGCAAAAGTCAAAATTTTGGGCTTAAATTGGCCAAATCGCATTTTTACTGCGGTGACCGCTAATGTCTTTGAAGTAGAAAAAAATAAGTATTGCATCGTTTCAACAGAGGGCTTTAGCCTCTGAATGGGAAACAAGAGATTTCAAAAAAGGAAAAAGAGATGTCGCGCAAAATGCAATTTGACTCCTTTTCCTGGATCCCGCGGTCAAGCCGCGGGAAGACGAAGAATGTTGCGGGAAGACGAAGGGTGTTGCAAGATGGCGAGAGAATTGCGGATGACAGAAAATTGTTGTGGTATGATGGAAATGGTAATGGGGTGTGACGAAAAATGTTTGCAAATAGACGAAATGGAATTAGAACAGAATGAGGAAAGAATTAGCAATGCAATTTGAATTACTGAAGACAGACAACAATGCCAGAAGAGGGAAATTGGTTTTTTCTCGTGGTGTTGTTGATACCCCTGCTTTTATGCCTGTTGGAACTTATGGCACAGTGAAAGCTATGACACCTGAGGAAGTGAAAGCCAGCGGAGCACAGATTATTCTCGGGAACACTTTTCATTTGATGTTACGACCCGGAATAGAAGTAATTCAAAAGCATGCTGG